>Ga0194061_1000757_pt1 | contig 19692 bp, 19 predicted proteins | sample SepL2221m_MetaG_FD_163423 | JGI IMG/M metagenome (GOLD analysis project Ga0194061, IMG submission 163423) | Anoxic zone freshwater microbial communities from boreal shield lake in IISD Experimental Lakes Area, Ontario, Canada - Sep2016-L224-21m | ecosystem: Environmental > Aquatic > Freshwater >... | reverse complement strand
TGCCTGCGCCTGGCGCCGGCGGAGGGACGGGGCCTTTTTAAGCGGGCGGGGGCGGAAAACTGTTCTTCTGCAACCAAAGCTCCAACCCCGCCCCGCTCAGCCGGGGCGAGACGCGGGGCAGCTCGTGCCACTGGCCCAGGTGCCATGCGGCCAGCACCGGCACCTCCAGGCCATAGCGGGCCTGGATCGCCGGATCGCGGTCCACGTCCACCAGCTCCAACCCCGGTGCAGGATCAAGCTGCCCCAGCCGCTCCGCCAGCCCCTCGCAGAGGTGGCAGCCCACCCGGGTGTAGAGGCGCAGGAATCCCTCCATCGGCTCAGTCGGGCACGGGATCACAGCCGCAGGGGGTGAACGGATGGCAACGCAGCAGCCGCCGCAGGGTGAGCCAGCCGCCCCGCCAGGGGCCGTGGCGCTCGATCGCCTCCATGCCGTAGGCGCTGCAGCTGGGGATGAAGCGGCAGCGGGGGCCCAACAGCGGGGAGATCCACTGGCGGTAGGTGCCGATCAGGCCCAGCAGCAGCCAGGCCAGCATCTGCGAAAGGGACGACAGTCCAGCGGATAGGATCGTTGGCTGGCGTTCCACTGCCGGGTGCTGCCAAGGGGGTCTCCCCCAGCATGCTCCCTGCTCCGGACCTGCGCCTTCCTTCCACCGTTTGAGTTTCCTACCTCAATGTCTCGATACCGCGGCCCTCGCCTGAGGATCACGCGGCGCTTGGGAGACCTCCCCGGTCTCACCCGTAAGTCCGCTAAGCGGGCCTATCCCCCCGGTCAGCACGGCCAAGCCCGTCGCAAGCGCTCCGAATACGCCATCCGTCTCGAAGAGAAGCAGAAGCTTCGCTTCAACTACGGCATTTCTGAACGGCAGCTGGTGCGCTACGTGAAGAAAGCCCGTGCCCAGGAGGGTTCCACCGGAACCAACCTGCTCAAGCTGCTCGAAAACAGGCTCGACAACGTCTGTTTTCGTCTGGGTTTCGGCCCCACCATTCCCGGTTCCCGCCAGCTGGTGAACCACGGCCACATCAGCGTCAACGGGCGCGTCGTGGATATCCCCAGCTACCAGTGCAAGGCCGGCGATGTGATCGTGGTCCGGGAGCGCAAGGCCAGCAAGAAGCTCGCTGAAGCGAACCTGGAATTCCCCGGTCTGGCCAACATCCCTCCCAACCTCGAACTCGACAAGAACAAGCTGACCGCCAAGGTCACCGGCAAGATCGAGCGCGAGTGGGTGGCCCTGGAGATCAACGAACTCCTGGTGGTCGAGTTTTACTCCCGCAAGGTCTGAGTTCGCTCCTGTCTTTTCCCCGGCAAGCCGGGGCGAACCCCGGCCCAGGCCGGGGTTTTTTCATGGCCCTCAGCCGTTGATCAGGGTTTCCAAGGCCGTGGCCACGTCGTCCTGGCGCATCAGGGCTTCCCCCACCAGCACCGCATCGGCTCCGGCACTCGTCACCCGGTCGAGGTCGGCCCGATCGAACAGGCCCGATTCACTCACCAGCAGGGCGCCCCTGGCGCGAACCTGCGCTCCGCAGGTCCCCATCAGCCGCTCGGTGACGGCCAGATCGGTGAGGAACGTGGCCAGATCGCGGTTGTTGATGCCGATCAGATCGACGCCGTCCAGGGCAAGAACCCGCTCCAGTTCCGCTTCGTCATGGACTTCCACCAGCACCGCCAGGGAGAGGCTGCGGGCCACCTTGAGCAGGTAGGTCAGATCCTGGTCCGTGAGGATGGCGGCGATCAGCAGGGCCGCATCGGCCCCGGCCGCCCGGGCCTGGAACAGCTGATAGGGCGAAAGGATGAAGTCTTTGCACAGCAGGGGCAGGTCAACGGCCTGACGCACCTCTACCAGCACCTCAAAGCCCCCCTGGAAGAACTCCTTGTCGGTGAGCACCGACAGGCAGCTGGCACCCCCTTCGGCGTAGCCCTTGGCGATCGCCACCGGATCGAAGTTGTCGCGCAGCACCCCCTTGCTGGGGCTGGCCTTCTTGATTTCGGCGATCACCGCAGGCTTGCGGCAGCTGGCCTTGAGGGCGGCGAGGAAATCCCTGGTGGGCGGCAGATCGGCCACCTGTTTTTTGAGCTCCTCGAGCGACACCCGTTGCCGGGAGGCCTCCACCTCCTTGTCCTTGGCCCAGACGATCTGTTCGAGGATGTGGCGCGGTTCCGCCTCCGGGTGGGGGATGCCGTACTGCAGGTGGGCCACCTTGACCGGCGGATTGGGAGGACGGCGACGAATCTCCATCTTCAGACCCCCACCGGCTGCCGGGCCTTCTCCACAGCTACCGCCGCCTGCTTGTAGGCCACCTCCACCAGTTCCGAGAGCGTGGGGTGGGTGTGCACCTCGTTGGCCAGTTCCACCACCCCTAGGCGGCGGGCCACGGCGTTGGCGATCTCCTGGATCAGGTCAGCCGCATGGAGCCCATAGATGTGGGCCCCCAGCACCTCGCCGCTGTCCTTGCGGAACAGCAGCTTCAGGAGTCCGTCGCTCTCCAGCTCCGCCAGGGCCTTGGTGTTGGCCTTGAAGTAGCTGCGCACCACCCCCAGCTCGAAGCCTTCGGAGGCGGCCAGGGCTTTGGCCTCCGCCTCACCCAGGCCCACCGAGCTGATCTCCGGGTGGGTGAAGGTGGCCGCGGGGATCGAGCGGTAGTCGATCGGGCGGGGGTGGCCGAGGATGTTGTCGACGGCCACGGTGCCCTGGGCGGCGGCGGTGTGGGCCAGCATCAGCTTGCCGGTCACATCACCCACGGCCCAGAGGTGGGGCACCGGTTCGCCGTTCACCAGCACCCGCAGGCGGTCGTCCACGGGAATGAAGCCCCGCTGGGTTTCCACCCCCACGCTGGCCAGGTTGAGCTCCTTGCTGGTGGGCACCCGGCCGGTGGCCACCAGCACCGCATCCACCTCCAGCACCTCCACCAACTCCTTGGTGGCCATGGCGGCCAGCTCGATGCGCACGGGGCTGCCGGGGGTGACCTTGCGGGCCAGCAGGCCGGCGCGGGTCTCGATGTCGCGGCCGTCGATCAGGTGGCGGGCCGCAATCTTGGCAATGTCGGGATCGAAGGTGGGCATCACCCGGTCGAGTGCTTCGATCAACGTGACCTCACAGCCGAGGGCGGTGTAGACATCGGCGAACTCCAGACCGATGTAGCCGCTGCCGATGATGGCGATCCAGCGGGGCAACGACGCCAGCTCGATCGCCTCGTCGCTGGTGAAGACCGTGCGGCCGTCCGTTTCGATCCCCGGTGGCACGAACGGGTCGGAACCGGTGGCGATGATCACCTCCCGGGCGCTCAGGATCCGATCGACGCCGTTGCTCTGGCGCAGCCCCACCCGCTGGGAGCCCTCCAGCCGCCCCTTGCCCCGCAGGATCGTGGCGCCGGACCGCTCCAGGGTCTTGGTGAGGTTGGAGCGGATCGCGGCCACCAGCTGGGCGGCGTGGTCGGCGATCGCCTGCCGCTCGAAGCGCACGGGCGCAGCGTGGATGCCGAAGGCCTTGAGGTGCTCGGCGTCCGCCAGCTCCCGCACCCTGCCACTGGCTGCTAACAGGGCCTTGGAGGGCACGCAGCCCCGGTTGACGCAGGTGCCACCCATGTCCCGCGACTCAATGATCGCCGTGCGCAGCCCATGCTCCGCCGCATGTTTGGCCGCATCGAAGCCGCCGTAGCCGGCGCCGATCACGATCACATCGAAGTCGAATGGAGCGCTTGCGTCGGACACCGGCCGGAGGGCAACAGAGGGTGGCATTCTCCCCCGCCGTTGGTCCCCTATCCCGCCTGGGGTGAACCGAACCGTTGCCGTCCGCGCTCCAGCAGCAGGGGGGCGGCGGCCACGGCCACATTCAGCGACTCCACGGCGGCGCTGTGGGGAATGGACACCCGGTGGCTGCAGTGCTCCAGGAGCTCGGGTGCCAGCCCCGCCCCCTCGTTGCCCAGCAGCAGCACCGTGGGCTGGCTCCAGTCGAGTTGCCAGTAGGGGAGACCGCCGCGCACCACCGTGGCCACCACCTGTTGGCCCTCCGCGGCTGCTCGCTCGAGTCGGTGCGCCAGATCGGACAACCCCTCCAGCCGCCGCAGGGGAAGGGCGAGGGCGGCCCCTGCCGAGGCCCTCAGCACCTTGGGCTGCCAGGGGTCTGCCCCTGCCGCCAGCCAGAGCTCCCCCACCCCGGCGGCCAGGGCGGTGCGCATCAGGGTGCCCAGGTTGCCGGGGTCCTGCAGCCGGTCGAGGGCCAGCACCAGATCGACGGCTGTGCTGGGGGGCGTCTTCGGCAGGGGCAGGCTGAGCACCACCCCGTCAGGGTTTTCCGTGGTGGCCACCGCCGCCAGCACCTCCTCCCCCACCGGCTGCAACGGGGTGGAGGGATCCAGGGCCGCGGCCAGATCCGGGTGCCGCTCCAGCCAGGCCCCGGTGGCCAGCACCTGTTGGGGCCGCAGGCCCAGGGCCAGCGCCTCCTGGAGCAGGTGGGTGCCCTCCAACAGCAGCAGGCCCTGCTCCCGCCGACCGCGGCTGCCGTGGAGGGCCCGGAAGCGGGCCACCAGCGGATTGCGGCGGCTGGTGATCGGATCGGGCCGTTGGTTCAGCTCAGCATTCATGGCCGCCCCGGGGGTGGCTGCTGGGAGGAACTCAGGTCAGAAGGTTTGGTGGCGGCGCACATGGAGGCCCTCGTTGAGCACCAGCCGGCTGTTCTCCAGCTCAAGGCCCCGCACGGAAGCCACCTCGCCCTTGAGACCTTCCTGGGCGAGGTTCTCCATCAGCTTTTTGACGACGATGTCTTCAACCGTGGATTGGTCGAGGCCGTCGGGGGTGAGGCTTTCGAGGAATTTGCCCAGCTTCGAAGCCACAACTTCGGAAGCATTGGTGATCTTCAGCACGATCATGGCGTCGGATCAGGAGGGGTGCTGAAGCGGGGAAGGGTGAAGTGCGGATGGGGAGACTTGAACTCCCACGACATTGCTGCCACTAGTACCTGAAACTAGCGCGTCTACCAATTCCGCCACATCCGCGGGCGTTTGTCGCTAAGCGACCTGGCCACCATAAATCATCGTCCGACGCCCCTCCTGCGGTTCTGCGGCAGGCCCCTCGACTGCCTGGCGAGCGCCGGCAATCGAGCAGGTTTGGACCGGTTCCTGAACCGAGACAGTTCAGGGGGCGGACCGCTAGACGTTGTGTGGAATCATTGTCAAGATGCCGGCACAAAAAGCGGGACCGCACAAGTCATGACTCTGACGGCCGTTTCGCCCCAGCACGTGATCACCCCCCAGCTTGAGATTTCCGGTGGTCGTCGCCTTTCCGGCGATCTGCGGGTGAGCGGCGCCAAGAATTCCGCCCTGGTGTTGATGGCGGCCTGCCTCCTCACCGAGGACGCCCTGCGCCTGCGCAATGTCCCCCCCCTCACGGACATCGCCGCCATGGGGGAAATCCTCGCCTCCTTGGGGGTGGGTGTGCGGCGCGGTGAGGACTGGATTGAGATGGACGGCCGTCCCCTCAACAAGTCGGCTCCCCCCTACGAACTGGTTAACAGCCTCAGGGCCAGCTTCTTCTGCATCGGCCCCCTGCTCGCCCGCCTGGGTGTGGCCCGCGTGCCCCTGCCTGGAGGTTGCCAGATCGGCACCCGCCCCGTGGTGGAGCATGTCAAGGGGCTGAAAGCCCTTGGGGCCCAGGTCACCATCGACCACGGCGTGGTCTCCGCCGTGGTGCCCGGCCGGGGTCACCGCCTCACCGGCGGCAAGATCCATCTGGATTGCCCCAGCGTTGGGGCCACCGAGACCTTGATGATGGCCGCCGTGCTCGCCGATGGTGAGACGGTGATCGAGAACGCCGCCCTCGAACCCGAGGTGGTGGACCTGGCCAGGTTGCTGATCGCCATGGGGGCCCGCATCCGTGGCGCCGGCACCCCGAGCATCACCATCGTTGGCGTCGATCGCCTGCATGGGGCCGATTACGCCGTCATCCCCGATCGCATCGAAGCGGGCACCTTCCTGCTGGCAGCAGCCATCACCCGTTCCACCCTGCGGGTCAGTCCCGTGATTCCCGAGCACCTGGGGGCGGTGCTCACCAAGCTGGAGGAGGTGGGCTGTCGCCTCGAATTCGACGGCACCGCCGTCACCATCCAGGCGGACAGCATCGACGCCGTCGACCTGCGCACCCAGCCCTTCCCCGGCTTCCCCACCGACCTGCAGGCCCCGTTCATGGCCCTGCTGGCCACCGCCCGGGGCACCAGTGTCATCACCGAGAACATCTTCGAGAACCGGCTGCAGCACGTGGCCGAACTGCAGCGCATGGGGGCCGCCATTCGCCTGCAGGGCAACACCGCCTTCATTGAGGGGGTGCATTGCCTCAGTGGCGCGCCCGTGCAGGGCAGCGATCTGCGCGCTTCTGCCGCCATCGTGCTGGCCGGTCTGGCGGCCGAGGGGATCACCACTGTTCAGGGCTTGGAGTATCTCGATCGGGGCTATGCCGGCCTCGAAACCAAACTGAATGCCGTGGGGGCTTCGATCCGCCGTCACGGCGTCTGATCGGGGCCTCGTAGGCCCTTACAGTCGCAAGCACGGGAGCGTGCCGGAATTGGTAGACGGACTCGACTCAAAATCGAGCGCCCTCGGGCATGTGGGTTCGAGTCCCACCGCTCCCATCTCGGCGGTTATGGACACCTATAACCGCTTCCCCCTTGAACTGGTGAAGGGCAAGGGGGTCTGGGTCAAGGACCAAAAAGGTCACACCTATCTCGATTGCGTGGCGGGCATCGCCACCTGCACCCTGGGCCACAGCGACCGGGCCCTGCGCAAGGCCCTCAGCCGGCAGCTGGGCCGCCTCCAGCACGTGTCCAACCTCTACCAGATCCCGGAGCAGGAGGAACTGGCCCGCTGGCTCACCGCCCACAGTTGTGGGGATCGGGTCTTCTTCTGCAACTCCGGTGCCGAAGCCAACGAAGCGGCGATCAAGCTGGCCCGCAAGCACGGCCACCAGGAGCGGGGCATCCTGCGGCCGGTGATCCTCACGGCCCATGCCAGCTTCCATGGCCGCACCCTGGCGGCGGTGAGCGCCACCGGCCAGCCGAAGTACCACCAGGGCTTCGAGCCCCTGGTGGAGGGGTTCCGCTTTTTCACCTACAACGACATCACCTCCTTCGAGACCCTCCTGGCCGACGCCGAATCCGCCGGCCCCCGGGTGGCGGCGGTGCTGCTGGAGCCGCTGCAGGGGGAAGGTGGCGTCAACCCAGGCGATTCCGCCTTCTTCGCCCGGGTGCGTGAACTCTGCGACGAACGCAACATCCTGCTGATCTTTGATGAGGTGCAAGTGGGCGTGGGCCGCAGCGGCCGGCTCTGGGGCTACGAGCACCTGGGGGTGCTGCCGGACGCCTTCACCCTGGCCAAGGGTCTGGGCGGCGGCTTCCCGATCGGCGCCTTGGTGGTGACGGCCAAGGCCGACCTGTTTAGGCCGGGCGAACACGCCAGCACTTTCGGCGGCAACCCCTTCGCCTGCAGGGCAGGCCTGACGGTGGTCCATGAACTCAAGCGCCGCAAGCTGGTGGCCCATGCCTCGGCCATGGGGAAGCGGCTGCGGGATTTGTTGGAGGATCTGGTGCAGCGTTACCCCGACCAGCTGGAGGGCGTGCGGGGCTGGGGCTTGATTCAGGGGCTGGTGTTGCGCCCCGAGGCTCCCAGTGCTCCCGAATTGGTGAAGCTGTGCATCGCTGAGGGGTTGCTGCTGGTGCCCGCCGGTCCCCAGGTGGTGCGCTTCGTGCCGCCGCTGGTGATCCGGCCCCGGGAGCTGCGGCAGGCCGTTAGGCGCTTCGAGAAGGTGCTTCGCACCAAGGTCAATACCCCCTGAGGGAGTTGGAGCTGCCGGTGGATCCGTTTGCGGATCTGATCGAACCCTTCCAGCGAAGGGGAGTGGACCTGGGTTTGGAGCGGCTTACGGGGGCCCTGGCGGAGCTGGGACACCCGGAACGCCGTTTCGTGGCGGTGCAGGTGGCCGGCACCAACGGCAAGGGCTCCATCAGCACCCTGGTGCATGGGGCCCTGCAGGCGGCTGGTCTGCGCAGCGGTCTGTACACCTCTCCCCACCTGGTGAGCTGGTGCGAGCGCATCCGGCTGGGGGCTGATCCAATTGCCCCCCCGGTGCTGCGGCGCCTGCTGAGCCAGCTGCAGCCCCTGGCCCGACGCCACGACCTCACGCCTTTTGAGTTGGTGACGGCGGCGGCATTCCTGGCCTTTGCCGAGGCGGGGGTGGCGATTGCGGTGCTGGAGGTGGGTCTGGGGGGGCGGCTCGATGCCACCACGGTCCATCCCCGCCGGGAGGTGATCGCCCTGGCCTCCATTGGCCTGGACCACACCGAATTCCTCGGCCCTGACCTGGTCAGCATTGCCGCTGAGAAGGCGGGGGTGCTCCATCCCGGTGCCCTGGTGGTGAGTGCCCCCCAGGAGCCTGAGGTGGTTGGGGTGTTGGAGGCGCAGGCCCGCCTGCGGGGCTGCCGGCTGCAGTGGTGCCAGCCCCTCGAGCAGGTGGGGGAGGAACTGGTGGCCGGTGACCTGCGCTGGCGCAGCGGTTTGCCGGGGGTCGTGCAGCGCACCAACAGCGCCGTGGCCCTCAGGGTGATCGAGAACCTGCGTCGCCTCGGATGGGCCATCCCCGACCGGGCGATCAGCCAAGGCTTCAGCCAGGCCCGCTGGCCGGGCCGGTTGCAGCCGGCCCGCTGGCGTGGTCACCCCCTGATCCTGGATGGGGCCCACAACCTGCCGGCAGCCAGGGCCCTGCGCCGGGAGCGCGATCGCCTTGGCGACGGGCCGATCCATTGGGTGGTTGGCATCCTGGCCAACAAGGAGGGCCCGGCGATGCTGGAGGCCCTGCTGGCGCCGCTGGATCGGGCCTGGATCGTGCCCGTGCCCGGCCATGCCCACTGGCGTTCTGAGGACCTCGCGGCGGCCTGTCCCGCCCTGGGTGAACGGCTGGGGAGCGCCGCCGATCCGGAGGCGGGTCTGGCGGCGGCCTGCGGGAGCGAGGCTGCCGTTGCGGCCGGCCCTGGGGCCGCGCCGGTGTTCGTGGCTGGATCCCTCTACCTGCTGGGCCACCTCCTGGCCGGGGCGGGCCTAGACCAGTAGGGCTCCGCCGAAGGCGCCATGGTCCGTAACCCGATGCAGCGGCCTGAGACCGGAAGCGCCTGCCGCCGCCCGCTGCGGATCTGGATGGCCCTGCTGCTGACCTTGGCCCTGCAGCTGGGTCTGGCCCTCGGCGTGCCTTCCCCAGCCTGGGCCCTCGATTTCACCTTGACCCAGCAGAACGGCGCCGACTTCCACGGCCAGGATCTTTCACACACCTCCTTCGCCGGCGTCGTGGCCCGGGGAGCCAACTTTGCGGGTGCCCAGATGCAGGGATCGATCCTCACCCAGGCCAACTTCGCCGAATCCGATTTCCGCGGCGCTGACCTCTCCGATGCCCTGATGGACCGCACCAATTTCAGCGGCACCGATCTCAGCGGAGCCGTGCTGCGGGGGGTGATTGCCAGCGGCAGCAGCTTCAGCCAGGCCACGGTCGAAGGGGCCGATTTCACCGATGCCCTGCTCGACCGTGAGGATCAGCGCAACCTCTGCAAGCGCGCTCGCGGCACCAATCCGATCACGGGCGCTGACACCCGCCTCAGCCTCGACTGCGCCTGAAGCCCAAGACCCTCAGCGCTCCAACCAGCCCCGCAGCTTGAGGGGATTGAGCAGGCCCTGGGGGTCATGGGCCGCCTTGGCCGCCACCTGGTCGGCATCGATCACCCCGAGGCCCCCATCCTCCACCGTGATCACGTGGGGGTTGAAGATCAGCCCCCCCAGCTCTTGCACCTGGGCCATCAGCTCGCCCAGGGGACCTTCCCCGCGCCAGTGCACCAGGGGCAGGGCCGCCAGCCGGGCCGCCCCCTGCTGGCGCACGGCCTCCAGGTGCCAGAGCAGATCGTCACCCCAGCGTTGGCGCAGGGCCTCGATCGCGGGTCCCTCCGGTTGGGGCAACAGCAGTTGCAGGTACGTCCAGCCCGGCTCCTTGGCCCGCACGTGCAGGGTGGTGTGGTTCCAGGTCAATTCCCGCAGGGGCAGGCCCCGGCCGCTGGCCTGGGGGGCCTGCCAGACGGTCCGTCCTCCCAGATCGGGCCACCAGCCTTCAAGCACGGGCAGGGCATCGGGGGCCGCCAGCACCAGCATCCGGTGCCCCCCCACCGGGGGGCAGCCGCTGGGGTTGGGCAGCCGTTGGGCTAGGGGCTGCTCCAGCAGGCAAAGGGCATTGAGCACCAAGGCCGAGGCCGTGAGGGCTTGGGCCGCCGCCAGGGCCCGCTCCCAGTGGTCGAACTCCACCACCAGTTGTTGCCAGTCCACCGTTTCGGTGGTGGCCAGGGTGAGGGCCGTGAGGAGGCCATTGGTTCCGTAGGCGTGGTTGAGGGCGCGGCTGGCGGCCGCCTCCAGCTGCAGTACCCGGGGCTCTGGTTCCACCGTGACCACCTCCAGAGCCAGGAGGTGGCCCGGGTCCCGCAGGAAGCCCCAGCGGATCGAGCCGATTCCCCCCGAACCGCCGGCGATGAAGCCACCGAGGCTGGCGCTGCGGTAGGTGCTGGGGGCCAGCCTCAGGGCCCGCCCGTGGGGCGCCAGCTGCCGGTCCAGGTCGGCCAGCAGGCAGCCGGCCTCGGCGGTGACCGCCCCCGTGGCCGAATCGATCTGGCGCAGCCGATTCAGCCGGCTGAGATCGAGCACCACCCCACCGGCAAGGGGGACGCACTGGCCGTAGTTGCCGGTACCGGCCCCCCTGGGGGTGAGGGCCACACCATGGCGGGCACAGGCCCCTGCCACCCGCTTCACCCCGTCGAGGTCGTGGGGGCGCACCACCAGCTGGGCCAGGTGCCCCGCCAGGAGCGGCTGCAGCACGGGCGAGTAATCGAAGCAGTCGCGGGAGAGACGCACCAGTTCGGAGCCGCCTTCGATCACCTCCAGCCCTTCGAACTCCCGCACCAATGCGGCGAGGGTGTCTGCCGATGCTGGCTCGGGCGGCCGGTGGGGGGAACGGGTCATGGCAGCAGTGGCTCCAGCGTTGGGGAAGGTAGCCACAGGCCGGAGCGCAGCACCCTGCGTTGGGGGGGGGCGGCCAGCAGTTCGCCCCAGCTGCGGGCCCCCAACACCACCAGATCGGCGGGAGATCCAACCCGCAGAACCCCATCCCAGGCCAGCTCCATCAGCCGGGCAGCTGCGGTGGTGAAAGGGGCCAGGCCCAGGCGCTGCCAGGGGGCCAGTTGGGCGGCGGCCAACGACTGTCGCAGCAGATCGATCGGATCAAAGGCGCCGCCGGGATACCAGGGGTCCTGCACGTTGTCGCCGCCCACCGCCACGGTCACCCCCGCCTGCTGCAGCTGACGGATGGGGGCCAGGGGGCGCCGGGTGGGGGTGGCGCCGTCGCGGCGGCCCAGCAGCCAGAGATTGGTGAGCGGCAGGGCCACCACCCCCAGCTGGACCGCCGCCATGGCCTCCGCCAGGCGCTCCAGCTGGGGTGACGCCATCAGACCCATGCTGCTGCTGTGGCTGCAGGTCAAGGGCATGCCGAAGCGGTGTTGGGCCATCAGCCGGCTCACCAGCGCCACCCCGGCGCCGGGGTGGTGGTCGCCCTCATCGATGTGCAGATCGATGCCGCAGCCGAACCGTTCCGCCAGCTGCAGCAGGGCGAGCAGGCCCACCGCTTCGCCCGTGCGGGCCACGAACGGTGGCCCGATCACACCGCCCAGCAGGCCGCCGGCATCGACCACCCGCCGGGCCAGGGTGGCCCCTGCCGGGGTGGCCCAGTGATCGATCGGCACCAGGGCCACCAGCTGGAGCTCCACCCGCCCCCGCCAGCGCTGGCGCAGTTCTTCGAGGGCCCCCCAACTGGCCTCGGTGGCGGGGCCCAGGCTGTCGATGTGGCTGCGGATGGCCCGCAGCCCCGATTGCCACGCCAGGTTCAGGGCCCGTTCCCCCCGCTCCAGCACCCGCTCCCGGCTGCGGCTGAGGTGCTCGGTGCTGTTGGCCTCCAGGGCTCCGGCCATGGTGCCTGAGCGGTTCGGATGGGTGGCCCAGCTGAAGGCCTTGTCCAGATGGGCGTGGGGTTCCACCGGCGGGGTCAGGGCCAGGGGCAGAGCGCCGTCTTGTGGGTGGTGGGGCGCCAGGGCCGTGATGCGCCCCTCGGCCATCGACAGCTGCACGGCCACAAGCCCCTCGGCATCGGCTGTGGGGCACTCCCGCCAGAGGGGATCGAGCAGGGGGCGGGGGATGCGCAGGGGCGGCAGGGCCGTGGCCGGTGCGCTCACGGCTTGGGGACCTCGCGGCGGCTGGCCTCCAGCTGCAGGAACTGGCCGGCGGCCGCCAGGGTGGTGACGTGGTATTCGGGCAGGTGCAGCGAAGGCAGCAGCTCCTGGCCCCCCACGTTGGTGACGTAGACGCTGAAGAGCAGGAAGTTGAGACGGCGGGTGTGCTGGGCCGCCAGGCTGCCCAGCAGTTGGCGCTGGTTGTGCACCAACTCCGGGCAGTTCTGCAGCACCATGCGCAGCAACATCGGCAAGCCCTCGTTGCTGCAGACCTCCCGGACCGTCAGATCCACCAGCCGTTCGCCGGCGTAGAGCTCGAACTCACCGGGTGGGGGGTTGGTCAGAGCCAGGGCGCCACCGGCAAGAACCGCTGCCCCACAGGCCATCAGCATGGGCCAAGGCCCCTTTGATGGACGGTGCTGATCGCTGCTCAAACGGCTGATGACAGGGGACTCAGCTTGATAGGATCGCGCAGCCACGGCGGGCGTAGCCAAGTGGTTAAGGCAGTGGATTGTGATTCCACCATTCGGGGGTTCAATTCCCCTCGCTCGCCCTCCTAAAAGCCCCTGTTCAGCAGGGGCTTTTTACTGTTTGCGCCCGGGGCGGCGATTGTGACAACAGGCATGGAATGGACATAGTCCTTTCATCTGAGCAGGGGCCCCAGCCCACCTTGGGCCTAGGAGGCCCGCATCAGGCGCCCCATCGTGGCCCGATCACGCGCCGGCATGGGTTTTGCCGGGGCCAGAGGATCCCCGTGGTTGTGGGGGGCCTCCGGGCGGATGGCCGGTGTGGCGGGGAGGCTGCCCAGTTCCTGGGCAGACATCCGGTAGACCGGCTTGCCTTCTTTGATCGTTTCCACCACTCGGATCGTACCGATGCTGCCCGGGTCCACCTTGAGTGGATTGCGCTCGATGATCACAAGATCGGCGAGTTTGCCGGGCTCCAGGCTGCCCTTGCCTTTCTCCTCCTTGATTTGGTAGGCGGCCATCACGGTCACCGCGCGCAGGGCGTCGTAGGGGCTGATCCGTTCGGCCGGTCCGATCACCCGGCCGCTGGCGGTGCGGCGGTTCACGGCGGCATCCACTAGCCCCAGGATCGTCGGCTGGGGGGACACCGGGGCGTCGTGGGAGAGGGTGTAGGGCAGGCCCGCCGCCTGGAAGGTTTGGGCGCCGGCTGCACGGGCGGCCCGCTCCGGGCCCCAGAACCGCTCCACCGCGTCACCGCCGGAGGAGATCGAGGCGACCAGGAAACTCGGTACGGCGCCGACCGCCTTGATCCGCTGGATCTGATCGGGCCGTAGATAGCTGGCATGGATGAACACCGGACGGTGGTCGCTCCAGCCTTTTTTCTTGATCACCGTTTCGATCACCCGCAGGGCCTGATCGGCGGCGGCATCGCCGTTCATGTGCATGTTGATCTGGATGCCGGTGTTCCAGAAGCGCTCGACGCCGGCCAGGAGCACCGCATCCGGGATCTGCTCATAGCCCCGATACTCGCCGGTTTTACCCGGGGGATTGGTGGTGTAGGGCTGGGTGAACCAGGCGGTGTCGATGCTGCCATCGAGCCAGTATTTGATGCCCCCCAGCCGCACGCGGTTGATGTAGCGGCGATCGAGATCGGGTCTGGCCGCCAGCAGCAGGGCGGCGGTGCCGGTGGAGGAGGGGGTGTAGGCCTGGGAGACGCCGTAGGCGGCATCGATCACGTCATTGGTGGCCGAATCCTTGGCACAGACGTAGAGATCAATCGGCAGCAGTTTCTTGTCGATCGCATTGCGCACCACCGCGATGTCATCCGCGCCCAGACCAATGCCGCAGTCCTGGGCGGTGGTCTGGCCAAAGCGCGCCCAGGCGGCGGCACCAGCCAGAATCGCGCCATCGGCCAGCTTGCCGGTGAAGGCAGGCCGTTGGCTGCGTACGGCGTTGAGGGCCGTTTCCTCCATCGGGCCCGAGGGTTCCCGGCTGCCGCTCTGGCGGGCAAAAGCCCCACCGGTGGGATCAGCCGTGGCTGCGGTGACTCCAGCCAGCTTGAGCAGGGCGTTGTTCGCTGATCCCAGGTGGCCCGAGGAATCGACGATCATCACGGGCCGATCGGGCGACACCCCATCCAGCTCGAGCGCCGTGGGGGTACGACCTTCTCGCAACATACGGGCCTGATAGCCAAAACCCACGATCCAGGCTCCCGCCGGCACCGAGGCGGCATGGGCCTTGAGACGGGCCACCAGCTCCGGGATGTCCTTGACCCCCAGCAGATCGGCATCCATCTGGTTCTTGCCGTAATAGACCATGTGGCCGTGGGCATCAATGAACCCCGGCAGCAGGGTGTGGCCGGCCAGATTGACCCGCTTGGCACCGGCCCCGGCAGCCTTGATCGCACCGGTCAAAGGGCCGACATAGAGAATCCTGCCGCCCTTCTCCACCAACGCTTCGGCGTAGACCGGCTTCGGGCCTGCCATGGTGAGGATGTCACCATCGGCATACACGGTGGCGGTGGTTGGGGGTAGGGGAGCCGCTGCCCAGGCGGTACCGGTGGCGCCGATCAGGCCGCAGGCCAGGCCGAGGGCGCTGGCCCGAAGGCGAACGCAAGCCGGCGAAGGGAAGGAGGTCATCGAGGAGGCAGGGAGGATGCCAAGGAAAGCGCTCAAAACCTAGGGGGCGACACCTGGCGGATGTCACGGATTGCTGCCTTGCGAAACACGGCATAGGTCGCCAAAGACGTCGTATTGACCAGATCCTGGCGGCCATCCCCGTTGGTACTTCTTGAACCTGCCAGGAGCTCAGCCATCCGCAGGCCTTTGTTGGCGTAGAAGAGCCTGCAAAAGTTTCTGCAATTTCTATGCCCTCTGCATCGACCCTGTTTGCCCTGAGTGCGCCTTGTTTATTCCCTTTGGTAATGACTGCAAAGTCAACAAATTCCAGAGTCTTAAGTGGGGCCTATGTGGGTTGGTGCAAGGCCTGCAGTTCCCGGGCGCGCTCCATCACCAGTTGCTGGGCTCCATTGGCCTTGCCGGTATTCAACTCGGCCCCGTAGGAGCCTTCTGAGCGAGTAGTCGCTGTGGGCAAGTTACCGTTAGGACTTATTCAATGGCGTGGATCAATGTCGTCCGTCAGGGATTAAATGAGGCCGTGTCGATTTTGTTTTCACCGTATTGAGATCAAGGGCTACGTGGCTCTACAGGGGAATGGACGAAAAATTATCTTCACCAATGAATTCGAGCACCGCGACCGTAATATCATCGGACTGTGGGGCTTCGCCGGCAAACTGCGCCACATCGGTAAAAATCGCCTCCAGCATCGTTTCCGAGGCGCTTTCGGAGCATTTGATCACCTCAACAAGAGACTCCTCCCCGTAGGCTTCATGGGCAGAATTGAAGGCCTCGGTTAGTCCATCTGTGAACAAAACCAGCGTATCGCCAGGTGAGAGTTGGATGCGGTGTTCTGGAAAATCTATCTCCGGAAGCACGCCAAGCACCAGGCCAGAACTCCCATCCAGCTTCTCCACGAGGCCATCGGCGTGGCGAATATAGGGCGGATTATGTCCACCATTGGCATAGTCAAGCGTGCCATTGGAGGGATCGTAGATGCAATAAAAAACGGTGACGAAAAGTAGGGTCGGATTTTGTGTGCAAAGCACGTTGTTGGTGCGTGCCAGGCAGGCACCCGGTGATAGGAATTCGTAGGCGAAATTCCGCAAATTTGTTCGCGATACAGCCATGAAAAATGCTGCTGGAACGCCCTTGCCAGAAACATCAGCTATCACTATTCCTATCCGCTTGTCCGGTAGCGTGACGAAGTCGTAGAAATCGCCTGCCATGGTTGTGGCTGGCTGTATGCGCGCCGCGCCCAATAGACCGGACGTTGCTGGGAAGCTGTCGGGCAGGATGGCGATCTGCAGGGCTCGGGCGATCTCGAGTTCCTGCATAACCCGCGCTCGTGCTTCTGATAGCTCTTCAAACGATTTATTTTTTTCCTGCAGCAGGGACTGAACTTCAATCACCAAGGATTTCTGTACAATATTTTCAAGCTCGATCGCTTTTAGCAATTCGTCGCGGCTTGGTTCTGTGAAGATTTCCTTGATCGTCGCCAGCAAGGCAGGGTCTGGAGTGTGCTGGAACGGCACCGAAATGCTGTAGTCAGGTCGCCTAACCGTATCGCGAATGTTGATGCTAAGTGAATTGTTGTGGAGTACCTGAATCAGGTGGTCCGGCAGCGGTGTGCTGAACGTCTCGGCCTGCAGGCGGATCAGCAGTTCCGATTTGCGGGTTTCCCACGGCGGCGGCGAGCGGTGGTAAAGCTCAACCGAAGCATCGGCTTGCTGTTCCAGCAACCAGCGGAAGGCATCCGAGAGTTGTGAAAGCAAGGGAATCAGCACGATCTCTTGCGGCTCAATCAGCTGCAGAATCCGCAGCATTTTGTTGCGCGTGCGTTGGCAGGATTCCCATGTGGCTAGGGGCACCTGGCCCAGCTCGCTTATTGCTGACATTGCATTACCAGCACACTTACGTCATCACCCGATGAGCCGTGCTGCAGCAGATCATCAGCAATGGCCGCCGGTGATGGTGCCGGCCCAATTTTCTTGCGCAGGGATCGCACCTGTGACTCCCGCAGACCATCGGAAAACTGCACCACCGTGTCGTCATTTTCCAGCGGAAAGCTTTGCACAAGCGGTGTCGGGAAGCGATCGCCGAGCTGCCCGTCGCGGCTGACCCCCGACCAGCCTTTTGGTTTGTATTGAACGATGCGGGTGTTGCCGATACCGCTGAACCACAGCTTCCATTGTCTGCCATCAATCAGTGACAGCCCGATCGCGCCGCGGCCGCTGCCGGCCTGCTCGTGTGCGGTGCGCAGCAGGTCCGTCAGCCAGATTTCGCCCGACACCGCCTGCCTCTTCTGGTCGAGGCTGGCGGTGAGCTGAGCGAAGCGCTCCCCCAGGGCTGCCACGATTCCGCAGGCCACGGCGTGGGCCTTGGGCCCGTGGCCGCAGCCATCCACGATCGCGTGCAGCCAGAGATCCCCCTGTTGCAGGGCAAGGATCTGGTCCCCACCGAGGCGTTCTGTGTGGTGCGCCCGGCTGCGGCTTTCGAAGCTGAGTCGGCAGGGTGTCCGGCCGCTGGACTGGGGCAGGCTGCCATCGCCATGGTTGCCGCCATTGATGGTGGTCGTTGATGTTGTGGCCCGGGGCAGTTGCCGCTGATGGGCTGTTTTGCTCTTGACCCAACGGAGGGCACGCCCATGAGTGCCCCGGTCTGCCGTGCTGTCGATCGACAGTTCATCGCTCATGCGTTTCACTGCGGGCAACCCGAGCCCGAGTGTGTTGCCCGTACTGAAGTGATCCTGCAGGCTTCGTTCCACATCGGGAATGCCGGGGCCGTGGTCTTTTGCTTCGACCAAGAAGCCATTTTTCGATCCATCCTCCACGCGACAGATTTGGATGGTGCCCGCAACACCGTACTTGACGATGTTGCTGCCCAGCTCGGCGATGATGGTGCCCAGGCTGACCCGCTCGTTTGTGGTGAGATCGGGGTAGTAATCCATCCGATACATAGAGATCATCGCGATCCTTGCATCGGAACTCCGGTTGATTTTGTAGCAGTGGCACTCAAGCTCTCGCATGGCGGAAGCGTCGGCATGCCTGGAGTGCGCTGGCCATGTTGGCTCTGAAGATCATCCCCTGCAAGTTGATTGGCATCTGCGCCAGGTAGGCGGCGATGCCGGGTCTGATGCCCATCATCACCGTTGGCACATGCATGAGGGAGTTGGTCATGGCTAGATGCTGCAGGAGCCTGAATTCAGCTAAGTCGATCTGGGTGACGATGCTGAGATTGAGGATGACGCCGCGAATGCCGGCTACGGTTACTCGCTGGGTCACATCCTTGGTGATTCTCTTGAGCACCGCATCGGAAAGATCACTTGGCAGGGAAACAAAGAGAAGATGGTTCACTTCGGCCATCGAGGTGCGAAATTCGATGCCCATCTCCTCCATAAGGACTCCCCCTCCCGGCAATTCAGAACTGGGGAGTGTGCATGCTGAACGGCAGATGCATCTGCTGTTGCATCGGCTGGTGCATGGGCGGGTAAGGCTGGCTAGTGAACGGATCTCGGCTCTGGTTGCTGATCTCGCTTAGGCAGGTGAAGAGGGCATCGCGCAAGGTGGCCTTCGTGCGCAGTTCGCTGATGTCAACACCCAGCTCCACGATCGTGTGGGCGATGGATGACGATACGCCGGAGACCAGGGTTTCACACCCCATAATTCGGGTGGCCTTGGTGATCTTGATCAACTGGTTGGCGACAGCCGAATCAACCATGGGCACACCGCTGATGTCAAGGATGAACATTCTCGCGTTCGACTGAGAGATGCGATCAAGGGTCTTGCGCATGACTTCGTCGGTGCGGGTTGAATCCACCATCCCGACCAGTGGCAGCATCAGAATGCCATCCCAGATTGGAGTTACAGGTGTGGATATATCCTGAAGGGTTCGGTCCAGTTCCAGGCGCACCTGCTCCCTTTCGTGAGCATCCTGCAGCGCGACCTCCAGTTGAGTGGTTTTCTTGCTGAGGTTTATCGACTGTTTAATCGTTTCGGTGATGTCGTAGGCGAACTTCAAGACACGGTTGAGATTCCCGTTGGCATCAAGGATCGGGTTGTAGCAGGTTTCAAGCCAGACCATCTCTCCCGTTTTGGCAAAGCGCTTGTACTGGCCACGTTGGCTTTCTCCCTTGGCGAGGGAGGCCCAGAAACTTTGGTATTCGGGTGATGCGGCCTCCTCTTTACCCACAAAGATGCGATGGTGTTGGCCGATGATTTCATCGCGCTGAAAACCCATCAAGTCAAGGAAAATTGTGTTCGCGGCAATGATTGTCCCGTCGGCATTGAATTCAGCCACCGCCATCGATTGCTGGATCGCTTTTACTTTGCTGATATCGGCAGCTTCCCGATCCTTAGGCTCGGTGATATTCGTGGCCAGGCTTAAAATCCGTTCAGGTTTGCCAAGACTGTCGTGAATGAGGCTGTAGCTCTCCTGCCGCCAGATGATTCGGCCGTCATTGGTGCGACGGCGGAATTCGCCGCTTCTGAACATGTCCCTAAGTAACTGGTTCCAGAAGCCATGGCTGTCAGCGAGTTCTGCCTCGTCGTTTGGAATCAGCAGGCTGTGATTCTTGCCGATTAACTCATTCTCTCTGTAGCCCAACTGGCGGAGGGTGTTTTCATTGGCGGTGAGGATGACTCCTTTGAGGTCAAATTCAATGACGCCATACAATTTGTCTATTGTCTGCCAGGCGGCCAGCGCGAAATGAGCATCTTTTGCGGCGTTGTTTGTGGGGCCGGCTTGTGCCTTTGGGGGGGTATTGCTTTTGCCCGCCATGCTTCGAATTTACCACATTTCTGGCGCACTGTAGCAGTGGGGGGGGGG
>Ga0194061_1000755_pt1 | contig 19709 bp, 19 predicted proteins | sample SepL2221m_MetaG_FD_163423 | JGI IMG/M metagenome (GOLD analysis project Ga0194061, IMG submission 163423) | Anoxic zone freshwater microbial communities from boreal shield lake in IISD Experimental Lakes Area, Ontario, Canada - Sep2016-L224-21m | ecosystem: Environmental > Aquatic > Freshwater >... | reverse complement strand
TCGCCGGAGAGGTCGAGAAATTCGGTTTGTGAAAGTTTCCCGGACTTGGCGACCGTGTGGACGCTGAACTGGAAAACGATCTGCTGGTAGGGGCGCGTGCCCTTCCATATCGGCACGGCCATCTGGGTCGTCTCGAAGTCGAGGAAGTAGGCCGGAAACCCGTGACCGGAAAGATCCGCCGCCGCACCTTCGGCATCGAAGCGCACTGTCTTCGCAAGCGTGTGTTCCTTCACCATGCGCTGGTTCTCGTTGAGGAGTTCATCGGCCACGTCTCGCAGTTCGGTCACGCCCTGTTCGGAAAGTTGAGCGCGCTGCATGGGAGAGAGCCGCGGCAGCCAGTCGATTGGATGTTCCGGCTGAGGAATGCCTTGGTTGCAGTAGTTGGAAAATGGGCAGTCGAACGGATCATGGCATTGAGGGCCGACGGCGATTTCGGGCTCCTTGGACAGAGCCACGATATTCTGGGCGTCGGCGATCCACCCTTTGACTTCTTCGGTCCGCGCAAAAGTTTCCTCGGTGAGATCTTCTTCCTTGAGCAGACCCCGATAATCCTCATCGCCCGGATAGACCCAGGAACTGTCGATGTGCGCAAGCGCGACGGATTTCAGGGGGACACCTGCCGTCTTGGCCACAAAGGTCTGCACGGCGATGTCCTCCCGGTGATAATCTTGAACGCTGGTCGAGGATTTCACCTCAACCATCTTCCAGACCGTCTGGCCGTTCTTCCGGATCGGCAGGAGCACATCGGCGAGAGCCATCGCACCCTTCACCCTGAACGCAGCCTCAAAAACCGGCTCGCGGGAATTTGCCACCAGCTCAGCGGTGCGCGCGTATGCGCCGTCGAAGCCCTCGGTCTTGAAATCAATGAGCGCTCCCTTTTCCTCGGGATCGTAGATGCGTCTGGCGATGTCACCGACCTGGTAGCCCACCTGAAATCTCGCCTCGGTCTCGGGTGAAACCTCCCTCAACTCGGGCCGATGCACTTCCAGCCAGAGCCGCTTCGGACATTGGCGGAAGGCGATGAGTTTGGATTTGGAGAGCGTGCGCATGAAAATTTATGGATGCCGGAATTGGGTGACGCACGAACTCTAGGACGAGAGGACGGACATTTGCGGTCTCACCCCATCCCGACGCGCACCGCCCTCGTCATGTGGCTGCCAGAATGGCCTCCGCAGAGCGCCGAATCCTCCGCTTGAGTTCCGCGGGATCCAGAACCCGCGCGTGCGATCCCCAGCTCAATATCCAGCGTTCAATTTCCTCCAGGCTGCCGAGTTCCAGCCGCAGTTCAATCGTCCCGCCGGGGAGCTGTTTGATTTTCTGCGAGGGGTGCCAGTTTCGTTCGCTCACCAAGCGCGCGGCAAAATCATCAAACTCCAGACGCACCTTGAAACGGCCATTCGTGGAGAACACGCCGAGGCTCTCGCTGAGATGCTTGGTGATGGAAAAATCCGGCGGCCTGCTAAAACGCATCCGCGTGTTCTGCACCTTCCGCATCCGCGAGAGCACGAAAGTGCGCAGTTGCGAGCGGACGAGGTCGTGGGCGAAAAGATACCACTGCTGGTCGATGCACGCGAGATGGTAGGGCTGCACACGCCTCGCCTCGTAGCCCGAACTGCCCAGTTTTCGATATTCGAATGCGAGTTCGTGGGATTTGAGCACGGCGCTGCTGACCGTTTCGAACAGTTCGAGATCCGCGGCGGTGCTCCCGATGCCGCGGAAGGAAATCGAGGATTCGATCCCGTCCCACTGGAAGGAAACCTTGTCCTTCAAGCCGTCGGTAATTTTCTCGAAGGCGGCCTTGAGCGGCTTTTCAAATGAGGTGCCGCGATACTGCGCGAGGGCCTTCTGCGCGACCAGGAGCGCCACCACCTCGCCCTCGGAAACCTCGATGCTCGGGAAATTGGTGACGGGTTCGGTGTAAACGAATCCGAAATGGAGCTGGTCGTATTCGATCGGAAGTCCGAGCCGGTCCCGCATGAAGTCGATGTCGCGCTGGATCGTCTTCGTGGACACCTCCAGTTCCTTGGAGAGTTTGCTGCAGTTCGGGAAATCGCCGGCGATCAGCTTTTGGTGCAGCCGCATCATCCGCGCCAGCGGGGGACGCGAGAATTGCTGGGCTTTGGTGAGACGAATGGGGGTTCTCAGACGCGGCATGTCCGCGTGTATGGACCCTCGGTTTTCCTGCACAAGAAAATTCAATCGAGGGTAGGACAGCTTTTGTCCAATCGGCTGTGCTCAGATTCACGCCCGCAAGGGGAGCCGGCTTCGGCCCTCGGTCCGGCGTTCGGGGGAAACCCGGGAAGCCGGGGCCGGTTCTTCCTTGCGCTCCACAACCTCCAACACGCCATGAAACTCCTGCTCCAGAAAATCGCCGCGCTGCTCCGTCGTCATTCCTGCAACCGCCAGCCGCCGCTGAAGCAGGGCGAATTTCAGTTCCGTACCTGCGCTCCGCACAGGATCTGTCCCATTGCCCCGAGTGTGCGGACAACAGAAGCGCGGGAGCGAGATTCGCGCTTGGCATTCGGCGGCCGCTGATGCATAGCGAACTCGGAATGTCCTCCCGCACCGCCCGCATCTTCCTGAGCAGCACCTTCCGGGACTTCGCGGAAGAGCGCGATCTGCTGGTGAGGAAAGTGTTTCCCGAGCTACGCCGGCGCTGCCGGGAGCGGCAGGTTGAATTGATTGATGTGGATCTGCGCTGGGGTATCACGGAAAAGCAGGCGCAGCGTGGTGAGGTAATGCCCATCTGCATGGCGGAGATCGATCGCTCCCGACCCTACTTCATGGGCTTCATTGGTGAGAGATACGGCTGGGTTCCGGAAAAGCATCAATACGATCCTTCGCTGCTGCGGGAGCAACCGTGGCTGGTAGAGCACCGCGGCGGCAAGAGCGTGACGGAGCTGGAGATGCTTCACGGAGTGCTCAACAACCCTGCAATGGCCGGACGGGCGTTCTTCTACTTCCGCAACCCTGCCTACTCGCTCTCCAAGGGTGGAGCGTATTTGAGTGAGAGCTCGGCGGACAAGGCAAAGCTGGAACAGCTCAAGGATCGCATCCGGCACAGCAGGTTCCCGGTGCTGGAAAACTATGCCTCGCCTGAAGCCCTGGCACAGCGGGTGCAGGAGGACTTGTGGCGGTTGATTGATGAATCCTTCCCGCTGGAGGAAGTGCCTGACGCGCTCTCGATGGAGCGCAGGAAGCACGAGGCTTATGGCGGTTTACGACTGAGGATGTATCTGGGGGGAGCCGCCTATTGCAAAGCGCTCGACAGAGGCACGGCCAAGGACAGGGGGTTCAAGCCGGTGCTCATCACCGGAGCCTCGGGTGGGGGCAAGAGCGCGCTGTTGGCCAATTGGACGCAGGCTTACATCCGAAGGCATCCCGACACCCTGCTGTTCATCCACTACCTCGGCTCGGGGGCGGATGCTGCTGACACGGTGAAACTGGTGACACGGCTGCTCCAGGAGATTGCGCAGGCCACTGGCGATGAACTCAAGCTGGAGAGCGATCCGCAGAAACTCTTGGACATGCTGCCGGAGTGGCTCGCGCGGGCCAGTTCACATGCGCAGCGGGAGGGCAGGCAGTGGCTGCTGGTGTTCGACGGACTGGACAAGGTGTCCTCCCTGCGGGATCTGCGCTGGTGGCCGCAGTTCCTGCCGCCGAAGGTAAAGCTGATCGTGTCATGCCTCGATGGCGAGGTGTTGCCTGCCGCGCGCAAGCGAATGCAATGGACCGAGCTGAAAGTTCGTCCATTGGGGAAACGAGACCAAGCCAAGTTGATCAAGGATTACCTGGCCAAATATAGGAAGGAGATCACGCCCGCGCAGACGAAGCGCGTGCAGAGCCATCCGCTATCGGGCAACCCGCTGTTCCTGCGGACACTGCTGGAGGAGCTGCGCGTGTTCGGGGTCTATGAGAAGCTGGAGCAGAAGCTGACTCACTATCTGCAAAGCCAGACGGTGGACGACCTCTTTGAGCGGGTGCTGGAGCGAATCGAGCAAGACACATCAAGCAAGCACGTCCGCTCTGCGATGGAGGCGATCTGGGCGAGCCGGGCGGGTCTGGCACAGGACGAGTTGCTGGCGATCACGGGGTTGGTGCCTGCGACCTGGGCACCGATTCACAACGCTCTGGACGAGGCACTCTTGGAATCCAATGGCCGTTTCACATTCGGGCACGACTACCTGCGCCAAGCTGTGGAGGACCGGTATTTGCCAGGGAAGAAGCAGCAACGGCAGGCGCACACGAATTTGGCGGAGTGGTTTGACCGGCAGGAAGTAAACCCACGCGTCGCCGAGGAGTTGCCCTGGCAGTGGCAGCGGGCTGGCGAAGAAGAAAAACTCCAAGAGTGTCTCGTGCGGCGGGAAATGTTCGAGGCTCTCTACAAGCGCGAACAATTTGAACTGCTCGGATACTGGCTGACGTTCAAGGATTTGAATTTAGAAGATGCTTATGGGGTCGCTTGGAAAAATTGGACAAGGAACAGTAGAAATGAAGCGGTAAATGCCGCGATGGCATTCCGGCTGGCGGGATTTTTGAAGACCGCTGGCTATTTTGGGACATTGACGGAGAGACTCTATCGAGATTGCCTGCTCTATAGAGAGGCAACCCTTGGCATCGAACACCCAGACACACTGAAAGGTGTCAGCCGGCTTGGAAATCTGCTCAGTGAAAAAGGTGACTATGAGGGAGCGGAGGAACTATTCCGCAGTAGGCTGGAGCGCTTTGAGATAGCGCTCGGAGCGGAACACCCGCATACATTGGGAATCGCCAACTGCCTCGCTTGTTTACTTAGCGACATAGGCAACCACGTTGAAGCTGAAGCGATACACCGCCGTGCGTTGGCTCTTGCAGAAAAAGCCCTCGAAGCAGAGCATCCGACCACGCTGGGAATCATCAACGACCTTGGATGCCTCCTACACAATAAAAGTGACTATGCCGGGGCAGAGCCGCTGTATCGCAGGGCTCTTGAGGGGCGCGAAATAGCCCTTGGATTGGAGTCGCCGGATACGTTGGCGAGCGCATACAATCTTGGGCTCTTGCTCAAAGCGAAAGGTGACTATCCGGAGGCGGAGGTGTTGTTTCGTAGAACGCTAGAGAGTCACGAGAAAGCCTTCGGTCCGAAGCATCCGGCTACATTGAAGATTGTCGCCGTCCTTGGAGAACTGCTCAGAACAAAACGCAACTACGAAGAGGCTGAATCGCTATTGCGCCGGGCGCTCAATGGCTATCAAAAGGTTTTCGGGGCGGAGCATCCAGCCACTTTGCAAATCGTGAACCAGCTAGGAAACATGTTTACGGTCAAAGGCGAATACGCGACGGCGGAGGCACTTGTTCGCAGGGCGCTCGATGGCTATGAAAGACTTTTTGGCTCCGATCACCTAGACGCCCTGAGTTGCGCCACAGACCTTGGCGTCTTGCTCGAAAAAGCGGGACGCAACGATGAGGCTAAAACATTATACGAACGTGTTTATGATACCGGTTATTGCAGATTCGGTCACACCGTTAAATCCTCCATACGGTGCATAAGCCTTTTGGGACGTCTGCTAGCGCGACATGGTGACTACGAACGGCTACATTCTCTTTACTATGGTGCTACACTGATCGAGCAAAGAAACACTGGGGATGCACGGGCATTAATTGCAGTGGGAACTGCCATGATTAGCCTCCTTGAGAAAACGAAAGGCTTGGAAAACGAGGAAACCTTATGCTGTGTCAATAACGTCGCGCATTACCTCAAAGAGAGCGGTGACGTGCAGGCTTCCCTCAAATTGCTGAGAAGGACTGCAAAACATTCTTTCATTGCGGCGATGGGGGTTCGCTACAATCTTGCCTGTTACGAATGTGCCAGCGGGGACCTTGAAGAAGCAAAGAGATTGATTCGTGAAGCAATTGAAGATGACCCGAACGAAAAGGAAGGGGCACTTAAAGACCCCGATTTTGCAGCCATCCGTGAAGAAATTGCTTCCATGACACCGCTTGGAGCAGACGCAGATTTAACGGTGTGCCGCGTGCTAGACCGCGCACAGTGCCTGAATGACGAGGGGGATTTAATCGGTGCAGAAAAACTGTATCGTCGAGCACTGGCTTGCATGGAAGAAGGGCTTGGGGCTGAGCATCACGAATGGTTAGGAGCCATCAAAAACCTTGGGATACTCCTCGACAGAACAGGACGCCGCAGTGAAGCAATTGCACTGTTCCGTGCCAAAATCAATCTATCTGAGAAAGTGCATGATGGAGTGCGTTACAATCTCGCATGCTTCGAATGTCTGGAGGGCAATATTCAGGAGGCGAAGCGCCTGATTTCCGAACATCTCCGCGCTCATCCAGAAATGAGACATCGAGCGGTGGAGGATGGGGAACTCGCCGCCATTCGCGATTACATTAAATCCATCCCCCTCCAGCCTTGTCCATAGCAAGTCCATAACATGCAAATGCAAAGAGTGTTTCACGTATTTTCGGAGCTAATGCAGTCCCGCCTGAAGAAGGGCGTGTACACAACGGAGGACTCCATCCGCTACACGTTTTTTGCTGCCCTGCTTCGCGAGACCGAACTTCGGCCCGAAGACGTTGTTTTGGAAGAACGCCATCCGCATCCTGAAAAATCTGGAGCTGAGATTGATACGTGGATACTTTCTGCTGAGGATCAATGTGGATTCGCCCTGGAATTTAAGTATGACCGCAAGATTCCATCGAAGAAGAACACGCCGACAACACAGAAGGCCGGCATGGTTTTTCATGATCTTTACCGTTTGAGCTTGCTTCCCACCGACGTGAAACGGTTTTTCGTGTATGTGGCCGATTTGGAAATGGTGTCGTATTTTAGGCGGCCGTCCAACGGGTTCGCCGACTTTTTTGAACTTGCTGTAGAAGCCTCCATGCGTATCAACTCATCCTACTTTCAAAGTAGACGAAAAACTTTCGAGAAAGCTCTGGGAATACTTCCGCAGAGAGCGTTCCCAAGTATCGACGTAGTTACCCGGTATTCGGAGATCCTTCCAGATGAGCATCAGTTGCGCATCTTCGAGGTTTTGGCGGTATAAATTCTGATGCACCTCCCCACATCATTTCCAAAAAAGTTCTGGTGGCTTGCCGCCCTACTGCTGGTCCTTTTCCTTGGGCTCGGCTGCTACGGCTGGAAGGAAACGCTTCAACAGGCAGCCGGCCACTACAGTTGGCCGGAGGTGCTCGATCACGCCAGTGAATTGGTGGTGGGTGAGGCGGCAATCGTGGTCGGTCACCAGTATGACCAGCATTGGGCTGTGTTTGCCGGAAAATGGGGGATCAAAGCCGTTCTGGCCGCGGCCATTTTGCAATCGGCTGCAATGATCTTCTGGCGCCGGCTGCGCAGGTGGCGCTTCCGGAAGGTCGCTGGGCACCATGTTTATATCGGCCTCGGATCGCAAAACCGCGAACTGGCCCTGAAAACTTTCGGAGCGGGCGGGAAAGTCGCGGCGGTCGAGCCTGATGAACACAATACGGCGATAGGCAAATTGGAGGACAAAGGAGCCCTGGTACTGTGTGGCAGTCCGAGTGACCCCAGTTTGCTGAGGGCGGCCGGAGTGGCGCGTGCCGCGCGGCTGGTGATTGCCACGGGACAGGACGAGTTGAATGTCGAGGTCGCCGACCAAGCGGCGGTGGTGATCAGGGAGCACAAGAAGGGCACGGGCAAGCCTGTGGACATTCTGGTCTGCGTTGATTCGCCGGACATGCGGGAACTGCTGCGCGGGCGCTGGGCTCTCCTGGAACACTCCGAGCGACTGCAAGCGCGCCTCGTGAGTTTCCGTTCCGTGGCCCTGCGCCATGTGCTGAAGGAGCTTGCCTGCGAACTGGCCACGAAGCCTGATATGCGCGTACGCGGGCCAAGAATCCTGGTGGTGGCCGAGCGGGATTTTACGGAGGAATTTCTCAGGCTGGCTGTTCCTTTTGTCCAAGTTTCCTGGGAGGCGCACCCGCAATTCTGGGTCTGGACACAGCGACCCGGAGAGGAAGCACGATTTGCCCGCTGCTACCCAGCGCTGGATCTGGTGGCGCAGGTTCATTTTATTGAGGAAGAACTGGAAACGATCCTGCTGTCCAAAGATCTTGAGGGACTCGGGTTCGATGAGGCGGTGGTCTTTTTGGACAACGAGGCGAAGACGCTGGCTATGGCAGACCGGTTGCTGCGCAGCCCCAGATTCCAGGTCGCCAAAGTCAGGGCTTTGACCGAGGCGAAGCCGTTGATCCGATTGAAGGGCGACGAACGGCTCGATGTGATGTCGCTTTTTGAACATGGAACAAAATCACCCGAGTTTGGCGACGATGCGCTGGAGCGGGCGGCACAGCAAAACCATGAAGCCTACCGTGCAGGACTCTCGGAGGAGGCCGCGAAAAACAGGTCCAACGCAAGGGAATGGGAGTTTCTGCCGGAAGCGATCAAGGAAACGAACCGGTGGGCGGTTTTGCGCCGCGATGTAAAGAAGGCCGTCTGGGAGTCGGTTTCACCAAGCGAAAAAGATTCCGTCCTGGAATTGCTCAGTCGCTCCGAGCACCAGGTCTGGATGGCCGGGAAAATCCTGGACGGATGGATTGCCGGAAAGCGGGATGACGCCCGGAAAATCCACGACAATATTTGCCCCTATGACGACCTTACCGAAGAGGTAAAGGGCTACGACCGTGATCAGGTGCGCAAGGCGCTCGCTGGTTGACCGGGGCGCTGGCAAGAGAGGATGCGAAAATCAGTCACACGCCGCCGAATAAGTTTTCCTTTCCACGAAATATCAGCTACGAAACTTTCACCTGAGATCGGGAATCTCCGATCAGCGGATGTCCCACACAACCCTAATTATGATTAACAACCAATCCTGTTCACGCGTCCCATTGTGGAACGCCATCATTGCCATCTGCGCGCTTGTTGTGCTGGGTGGCTGCGACGAAAAGACCAAGAAGGCCGCAGAAGTCCTCAAGGAAAAGGCCGAGGACAAGTTCGTGAAACTTGCCGGCGAAGGCGAGGTGGCGCTCAAGCTTTCCCAGCAGCAATATGCCGACATGAAGGAGAAGCTGGTGCGGATCAAAACGCTCAAAACGAATGCGGAGCGGCAGATGAGCGAAGCGAAGGCCAACGCGGAGCGTCTCCGAGCCGCTGGCAAGCCCGATGAGGCGGGGCTGAATGATCGCCGTGCCGAGATGTATGCGAAAAACCTGAGCTTCCTGAAAGAACGCGAGCCTTTGGCGGAAGCCAGCCTGCGGGAGTATGCCGCCGTGTATGAGGAGCAGAAGCAGCAGATCAAGCTGCTGAAAGAGGAGGTCGAGATGTACAAAGCCTCGGGCTCACTAAACGACAATCTCGGCGTGGACAGTCCTGTGGCAAAGCGTGCGGATACGATCAAGGGCCTGATGTCCAAGCTTCAGGAGAAATCGGATCGCGCCAAGGCCTTGTTTGAAGTCGGGAAGCTTGAGGAAACCCTGAAGTAATGAAGGGCTGGACACGTCGCAAAGTCCTGCAGCGGGGCGCACTTGCGGGAATTTCCTCAGCTCTCGGTCTGGCTTCGTGCTCGAAGAAGCCGGAGAGTGCCCATCAGAGGACGCTGCGGGTTTACACTTGGTCGGACTACCTCAAGCCTGAATTGCTCCAGAAATTCGGCGAAGAGCACGGCTGCCGGCTCGTCGCGGATACGTTTGCGTCCAACGAGGAATTGTTCACGGCGCTCGATGCCGGGCTGGTCTCCTACGACGTGATCACGCCATCTTCCTACATGGCGTCCCTGCTCCAGCGGATCGGCAAACTTCAGGCGCTGGATGCAAGCCGGATTCCCAACCGGCGTTTCATGGATGCCGGATACCTCACAACCGCCGCCGATCCAAAGATGGAATACAGCGTTCCTTTTGAGCTGTCGGTCTCCGGACTGGCTTTCGTGCCTGAGCGCCATCGGCCCGGTATGCGCTCGTGGCGGGCACTGGATGAGCCAGCCGTTGCCGGGCGATTCTCCCTGCTTGATGACATGCGCGAGGTGCTGGGGGCCGCCTTGAAACTCACAGGGGCCAGCGTGAATGCCACGGACGAGAAGGAGATTCAGGCTGCCAAGGAAATTGCAGCCGGGTGGATTCGCAAGAAGCGCGTGCTCACCAGTGAAAACTACAAGGCGAGCCTGATCTCAGGCGAAGACTTGCTGGTGCATGCCTACAGCGGGAATATTGCCACCGCCACGGCCGGCAAGCACATGGTGGAATTCTTCATCCCGGAGGAAGGTGTGCCGATGGCTTGCGACGATTTTTGCATTCCGAAAACCGTGACAGCGCCAGACTTGGCTCATGCGTTCATCAATTACTTCTGTGAACCCAAGGTTGCGGCGGCGAACATGGAATGGTCCGGGTATCGCGCGCCGATTCCGGAAGCAGTCGCCCTCCTTCCTACCAGCTTGAAAAGTAACCGCGTGATGTTTCCAGATGCGGCCATGCTCCAGCGCTGCGAGCCGCTTCGGGATCTCGGGGACGGCCTAAAGGTCTGGCAGGCTGCCTGGGGCGAACTCATGGCGATCACCAGCCCACCGGGCCGATAGAATGATTACCGTCCGACAATTTCCAACCCTGCTGCTTGCAACCTGCGCGATCGTCGCGGCCTTGCTGCTCGGAGCCTGCAAGGAGAAGGCCGAGCGTGCGGCTCAGAAGGAAAAATTCCTGACCGAGTTCAATCCGCAACTGAAACTGGTTCGGGAACAGCTTCTTTCGGAGATAACGACCATCGACACAAATATCACCGCCCTAAAGAAACTGCGTTCAGGTTTTAGCGAGAAAGATTCCAAGCAGTTCGTGACTGAGAAAATCGATCATGCAAATGCGCAACGTCAGAAGTTGAAGGAACAATTGGGACGACTCGAAGTAGAGGTGGAAAAGGGAATCGCGCTGCGCGAACTGAACAAGCTCGACGGCGGCGGCAAGGTGTCCGAGGGAACAGACCAACTGCTCGCCGACGCGAACAAGAGCCTGAAAGAATCTCGTGAGGTAACGGATTTGATCGAAAGCCAAATGGGCAACTCCAAAGGTGCCAATCGTCTTCCATCTGACCAGGCTAAGCCGGTGCATGAGGAACGAAAAGCGATTCGCAGCAAACCCCAGCAGACCGTTGAATCAATCACGCAGCAGGCCTACACGGGTTCCCCTATCAAGTTGCGAGTGACAAGAGTGAAGCCCGGCGATTTCTTGGCGGTGAGAGAAGCGCCCGACCTCAGTTCCCGAATGCTCTCCAAAATTCCGGCCAACGCATCTGGCATCCGCCAACGTGGAGCACCTGTGGAAAACGCGGGGACATGGCTCCCGGTCGAATTCGGCGGCGTGAGCGGCTTCGTGAATGCCTACTACGTGCAAGCGGCTCAAGGCGCGGATCGGACACCGGCTGCCGGAAGGTCTGAAGCTGAAAACGTCGAAATCGCAACGCAGCGATTCCCCGAGTTGAGGGTCAAAGACTCCGCGATGAACCAAGAGTTTGTTTCGCGCCATAATCGCTACCGCAATGAGCGCCCGGAGTATTTCGATTCCGCCGATTGGCCGATAACTTTGGCGGAGGAAGTCAAACGCGCCATCACGCCCGGCAACGGCCTGTGAGTTGAGGGGGAGGATACCCGCTGGAACTGAATTTTCGAATGCAAGAGCGTGATTTGATAAGCCGTAAGTCCGTGCCCGGCGATGAAGAGCGGAAACTCATCGACGAACTGACGGGGCTTACCGACATCTCGATGAAGCGGCAGGCGCTTGCGTTGTGCCGCCGTTTCCTGCGGGTAAAATGGAGTTCATCCGAGGGATTCTTTGAGGTGGTCCGCGTCATTGGCATGTTCGGTTCCCGGTCGCGCTGGGCTCCCCGGCTGGAGGTCGCGCTGGTCAGGCAGTCGGCAAGAATGCGAAAGGCGTTGCAGGGCACAATGCTGACCTTCTACGTCAGCTCTGGTGACTGGGATAATGCGGTGCGGTATGCGTCCATGCGCAGGGATCTGCTCCCGCACGAAATCGCCTTTTCGATAGAGGCATTCGCACGTGCCGGGCGTCTCCGCGAAGTTCGCCTTTTAGGCAAGCGGATCGACCGGTGGATTGATGCAATTATCCTCGCCAGTCGCCCTCGCCACTCGATGTACGAACTCGGCTTCCTGTACTATGGCTTCGGGTTCTTCAAGGCGCACGGATACGAAGTTGAGGAACCTTGGCTTCGGGAAAGTGCACGAGGGGAGGCGGTCACCAAATGGAATTGCGTTGCCCCCGACCATCCGCTCGGTTCCGCCGCAGCGTCAAATTCCAGCGACCTGCTCCTGTTCATGGCGCTCGAAAACGTGAAGAGCCGGATTCGATCCATCGAACATGCGTGCAGCGGGAAATTCGTGAGCACCGGCCTTTCGCTGCCGGGTAATCAGGAAAAGCTCACAGCCCGGACACTGGCCCGTTTCGTTCGTCAGCGCCGGATTCTGGAACGACTCGTGCCGGAGAAGCGCCGTAAGGCACTCGGGATGGCCAAGCCTTTGTACGGCGAGTAGGAAAATTATTACACCGTCTCCTTGCCTCCGTGTAATCTGTTCTTCACTTTACATCATCCTGCATTTCTTTTGAATAAAAACACCTCCTCCGATAGTTGCCTTGGTGCGAGACTTTCCGCCGCTGCGCTGCGCGGTGTGTTGGGATCGCTGCTTACGAAAAATCTGTCCCGACAGGAACGCCCCACCCCGATCTGCATCTGGGGCACCCACGGGCTAGGCAAGACGGAGATCGCCATGGAGCTTGCGCGGGAGCGCGGTTGGAAGTTTGCTTACTGCGCGCCTGCCCAGTTTGAGGAGATGGGGGATTTGCACGGCTTGCCGGAACGCGTGAATGGCGCGCTGGAAAAGGACGGAAGCGGTCGCACGGCCTATTCCCCGCCGGAGTGGGTGCCCACAGAAGCAGGACCGGGAATCCTGCTGCTGGATGACATCAACCGCGCGGACGACCGCATCCTGCGTGGTATCATGCAACTGCTGCAGCATTACGAGATGTTTTCCTGGGCTCTGCCACCCAAATGGCAGATCATCGCCACGGCCAATCCTGACAGCGGCGACTACTCGGTAACGGCGATGGATGATGCCATGCTTACCCGCATGCTGCACCTGACTCTTGTATTCGAGGCCAAACCTTGGGCCGCATGGGCTCTGACGGCCGGCATAGATACGCGTGGCATCGACTTCGTGCTGACCTACCCGGAGATCGTGGTCGGGCGGCGCACCACACCGCGTTCACTCGTGCAGTTTTTTACCCAGATCAAAGACATTCCGGCCCTCGCGGACTCGCTGGACTTGGTCTCAGTGCTGGCGGGGGGGTGTTTGGAAGAAGCCACAGCCGGTAGCTTTGTGCGGTTTGTGCAAGACTCACTCTCTAGGCTCCCGAGTCCGGAGGAAATCCTGCTGGCAGAAAGCCCCAAGGACTTTCTGCCCCGCGTGCGGGATCTTGCCGCGGGCACTGGAGGGTTGCGACGGATGGATCTGCTTTCCACCCTCTCCGCCCGCATCGAGATGGAACTGCGACGCGCCTCGTTTCAACCGAGCGCAAACAGCGCCGAAAACCTCATCGAGTTCCTCCTGTGCGATGTCATCCCCGGAGATCTGCGCTTTGCCCTGCACCGGGACCTGTGCTCCGTAAGCATCCTGCCAGTACCGGGCGCACGCACGGCGAACGTTGCCTGCAAGGACAGGCGCGTGGCAACCGCAGTCCTTAAAATGATTTGATGACGACAAAAAGATATAACCCGGGAAAGGTGGATGCGCAGGCCCATGACGCCGTGGCGAAGGCAACCGTGGACCTGCTGCGCGCGGAGCCCTTTTATGCCCATGTGCTGGCAGGCGTGTCCCGAATCTTTGGCGACCAAGTGCCGACCATAGCCGTGTCATGCTCCAGGCAGGGATTTGTGTTGTGGACGAACAGCCGCTTCTTCGTTACCGAACTCAGCAAGAAGGAGCGCGTGGCAGTGCTCAAGCACGAGGTGCTGCATCTGGTGCTCAAGCACTTGTTCCGCTCCAGCCATTCCGACCCCGAGCTGCATAACGTGGCTGCAGATCTTGTGGTGAACCAGTGGGTGGAGCCGTGGCCGCTGCCGGAGGGGGCCGTTCATCTCTCATCCTTCCCTGATTTGAAACTGGAGCCCGATCAAACCATGGAATGGTATCTCGAACGCCTCAGAAAACTCCGTCTGCCAAGCGTTGCTGGAACCGTAGGCCCTCCCGCCATCGGTGGCGACGGAACTCCCGAAGGCGGGTCTTGCATCTTGGACAAACTGCGAGATACCGCCAACCGGCGTGGCGATCACAGCAAGTGGGGGGAGGGGGAGAAAACTTCGGACGCCGATAGTATTTGGAGTGCAGCAATGATGGACGCTCTGCGCAATCTAGTGGCATCCGCGCGAAACAAGCTTAGCCGAAAGGATTGGGGCGACCTGCCCTTGGGGCTGCGCCGCGCGGTGGAGGAAATCGCCGCTCCTCCTGTCATCCATTGGAAGCGGGTGTTGCGCATGTTCAGCGCGTCCTGCAACCGCACCAGGCTCAAAACAAGCCGCCGGAAAACGAGTAAACGCTTCCCGGGCAACCCCGGCTCCAAAATCCTGCGCCTGCAGCATGTCGCCGTGGCGGTGGACACCTCGGGGTCCATTGACAACGAGATGCTGCGACTGTTCTGGAGTGAAATCGTCGGCATTCACAAGGCGGGCGCGGAGATTACCGTCATGGATTGTGATGCAGTTATCCACAATGCATGGAAGCTGCGCCGCCAAAAACCGAGGCCAAATTTTACAGGAGGAGGCGGCACCTGCTTCGACCCCGTTTTCCAGTGGCTGCGAGATAATCATCGAAAAGGAATTGCGGGCTGCATTTACCTCACCGACGGTTACGCACCGCAACCTACCGTTCGGCCACCCTGTCCCGTGTTGTGGGTGGTCTATCGTGATGAAGGTTCCTTCAACCACTTGAAACCTGGTCGGGTGATTTTTCTAAAATAGACGCTCATTTGCATCATGCCCGTCGAATCCGGACTCAAACTTCAACATCTCAAAACACTGCTGAACAGCAGCATCTTTGGTGCCGGTGGTCTTCAGACGTTGAACCTTTTGCCAGCGTTCCCCGCGGATATCATTGACCGGTTTTGGGAAACGCTTCGCCTGAAGCAACGACGCTCCCCCGCCCTGTACATGTGGGCAGACCGCGTGCGGTTGATGCTTGTAGCCGCCGCGACCGGGGAGAGCATTCCGGGGAAATTGCGCGGAGAACCCTTGCAAAGACAGAAATGGATTCGTGGAGAGTGGCAGCGATACAAGAAAGAGCTTTGCCGCTGGACGGAGGCGGTCGAAACGCTAACCATTACAAATCCGGAATGGCTCGACGAAACGCTGGCTGGGCTGGTCCACTGCCTGAACATCCGAGAGCTCATGGTAACGATAGGTCATAATGATGAGTTTGAGGGCCATCCGAGCAACAGTGCATTCGAAGCCCTCATTCCCCTGACAGGGCTCAGAAGCCTGCGCTTGCGCGATTGTTGCCAGCTATCCGATCTCCGTCCCCTGTCTGCGCTCAACGGCTTGCGCACTTTGTTTCTGGTTTCATGTGAACATATCAACAATCTCAGTCCCCTTGCTAGCCTTGCCGAGCTGGACCATCTGGTGCTGAACAACTGCCCCGAAGTCAAGAATCTGAGTCCCTTGGTAAACCTCCGCAAACTCAAGACGCTGATTTTCAGCCGTTGCAATGGGATCAGCGACATCTCACCGCTGGCGAGAATGTCCGGACTTTCACGGCTTGAACTGCATGACTGTGACTCTCTGGGTGATCCGCTGCCGCTAAAAACATTGACGCATTGCAAGATCCGCATTTGCTGACTGGATCACCATGCTTGAAAAGTGAAACGAGACCATCACAATCTACGCTTTATCATTCTTCTCCAGCACAATTACTGCGCACTATGATTCGTGAAGAAATTCACGGGATGCTCTTTGCATCACCGCGACCGGGGTATGACTTTGGACACAACCGTGCGGTGGTTCTCAATGAAGTAAAAGAATGGATAAGCAAGGCCAAGACGCTCGGAGTAAGGTCTGTTATCTGCCTGCTTGATAAAAGGCATTTGAGTTTATACGCCTCGGTGCCGGGAGGATTGCTGAGAGGCTATCAGGCAGCCGGATTGAACGTGGCCCACGTGCCTGTGAAGGATCATGAGGCCCCACCCCTAACGACACTGGAACTGGCGCGGGTAACAGAGGCATTTGAGCGCCTGCCGAAACCGGTGGTGATTCATTGCAGTGCCGGGATAGATCGCACTGGGGCAGCAGTGAAGCATTTGAAAAGAAGTGGCACGAGTGCTTCTGGGTAACCTGACTCGGAAATGCGAGCTTGGTTGTTTGTCTTTGTATTAATGGAGTGCCCGATATTTGACCACGGTTACCTGGACGAATGCTGTCTTGCCTTCGGTCTATTTTTCTTGTGCGCAAAAACTGGAGGGGCATACACACCAAGGTGAGACTTTGAGATCCCGCTCGGCTCACGAAGCGACCGAACAAAGAAACTTCAAGCCGCTTGAACCAAGGCAGACTGATTAATTGGGCTGATGTATTCTGTTGTATGTTTTTTGATGATATACGCAAACGACCTTTCACCGACGAGATAGATCTTTTCACACACCCCTACTTCACGTAAGGTTTCCTCAAGAAGTTTGAGTTTCAAACACTCCTCCCCGGTCCAGATCGAGAGTTTTTTCCGTAAACCTACGTTGTTCTCATCCCTCACCATCTCACGGAGTTTCATCAACAGTTCCCCGAGTTGATTCTCACCCAAGAGTGTATCCGTTCTCCCCTCTACCGATTTCATCCCCCAAAATGGATCCTTTTTCGAGAGTTCCACCACCGACTTTCGTTCGGTCTTCAACAACAGACTCCCAAATTTCACCCAGTGATTTACGAGTTTGAGATGAAGTGTTATTTCCATGATTCTGAATTTGATCTGTTCCCAGTCTCCACGAATACGGTCCTTGTGTTTCTTTTGTTTATTTTTCATCAAAAGTGGATTCTTTTCCCCAAGAATTTCCTTCTGAATGTCCGGATGATCCCCGTATTTCATGACCTGATAGAAGTGTTCCGAAGTGGGAAACACCACGTTGTTAACCTGAAGAGGATACTCGGAAGACATATTGGAGAACCCCCCAAACATTTCCTTCGTCTTATGGAACACGACACACTCATTGATATTGAATTGTTTCATTGGCATAATTGAGTGCTGCTTTCTACCAAATCCGGCTGAGTAAGTCGAGAAACTAATCGCACATGGGCAATATAAATTTGCGACAGCGGATCATTCTGTGCTCGCTTTTCCACATAAAAACTGACAGAAAGCTTGAATGAGAAAAAAAGGAGGTCACAGCGCAAAAGCTCTTACACAACATCGGGAAGGGGAACGTGATATGCACGTCACGGTCATGCTTGGGGAAATGGAAGCTTATTTGAAGGGGAAATGGGGTGAAGGTGTCGAGGTGTCGTGTGAAGAGGTTGTCGGTGAGGCAAGTGGTGACACTGGGGATGGTATCATCACCAAGCGTCACTCCTTTGAGGAAGGACAAATGTGCCGGCGGTGGCTCAGGGTTCGTAAGCACGTAAGAGGTTTTGTTCACGTTGTGCACGCTGGAGTCTGGAGGCGGTGTATCGCACTCTTGGTTGCTGATGGACGGCAGATGGTGGGAGACTCAACCGGAGAGACCAGGCGAGTATCTGAACCTGAAGATTCTTCTCTGATTTTGTGGCAGAATCTGGATGGCAATCGAAAATGTGCCTGGGTAGAAACCCGGCCGCAGTTCTTCAGTCCAAACTAAAGCGCGGACCCTCATCTTTATTACTAAGCACAAATTCATGAGATTCCTGGACTGCCTTTGGAAGCCGAAGAGGAACTCGGGGCATCACTACAGGTTTGCCCATCAGGCTCTTCGCAAGGTTGCCTTTGCGGAGCCAGTGAGGATCTTCGACATTCTTGCCTCGACATCCCGTGCCGGCTTCTTCGACAAACTTTTGTGCGAATTGGACGCGGCCATCCAGGATGACGGCCATCGCAATTTTGCCGGTTCCGATATTCGCTTTTCCGACCACGCTGTCGACGGTCGCCCCTGTGCCGTCCTTCGGATGCCCCCGGCGAGAAATCCAACGGAGGCATACTTCATCGCGATCGTGAGTCGACTGCCGTTGGACCAGCTTTCCTCACGTCTCCATGACAACACTTCGGAAACCCTGATCGATTACTACACGCTGGAGCGCCCAGCGCAGGTTGCAGTGAAATGGGAGAGTGTGTTCTGCGCCTGGACGGGGAACGGCAGGCATTTGAACTTCGGTGCGGGACCCAGGCCGTGGATCAGGCGGTTTGTTCCATTTCTAACCCGCTATATCCGATGCAGATGAACCCGACACGCGTGACTTGCCGCAAAGATCGACTTTTGGAGCCTCTCAACCGGTTCCGCCTGCTACACCGACACGGCCCCGGTCGCCGCATGAATTCCATCTCACTCCTTGCCACCTCGCACCTGCATGAAAACCCTTGCCCGCATCACACTGATTCTACGCCACCTCGCATCACACGACTCCTCGTTCGCCAAGGCCAAGGCAGCCGCCGAATCCGCGCTGGTCTTTGCGATCAGAACAGACAAGCTCACTGCTGCTGATGTTAAGAATCTGGCCGCAATCCTTGAGCCGGACATCCAAAGCATGAGCACTGCCGAACTCTCCGACGATATCCGCCACTCGCTCCGCTCCATGCTCATCGGCTTGGTTGGCAGGGACGCAGAAACCTACGATTTCTTCAATGCCATAGAGAGACAGATGCCAAAAGCAAAGCGAGCCCGTGAGTGAAACGCTGATTACCTGCCGAACCCGCAAGACGGAGTTTCCGCTGAAGCAATCGCTGCTAAAGACGCTGCTGGACAAACTGCAGCGTGTTCAAAATAACGCGACGGGCTTCACGGCTGGGAAACCGGTTCGTGTCATCGTGCCCTCCATTCAGTTCACCGATTGGCTTCAGGTTGCAATTGCAGACGCAAGCGACTTTGCATGGGCCTGGATGTTTTGATTCCCAAGGAGTTTATCGAGCGCGCGCTGGCTTCGCCGGATTTTAAAATGTCTTGCAGAAAGTCATTCCCATGAAAATAATCACCGATCACTTAACTATTCACTTATGATTGACATCCAACAAGCACGAAAGAGTCTGACCAGCATGCAAAAATTGAAACTTGAAACTGCAGCGCGGATACTCAAAGAGACCGCCCATATTTACAATAAGCTCGCTGTTGATAGGGAGAGCATGCTTCCCTTATGGGCGGCTGGTGTTGTAACGCACGGACAGCCAAACACGAAGTTTTTTGAGATCGGGATCACTGAGGCTGCCAAGAAGGCCAAAAGACAGGACACTACCAAGGACCATCTTTTTCGTGTGACTGAAACCGCTAAGCTTATACTGACAAAGGCACCGGATCTAACTGAGGAAGAGATTCAGAACCTTTTGCTCGAGAGGTCAATCAAGATGAAAACAACCAGAACAGAAAACCATACCACACTGAAAAGGGCGCTGAACGATTGCAAAGATAGGGACAACTGGAAGCACCTTTATGAACAAGCGCGTGTTGATTACGAGCTTTATACTAAGGCTTAACAGCCAGTGCTGGAAGATGCGGAGTCACCGTAAGCGTCAACCATCATGAAGAAATGAATA
>Ga0194061_1000753_pt1 | contig 19736 bp, 16 predicted proteins | sample SepL2221m_MetaG_FD_163423 | JGI IMG/M metagenome (GOLD analysis project Ga0194061, IMG submission 163423) | Anoxic zone freshwater microbial communities from boreal shield lake in IISD Experimental Lakes Area, Ontario, Canada - Sep2016-L224-21m | ecosystem: Environmental > Aquatic > Freshwater >... | reverse complement strand
GGACTACACAAAGGCATAATGATCTTTCGCAATAAAGCAAAGTAGTCGCAGCCATCGATTTGCGCCGCTTCACTAACTTCCTTGGGAATGGATTCAAAAGCAGGTCTCAATATCCATACACCTACTGGTATTACGAAGGCTGCGTGGATTAGAGACAACGCCGGCAAATTATTTGCAAAATGAATTTGACTATACATTTTATAGATCGGAATAACGATCAAAGCTTCTGGCAACATTTGAGTGAAAAGCAACATCATTCCGAAAACAAATTTTCCCCGCCATTTGAACCAAGAAATTGCGTACGCTCCCAATATTGAAAATGAGGTGGTGATTACTGTTGTTAGCGCCGCAACAAATCCAGAGTTGAGGAGCCATCTTGCCATCGGATTGTCATGAAATAACTGCTGGAAGCCATGCAGATTTGCGGCCTTTGGATATAGGACCGGTGGATATTGCAGGGAAATATCGGGTGGTTGAATAGCGGTTACCAACATCCAATAAAGTGGAAAAATAACCAAGAGACAAACGAAAGTAATTATTGAATACCGGAATATTGACCTGACGAGTACGGTCCTTTTGCTCCCGATTACGACGTTCATCGAAAATCTCGCTTTGCTGCTCGGGATTGAAGAAGCAAATAGACAAGTGCTACGAGGAAAGTGATTGCCAAACCGGTAACTCCGATAGCAGAAGAGAGCGCGTAGTCGTAAAACTTGAACGCTGTGTTGTAAACCGAGACAACTAAAGTTTCAGTATCTCTTTCGGGACCACCACCGGTTGTCAGATAGATCATGCTGAACTGTCTAAACGCAAAAATAAAGGCAAGAAGTTCCAACAAATAAAGAGTCGGTTTGATGCTTGGCAAGGTGACCGCCCTGAACCGCTCAAATGGTCCTGCCCCATCAACTGTTGCTGCTTCAAGTAGATCTTCGGGCACGCCTTGAAGAGCCGAAAGAAAGACGATGCTGTAAAACGGAAAGGTCTTCCACATGGACATACCAATAATCGAGATGAAGGCATAAGGACTCGAGGTCAGCCATCCGCCAGAAGTATCAAATGGAAGGTATTGACTGACAACTCCAATAATCCCGAACGCAGAATTCAATATCCAAATGAAGATGATGACTGAGGCAACGTCAGGAAAGGCCCATGGCGCCGTCAAAAGGGCACGAACACCTCCACGGCCACGGAACCTTCTGTTAACCAGTAGCGCAGTACCTAGGCCGGCGCCGACGGAGCAGAACACATTGATGATGGCGTAAAGAGTGGTGATGCGAACGCTTGCCAAGTATGCCGAATTGTGCGCTAGTCCAATGTAGTTTTTTAGTCCAACAAAATCGACCTTGGTTCCGATTTTATCGCCAAGAGTCTTATCGGTGAGGCTAATCCAAATGTCTTGCGTGATTGGGTAAAGCACCAATACGAAAGACAAAACACATATTGGGACGATCAAAAGATAAGGAAGATGCTTACTACTGCCAATCTTCGTTCTCTCAACAGGTATTCGGGGCGATGCAAGCCGTTTCATGATTGCATCGCCCCTAGCACCTTTCCACAACTATCAACTGACTTCGAAATTATCGAATATCAGTTCTCACTGATCGTGCTTAATTGACTAGATAAGTTCGGCCTAGAACTACAGTTTCGCAGCCAAAGCTACAAGTTGAGTTTGGGCCTTGTCCATCGCCGCTTTGACGGTGGTCTTGTTGTTAATCGCCGCTTGGAAATTTGTCAGAACGATTGTTCCAAACTCATCGCTCTTGGTGATGAAATCACCCATCATGTCCATTGGCGTAATTGGAACGCTAGGTGGCGTAAGGAAGCCAGAAATCCAAGGCAGATTCTTTAGGTACTTCTGGAATGCAGGGACAGCGTTCATCTCCGGGAATGGAGGAATGAAGTCCAGGCATTGCATGGTGAGATCGGCCATGTTTTCTGGCTTGAAGAGCCAATCAAGGAATTCGACGGCGTTCGCCTTATTCTTACCCAACTTATTAAGCGAAATTGGGTGAACACGAGATGCTGCTTTGTGGCTGGCATGTGGCAAAGGAACCGAGCGAAGCTTTGCGTACACCTTTGGATTAGTGGACTTAAGCACGTTAACAGCGGCAGATACCCAGAATCCCTGAGCCACTCTTCCGTTGGCCGCAAGAGTTGTGGCTGCTGCGTTGTTAAGGCCCTTTGGAATTGAAGCGTTATACAACTTCAACCAAAGTTCCAAAGATTTTACAACTTGAGGTGAATTCGCCTTTGGCGTTTTGCCAACAGCCCAAACTCCGTCATACATGTTGACCCAGTTTTGCAGGTTGAACCAGAAGTCACCTTGCTCGGCCATAATGTTTGGATGCCAGAAACCGTATTGATTTGGTTTCTTTGTTAACTTCGTTGCTGTTGCGAGCAACTCCTCTGCAGTTGTCGCAGGCTTTAACCCAGCCTTAGTAAAGAGATCGGAGTTGTACAAAAGACCGAAGTTAACAGTAACAACACTAACTCCGTAAATGAGTCCAGCTGCATCTGTAAGATAAGCATGGATCTGTGGATTAGGAGTTACGGCAGCCGCCTTGATTGGTTCTGTAAGTGGCAAGAAATATCCACTCTTAAAGAGTCGAATTGCAAGATCTGGAGTCGACATAATCAGATCATCTGTAAGCGTCCCGGCCTCAAGTCCTGTAAGAACTTGATTCACATAACTTGCAAATGGCCAACCAGTAATTTTTACTTCGGTAGTTGTGCTTTGAGCATTGAACTTCGCGGCAATTGAAGCCCATGCTTCTTTGCGACCTGGCTCAAAACCCATCCACGTTGTGATGTTGACAGTCTTCTTTGCTGCATGTGCCGCAGGTGCGCCGGTAACCGAAGTAACCGCGAGAGCCCCACTAACCGCACCTGCTCCTTTAATAAATCCACGACGACTCACTCCACCACTTTCAAGTAGTGCAGGGTCTTGAGCCTTCTTTGCCATGTAATTGCCTCTCATATTCCTCAGGGGGATATTTCAACCTACTGCCCCCGTCAACAGTAAGTTGTTAACAGCGGATATAGAATTGCGAATCCGTTGCACAATGTCAAGGGGTACCACTCGCATCCTTTCGACCTCGTGAATTGAGCCGAATTAATTCGCCAGGAATCCGCCATCCACTGCGATGACCACGCCGCACACATAATCGGAGGCAGGTGAAGCTAAGAAAAGTGCAGTCCCAGCGATGTCGTTGGGTACACCCCAGCGTCCGAGAGGAATTCGACTGGTAAGGGCCTCGTAGCGGGGCAAATCCTTCTTCAATCGCTCGTTAATTTCGGTGTCAAAGAATCCTGGAGAGATGACGTTGATGTTTATCCCTGAACTCGATAACTCATTCGACATCGCTCGCGCCACTCCACCAAGGGCGGTTTTGGAGGCAGTGTAACTAACGACATTTCGCCCTCCGAGAAAGGTCCAAAGCGAGCCAATAAAAATAATTTTCCCATAGCCGCGCTCCACCATTCCCTTGGCAAGTTCGCGGGAGAGAATAAAGGGTGCGTTGAGATCCACTTCGATTGTCTTATCCCAAATGTCATCTGTGTGCTCCAAAACAATTCCGCGGTTTGCTTGCCCGGCATTGTTGACCAGAATGTCAATGCGCTGGCCCTTGAGTTTTTCGACCAGAGCCAATGTTTCTTCTCGCTTCGTGAAATCACAAGCAATTCCTTGGAATTTTCGCCCGTACCCCTTGACGACTTTGGAGAGTTCATCGTCTTGAGTTTGCTTTGAGCTCACAGAGATGATGTCAGCGCCATATTCGGCTAAAACCGAAGCAATTCCAAATCCAATCCCTTGTCGACCACCGGTCACAAGGGCCGTCTTACCCGATAAATCAAATAGGCCTTCGAATGTCATGCTTGCCCCTCGCGGCTCAATAGAGTTCAATTGTTTACAGTTTACGAAAGTATTCGCCCCCTACTATTGAATGTCAAGAGGTTTTGGCCATGCGAGGATTATTTGTTCCGCAATTTACGGCTTTCAAAAAAAACAATGAGGTGGACTACCAAGCAACAATTGAGCATGGGGAGTATCTGCTTTCGCAAGGAGTGAGCGGCCTCGTGCCATTCGGTACTTTCGGTGAAGGATCCTCGCTTAGTTTAAAAGAGAGAATGAAACTTACCGAAGGTCTAGCCTCAATCATTAAAGAGAATGCGCTTATCCCCTGCATTATCTCCAATAGTCTGGGCGATATTTGGGAGTACTTGGACTCCGTAAAGGACATTCCCTTAAAAGCGATCATGGTTCTTCCGCCCTGCTACTTCAAGCAAATCGATAATCAATCGCTCATCGACTTCTTTAAAGTGGTGGCAGAAAAGTCTGCTCATCCGATCGTGGCCTATAACTTACCCGCTTACTCTATGAGAATAGGTTCAGAGGTAGCTACCAAAAGTCCGATCTGGGGTGTTAAGGATTCGAGCGGAGATTTCGAATCCGCACTTGATTTAATCAAAAACGGTGTGAAAATCTTGTTGGGCAGCGATGACTTGCTTGTAAAAGGGATCGCGGCTGGAGCCCGAGGTGGAATGTGCGGATTGGCGAATTTTTTTCCAGTACAAATGGTGAAAATATTTCAACTTGCCTCATCCGGTGTGGCTTCGAATGTCGCGGAAGCCCAGGACATCCTCGACAAGATCTTCGCGGCGGTCAATTCTGTTAACAAAGACTTCTCGGGAGTTAAATCCATTGGGGCGCTTAAAAATGCTTCGCCGCATTTTATGCCCACTAATATGGGCGACATGCGATCGCCCTGCCCAACATACAAATCACCTGAGTCGGATATATCACGCATGATCGAACTCGCGAAAATTGTCTACGACATTTCATAATGGTGAAAATGCATGAATAAATTTGTGGCTCGAACAATAGGCCCATTTGAAGTCTCCCCCGTTGGCTTAGGTTGTATGTCACTTTCGGGCTATCCAGAATCTAAAGCATTTATGATTGATAAGCGCGAGCAGGCGCTTGCCACGATTCATGCGGCTTTGGATGCAGGAGTGACCTTTCTGGATACTGCAGATGCCTATGCGCCGACTTGGAATTCGTACGGTCACAACGAAGTGCTTTTAGCTGAAGCAATTCGCACTTGGAGCGGTTCGACAGTCCAAAAGTCAAAAATTGTAATTGCCACCAAAGCAGGCGTGACTCGAGCGAAGGGAAATGATTGGTTTGGAGTCGGGGGATACAACTCGAGCAAGGAATATCTATACCGTGCAACTGAGGCTTCCGCACTTCGATTGGGCGTTAGAAAAATCCAACTCTGGCATCACCATAGACCCGATCCTTCACTTACATTTGAAGAGCAATATGAAAATGTTAACTCGCTTAAAGATCACGGAATTGTCCAGAGTATTGGTTTAAGCAACGTAAATAGTTCCCAACTAGGAATTGCGCTAAAAATAATAGGCGGACCAAAAGATGGCGGAATAGTTTCTGTACAAAATGAATTGAGTCCTAGATTTTCACTGAATCTAGATGTCCTTGAGATGTGCGAGAAGAATGGAATTGCATTTCTTGCATGGTCGCCCTTTGGCGGCATTGGTCGCGCCGACAATATCAATTCAGAAAAATACGAAGCGCTACACGCTATGGCTCGTCATAAAGGGGTTTCCGTTTTTGCCTTGACAATTGCGTGGCATTTAGCGAAAAGTAAAGTAATCATCCCAATTCCGGGAGCGACTCAGCCAAAGACGATTCTTGACTCAATCTCGGGATCACGAGTTAATCTCTCTGAGGATGAATTCAATGAAATCAACGAAGCCCTTCCTGAAACGAGTACCGTGGCCGGAACCTATATACCTAAAAGGCAGCCTTAAGTTCTTACCCCGACGGGCCTCTAGATTGTAAACGGTTGACAACTATTGCCCTGAGGCTTACTGTGGATGAATGGTCGATTCAATTGAACTTTTCAAACTCTCAGGCCGCACTGCAGTAATTACTGGAGGCGGAGGCGCTTTGGGCGGCGCCATAGGACTAGGCCTTTCGCAAGCAGGCGCACAAGTAATCGTTATCGACATCAGCCTCGCCAATGCCAACCGAGTTGTCGAAAACATAAAATCGCACGGTGGAAGTGCACACGCCCTTGAAGCCGATTTCAGCACTGAGTCCGTTGTCGAGGAGACCTTTGCGAAGATAGATGCAATCGCGCCGATCGATATTCTAATAAACGCGATTTCTGCCCCTCAAACTCGTTATCCACCCGACCAGTACCCCACCGAAGAGTGGAATAAAACTATTGCCTCAGATCTGACAAGTTTCTTTCTTGCCTCTCGCGCAGCGGCACAACGAATGATCAAAGCTGGTAAAGGTGGAAGCATTATTAACTTTGGTTCTATCGCAGGTGTATCGGCACTTGGCCGAGGCAGCGTTGCTTATGGCGCCGCAAAAGGCGGAATCATTCAGATGACTCGCGACTGTTCATTCGCTTGGGCTCAACACAATATTCGTGTGAACACGATTCTTCCTTGCCAATTTGTTAACGAAGGTTGGACGCAATTCATGAACGATCCAGCGCGCGCCAAACTCGTTGAACGTGTGAAGTCTGGAATTCCGATGGGCCGAATGGGAGAACCAGGTGAAATGGTAGGACCAGTCCTGTTCCTCGCATCCGACGCCGCGTCAATGGTTACGGGAATTGCGCTTCCCGTAGACGGTGGAAACTTGGCGATGAACCCCGGCGGAAGCATTGATTGGTAAGAATCGCGCTATAAGAAAGGCATAAAGCCATGTCCGAACTTCATTACCTCCACGAGATTCCTTCGCCACACACTGCACACTCAGTGCCCCTTGATACACCCCTGACAGGGCCACCTCCAGCGCGATTTAAGGACTCGGAAGTATTGGTGGCGCAGTACCGGACCAATCCCGCCGCTATCGCGGCCTTAGTGCCCGAACCGTTAGTGCCCGTGAGTGATGTAGTCATGGTGCAGATAGGTCGTTGGGGCGATGTGGCAGGGATGGGGGCAAATACTCAAGAAGTAAATGTGATGGTTCAAGTGGAATACAACGGTCCAAACGGAAAAGTCACTGGCGCATATTCTCCATACTTCTATGTTGATAGCGATAGAGCGATGGCGGGTGGACGAGAATTTCACGGTCAGCCAAAAAGATTTGGCAAAGTTCAGTTAGAGACACGCGAAGATCTCATTGTTGGAACCTTGCATAGAAATGGAATTAATGTTTTCACTGCGACCCTTCCTTACAAGTCAAAGGCCTGCGACATTTCTGAAGTGTCAAAGCGCGTCAATTTTATTAAAAACATAAACTTGAAACTTATCCCTCAAATTGATCGCACTCGAGGAATTCGTCAATTGACGGCTCGAGATTTTCACGACGTAGATGTGACTGAATGCTGGACCGGACCTGTTACAAGTCGGATTGAAGAAAACGCACAAGCCCCGTTGTATCGACTGCCCGTCGTTCAACATCTCGAGGGCTATTACTGGAAGGGTGCGTTCTCACTTGTCGGTGGGGTTGTCCTCCACGAATACTGAACCCATCACCATCAGCGCTACCTCAGCGTCAAAGTGATTGTGGCTCGACTTGAACCGGGATCGTTCTTATCTACCGAAATCACAAAACCTGCCGCCGCTAAAGGCTTGTAATTCCCAGGTATGTCGTAACTCCTAAGTAGCCGCTGGATATCGAAATAGCCCGTAATTGCGCCCGACTCAGTGACTGTCTTCTTGTAGAGATCGGCGCGGCCAAGTTTTGGGCTGGCACCACTTAGTTGACCAATCGCATTTCGAATCGATGCCTTATCTACGCCTAAATAAAGAGAAGAACCCTCTTGTGACATTACCGAATTCACATCGCTTGACGTGTATCCGTTGTCCTCAAGAATACGTTTCATCTTGCTAAACGAAGTCCCAGCATCTCTAGGATTAAGTCGAATAGAAATTAGTGGCTTGGTATTAGTGGAGGAACTCTGCAGTGCAATCAAATCAATTGGCCCGTCAAGAAGATCAGTTATGTCGCTCGTGCTTACGCCATAATCATCAAGAAGTTTAGTAACATCGGAATTTCCTGAAATAAAACTAGAAAGAGCTTTACCTATTCCGTCGATGCTCACGGCTGCAAGAGCGCTGTCCGGAAGATTTTGAAGAGCTTTTCCGGAGCGGTCCCCTGATGGCCACGAAATATTTTTCGTATCGAAACCACGCGTCAAGAATGTCGTTACCAAACTATCCGGAGTTGCGTGGAATCCCAAAGCGATTCGGCCGCCCGTGTTTTTTATGGAATCAAGATTCCCACCTAAGCCTCGATCCGATAAATAGGAATCAAACGTGTCGCCATAGAGGGACTCAAGGCTTTTTAATTCTCCCCAAATCAATCCAAGTTGATCGCCTCCAAGAGCTGAAACATCAGATTTAAAATTTGCATTATCAGATAAATGCGACGGAGCGCTTTGAACAAGATTTATAGTTTCCTGACTATCTCCGATCACCACGAAGTTGGAAGCAACGAAATATTTTAAATCTGGGAATTGCTTGGCGAAGAAATATCGCATCTCGGACTCGTTGGTGACCGCGAGAACTAGGACAAGTTGAACGCCCTGAGAAGTCTCAATGGCTCCAACCGCAAAACGGTTTCCGATCCATGGCTTAAGTTGGGACCAGTCAAAATTCGAGTTACGAGTTACTTCATTAAAAACGGAAGCAATTGGATCGTCTTGATTGAAATTCTTGAGTGCCTGTGGGAATTTGGAAACGAGTCGAACGAGGTTCACGCGCTGTCCAATTTTTGGATTTAAATCGATCTTCGCAAAAACTGCAGTATCGCCAGGAAGAACACTTTCGGGTTGAGCACCTCCACCAGAAAGCAACGCGTATGCGAGCGCACTTCCAACCACCACTGTTAAGAACGCGGCGGCACCAATTCCAATTATGCGGCCCCTTGTGAATTTTCTCCTCGTCAAAGTCATGCTTTCTGGTGCACCGCTTACTGCCTCTGGCGTTTCGTCAGGTGTTACCGCAAGTGTTAACTCAGGTGTTACTTCTGGTGTTCCATCGGATGTTGGTCCCTCGATCGTCATCACATGCCCCTTGCGTCATCGTGTTACCTACGAATGATGAATACCCTCGCATACGGGGATCACCCGTAAGAAAGTTTCTGCAAGTGTATGCATGTGAGTCCAAAAAGACAGCCATCCGTGAGGAAAAGAGAAGAAGCCCTCATAAGAGAGCTTCTTCATGTAGTAGCGGGGGCAGGATTTGAACCTACGACCTCTGGGTTATGAGCCCAGCGAGCTACCGAGCTGCTCCACCCCGCGTCGGTAGACGTATCGTAGGTCGCAGATGCGGTTCACACCAAATCGGGCAACCAAATGGGCGTTCGCAGACCGCTGATCAAACTCTTTACCGCTTCAAATTACAAAAGTAATTTCGTAGCGGCCCCAGAATTACTTCTGAGTTTGCGCAGCAATTGCCGCAGCAATTGCAGACTTGAGGCGCGATTGCGCTTGACCGTATGCAGTGAAGTCGCCCTTGGCGAGAGCAGCTTGACCATCTTTCAAAGCCTGGTTTGCACTCGCAAGAGCAGCCGAGAGATTAGTAGAAGTTGCCCCTGGCTTGGCATTAGAAGTAGTAGTGCCAGTCGTTGTGGTTGTTGTACCCGAATTACCTCCGAAGACTTGGTCCAACGCACCTTGCAAGGTGTCGTCGTACCCGATCTGATCTCCAAAGGAGACAAGAACTTTTTGAAGTAATGGATAAGAGGCGGAGTTTGAAGTCGCACGAACGTAGACAGGTTGTACGTACAACAAGCCACCTCCGACGGGAAGCGTCAAGAGATTCCCGAGCACCACATCAGAGCCACCTTGTCGAAGCAGTGAAAGCGAATTCGCAACAACTGGCTTGGCCTCAAAATTAGAAGCCACCTGTGATGGACCTGCAATATTCGTACTTCTGGGCAATTGCAGAACTGTCATTTTTCCGTAATCGGGACCGGGATCAGAATTCACAGAAGCGAATGCTGAAAGATTCTCGCGGCCTCCAACGGGAACGAATGGAGTCGTTAAAGAGAATGCTGGCTTAGCCGCGCCTGGCATTTGCAGAGTTAAATAGTAAGGAGGCTGAGCATTTGCATTGGCACCGAAAGTAGAAGGATCACGAGGAACTCTCCAGAAGTCCTGTCCTCCGTAAAAAGCGCTCGCGGTTGTCACGTGATACGAACTCAAGATGTCACGTTGTACTCGGAACAAATCCTCCGGGTAGCGAATGTGTGCAAGTAGATCTTTAGAAATAGCGCTCTTTGGCTTTACAACATTCGGGAATGCCTTGCTCCAGGTTTTCAGAACTGGATCACTTGTATCCCACTGAAACAAATTTACGGTTCCGTCGTAAGCATCAACCGTCGCTTTTACAGAGTTGCGGATGTAATTGACTGAAACATCGGCTTGCGCGGTGATCGATGCCGAATTGGTGGTCAATGCATCAGTCGTGGCGCCCGAAAGAGTGGTCTTTCTCGAGTACGGGTATCCAGCGCTTGTTGTATAACCATCGACGATCCATTGAATCCTGCCATCGACAATTGCAGGATAAGGATCACCATCTAAGGTCAACCACGGAGCGACCTTCGCTACACGATCGCGTGGATTGCGTACATAGAGAATCTTAGAATCTTTGTTAATCAGATTTGAGAGCACGATGCGTTGCTCTTGGTACTTGATGGCAAATACCAACCTGTTGAACAGAGATCCCATAGGAACTCCGCCCTTGCCTGTGTATGTAACGTTCTTTTGACCGTTAGCAGATGTGTCATCCGGGTAATCAAGTTCTACGGGAGTAGAGGTCTTTTCCCCACCAATAATTGAATAGTCAGGAACATTCTCACCAAAATAAACACGGGGTTCGAAAGTTCCAAGACCCTTGGTAGGCGGCAGATCCCCAACAAGGAAGGATGGCTTGCCATCTGCATCGCGAACATTTCCATAGGCCGCGACAAAGCCGAAACCATGTGTATAGACGAGGTGATCGTTGATCCAGTTTCGACTTGGATTGCCAGCGAGGTTCAACTCACGAACTGCTACGACCGTATCTCTCTGAACTCCAGCAACCGGGTAACGATCGATATCGAGTGAGAAGGGAAAAGTGTAATAGGGCTTGATTTGCTGAAGTTGGCGGAACGTCGCAGAGAGAACATTGGGATCCATCAAACGAATATTCGAAATCGTCGATGCATCTTTGGAAAGCTGACCAGCTGATGTCGCAATCGTTGCTTGATAATCAGTCACTTTCACGCCAGAAATTCCATACGCGGCCCGAGTCGCGTTGATGTTCTTTTGAATATACGGAGCTTCCTTTGAAGACTCGCTCGGCTTTACCTGGAATTGTTGTATGACACCTGGATAAACACCGGAAATCAGAAGCGATGAAATCACCATGAGTGCCACGCCAGCAGCAGGAAGTACCCATGAGCGACGAATGATATTTGCGAAGAAGAGAAGTGAACAGACAATTGCAATCCCAGCAAGAATTGCTTTGGCTGGAAGAACAGCGTTTACATCAGTATAGGTAAGACCAGTAATCAGTTTTCCTTCATTGAGTGCAAGGTGATATCGATCCAACCAATATGCCCCACCTTTTATGAGAACGATAATTCCCATGAGCACCGAAAGTTGTACCCGCGCTGAAACTGTCGTTCTGTCTTCTCGCACTTGCAGGCGAATTCCACCATAGAGATAGTGAACGACCCCCGCTGCAATAAGAGAAAGGATTACTGTGGAGATGCCCCATTCCAGAAGCGATTGCCAGAACGGCAAACGGAATGCAAAGTAAGAGATATCTAATCCAAATTGAGGATCCTTAGTTCCAAACGGGGTTGAATTCTTGAAAAGTAACCACGAAGACCAAAGTGTTGAACCAGCAGTTCCGGCGAAGTAGAACAGCACTAGTGCCAAGCCGGCGGTAACAAGGCGACGAATCGGCTCTAACTGTCCACGGTATCGCTCGAGATTATCTGCCTCGATGGTCAGTGGAACGTAGAGGGGACGACGGCGGTAGGCGATCACTATGTTGGCGGTGATGATCAAAGACGTTAGTCCGCCGAAAACTACAAAAAGGAGCCCCTTAGTGAAGAGCGTTGTCTTCCAAACGCTTGTGAAATCTACCGACTTAAACCAGAGCCAGTCTGAATAAAATCCACTCAGTGAGACCAGTATTGCCAGCGCAACCGCAACGATCGCCGCGGTGACAATAAGGACGCCACGGCGCTTGGGGATTCTTGGCATTGTGGGGCGATTAAATGTGCTCATGCGAGAACGCTACCGAATCTGTTGCCAAGTGCAATGTGGAATTGATTTTTGGGAGTCTTGAAGCACGGATACCGCCTCTGCGAGGCTATCTACGGAATAAACCGTCATCCCAGAGGGAATATGTCGAATATCACTGCAGTTATCACTTGGTGCAAGAAATACTGTTGCACCTGCTCGATGGGCAGCAATTATTTTGTCACCTATCCCGCCTATGGCCCCGATATGGCCACCAGGATCAATTGTCCCCGTGCCCGCAATAGTTCTTCCCACTAGGAAGTCGCTTGGAGTGAGTTTCGCAACCACACCGAGAGCAAAAATTAGGCCGCCGCTTGGCCCGCCAGTCTTTTTGATGTCAATCGAGATCTTTAAGGGGAGAATATATTTCGTAGTTAGTTTCCCGTGTGAATCGGTTACGTGTGCCCGGACCACTGTGTAACCCAGATACGACAACGCCGCAATCTTGGCGGCCTCCTGGGAGTCCAACATTTGCGCAGTATTTTCGGCGTCGATTTGTTTGGTTGATTTTGCTGGCGGATAAATTACGTCGCGCGGTAAGACAATCGCTTCTCCATCTATCCATGAGCGAATAACATCACCACCAAAAATTTTGGAGGCGGGACTCGTTGCGTACACGGTAGTCAGAAGAAGCTTTCCTTGTGGACTGTATGTTTGATGATCAGAAACGGTGATCATCGTTTTTAAGACATCTGTTCCACCCCCAGGTTGCAGGACTGCATATGGCAGTGGAAGTAAGACGCTAGCTGATAGGAAAAATCCGACCAAAATTACCGCCGAGCGCGGCATCGTTGAGTAATTCATCAACACTAATGCTCAGTTGGGTTGGAACGTTCCCTAGCTTCAGTCGCAGCTTCAGTCGCAGCTTGCGACGCGGCATCAGCTATGGCCTCAGCCTCTGCACGATCACGAAAGGAGTTCTGGAATCGCTGAAACTGAGAGACAGAACGGGTTGTTTCGTTCTGAAAGCGCTCTTGAAACTTTGTTACCCAAAGGACGTAAAAAAGCACCGCGATAACCGCGGCAATCGGAATGAGCCACCAAATAAGGGCAGAAGTTGCGCTCGACATGGCGTCAGCCTACCGCCCTCGGGAAGAAACCGCCGCCCGAGATTGTTACACCGGGAGTAGAGTCAGTAGAACGGGAGGGAGTCGAGATGTCTTCGTTTGGATTTGTGCCACCAGATAACCCTGATGACCCACACTCATCAGAAAATCCTCAGCCAGATGAAAATCCTGATTTTGCTGCCTTGTTTTCTTATCTACAATCACAAATGCAATCTCAATTTGGCGAAGAAATTCCTTCGGAACTAAATAATGAAATTCAAGCACAGTTTGCAAAGCTGGGAATTAATCCGATGGGTTTTCTCAACGCACTTAGCAAGACGACCTCGGATCTTCCACTTGAAATTTCACGTGACCTTGCAAAAAAAATTGTCTCGACAGGAGGCTTCAAGCCCGTTGGACATAAAGATGTTGCTGAGATTAGCGAGGCTATGGGAATCGCTGATTTGTGGCTTAACGATGCGACGGTTTTTCCCGCCCATTCAAATGATGTGAAAATCTATAGTCGTGCGGACTGGGTCGACGCAACGATGGATGGCTGGAAGAAAAATGTTGAACCTCTAGCAGCAGGTCTTGCTGTTGCCATGACTTCACTTATAGAAAATCAAGAGATGCCAGAGGGCGCCCCACCTATTGCACAAGTAGCGTCTTTATTGCGTACCTTCATAGGCACCATGATCGCGACTCAGCTAGGACAAGTCATTGGAGCCCTTGCTGGTTCAGTTACGGGAGTTCATGATGTTGGACTCCCCTTGCTAGATCCAGCACGTCCAGCTTTGATTCCTGAGAACGTGGAAAATTGGAGTGCAGATATAGGTGTTGCACCTTCCGAAGTGCGTTTATTTCATGCGCTACGCGAAGGCGCTGTTGCTCGATTATTTGAAAGCAATCCTTGGTTAGTGGAATACCTGAGAAGTGCGATTGCCGATTATGGAAAAGGAATTCGGATCGATATTGAAGCCATGCAACGTCAGGCAGAAGAAGCGATCGAGAATGGACAGATAGATCCAAATAATCCTGAAACTTTTTCTATTGCACTCAACCAAGGTCTCTTCACTCCAGAGGAAAGTCCACAACAAGTTGCCGCCCTCACCAAGTTAGAAACTGCATTAGCTCTTATTGATGGTTGGGCAGACGATGTCGTGACCCAAGCAGCTCAAGAGCGATTGCCATCACTTGGCGCACTTCGTGAAACCCTTCGACGACGACGAACAACGTCATCTCCGGCTCAACAACTCTTTTCAACACTTTTTGGACTGGAAGTATCTCCGCGGATGGCCCGCGAGGCTGGTTCATTTTGGAGTCAGGTACGCGAACTTCGTGACATTGAACATCGAGATCAACTGTGGAGCGGCATTTTGCCCACTCACGAAGAGCTACTCAATCCTCAAGAATTTCTCAGCAGCGTAGAAGTCCCTGACGATATTTCAGGTTTGCTATAAGACCCACAGTTTAGGAAAAGGCGAAGTCCCCGGGCGCACGATTCTTTATCTGCCTTCCCCTTGCAGATATAGAACGGTTATCCGAGGACTTCGTATGCGCAACGTACGTGAGTTTTGGCGCGGAATCAACTGGTTGAACGGTCATATTGCAGGACTTCTTGCTACCTTCTTCCTATGGACGCGCTTAATTCCCCCCACATTCTGAAAGGGGAGGCGAAAAATGGGCGTTGACCCTCACAGCAGAATCAGCGCTCGCGTGCCCGACCTCAGTGCCGCGCAGGAGCTTCCAGGCATCGGTGAGGGCGAGATTGTGGTCATTCGCTCCACCCGTCGAAAACGCAATATCGCCGCCTATCGTCAGGGAGGAGCAATCGTGGTCTCCATCCCGGCTCGACTCAGCAAAGCTGATGAGCGCGTTGTGGTGCCTGAAATGGTGGCCAAAATTCGAGCACAGGAAGCGGCACGGACCTTCGACGAATCGGTATTGGCCACGCGCACGGTGACCCTTTTGGCTGCCTATGCCCCAGAAATCACCGAACGGCCCACATCAGTTCTCTGGAAGAGTGGAATGAAGGGTCGCTGGGGCTCATGTACGAGCGTGGACGGCACAATTCGCATCTCCGAACGACTCCAGACCATGCCGGACTACGTGGTCGACTTTGTCCTCTATCACGAGGCTATCCACCTACGTTTTGGCGATCATGGCGATCAATTTACAGAGGCCCTGGGGCGCTTTCCTCAAGGCGATCGCGCCCAGGCTTATCTGGACGGCTATGAGGCAGCAGAACTTCACTTTCGACCGGCGCCACTGGTGAACTAGCCCAACCCAAATCCACTCTTCATCGCCATCCGGCCTCTCTAACGGAGCCCGTTTGAGCGTGGGATTTTCCGCGACACGCTCAAAATCAATCCCCAGATTGACCCTTGATTTCGACTCTTTAGGCGTGCACGAGGGTATCGTGGCACTTGCACGCTCGCGATTGTGACGGGAACTCCTTCCCGCAGACCGCTTGCGTCGATTGGAGGAGAAAATGACAGTAGAGACATATAAGGGTGACGCTTACTGCGTTAAGTGCAAAGAGAAGCGTGACTTTGAGGGAACCGTAAAGGTCTCAGACTCTGGTCGTCGCATGGCACAGGGCATCTGCTCGGTCTGTGGCACCAAACTCAACCGCATTCTTGGTAAGGCACCACAGTAACGCCAGATAGCGTTGACTCAGATTTGCCAAAGGTTGCCTCGCAGATTTTAGAACTACCGAGGTAATCTCGACACACGTGTACTAAGGCTGGCGCTTCAGGAAACTGGAGCGCCAGTTTTTTCATTCCACACAGCGAGCACACAGCGCGCACATGTCACCTGTTGATTACACATAGTCACCGCCCACGGGAGCAATGCACCACTATTTGTCCCTCACAATTGTGAATTTGCTCATTGGCAGATCATTCGGCGTATGAACACTCTTGCTTACCTAAAACCACGATTAAAAACTGGAATCACAATTTTGCCTTTACCTTCACGCACCTTCGTTGGCAATGCACAAAGAGGCCTTGAAATCTTCTCCCCTGTTCGGGCCGCTTTGCCTTCCATTGATGGCGTGAAGAGCTGCCTTGAAATAGGCAACGCCCTAAACATTCCGATTGAAGAGATAGAAGAGTTGATCACCGAACTTGATCAGGCGCATCTTCTAGATACATCCGTTGGAAAATTGAGCGTTCACTCTCGCTTTCATTCATCGAGCACACACCGAGCATCTCATGTTGTGGACGATAGCCACGATGGCGCCTATCTTCAGATGCAATCCAAAATTGCATCAGAGCTTTCTTTTACTACTTGGCACGATGGCGTTCGCGATGGGGGGGTTGATGCCATCAGCGAGCGCAGAAATGTAAGCGTGGCAATCCACGGTGACTCGAGAATCGCAACGCTCCTATTTGGGATATTGCTTGCGAGTGGACTTTCACAAACGACTCTCTATGCCAGCGAAAAAAGAATCATCGGTGAAGAAGATACGTGCGCTGGATTTCTAAGACCCAGCGACATCGGCGCGCCGTTAATGGGTAGGACGCAAGAACTTTCACGCGAACTCTCACTCTTTCCACCGCATCAACCTTCCCCAACAGTTAAGACCAAGCCCAAGGCTCGGTCGCATCACGGTGGAAAGAAACGACAAGAAATTGAACAAAATGAAGGAGAACAAAGCACTTCACTAAGAAGTATGGCCATCGCAATTGGCGAAGCGCCTGCGGACCTAATTCAGGGATGGCTAAGTAAAGGCGTGCCTCACCTATTAGTTGGTGCCCCAGATGGAGCTTCCCTCATCATCGGACCACTGGTTATTCCCGGAAAAACGCCATGCGCCCGTTGCATTGCTCTAACCCGAGAAGATCAGAGCGAGATTTGGAGCGGAGTTGATTGGCAAAGAAATATCTCACCCAGTGCAGAAGTACCTGTATCAGTTGCCCATCATGTCGCCGGTTTAATTGCTCTTGAACTGTTGCGATTCGTGGATACGGGAAATTCAGAAGTTATCGGTGCACGAGTTCGGTTCAATTACCATGCTCCGTTGCAAGGTGGGCGCACGATATATGCGCGCCACCCCGCATGCGGATGCAGTTGGTGAGACTTGTAAAAAAACTCACCTAATTAAGCTGCGTTGGACTCTTCCTCTTCATCATTTGCTTGAAGAGAAGCTTGAGAAAGTTCCAACTCAGAGACACTAACCGCTACAGGTGCTTCCATAGCCGGTGCCAGCCGTGGACGACCAACAGTTCGCCGCTTGGCAATGATGGAACCATCTTCGAATAACTCTCCTCCCCAAACTCCACAGGGTTCTTGACGAGATAGAGCGGCTTCGAGACATTGAGTTTGAACTGGGCATTGCCCACACAGTGACTTCGCAACATTGATTTCGGCGGCGGTTTCGGAGAAGAAGAGATCAGGGTCTGAGTTATGGCACGGCAAGGCAAAGGCAATGTCAGAGCCGTAAGCGCCTGTTACTGCGCCCAAGCCAATCTTCTCGCCGTCTTGTGCCCATCCTGGAACTAATAGTTCGCTGAAGAGAACGGTCATTGTCCTCACCTCATCTCTACTGGTTACCCAGTGTTTTTTCTTCTCGATCGGTTAGTAGTAGTCCTTGCCTTTTAGTGGTTCCTATTAAGTTGTCGGATAAAGAAAAAGGGCCCGAATCCTTTATGGATTCGTGGCCCTTGGGGTCTTTATCGGTCTTATCCGATAAGCCTCCAAGTGGCCGCTGGTCCAAATGCGGGATACCACGATGTGCGCTTTGTTGTGGCGTATGCGTGGGCGGCAACGAGATTAGCGTTGTCAAAATTATGGGCGCGCGAAATCGATGCATTTTTTAGCGTAAACAACTGCATTTTCGACTCCGTTCGCTTCCACATGCAATCACCATGATTGCGTTCGGAAAGCGTAGGGCACACCCAACTCTTCGCGCAACTTAATTAATTAGTGAAGGTCGGATTAATTAGAGAAGTCCGGCCTCTGTTAGAAAACGGCTTGGATTCTGGCGATAGCTCAGGCTCACATGGCGCTTGGCACGGGTAATTCCAACGTAGAAGAGACGACGCTCCTCATCCACCGAATTGTCATTGGCGGGCAATATTCCTTCATTGACCCCGATCAAGAAGACAAAGTCCCATTCCAACCCCTTGGCCGCATGAAGCGTTGCAAGCGTGACAACAGGCATTACCGGCGGGTTGTTCTGCTCCACTCGATCTTCAACTTCTCTCAAATAGGTACGAAGCGTTTTCGGGGCGAAAGAAGCGTCAGCATTTAATTCACGGGCAAGATGCAAAAGCGCCGTAATGCCGTCGTTGCTCGCGGATGTCACAAACGGTTGGGCGAGGGTTTCCAATTCTTCCAGCCAAGTAATTCCATCGGCAGGAATGACGGAAGCTTGTCGAACTCGCTTAAGAAAATCTCGAATGTCACTGCGGTCGAAAAATCTCTCGTTGTCGCGTACTTGGTAAGGGATATTTAGGGTCGCGCACTCTCGTGCCAAGGAACTCAACTGAGCGTTGGTTCGCGCCAAAACAGCAACATCTTGTGGTGCCACGCCTTCAGAGATCAACTTCGATATTTCTCGAACCACGCCCTGCACTTCGCTGGTTTCGTCCTTAAAGGAAAAGAGTGCGGGGGGCAATCCATGAGGATTGAGAGCAACAGTCTCTTGGCCCATGCTTCCACTTCGCAAAATACTGTTTGCGGCAAAAATAATCTCAGGTGTGGAGCGGTAGCCAGTAGTAAGGCGTACCACCTGCGCATCGGGGAAACGATTCGTGAAACCATTGAGAAATATCGGTGTCGCGCCAGCGAAAGAATAAATCGTTTGGGCTGGGTCTCCGACTACACAGATTTCTTTACGGTTGCCCAACCACGCATTAATCAGCCGCTGCTGGAGCGGTGATACATCTTGATACTCATCGATAGTAAAGAAGCGATATTGATCTTGTACTCGTTCTCGAACTTCCCGTTCTTGCTCGATCATCGCCGTTGTCAATAACAGTACATCCTCAAAATCAATGCTGTGCTCCTGACGCATCAAACTCTGATATGCGGAGTAAATTTGGGCGACTTGACCAGCGCTCACTCGATTGCGTTCTGCTCGACCTTTTGTTTCTTCCGAATAATCCTCAGGAGCGATCATGGATACTTTTGCCCACTCGATTTCTGAGGAGACATCACGCAAAAACTCTCGAGAGGAAACAGGAAGTGACTCGCTTAATCCCGCTCGTGAAATTGCCTCTGTGATAAAACGTGTTTTGGTCGTCAACAATTCCGGTGTTCTCCCGCCAAATACGCTGGGCCAAAAATAAATCAATTGCCGCAGTGCAGCCGAGTGAATAGTGCGCGCGCTCGCGCTCGGTACGCCAAGACTTCGCAAGCGGGTACGCATCTCTCCCGCAGCGCGAGCAGTGAATGTGAG
>Ga0194061_1000752_pt1 | contig 19764 bp, 20 predicted proteins | sample SepL2221m_MetaG_FD_163423 | JGI IMG/M metagenome (GOLD analysis project Ga0194061, IMG submission 163423) | Anoxic zone freshwater microbial communities from boreal shield lake in IISD Experimental Lakes Area, Ontario, Canada - Sep2016-L224-21m | ecosystem: Environmental > Aquatic > Freshwater >... | reverse complement strand
CCACCTGAAGGAGCCCACCGTCATCACCGCCGAGCCCACCGCTCAAGGGCTGCAAGGCCAGCGGACCAAGACCGAGGCCGTCTGGACCGCCATCGAGCAGGCCTGCCGGGACGAGGACTTCCAACCCAAGACCGGGCCGCTGTGCCGCTTCTGCCGCTTCCAGGAGTTCTGCCCGGCCTTCGGTGGCGATCCCTCGCTGGCTGCAGCCGCCATGAGTGCGCCGGACCGGGGGGCAGCATGAGCGACGTTGTCACTGGTTCGGTCCGCGGTGAATCTTCGACCGGCTTGCTCGGGCTGGTCGGCACCGTCGACGATGCCGTCGACCGGCTGTTCGAGCCACTGCGGGGCCAGCCCGGGATCGATATGGCTGCCAAAGTCATCACGGGGCTCGGCGACCACGGCGTGCTGTGGACCGGGATCGCCACCTGGCGCGGCCGTCGATCCGGTCCGACCCGCAAGGCGGCTATCCGGGCCTTGGGAGTCGCCGGCGTGTCGTCCAGCCTGGTCAACGCCGGCTTGAAGCGCATCGTGGGACGGGCTCGTCCCGATCGCAGCGACCTGCGAATCTCCAACGCCGGTGTGCCAGTCCGAGAACCGAAGACCAGCAGTTTCCCGAGCGGGCACACCCTGGCTGCCTTTTGCGCCGCCACCGTGCTGAGCCGCCCGGGCGACCGGTCCGGGAACGCTCTGCTCTACGGAGCCGCCGGCCTGATCGGGGTCAGCCGGATTCACCTCCGGGCCCACCATGCATCCGACGTGGCAGGCGGGGTCGTCATCGGCACCGTCCTCGGTCTCATCGTTCGCCGCCTCCGCTGAACTGCACGTTGGGAATGGAACGCGCTCTGGCGGTGTTGTCCGTCCCATGAGCACCCCGCTGACGTTCTCCGTGACCTGGGACTACCGCTGCCCGTTCGCCCGCAACGGCCATGAGCACATCTTGGATGCCCTTGAGGCCGGAGCGGAGTGGGATGTCACCTTCGTTCCTTACTTCCTCAACCAAGGCATGGGTTCCGAAGGTCAACAGACCTGGGGCGATCCGTCCCACCAGGCCGACCTGCTGGCCCTGGCAGCTGGCGTGGTCGTGCGCGACCGATTCCCCGAATACTTCTTGGCCGTGCACCGATCGCTGTTCACCGCCCGTCACGATGAGGCCGGCGACCTGCGCGACCGTGCCGTGGTGCATGGGGCGCTCACCCGGGGCGGTGTCGATGCCGATGCCGTGCTGGCCGAGGTCGATGCTGGGTGGCCGGCCGAGGTCATCCGAGCCGAACACGAGCGGTGCGTCGATCAACTCGACGTGTTCGGCGTGCCCACCTTCATCGTGAACGACGACGCCGTGTTCGCCCGCCTCATGACCCGACCCGGCGGCGACGGCCAGGTAGCTAGGGCCACCATCGACCGTGTGCTGGACCTGATCGGCGAGCACCCTGAGCTCAACGAGTTCAAGCACACCCGGCTGGCGCGCTGATCGGTCGACCTACTGGTCAGTTGACCGCCTGACCGGCCCCGCCAGGGGATCAGATCCCGACCAAGCCAGCCAGGGTCTCGATCGATGCTCTGATCTGATCGCCGCTGCCGAACGGCGCTCCACAGAAGTCGGTGGTACCCAAGTCGGCCAGACGCTTGACCTGGTCGGCCACTTCGGACGCAGTGCCGACGATGGCCACGTCCGCCGGTCCGGCGGCACCTTCGCGGTCCAACATGGCCCGATACGAGGGCAGGTGGCCGTAGACGGCGAACACTTCGGCGGCAATGGCCCGAGCGGCAGCGGCGTCGGCGGTCACACACACCGGCAGTCCTACCCCGATCTGAGGCACCGGGCGCCCGGCCTCAGCGGCGGAGGCGTTGATCGTCGGGATGATGTGCTCACCGATGGTGGTGGGCCCGGTCATCCACGTGATCGTGCCTGACGCCATCCGACCAGCGATGTTCAGCATCACGGTCCCGAGGGCGGCCACCAAGACATCAGGGGCGGGGGCGGTGATCTGCATGGGTCCGAAGGTAGAGGCGCTCAGAGTCTCTCCGGCGAAGGTGACCTGCTCGCCGGCCAACAGCGGCATGAGGATCTCTAGGTACTCGCGCATGTGGCGGGCCGGCTTTTCGAAGGACATGCCGAAGACGTTCTCGATCACCATCTGATGAGAGAGGCCGATCCCCAGCGTCAGTCGGCCCCCACTGGCCGCTTGGACGGTGAGCGCCTGGGCAGCCAGCATGACCGGGTGGCGCGGGTAGGTCGGGATCACCGCGGTGCCGAAGCGGATGCCGGGCACCTCGCGCGACACCGCGGCGAGGGCGGTCAGCGCGTCGTAGGCAAAGATTTGGGACGACCAGGCCATCTCGATGCCGGCATCGGCCAGGCCAGCTACCTGGCCCACCACGTCTTCGAACGGCTTCTCGGTGTCGAACATCACTCCGATGCGCATCAGTGCCTCACTTCTGGTCGGGTCCGCCGTTGGACGGACGAGGACCGGCACACGGGCGGCCGGCCCCATCGAGTCCCTCACCGTATCGGGAGAACAGGGAGCCCACCACCATCTGGCGCCGGCAGGGCGATACAGCGGACAGGTCCACGGATGTGCAAGAGCGGAGTGCCTTCGGGCAGAATGTCCTCATGTCAGTCGCCATCATCATGGGAAGTTCGTCCGATGCCTCGATCATGGACGATGCCGTTCAGACCCTCCGGTCGTTCGACATCGCCGTCGAGGTCCGCGTCCTATCCGCTCACCGCACGCCGGACGACACCATCGCCTTCGCCCGGTCGGCCGCCGCCAACGGCGTGCAGGTCATCATCGCCGCCGCCGGCGGTGCTGCCCACCTCGCGGGCGTAGTGGCTGCCACAACACCGTTGCCCGTCATCGGGGTACCGGTAGCACTCGCCAACTTGGGCGGCCTCGACTCGCTGCTGGCCATGGTGCAGATGCCCAAGGGCATCCCGGTGGCCACCGTTGCCGTCAACGGGGCTCGCAATGCCGCCCTGCTGGCCATCCGGATCATTGCCCTGTCCGACCCCCGGGTCGCCGCTGAGCTCGATAGCTTCATCGCCAACCTGGCCGACCAGGTCCGCGACATGGACGCCGAGATCGTCAGCAAGTACTCCCAGGCCTAGGGCCAGAGGCAGGCGGGGGGATCACCCCCCGATTGCATGCACTGATCGGGTACTCCCGTCCGGCGGCTGAGGCGCTGTACTTGGTGCTCAGATCTTCTTGGTACTCAGATCTTCGAGCTGTCGATCAGGCCGTAACGCCGACGTACTGACCGGTCCACCGATGAGTACGCCATGTCGACTGCCACCCCGATAGCCACGATGATGATCATCATGGCGACCACGACCGCCCATTCACCCTGCGTGACGGCATTGACCGTTCGACCGCCCAAGCTGAGCGGATTGACCAAGATGAGGAACTCTCCGGCCATGAGGGCGTGCCAGGCGAAGGCCCAACCCTGCTTCATGCCCCCGAGAACGCTCGGGAAGGCCGCCGGCAGGACGACGTGACGCTCGAGGGACAGCCCGCGGGCACCAAGCACTTTGCCTACGCGCAGCAGGCTGGGCGGGACCTGGTCGATACCGCTGATGAACCCGTTAGCGACAGCAGGAGCAGCGCCCAGGATCATCATCATGATGATGGCCTTTGAGCTGACGCCGAAGAACATGATGGCCAGCGGATACCAGAGCACCGACGGCATGGTCTGCATGCCGGTGATAAGCGCTCCGACGGCTGCCCTCAGTACCGGGATCTGGGCCACGGCCGTACCGACCACGGCCCCGATGATGAGGACCAGTACGTATCCGATCACCACCTGTTGAGCCGTAACCCAACAGGCCTGCCAGAACAGGGCCGTGCCCACGAGCTCCCACAGCTGACGGGCCACCGTCGCCGGTGACTGCAAGATGTAGGGCTTCCAGTGAACCCAGACAGCCGCCTGCCACACCAGCAGGATCAAGGCCAGCGCCAGCAACTTGGGCCACGTCGCACCCCATACCCGGCGGGCAAAACTCGGGCGCCTGGAGTCCTCGAACTGCTCCAGGGCGTTGAGTCCGGCGAATGCCTCATCCAACGAAGGGGCAGCCTTCGAGGATTCAACTGCGTGCGGATCGCTGTCGATCACTGACGCTCGGTTACCTGCCATGTCGTCCCACCTCCTGGCGGAGTTGATCAGTCACCGTGGCCGCGATGTCGGCTATTTCTGGAGAGTCCATACGTCGGGGTCGACTGAGGTCGACCGGGAAGGTGGCGGCTACCTGCCCGGGACGGCTGGTGAGCAAGATGATCCGATCCCCCAGACGGGCCGCCTCGCGCACGTTGTGCGTCACGAAGACCACCGTGAACCCCCGATCCAGCCACAGGGACTCGAGTTCGTCATGGAGCAGGTCCCGAGTGATGGCATCGAGTGCTCCGAACGGCTCGTCCATGAGGAGCAGCCCGGCATCCTGGGCTAGGGCCCTCGCTAGTGCAGCCCGCTGGCGCATGCCACCAGACAGCTCATGGGGACGCTTGCTGCCGAACCCCCCGAGGTGGACACGCTCGAGCAGCTCCGCTGCCCGGACCCGCCGCTCGGATGGCCCGATACCACGCAACCGCATGGGCAGCTCCACATTGGCGGCCACCGTGAGCCACGGAAACAGACCGGAGTCTTGGAAGAGCATCGCAGTGGTGGTGTCCGCCCCATCGGGGGCAGCAACATCGACTTCGCCGCGCGAGGGCTGATCCAGTCCAGCCATCAGATTAAGGAGGGTCGTCTTGCCGCAACCAGAGGCACCGACCACACAGAGGAACTCGCCGGGTTCCACCGACAAGGAGACGTCCTGAAGGGCGACCAGCCCGTCCGATCCCCCGTGGGCCTTCCAGACCCCGTCGAGGGTGACCCTCGCAGGTGCCGAGATAGTCATGGCATCGATCGTCGTGCTCATGACGCCGCCAGTGCGGTCTTGCCCTGGGCCTTGAGGATCGAGTTGATCGGACCGAGATCGAAGATGCCGACGATGTTGGTCGTGGGGAACCCTGCCTTCTTCGCATGAGCCAGGTCGGTGACGATGGACGATGCGATCGGGTCGTTGGTGAAGGTCATGTCCGTCCAGGCAGCGGCTAGTACGGGCGCCTTGAGCGGCTTTCCGGTCTGTGTGGCCAACTCGGCGTTGGCCGCTGACTGCGCCTCTACCGGGTTGGCCAGCAGGTAGGCCGTCGTGGCCAACTGACCTTTGAGCAAGCCGGTCACCACTGTCGGATGTGCCGCCAGGAAGGAGGCAGTCACCACAAGCAGGGTCGTGGAGAACTGGCCATTGGGCCACAGAGTCTTCTCGTTCACCAAGACGTGACCCTGACCTTCGGCCACCAGGCGGGTCGCCCACGGTTCTGGCACCCAGGCGCCGGCGATGCTGCCGGCCTGGAACGATGCCAGCGTCGTCGAGTTGTCCTCGGGGAGGATCGTCACGTCACCTGACCCGCCGTTGGGACCGGGGAAGGTGAGCCCTTGCTGGCGCAGCCATGTCCGCAGGGCGACGTCCTGGGTGTTGCCGAGCTGCGGGGTGGCGACGGTCTTGCCCTTGAGCTGGTTGGCCGAAGTGATGCTCGGGGCGACTACGAAGGCCGCCCCACCCGAGGTGGCCCCCGAGATGATCCGGATCGACTTGTTCCCCTGGCCGTATGCCGTGATGGCTGAGTTCGGCCCCATGAAGGCGGCGTCGAGGGAGCCCGACACCAGGGCCGTGACCGCTGCAGGACCGGCGTTGTAGGTCGAGGTCTGCAAGGTGACGTTCGACGGGAGGTTCTTTTGGAAGATGCCCTGATGGAGTCCGACCAGGGCCGAGGCGTTGGTCAAGTTGGTGAGATAGCCGAGGCGCATGGTGACCGGACTGGTATCGGCGTTGGAGCTGCTGGTCGAGCCGGTGGAGCTCGAGCCGCCCGAGCCACATGCAGTAGCTACCAGCGCCAGGGAGACAGCCGCTAGGCCGGACATGATTCGAGCGGGTCGGCGGGACTTCGGCGATGCCATGGAACTCCTCTTCTTCGATGCGCCTCGGGACAGTCCACGAGGTTCAAGGTCGTTGCGAACGCTGCCGGGAAGCCTCTCTCCGGTACTCATTTCGCTGGTATTTCCTAGTTCCATGCTAGATATAGCGGGAACGTAGTGTCAAGGGCTGTCCGAGAAACTCCTAGGTAGTTCAACGGGGATCAGACCAACCCTCCAGCGGGTACTTCGAGTCCCAACTTGAGGACGGAGATGGCAGGGATGTGCGTCGTCGCTGGACGGCCAGGCGCGCGCTAGCCGTCAAACTGACCGGCCGAGGTTTGCACGGCAATTTATGGGTCCATGAGGCAGAAGGTCCGGCATCCAGGCCGGTGGCACGCATCGAGGTCTGGTGCCCCTGGACGGGATGGCCTCATGCTCCGGTTTTTCAGCGAGGAGCCAGGCCCTCGACCGCCTCAGCCAGATCTACCCCGAACGGCAGGACGGCGAGCACCGGGATGTCCACCCCGTTCTCCACGTAGCGAGCCACGTGCTCGCGGCACTCGGCGTAGGAGCCGTGCACGATCAGATCATCCACCACCTCGTCGGGGATAGCGGCCAGCGCGCCCTTGCGGTCCCCTGCCTTCCACAGGTCCCACATGGGCCCGAGTGCATCGGCCCGGCCCAGCCAGCGATGGAACTCGGCGTAGACCCCGACGTTCAGGTAGGCGGTGATCATCCGCCGGCCGATGGCCCGGGCCATATCGGCATCCTCGGACGGGATGACGAAGATCCTGGCCGCCACCGGGATGTCGGCCCCCAGCTCGGGCGTAACCGTGGCCACGTCGTTGGCTGACAGCCAGTTGATGATGACCCCGTCGGCCGCACTTCCGGCCAGCCGCAGCATTCCCGGACGAAGAGCCGCCAAGAAGATCGGCGGTGCCTGCTCTACCGGACGAGCCAAACGGAATCCCTTGACCTCGAAGGTGTCGTAGGCCATCGTGACCTTCTCCCCCGCCAGCGCCGACCGCAAGAACGCGATCGTGTCACGCACCCGCTTGTAGGGCTCCTCGAAGGGCACGTCGTTCCACTTGGACACGATCACGTCTGACGAAGTCCCGAGGCCGAAGGTGAAGTGGCCGGGTGCTGCCTCGGCCATGGCCGCCACACTCTGGGCCAGAAGTGCGGGGCCCCGGGTGTAGGCCGGGATGATCGCTACCCCGAGCTGCAGCTGCGGCGTCCACGCTGCGGCCAGCGCCAATGGAGTGAAGCCGTCGAGTCCGTCGGTCTCGGCCGACCACACGTCGGTGTAGCCCAGACGCAGCAAGTCTTCGTACCAGCGCCGATGGTCGGTCAGCGTGACGCCGTCGAAGGGCACGGTGATCCCATAGCGCCTGGACGGAGGTGCAGTGGAGAGCGGTGCTGGGGTGGGGTCGGTGGTCGTATCGGCCTGGGTCATGGCCTCTTTATTACACCCTCCGTGCACACTGGTCCCATGAGCCAGAACATCGAGGCCCGGATGTACGGACACCAGCCGCCGCTCCCGCTCGTCGTGGAGCCGACTCCCGATCCGGTCAATGACCCTGGGTCGGGCGGCGACGTCGAGTGGAAACTCGACGAACACACCCGCTTCGTCGGCCTCATGGGCATCGCTGCAGCCCGCGCCCGCCTGCGCTCGTCCGCCCAATCGACAAACATGCGCGATCCATCACCGGGGCGTGGGCGCGATCCCGACCCTGGTCGCCGAGCCAATGGTCGCGCTGCCTGACCGGACGGCGACTACGGTCATGGCATGGCGACCGTGGCAGAGAGGCTCGGGGAAGACCCCGAAGCCCGTCTCCTCATACTCAACTGCGCCGATCTGGGCTTCTGTCACTCGTCGAGCACGGGGGTCTATGACGCACTCCGCTTCGGCCTCGGCACCTCTGCCTCTCTTTTGGTTCCAGCACCGTGGGCCCGCGAGGCGGCATCCAGGTTCCGGGGCGATGATGTCGGCGTACGCCTGACGCTCAACGCGGAGCACGACCTCTACCGATGGGGGCCCATCACCCAGGCCCCGTCACTCCTCGACGGTGACGGGGGCTTTCCTCGCACGGTCACTGACGTCTGGGACCATGCTGATCTTGATGAGGTCCGCCGGGAGTGCCGAGCGCAGATCGAACGGGCTGTCTTGTGGGGATTCGACATCAGTCACATCGACGCCCACATGGATGCACTCCTGCTGCGGCCGGAGTTCTTCGACATCTACCTCGAGTTGGCCCTCGACTTCGAACTCCCGCTTCGCCTACCGGATGCCGGCATCGAGCCGAGCGTGGGCTTCCCCATCCGAGACCTCGCGGCGGCCGAGGGAGTGCTCTTTGCCGACCACGCCCACACCATCGGGGCGAATGGTGGACGTGATGCCCTGCTCGACATCGTGGCGAACATGGCACCGGGAGTGACCGAGGTCACCCTCCACCCAGCGGTCGACACCCCTGAGCTTCGGGCCGCCGCCTCTGACTGGGAGGCTCGAGTCTCGGACCGCTCCCTCCTGGTCGACGATGCGGACGTGGCATCTGCTGTGGCCGAGTCCGGTGCAACCCTCATCGGCTACCGCTCGTTGCGCGAGGCCATGCGACACATGCCGGGGACGTGAGTACGGCAACTGCGTCCGATCCACCGGACCCCGCGATCGTTGTTGAGATTGCTCCACTGACGATCACCGGCTTACTGCTGCTCGATCCCCATGGACACGATCCAACCGTCATCGAGTCGGTGACCTTCGATGATCGAGGGATAGCCGTCATCCGCAGTCGAGGCCAAGACCCACGGATACTCCCTTGGGAGTCCGTCGCTGCCCAGGCCGTCGAAATGTGGGCAGGAGGGTTCATCCCTGGACGCCTTATGGATCCTCAGACTGACCGGACCACGTCGTTCGACTCGCCAGCCTCACCAGCCTCGAGTCCCGATGCGTCGGTCGATCCTGCAGATCCTGCAGATCCCGTTGGTAGTGCCGCCTTGGAGCCCCCAGCCGAGGTCGATCCTTCGTCCAACGATGCCCGGACTAGTCGACCGTCGTATTACACCGACGCCGGGGCTCTCATCAGCATCCAAACTCGGACAGGCACCTACCGATTCTTGAGGTCTGGCGGAGACCCGGCCGAACTAGCTGCCCGCATCAGCGAGCTTGCCGTCCACCACCAAGGCCCTTCTGGGGCATCGACGGTGACCACTGTGGCCATGGTGCGCCGGCGTCGTGGGGCGCCATCCGGCCGCTCGACCTGGCGGCGGATCCGGCCATGGCTGGTCGGACTCTTGATCGTCATTATCGCCGCTGCTATCACCGCGATCTTGATGCAGAGCGCCGGCAGGATCCATCTGCCCTACCTTGGCGGCACCGGGTCGACGTCCTCGTCGACTGGGTCGATCCTGAGCGATCGGTAGCGCTGCGGCTACACAATCGGACCGACCAGTTGGTGCGCTGGCCTCTGATCGGCGATATGCCTGGTGGTAGCGTTCTGCTGGGCACAGATCAGGGGGGCAATGTAGTGGCGCGGGGCACCAACATCGAAGTTTCCGGTCAGGGCAGCATCATGCGGCGCAAACGGTGGGCTCCCCGCACCCGTGCCTTGGCTGCACTCTTCGTGCTCTTCGCTGTTCTGGCCGGCGGGCAGTCAGTGTCTCTACCGGAGGCAGGCGCGTCGCCCTTGGATGCAACCACACCAGGCACCACACGCCTGATCGTGACGACATCCAGCATCACGACCGGTCCGAGGCAGTTCGCCAAGATCATTGGTCGGGTGGCCCTTCCACCCGGAGGGCCCACAGTCACTATTGGTCGCTCCCTCGGCTTCGGCATGCACGAGGTGGTCCTGTCCGGCAACGTGTCTGCTGCGGAGACCCGAAGTATCGCAGCCACCATCGGAGCAGCTCCGGGAATCGCCGGGGCTGAGCCCGATCGCGTCGTCACGGCATCGACGACTACAGAAAATCCTGCCGACTGGGGTCTGGACCGGATGGACGCACGTTCCGGTCTCGACCACTCGTACTCCTACGACACCACCGGGGCCGGCGTGACGGCATACATCTTGGACAGCGGGATCCGATCGACCCACCAGGAATTCACTGGCCGGCTGCGTAGCGGGTACTCCACCGTCGCCACCGGGGGTACCGACGACTGTGCTGGCCACGGCACCGCAGTATCCGGCATCGTCGGCGGTACCGTCTACGGCGTGGCCAAGGGCGTCACCGTGGTGCCGGTCCGGGTCTTGAACTGCGCTGGAAACGGAACGGTGTCCGACATGATCGCTGGGATCGCCTGGATCGCGGCCGATCATCTCCCGGGCACGCCTGCTGTGGTCAATATGAGTCTGGGCGTACCGGGCACCGACGCCGGTCTTGATGCCGCCGTCAATCAGCTGATTGCCGACGGCGTGACCGTGGTGATCGCCTCAGGCAACAGCACTGCTGATGCCTGTCAGTCCAGCCCAGCAGATGTCACCGATGCCATCACCGTGAACGCGTCCTACCGCACTGGATTCAACGGCGTCGACACCCGGTCGGCGTTCTCCAACTTCGGTCCGTGCACCGATCTCTACGCCCCCGGACAGGCCATCACCTCGGCCTGGTTCACATCCGACACAGCCGTGAGCGCCTACCTGAACGGCACCTCGGTCGCCGCACCCCATGTGACCGGCGCAGCAGCCAGGATCCTCGAGGTCCACCCGAGCTACACGCCCGCGCAGGTCTGGTCCACCCTCGATGCCGCAGCCACCGCAATCGACTTCGGCACCCCGATGACCGGGGATCCCAACAAGCTGCTGTACACCGGCCTGGCGACCCCTTCGGCTTCCTCTCCGCCGACCTCCGTGGTCGTCACCGGCTCGGATCGCGCACTCGGCATCACCTGGTCGCCTCCCTCGTTCGACGGCGGAAGCACTATCGCCAGCTACACGGCCACGGCCTGGGCTTCCCTCGACGCCACCACCGCCAGCGGATCCTGCTCGACGATCGGTGCCACGTCCTGCATCATCAGCGGACTTCCGCCCGGGACCGCATTCTTCGTTGACGTGACTGCCACCAACACCACCGGCCCCAGCGACGCATCCACACCCCGTGCGTCCGCATCCACCATCCAGACCGTGCCGGATGCACCGACGATCGGCACCGCTGTAGCTACCGGGGCAACCACCGCTACCGTCTCAGTGACCGCACCGGCCACCGACGGCGGCTCCGCCATCACGACCTATAGCGCTGCGTCAATACCGCCAGGGGGCAGTGGAACGCTGTCCGGGCCTGCATCCGGGACGATCGCCATCACCGGTCTGACCCCAGGGACGGCGTACACCTTTCATGTCGTGGCCATCAACGGCGTCGGCCCTTCGCCTGCTTCCGCTGAGTCGAACTCCATCACCACGCCTCTCGGTCTCCCGTCGGCCCCCTTGGCTCCGTCCGCTGTCTCCGCACTGGGGTCGGCTCAGGTGTCCTGGTCTCCCCCCACATCAGACGGAGGCAGTTCGATCACCGGATACACGGTGTCGGCAGATTCAGGCGGGGGTACCTGTACGGCCGTAGCGCCAACTACGACGTGCGTGGTTCTGGGGTTGAACAACGGGAGCCAGTACTCATTCTTCGTCACCGCCACCAACGTGATCGGCACGGGCGATGCATCCACTCCCTCGAATGTGGTCACCATCGGATTCCATGTGGTCAACACCACGCTCAGCCCATCGTCGGTGACCTATGCCGCGACATATTCGAGCGCCGCCCTGTCGACGGCCTTGGGCACCGGAGCGATCAAATGGAAGGTGACGGCCGGAGCCCTCCCCCGTGGCCTACGACTGTCCGCATCCACTGGCGTCATTTCGGGAATGGTCAAGGCCCCCAAGAAGGGACCGACCACGCTCTCCTTCACCTTCACCGTCACCGCTACTGACCATGCCAAGCCTACGAAGCACCAGGCCAGCACCGCCTTTACCCTGGTGACCCACCCCTAGCCTCGGCCGGAAGTGCCAGACGCCCCTACCGCCGTTGGTTCAGACGGAAACTCTGTGGAACCTACGAGTCGGTACCTGCAGCCACCTGGTCGCGGCAGGCCCGGGCATCGTCGGTGGCGGCCAGGGCCAGCAGATCGAGGACCGGAGCCATCGACCCCTCGACCTTGAGACGGCCCCGCATGAAAGCCACGTTGATATCGAGATCTCCGGTCAGCACGGCGCGGGCGTCTGCTTCCGACATCGTGAGGGTGGCATCGGCGGGTGCAGCCGTACCCAATCCGGCGCCTGTCAGCCGACCTTGGACGAACTCGACGTGGACCACCGAGTCCCCCTCTGCTCCCCCGGTGATGACCACCTCGATGGTTCCGGACAGGGACTCCGATCCGACCAATTTCGATGCCGAAGACAACAGCGCATCGAACCACGCTTCCGACAGCCAGGCCGTCATGAGGACGCGGTTGCCGGCACGCCAGCAAACAGGTCGGTCTCCACCACGCCATCCCACTCGTAAGCCGACACCGTGCCGTCAGGTTCCCCCACCAGGGCCAGCCGATAGTCGTCGTGAGGCTGGATGGTCCCCATCACCTCGGGCGGAAGACCGAACCAGAACTTGGATTCCGGGTCGACCTGGGTGGCGTGGGCCAGTAGGGCCAGGCGCCGCACATCGGTATGCCCGGCAATGTCGATCACCGTGGTCGGCACATCTTCGGGCATCGAGTCCCACCGGTCGCGCCAGGCCTCATCGAACGGCGACTCCAGGCCCAGCTCCTCGAACTTGTCATGGATGGCTCGGAACCGAGCCGCAGAATGGACCGTGTAATAGAGCTTGGCCGGCTGGTACGGCTCGCCGGCATCAGGGAACTGTTCACGATCTCCGGCAGCCCGGAAGGCGGCCAGGCCGGCGTCGTGCACCCGGAGGTGATCAGGGTGCGGATACCCGGTCTGATCGTCTCCGTAGATGACCATCACTTGGGGACGGCATCGGCGGATCACCGCCACCAGCCGTTCCGTAGCCTCTTCCATGGGGGCAGCCGCGAAGCACTCCGGATTGGCGTTGGCCTCCGAATCGGCCATGCCGGAGTCGCGATATCCCAGCATGACCAGCTCGTCGTAGCCAATGATGGCGGTGGCTCGGTCCAGTTCCTGACGCCTTACAGCGGCCAGGTCCCGGTGGACCTCGGGGGTGTCGAGGGCCGGGTTGAGGATCTCGCCCTCTTCCCCACCGGTGCAGCACACCAGAACAGTGTGGACACCGTCGGCGTGGTAGCGGGCGACGGACCCCGCACCCTTGGACGCCTCATCGTCAGGATGGGCATGGACGGTGAGGAGGCAGCGCTTGTCGGACACGCCGCTCACGCTACCGGGACGGCGGCGCATACACTGCACACTGAGCGTGAGGAAGGATCGTCGCCAATGGGTGTCATGAAGCGCATGTCCGGGATTCTGCAGGCCAAGACGAACAAGCTGCTGGACAAGGCAGAGGATCCGAGGGAATCCCTCGACCTCTCCTACCAGAAGCTCCAGGAGAACCTGCAAAAGGTGCGGCGCAGCGTGGCCGACGTGACAACCGCCAAGAAGCGGATCGAGCTCCAGGCGGCCCAACTGCAGGGCCAGGCCGACAAGCTCCAGCAGCAGGCCAAGGATGCACTGGGCCAAGACCGGGAGGATCTGGCCCGCGAGGCACTGGCTCGTCGCGCTGCCCTAGGCCCTCAGTTGGCTGAGCTCCAGACCCAGCATCAGCAGGTGGCCGACCAGGAGCAGAAGCTCATCACCACCGCCCAAAACTTGCAGCTTCAGGTGGACGCCTTCCGCATGAAGAAGGAGACCATGAAGGCCACCTACACGGCGGCCGAGGCTCAGACCAAGATCGGCGAAGCCGTCTCGGGCATCTCCGAGTCCATGGGTGACGCCGGCATGTCAGTCCAACGGGCCCAGGAGAAGATCGACAGTATGCAGGCCAGGGCTGGCGCCATGGACGAACTGCTGGCCTCGGGTGCGCTCACCGACCTCACCAACCCGGTCGACGATATCCAGGCCCAGTTGGATCAGGTCTCCACCACCAACGCCGTCGATGCCGATCTGGCCGCCCTCAAGGCCGAACTGGGCGCAGCCAGCCCGGCGCAGCTCGGTACGGCCGAGTCAGCGGCTGCTGACACCACGGAGCCTCTGGCGTGATCGTCCGCATCCTCGGCGAGGGGCAGTACGAGGTGGCCGAGGACGACCGCAACGGCATCCATGCGCTCGAGTCGGAACTGAACGATGCGGTCGAGAGCGACAACGACGACCAGTTCGTCGCTGCATTGGCCGCCGTAATCGAAGAGGTCCGACGAGTGGGAACGCCTTTGGCCGCCGACACGTTCGCCAGCTCAGACCGTGTATTGCCGTTTTCCGATTCCACCTTGGACGAGACGAAGGCACTGCTGGCTGAGCCCGGTGCCGACGACGACTGAGCCGATACCGATGAGCCCGAGGATCCAGCCATGAGCACCGCACGCAACATCCCCAACGACCGGGGCCTTAGCCTCCGCATGTTCATCACCGGGCTGATGCTGGTCCTGCTGTATGCCGTGGTGATCGGTCTACTCATCGCCGTGGGGATCTCGTACGCCGTCGTCTTGGTCTTCGCCGGAGCCATCATCTTCGTGCAGTACTGGTTCTCGGACAAGATCGCTCTGTTCGGCATGGGTGGCCGCCTCGTCACCCCCGAGGAGGCGCCACAGCTCCACGGGGCCATCGACCGCCTGTGCGCCATGGCCGACATGAAGAAGCCCAAGGTGGCCATGGCCGACAGCGACGTCCCCAACGCCTTCGCCACCGGCAGGAGCCCCAACAGCGCCGTGGTGTGCGCCACCACCGGGCTCATGCGCCGCCTCGACGAGTCCGAACTCGAGGCCGTCTTGGCTCACGAGTTGTCCCACGTCGCCCACCGCGACGTGGCCGTGATGACCATCGCCAGCTTTCTCGGCATGGTGGCGGGCATGGTCACCCGGATGATGTTCTGGACCGGGATGATGGGCGGATTCGGTGGGGGGCGCGACAACAACAACAACAACCAGGGCGGTGACCAGACCGTGCTTATCGAGATGGCAGTCCTAGTGGTGTCGGTCGCCGTCTACGCCATCAGTTTTCTGTTGACCATGGCGCTGTCGCGCTACCGCGAACTCGCCGCTGACCGCTCGGGTGCCCTCCTTACCGGCCAGCCGTCGGCACTGGCATCCGCCCTGGTCAAGGTGACTGGAGAGATCGCCCGGATCCCCACCCGAGACCTACGTACGACCGAGACGTTCAATGCCTTCTACTTCACGCCCGCTATCGCCAAGAGTGGCGTCAGCATCTCCACCCTGTTTTCGACGCACCCGTCGCTCGACAAGCGTCTGGCTCAGCTCGCCGAACTCGAGGCCGAGATGGGCCGCCCCTCATGACGCCCTCATGACCCGCAGGTGACCGCCAGATGACCAACTCCTGATGGGCCTCTTCGACACGCTGCTCGGACGCACCAAGCCGGTCCAGTCCAACCTCGACGCCCTGTTTGGCTTGCCGTCGGCTTCGATCACCCTTCAGAGCGCGGCCGGCATGACCTGCTCTGGACATGCCGGAGTGTGCTTCAAGCCACCGTCAGGCCAGGGGTTCGCCGACATGGAGGCCGAAGTGGTGAAGCTCTTGGCCATGGACGGCGGGTCCGCTCTGACCAAGTCCGAGGACGCATTCGGCTACACGTGGCTGGTCGTGTCCGACCCCGATATCGAGTCTCTGGTTACCCAAGTCCATTTAGTGAACTCGTCCTTGAGCGATGCCGGCTGGGGCCCACAGTTGTTGTGCACGGTGTTCGGACTGGCCAAGCTGGCGACCGATGAGACGGCAGACACCGGCAGCGATGTGGTGCGCGAGGGGGCCGTGGTGGGGGCGGGCACCGTCCTTCCATCGACGGCTTACCTGGTCTACCTGTTCAAGCGGGGAACCTTCTACCCCTTCGTCCCCACCGGGCACGAGCAGCGGTCGACCGAGGAGGAGTTTCGGCTTCGGAGCTTGGTGGCCGAAGACCTGCAGGTCGAGTCCGACCTCGACCGCTGGTTTCCGCTGTGGGACCTGCCGGTCGGCTGAACGTCTCATGTCTACGGCCACCGGCGCTCGGACAGATCGGCCCTGAATCGGAACTGACATGCGGTTGACCGTCCAGAAGGGGCGGATGTCGGTATGTCGGCTCGACTCCGATGCCCCGTGGCCAGGGCCACCAACTGGTGATCGGGTCTACTCGGTGACCCGAACTCCCGAAGAGCTCTCCGTGGTCTGTGCCGAGGGGGACGAACCACCGGCGAGTCGAATCGAGCCGGGTTGGCGGATGCTGCATGTCACAGGTCCGTTGGCGTTCGCGTTGGTCGGCGTCATCGCCTCGATCACCGTGCCGCTAGCGGAGTCCGGTGTGGGCGTGTTCGTCGTCTCCACCTACGACACCGATCTGGTCCTGGTGAAGGATGCTGACCTCGACGTCGCCGTGGGCGCCCTCGTGGGCGCCGGCCATGAGGTCATCGGCCTGGCCGATTCCCCTGGCTGACTCCCCTGGCTGACTCCCCTGGTTGACTCCCCTGGTCGACTCCGATTGCGGCCTGGGAAAGCCAATTATCTACAGGTTCCCTGCCCTCCCTATCCTGCAATTGTCGCAGTCGGGTACCAATTTCCCACCGGACCCGTTATAGTGGGGGCTTCGAGCACATGGGTTCGTCCCGAGGCTTCCGACCGATGGTCGAGCCCGACGCCCCGACGCCGCTGGCGAGCTCGCCCCCACCGCACCCTCGAGGAGAGTGGCACCTAAACATTTCATCACTAACGGACAAATACACCCGCTAGCACACCCGGCTCTTGTAGCCAGGCCGGACCACCCTTCCCGGTGCCCGGCTGGGGCGTTGAATGCACAGATGTGGGGTCCACCCAACCAGAAGAGAGTCAGAGCACTTCCGTCGACCGACGGGCTCTGGCCGACCAAGGAAAGGTCACCCCCTTGCATCCGCTAATTGCCAATATCCCTGTCCCTTCACGCCCCTCCACTCGAACACCTCGCCTGTCTCCGCCGCAGCACACGACCAATGCGGTCAAGCGGCGGACTCGCAGTAGAACCCGCACCGAAGCCGGTCTGGTCACCATGGCCGCTTCGGCCACTGTCCTGGCCTCCCTGATCGGATCGCCCGCATTGGCGGCAGCGGCTCCTGTTCCGATCGGCACAGGCCTCGTCCTCAACGCCCCCATCGTCGGCGCATCAGCGGTGGCCAACGGCCACGGCCACGGCTACTGGTTGGTCGGTGCCGACGGAGGAGTCTTCGCCTACGGCGGGGCCAACTTCTACGGCTCCACGGCCGGTCATCCTCTCAACAAGCCGATCGTCAGCGTCGATGCCACGCCCACCGGCAAGGGCTACTGGGAGGTCGCATCCGACGGAGGAGTGTTCGCCTTCGGCGACGCCGAGTTCCAAGGATCCATGACCAGTACGTCGCTGCACTCCCCCATCGTGGGAATGACGGCGACATCTTCCGGCGACGGGTACTGGCTGGTCGCCTCCGACGGTGGGGTGTTCGCCTTCGGCGACGCCACCTATGAGGGCGCCGCCACCGGTATGTCTCCCACCAGTCCCATCGTCGGGATCGCCCCCACTCCCAACGGCAAGGGGTACTGGGAAGTCGCCGCAAACGGGTCCGTGTATGCCTTCGGCAACGCCCCGTTCTACGGCACCGTCCCAGCGGCGTCTCCAGTCGTAGGGATAGATGCCGCCGGAGGCGGCTACCGGGTGGTCTCGAGTGATGGTGGGACCTATGCCTACGGGGGTGCCACGTTCAAGGGGTCGCTGATCGGAACACATCTCAATCAGCCCATCGTTGGGACATCGTCGGTCGTTGGTGGCTACATCGAAGTTGCAGCCGATGGCGGGGTCTTCAACTTCGGAACGATCGCCTTCTACGGATCGCTCGGAGCCGGAAGCATCGCCACACCTCGGGCCCCAGTGGTCGCACCCGAGTCCGACTACGGGCTCACACCCGGCCAGATCGCCGCGTGGGAAAGGGTGAGCATCTGCGAAGAGGGTGGCGACTGGCACGTCAACGGATCCGCCTTCTCCGGCGGGCTCGGCATGACTCATGCCAACTGGAATCAGTTCAACACGTTCGGATTTCCGAGCAATGCCGCACATGCTTCGAAACTGCAGCAGATCCGGGTGGCCGTGGCGTTTGCCACGCACTACTTCGGGAGCCCATTTGCCGCACCCGATCAGCACGGCTGCACCGGTGGCTACTGACGCCTAGACACCTGCTGACGCCTACTGGCCACAGCGACGATCACGGGGACGGGGCCTGCGGGTCCCGGCCTTCGTCGTCTACAGGGTCAGTGCGTCGATGTCCCTGGCCATCGTGAGGTCGAGTTCGGTCAGCCCCCCAGCATCGTGGGTCACCAGCGCCAACCTCACCTTGCGCCACCGGATGTCGATGTCCGGATGGTGGTCGGCCTCTTCGGCGAGGCGGCCGACAGCCATGACGAAGTCGAGGGCAGCCGAAAAGCTCGGGCACTCGAACGTCTGGATGAGCATGCCGTCCACCAAGTCCCACCTAGGCGCATCCGGTGCAGCCAAGGCTGCGGCCAAGGCTGCGTCGTCGAGCGCCACGGGCCGCGACGTCACGCGCTGGCCCCGACGGGGGCGGTGGGGGTGAACGTAACCGGCATGGTCTCAAAGCCCGACACGAAGTTGGCGGCCCGCTTGGGGGGCTCGTCGTCGTCGGCCAAGGCGAGGTCGGGCAGACGCTCGAGGAGGCGATCGAACATGACCGAGAGCTCCATCCGGGCCAGCCGGTTTCCCAAGCAGAAGTGGGCGCCAAAGCCGAAGGCGATGTGGTCGTTCGGGGTGCGGGTGATGTCGAAGGTCTCTGGGTCGTGAAACATCGACTCGTCCCGGTTAGCCGAGGGATAGAGCAACAAAAGCTTCTGCCCCTTGGACAGAGTCTGACCGTGCAGTTCGACATCTCTGGTCATGGTGCGAGCCATGTTCTTGATGGGCGACACCCACCGGAGCATCTCTTCGACCGCCACCGTCATGCGAGACCGGTCCTCGGATAGCATCCGATACTGATCCGGGTGGGTCAACAGCTCGTACATGCCGCCGCTGATGACGTGCCGGGTGGTCTCGTCCCCGCCGATCAGGATCAGGAGCGACTCGTAAATCAGCGAGGACTCGTCGAGCTTGTCTCCTTCGATTTCGGCATGGACCAGCGTGCCGATCAGATCATCGGTCTGGTTGTCGCGACGGCGCTGCTCGGCCACGGCCGTGATGTACTCGGCGTACTCTATGGCTGCCATAGCGGCCCGGTCCATGGCCGTCGGGTCGGGGGAGCCCAGCGCCTTCAGCATGTCGTCGGACCAGCGCAACAGCGCATCGCGATCTTCGGGGGCGACCCCCAGCATGTTCCCGATCACGATCATGGGGAGCGGAGCGGCAATGTCGTTGACGAAGTCGGCCGATCCTTTCTCGCACACCCGATCGATGATGGCGTCGCAGATGGCTCTGATCCCCTCTTCGCTCTCGCGGATACGTCGGGGGGTGAACCCTTCGCTCACCAGGCGTCGCCGGCGCACATGTTCGGGGGCGTCGGTGTCGATCATCATGGGCAGAGCATCGCTGTCCGGCCGGATCCCTCCGGCGTTGGAGAAGGTGTCTGGGTCCTTGGAGATCTCGCGGATGTCGGCGTATCGGGTGATCCCCCACACGCCGGCCACCTCGTCGTAAAAGGCCGGGGCCTCGGCCCGCATCCAGGCAAAAGCCGGAAACGGGTCGCCGCTGTAGAAGGTGCCGTCGGTCAGTCCGATGTGC
>Ga0194061_1000751_pt1 | contig 19772 bp, 17 predicted proteins | sample SepL2221m_MetaG_FD_163423 | JGI IMG/M metagenome (GOLD analysis project Ga0194061, IMG submission 163423) | Anoxic zone freshwater microbial communities from boreal shield lake in IISD Experimental Lakes Area, Ontario, Canada - Sep2016-L224-21m | ecosystem: Environmental > Aquatic > Freshwater >... | reverse complement strand
GATACCTGCTAAAACTTCCGATAGTTTAGAATCGGGTAAATTTGACTGGGCAAGAATTGATTGAACTCGATCCGTAGACTGGGCGATTGCTTCAAATTCTTGCAGCAACATCTGATTTTGCTTAGTTAGCTGCTCATTTTGCAACTGAAAGAAAGACAGCTTTGCTTGGGCAGATTGCAACTCCGCAGCTAGTTCGCGGTACACAGTCACAGGTACTGAAGCCTGATAACCAGATTGAGAAGTTGCGGGTTTAAAGACTGGATTGGCTTGCATAGACGGCAGCACCGTAGACTGTGAAAAATTTAGATGCGACTATATCATATTTCCTGTTATTTGTTTACTCATTTTTATAGCAAATTAGCCTTGGGCAAAAAAATAAAAAAATACTAATAAAACTGATAAGCTCAAATTAAACCGAACTCAAGTATGTAACTTAAGAGGCTTTGACATTGCAGCAACCCAAATTTTTATATCGCTTTCTCAAAGTTGCTGCTGTCAATGTGGTATCGAATGTCTCTATACCGCTATCAGGCGCAATTAGCGTAGCTTTCTTAGGGCATTTGTCAAGTATTAGCTATTTAGCAGAAGTCGAGAACAAGTTAATTGGCTATTGCTTGAGTTTAATGTAAGATTCTAAATCAAATCTACCTGAACTCAAATGTTATTATGACGAGTGACTTTGCAACGAGTTCTGATTCTTCAGTGTCATCTGGCTCTAACAATCAGTTTGTTTTTTATGTATTTGAGTCTCTAATCGTTATTGGCGTTTTTGCTGCTGGCGCATTTGCATTAACCCTAGAAGATCAGAAAACAGTTATCTATGCAGCATTTGGATTGGTGTCTCTCCTTCTTTTGCTGATTTTAAATCGAAAATCCCTGGACAATTTCAATCAGAAAACGAAACAATTGGAAAACCAGAAAAAAGCCGGGCTTTATACTTATCTCTCTAATTCTACTGGCGGCGATGATGTTGAGGCGATTAATCTGATCCGCTCCAGAGCTATTCAGTATTCTCAGGAATTGGTTGATGACTATAAAAAGACTCGTCAAAATTCCAGAAATTTCTATTATGTTTTTCAAATTTCCACGATTGTGCTTTCGAGCTTAACGCCCATTTTGGTTTTGTTGGATAAGGTTGATGTCTCTATTCCCGCAATTAAATGGCTGCCAGTTATATTCCCTGCGATCGCGGCGATCGTTACCAGTATTTCCACATCATTTCCGCTTCAGGAAACTTGGGTGTCCGCAAATACAGCCGTAGAGTTGTTGGAGGCTGAGCAGGAAAAATTTATTTTGGGTGTCACGGCTGATTATCGTTTTTATGACTTGGGTGACGATCCACAGTTGCAAAAGCAAAAGGTTTTACAATCCGTTGAAAGTTTTATGAATCAAGTTAACCAAATTCATTTGAAGCAAGTTCAGCAGGTTAAACCCGACAAGAAACAGGAAAATACCCAAGAAACTTCTGAACGAAATAGCTAATAATATAAATAAACTGAAAGCGGGTGATGGGATTCAAACCCACGACATTCTCCTTGGCAAGGAGATGAAACGCCCATTTCATGCTGACAAAAAAGACGTAAATACGTCGATCACGCTTTAATTGACCAGTGCCAAAAAAATACAGATAAAACTGATAAACTCAACCTAAGACCGAACTCAAATATGCAACCCAAGAGGCTTTGACATTGCTGCAACCCGAATTTTTATATCGCTTTCTGAAAGTTGCTGCTGTCAATGTGGTATCGAATGTCACTATACCGCTATCAGGGGCAATTAGTGTTGCTTTCTTGGGACATTTGTCAAGTATTAATTATTTAGCGGGTGTGGCGCTAGGAGCGATTATCTTTGACTTTCTTTATGAGAGTTGCTCCTTTATCAAGTCTGGCACAACTGCAATTACCTCTCAAGCTGTTGGACGCGAGGACCGAGAGGCGATACTGCTGGCGGGACTGCAAAATAGTTTAATTGCTTTAGGCTTAGGGCTGCTTTTTCTGCTGTTGCAATATCCTTTAAGCAAGATTGGGTTTATATTGCTGAACGCTGCTCCCGATGTCCAACTTGCAGGGATTAGCTATTTCAATAGTCGGATTTGGGGTGCGCCTGCGGCTTTTGTCAACCTAGTCTTAATTGGCTGGCTGCTAGGACAGGAACAAAACCGTAAAGTTCTTGTACTCACTATTATTGGTAATGTAGCAAATGTGGTCTTGAATTACCTTTATATTGTCGTTTGGAACTGGGCAAGTATGGGAGCGGGGTTATCACAGGCAATTAGTCAATATATAACCCTACTGGTCGCACTGGTGATGATTGGGCGCGAAGTTTCTTTTACAGAAATCGCAGGTTTAACAGGCAAAATTCTCAATTGGTCAGCACTAAAGGCGGCGTTTGTGTTGAATGGCAATCTATCGGTTCGCTCCATTGTGATCGTATGCATATTCATTCTTTTTAATGCTTTTAGCTCCACTTTGGGAACTGAAGTGCTGGCGGAAAATATTTTACTGTTGCAAATGGTGGCACTGAGTATGTATATGTGTGATGGCGTGGAATATGCAACGGCGACCTTCATTGGTCAATTTCAAGGTCAGGGAGCAAAGGATAAATTTGCACCTCTTTTGCAGATTGCTTTAGGCACTAATTTAGTAATTGGTGTGGTGGTTGGACTGGTGGCTGTTGTTGGGGTCGATCCCCTGTTGCATCTATTCACTAGTCATGGCGAATTAATTGAATCTGCTAAAGTTTATATTAATTGGACACCGCTTGTGGTTGTGGGCGCAGGATTTGCTTATATTCTGGATGGATATTTTGCGGGTTTGAGTGAAGGTGGGGCTGTACGCAATACTTACTTGGTGAGTGGTTTTCTGGGGATTACTTCTCTATGTTTAGCAACCTTTTATTTTCATAGCAATCATTTTTTATGGTTTGCTTTATCTTTATTTATGATATCTTGCACGTTAATTTTGGGATTGCAGATACCGATGACTCTACAATCAATTGAAGAATCAAATGCAGAAAAAGAGGCGGTTGTGAATCTATGAAATATCGAAAATTGGGTAAGAGTGATTTGTTAGTTTCGGAAATTAGTCTTGGTTCTTGGGGGATCAATGAAGGTGTAGAAAGGCAAAATGCCGAGGCTTGTATTCGTAAAGCCTTTGACTTAGGTATTAATTTTATAGATACTTCTAATTCCTATGCGGCGGGTGGTGCGGAGTCATTTCTAGGAGAAGTGTTGCAAGGAATTGAGCGATCGCAATATCTTCTCGCCACCAAAGTTTTTTTCCCGATGTCACCAACCGATAAAGGACTATCCGCACCTCAAATCCGCAAACAAATTGATGCTTCCTTGAGTCGATTGCGTACCGATTATGTCGATCTCTATCAATGCCATCGCTATGATCCAGATACACCCTTAGAGGAAACGATGATGGCTCTCACGGAAGTAGTGCGTCAGGGTAAGGCGCGTTACATTGGCTTTAGTGAATGGAGTCCCGCGCAAATTGAAGCAGCCTTTAGTTTTGCTAATACGGAACACTTTGTTTCTAGTCAGCCACAGTATTCGATGCTATGGCGCAATCCTGAAGCGGAAGTATTTCCCTTATGTGCAGCCAATGGGGTTGGTCAAATTGTCTGGTCGCCTTTGGCTCAAGGTATCTTGACTGGTAAATATCAGCCCCAACAAGCTCCACCGAAGGATTCTCGTGCAGCTAACGATCAGATGAATTGGTATTTGTTAGAGGAATTATTTAGCGATCGAATTCTCACCGCCGTACAGCAACTAAAACCGATCGCCCAAGAAGTAGGGGTGAGTATGTCCCAGTTGGCTTTGGCTTGGGTACTACGTTCTGAGTATGTAGTTTCAGCGATTATTGGTGCTAGTCGTCCTGAACAAATTGTCGATAATGCAGGTGCGTCAGGAATACAACTAAGTGATGATGTATTGGCAGCAATCGATCGAATTTTAGGATCGGTCATTCGCAAATACTAAGCTATGCAGGGTTCCATCATTTCCAGATGGCTCACATCATTCCAGACTACAAGACTCCAGCGTTCCTTGACATATTCAAAAGCGCAAAAGTTGGCATTATCTAGTTTGAACCGCCAAGTATTTCCCGATCGCAGATCGAGTACCATTTCAAAAAATCCCATGAGGACACAACCATGAGTCACCACGACTACGGTTTCATCACCTGTTTCGTCAAGGTTTTGATTTGAGTGGCGTTCAGCGATCGCATTCAGGATACGAAAACCTCTATCTCTGCACTGGGCTAAACTTTCGCCCTTGGGAATGATATATTCATCGCCAATATGTTCATAGTCTTGTCGTTCTTGGGGAAATTTTTCGAGCATTTCAGAGATAGTTAATCCCTCAAATATCCCCATATTCCATTCTCGTAATTCCGCATCAAAAATGATTTTCTTTTCACATATTTCCGCAATTATATTTGCAGTTTGCACTGCACGCCCCAAGTCACTGCTATAAAGGCTGGTGAATTTCAGACGACGTAGGCGATCGGCAATGGCTTTAGCCTGTTGGATACCCTTGGCGGTTAAGGGACTATCCAGTTGTCCCATTACTTTATGTTGTACATTCCACTCAGTTTCACCATGACGCACAATGACCAATTTCATAAATCACCAATGATATTTAGCTAAATATTCTAAACCTAAGCGGGAAGAAAACATTAAGCCACAAGGTTCTTTCTTTTCGGGTAATAATCCATATTCTAAGAGAGTTTGAGCTTCAGTTTTATTTGCAATCCGAACTAAAGAAGAATGCTCTTCCCAATTCCCTGATTGCCCTGATTCAAAGTGGCGATCGCAAATTTCCGTTTGCACCACAAAGACTAAATCAACTTCTCCCGTGATGGGATGACCAGATATACCAACAAAACGAGTATTAGTCTCATTTAAAGTCATGGCAATTTTCATTTCTTCCCATAACTCCTGTTGAGCATCTCGATAAAAATTGATGTCTTGAGATATCGCCGCAAATGTCGCCCATCCGCCCACAAAGTTGAGAACACCTGTATAGTCCGATGCATTCAAGCGCCTACCAATATAAACATTGCCATCTCTAGTTAAAGGAACTACCTATTGAAGCCTATAAAAAGGTTCTCAATGTTTATCCGAATGCTCTCTTAGTCCTTGCGGGAACAGGGATCGATCGCACAGATTTGGAAGAGAAAATCCGTAAGGCGCGTAAGGAAGATATTGTCGCTCCTCAATACGATGATATTCTCAGCATTAGCGAAAAGTTATCGCAATTACCGCAGCAGAGTTATATCGAAATTCCGTTTGAAGCCGATCTGTTTGCGCTGTTTAAACTATTTACTGTTTTTGTCCATGTACCAACGGATTCTATTCAAGAAACCTTCGGGCAGGTCTATGTAGATGCGATGCTTTCAAGAGTTCCTTCAGTGATTACTCTTGCAGGTAGTGCGGCGGATCATGCTGTCCATCAAGAAAATGCTTGGGTTGTTGATTACAAAAATAGCGATCAAATTGCTGAGGGAATATTAGCACTCTTAAGCGATACACACTTTCGGGAGAAAATCATTCATAATGCGTTTGTTTGCGCCCAACAATACGACATCAAAAATCATATCCAACGACTTGAGCAATTTTATATTTCTGAGCTTCAAAAACGCAGGGAGTAGTTTTTGCTAAAGTTGATTTAAAAATTACACGAATTGATTTAGCCATGCTTTTATTACAGTTCAGTACTTCTCACTATTGCCGCAAAGCCAGACTTGCTCTTGGCTATAAACAAATTTCCTATCAAGTCGAAAATCTCACCCCTGCCCTACATATTTTACGAATTAAGTCACTCTGTGACTCAACTACTGTTCCTGTCCTCTTACCTCAACAAAAAAATTGTCCTGCTGTAGTTTCTGACTCTACTGATATCATTCAATTTTTGGAAACCTATCAGCCAAGTTCACCGCTTTATTTTGCCGATCCACAGCAACAACAGGAGGCTTTGCGTTTAGAGGATTATTTTGATGAAATTGGGATCGCCTCAAGGGTTGTTTATTCGCAGTTTCGAGCCACTGAAGGGAAGCAAATTGATCCTTCTTGGATGAGCTTATTGGTGATTAATATGATCCGATTAAAATATGGCATTAATGCTAAGTCAGCAAACGTGTCGGCTCAGAAAATTGCCGATGCGATCGCCTTATTAAGTGAGTTTTGGCATGATGGCTATTTGATCGGCGATCGCTTTAGTGTTGCTGATTTAACAGCAGCAGCATTGTTGTCGCCATTGGGTTTAATTCCTAGTTATCGGCGCAATTATTCTTGGTTATTTGAGAAAATTGCCGCAATTCACCAAATTTGCAATGAGCCTTTACCCAAAAACTGGGATGCTTGGCATAACTTAACATATGATCTTACTGGGAATCGGTAAGCTAAAAATAATTAGGTTCTTAGTTAAGTTCAAAGAGGCGATTGGTGCGAGTAGCGATATGACTGTTAATGTTAGCGAATCTTTGTTTGAACAGGTTCTCGAATATCTCCGAGTAAGGACAGAGGCAAGCGATCGCGTTGCACAGAAATTGCTCAAAACATTAGAAACTCTTAGAGCTGCTGATGTGCCGATAAATTCTGCGGCGACAAATTCTTCAGCAAATTCTGGCGATCGCATTAACGTTCGACCAATGAATCCTGTTGATGATCTTGCCGCGCAATTTGGACAAAAGCTATTTGAAGCATGGAAAGAGTTAGCTGATTTACAAGTTGGCGAAAACTATTGGAGTTATCCAGTCATGTTTGAAGATATTGCGGAAATCATGGAGATATCCATCGATCGTTTTGTGCAGTATCTCGGAAGTATCCAAATCGGGAGTTTGCAATTAATTCAGGGGCGCGGTTATAACTATCAGGTTAATGGGCAGCAAGCGGCTTCCTTGACTTTTCACTCCGCTCCGACTCTCAAAAAAGCTGCTATTCCGAAGGTTACAGAGAACAAACAGGAGACCAGTCCAAAAAATAAAGCTTTTCAAGTTGGCGATCGCGTATGTGTGAATGCTAATCGGCAACAATATGCCAATCATAAAGGCGTGGTTGAGCAGGTAATTAGCGTCAGTTGTCGGGTAAAGCTAGATAATGGTTGGACAGCTTTTTTACCCAATCATTGCTTGGATCACATATAAAATCTAAAGAAGCTGATTCGCTCGATTTTATATGTGATTATGTTTACCTACTTGAGATTGACGGTTGAAAATCATGACTTTTGAAGAAGCGATCTCCTATACCGAAAATCTACTTTCACGGTTCCCGTTAGATAAAAAACTCGATGACACAGAACTAGAAACAGAAATTGCCGAGCTTGTGCAAACTCAAAATGGAGCGCGGGGATTTTTTGTGGCTTTCCTAACTGGAGAATGGCAACTAGCCGATGAACCTAGTATGGCAGTCATTCGAGCCTTGCAATCTGCGCCTGATGCGATCGCTGAACTGCTTGTCAAAAATCTGGCGATGTCAACGGCGATGGCAATAACCCATCAACGTGCAGGAAATTCTGAACAAGCAGCAGGTTCTGCTCGTGTGGCTAAGCGGACTGCATTGTTAATTGAGAAAGTGGATCTAGCTGAAGTGCAGATCACTGTTTCACAAATGCAAACATCAGCGATGTCAGGACGTGGAGAATATGTGGCTTTTCTAGAAAAATGGGGCTATGATGCCGAACAAAAAGAGGCGATCGCCATCATTTGTCAACGCCATCTCGATTATTTCGATACATACAGACGCGAGCTAACCAAAAACTTGACATAGGCTCAGCGCGATTATTTCGGCGCTCATACTTACGAGCGCACTGAAAAGCCTAGAGGTGAGTTTTTCCACACCGAGTGGATGAAGTAACCAATTACGAACATTAAAAGTATAATTGTCAATAATTACAGTTATACTTTTATGAATCTTTCATAAATATAGATAGAGTTGTAGGTGATCAGTTGGTGGCGACCGCGGAGTGTGGGCGATAGTGAAGACAAAAATATTTCGTGTAGCCGATCAGGTATTCGTTCCTGCGGAAATAAACAAGTTTAGCCAAAAGAATTTGGATGATTTCGAGACATTCTGGCGATCGCGAATTCAGTCAGAGCTAGAGGATGAAATTTATTGGAATTGGCTAAATAAAAATCGGCTGTATATTTCGAGGGATAACTATGAAGCCTATGCTATAGAGAACGAAAGCGAGCGAATAACCCAAGGAATGATGTTGATCGAGACACAAAACCATAGGTCAAGGGTTGATCGGCGAAAGAGGATAGTCTATGTTGAAACCCTTGAGACAGCACCTTGGAATCGTCCAAACTCTGAACCAGCCCCACAGTTTAAACGGGTCGGCACAGCTTTATTAAGATTTGCTCAATGGAGAAGTCAAGAGCTAGGTTACGACGGAGTAGTTGGTTTACACTCGTTACCAGAGTCCGAAGTCTTTTATCGGAACCAAAACATGATGGACTGTGGTCAAGATCCAGTAAAAGACAACCTAACTTATTTTGAGTGGTACAAAAGCGGAGGCAAGCCATGATTACGGATGAATTTGACATTGACGAAGCAGAGATGCTCAGGGATGTGCAGATCGAGGACGAGTCGGGTTGTGACATTAGAGCAGGAATTAACCACGGTGCAAATCTTGGTAATTACCTATTCCAAAAAATCAATACCATCAGCTATGACGAGTTGAAAGAAATTTTGATCGACAGCAAAGTTGGCAACATCCTGTCATCCGAAGAGATTGATGAAGTTACAGCGAAACTCCAAGAAAAAATCTCAGCCCCACGACTAGAGCTAAACCCCTATCCCATTCCCCAATCAGCATAGATAATGCCTGCTCCCTTCGATCCTAACCAACACAAAGTCGTCCCTTTAAGCGAAGTCCATGCCAATCGCAGGGAGACTGAGCAGAGTGATATATACCGCGCTGACTTAAGAAACTTGTTAGCCGAAGTAATTGACGAGCGAGTTGCCGATAAATTTGCACGTCTACAGAAAAGCATCGACCTTATGATGATACATATCGGAGCCGTACAAAGTGGAGAGATCGAAGACTCAGCACTAAAGGTCACAACAGATATAAATGCTCACACAGATCTCGCACTAGCAACCATTCAACTTCGCCCAGAGGACTATTACATCTATACAACTGGAGACATAGCCGAAAAACTTAGCGTCAGTCTACACAAAGTTTCTACATTGTCTAAAAGCCTAGAATTGCGTAACAACAGCCATTATCACAAAGATATGAAAACTGGCAAGACAAACCATATCCCAAAGTATTCTGAACCTGCATTTGAGAAAATCAAGCAGGAAATACAACGTGAAAAGGACTTAGTAATATCAAACCAAGAAAGCGATCGCGGAGATTAACCCAATGACTGAAAGATGGACAGACGAACGATTAGACCGATTTGCCGACAAAGTTGATAGCTTAAGGAACGATATCCAGCAACTAATCCAGGCGCTTTACCTCGAACTGCCAACGGTTAAAGCTGAGGTAAACAGCGTCAGAGAAGAGGCAAGGGAGCAACGTGAAACTCTCCATGCTGAATTGGTAGAAATCAAGGAGATTACTAGACAGCAAGCCATTACATCACAAGCTCAAAGTGAAAACCTCCATGCTGAATTGGCAGAAATCAAAGAAATCACCAAGCAACAAGCGAGTGTTGCTCAAACTCAAGCCGAAAGTATCAGACTGATGATCGAGATGCTAAACCGAAAACAAGCTTAGCAATATAAAAAATGTCTCAAACTGCTGTCACACAAGTGATCAAAACCTTTAATCATGTCCATCAAAAGCTCGGTCTACAGAGAGCGGATGATAGCCAATTTTTTACAGAATGGTTTGATGGATTACCGCAACTAACAACTTTAGAACAAGAAACTTTAGACATAATTCGGCAGCGCTTTCGTTATCATCGCGAAGAAGGACAAGTTACTGAAGGTGCGGTTAATGCGATCGCCGTGTCGCGATTAATGGAATTAGCTGGTTTCTACGATCCGCCATTTCGTTTGCGATCGGAATTACCTGTCGAGATTGCAACCACAGTTGAGAATGAAACTCTGCGGGGACGCATTGATTTTTTGGTCGTGCAGGAACGTTTTTGGCGCGTAATTATTGAATCCAAGGAAACTGAATTTGATATTGAAATTGCTATTCCCCAAACACTTGCCTATGTGATCGCCTCTTCATCAGACGCATCACCATTATTTGGCATGGTAACAAATGGGAATAATTTCATATTCATCAAGATCGATCGCCAGAATAAACTGTATGATTTTTCCGAGACCTATTCGATGCTGTCGCGCACCAATCATCTTTATGATGTACTGCAAATATTAAAAGCGATCGGGCATATTTTTCTCGCGAAAATTTAGATGGTACGCAAAAAAGATAAAACATAAAGATAAAATATACAGCAACTTAGGCAAGAGGCCTTCCTCGTAACAGGTTTAACTTATGATTTGGATTCGGTCATTTTGGTTTTTCGCAATTTCCTTTGGCGTGGCGATCGCTATTTTGTTGAGTTGTCAGTCCAGTCAATCAATTAGCATCCCAGAAAGCAGTAGCCAAGAAATTAGTAAAAAGGCGATCGCCGATGTGAGTAAAGACAAGGCGTTATCAGTCGATCTGGGATTTCGCCCCGAAACGAATGGCTTTAGTTTTGAGAACTATGGCAATGAAAATGGCATTCAAAACCTGACCCCAGCCAGTATGCAGCACATGTTTGGCAAACAAGTTTGTGCAACTCAGGGAGAAGCCTGTATCCTCACTCCGCCTGCCGAACGATGGATGGAAGAAACCAATAAAGGAATGAATGGAGGGCATTGTGAAGGCATGGCGGCGCTCAGTTTGCTGCTTTATACTGACAAAGCCAGAGTGGATGAGTTTGGTAAAACTCCAGACCTAGCGCTACAAGGCAATACCAGACTTCAGCACGAAATTGCTTACTGGTTCGCCACTCAGGGAGTTGTACCAACCGCCGCTAGTGAGATTAGAGACAAAACCCCAGTTGAAATTCTGAATTTACTGACAGATGGATTAAAATCCACTAACTCCCCCACTTACACAATGGGAATCTATCAACAAGGTTTCAAGGGTGGTCACGCGATTACACCCTATGCGATCGAAGATTTAGGAAATGATAAAGTCGCCGTACTGGTCTATGACAATAATCATCCCAAACTAGAGCGCCGCCTCGAAATCGATCGCAATGCTAATACATGGAAGTATAATGCTTCCACGAAGCCAGACGAAGCTGAGTCTATGTATATTGGCGATGCCGAATCGAAGACGCTTACGCTCACACCGACACCACCCCGTTTGCAACAGCAGCAGTGTGATTTTTGTGGAAATGCCGAGTCAGCTAGTAATGAACCTAAAGAAGTTATCGCTAAATCCAAGGCGATCGCTACGGGTAAATTTAACCAGATCTTCTTAGAAGGTGACTCTGACCTGTTGATCACCAAAGGCAGCAGCAAAATTGGTTATGAGAATGGGAAGTTTATTAATGCTTTTCCTGGTGCTTTCTTTATTCCCATGAAGAGTGCTAATCTCTGGGAAGATGACGAAGAGCCACTCTACAATATTCCCCTTGGCACTCCTTTTACAATGACGCTCCAATCTAGCAGTGAGACTAAAGGGAAAGAACCAACAGAGGTAGTGATGATTGGACCTGGTTATGATGTCGGTTTATCGGGTATCAAAGTTGCTGTTGGACAGAAAGACTCGATCCAGTTTGGTGCTAACGGTCGCAGCCTCGCTTACAAGCCCAGCAATCCTGAATCACCAAATATTTTATTTGGAATTGCCACTGATAAAGACGACTATGAGTTTGAGCTTGATGATGTAGAAATCGATGCAGGTGGAACTCTAAGCGCTAATTTGGATACCGCTAAAGGTCGCCTCGGTATTAAAATTGCTGATACAAAGCAGGAAGCAGGTTTTAATTTGATTCTCTCTCGTATTGATAATCAACGAGAGCAAACATTTGAAGGGGAAGGATTAACTCTAGATTCTGGCGATACACTTTATTTAGACTATGCAAAATGGACTGGTAATGGCGGTAAGCTGACGATAGAGCTTGATAAAGGCAGTGATGGCACAATCGATCAAGTCACAACTCTGAATGATAAAAAATCAAAACCGAAATAAGCTTATTTGCCCGCAAAGCGGGCGAGTTATTACAGATGAGCTTTTAGAGATTGTGACAGATGCCAGCTATTGCCAATTACCAAGCAAGATAAAAGGAGCCCAGTAGTTAGGATGGTTAAATTTTTCGTCTTTGAGTAATGTCAGTTGGGCATAACGAAGTGCTTCCGATCTGGTGACATTTCGATCGGCGAGTTTGTTATATAAAGCAGACATGAGCATAGCTGAACCATTATCACTAATTTGCCACAGCGAACCAATCGTACTTCTTGCCCCTGCGCGTACAGCAATGCCTGCTAGTCCTAGAGCCGATCGCTTGTCGCCCGTTGCTGTTTGACAGGCACTGAGAATCAACAATTCTAAGGGTTCTGTATCATTGTGTTCTAGTGATCGTAAAATTCCATTCAATTGTTCAATATTCACTTTGCGATCCCATGCCACGATAAAGGTGTCAGCAGCTTTGGAGCTAAACTTTCCGTGGGTGGCAATATGGACAATTAAAAAAGGAAAATCCTGTAAAGAACTTTGGAGACTTGTACTAGTAAAAGCTTCGTTGAGAAGTAAATTGGAACTGGTATTATTAACTTGCTTTTGAATTGATTCTAATTCTTGTTGGACGGCTGGAAGTGCAGTGAATCCAAAACGCGACTGGGATATACCCACCAATAGGGCATTGACTTGTTTTTTGGCGATCGGTTTAGAGTCTAGTAATTGTAGTCCTGGGGATGAAGCAAGATTATATTTCTCAATGAGAAACTGTTTCCCATCATGTAGGGCTGCAAAGGGAATATTACGCAGTGCGTCATCGGAAACAATCACAAGAGTTTGGACTTTGTTGCTTACTAGATCAGCTTCAAGAGGACGGATCGTCCAGTTATAGATTTTTTGGGCTGATTCCAAATAGTCTTCAGAACTGGCATCTTTTAAATTGGTTTGGAAATCAGTCACATTTGATTCCACTTTAGAACTAGCGATCGCTGTGGTGTAACGCTTAATCTTGCCATCGGGTAGAGTTAGTAAAACTTCAAGGCGATCGCTTAGCGTAATCACGTAAACGATTGCGGCGGTTGGATCGATCTGCGTGACATCACTTGACTTTATTTTGAGGCAGTCACTACGGAAAAAATTAATCAATTCGGCAAGTTTTAAGGATTCAATCACAGACTGGGCTTGCTTCAGTTTCTGTTGATTGTTAGAGCCACTGGTTTCCAGTAACAAACTTACATATTCTCGGTATATAGGTTCAATTCTTTCTTGAAAAGAAAACTGGGAATTAGCAGAAGCGGAGGCTAAGTCACCTTGAATCAATTTGAGAACTTCAACGGCTTGGTTATAGGCTTTCAAAGCCTCCTCTTTTTCTCCCGTTGCTTTGAGCAGTCTGGCTAGTTGCCAATGCCACTTGTAGATGAGATCATCGGCGTTGTTTGCCTGAGCGATGACGATCGCTTGACGGGTAAGGGCGATCGCTTCAGGAAATTGTTGATTTTGTTCGTACAGATATGCCAACGTACCAAGGGCATAGGTATAGGTGCGATTGTCATCAAGGGTTTTGGCTTGGGCGATCGCTTTTGCTAATAGCTGTGCGGCGGCTTCTCGCTGTTCATGTTTACCCAAAATCTCGGCATAACGAATCCGATTTTCGAGACCATTGCGACTGAACGGAAGCAACTCGATATTGGGTTGCATTTGGATGAGTAGGCGATCGAGTTCTATGTTCTGCTTGGTTGCGATCAATAAGTCGGCGAGACTAAGTTGGGCATAGATGCGATCGAGGGGATAGAAAGCAGTGGCAACTGCTTCAGTATAAAAGGCGCGGGTTTTGGTGAGTGAATTATCTTCTTCTGTCCGCGCTAAATGACCGAGATCGAGCAAGATGCCACTTTTCAGGGTGCGGGCGGCGGGACTATCGCCTAGTTTTGCGTCTAGTTTTGCGCTTAGTTTTGCCAAAATTTGCTGACCCTGTTGTAGATAGGGTAAGGATTTAGCAGGTTCATCGATTACCAGCAAAATGTTGCCGATGTGATGGAGAAGTTCCACTTTTAGCAGGGAATCAGGTTGTTGCATGACTGATTCATTGGCGATCGCGATCATCTGATGGGAGCGAATGAATAGTCCTAGTCTCTGGTAAGCTCTCGCTTGATTGATCGTATTGCGAATCCGCGCAGGTTCATCGTTAAGCTGTTGATGCAAAATTAGTGCTTCTTGCCATGCTGGCAACGCCGCTTCAGATTTACCCTGTGCGAAGGTTAAGCTGCCTTGTGTATCTAATGTTTGGGCGATCGCACGTTGGACATCAGCCGTGACTGGTTGTAAAGACTTCGCTATTTCGAGGCTTTTGGTAATGGCGCTCGTTGCTTCTTGCCACTGTCCTAGTTCGCGATAAGCCAAGGCGAGATTGGCTAAAAGAATTGCTTCATGTAGGCGATCGCTCTGCTGATGGTAGAGAGTGGTGGCTTGTTGCCACTGGGTAGCGGCTTCGGCAAAGCGTCCTTCGGTAAAGGCGTTGTGTCCTGCTTGGCGTAGCTTTTCGGGAGTATTGACGGTAGCTGATTGGATGGGCGCAATCGGGGTGGGTTCGATCGGGCTACTCCATGCTGGTGCTGCCATTAACAAGACTGTGGCTAGGCTAGTGAAAAATGTTTTCATGTTTTTTATCCTTTCGCTAGCGAGGACAGAGAATATTGGGTTGAGCAGGAGTTTTGCCTGCGACTAGCACTACTTGATTTTGTGCGTTCACAATCCAATTTGTGGCTTCCACAATCGCATCGGGAGTAGTGGTTGGTTGCGCTGTGGGACTAGAGGTGAGGTTTGTCGTTTGATGGCGATCGGGCGATGCGCCGAAGTTATCGAAAACGCCTGTATCGGTAGGGTGATCGCTAGGATTAGCAGGAACGCCGCCTTTGCCTGTAATGATAAATTCACTGCCACGGCGATCGGCGATGCAACGCTCTTTCACCAAGCGACTAGGATCGCTGACATTGACTGGAAGGTTATTCAATCCCTTGCTCGGATCGACCCCAGGGGTATTGATACTGATAGTTCCCTGAACTCCAAACTCAGAACTAGCCGTAATATCGCTGAGTGTAGTTTGGCTTGAACGAGATGCTAGTCCAAAGATGCCTTGGGTGGTGATGTTTATGTTGCCTCCCTTGCCAAAGGACGCATTCGCGAAGATATCGTTATTTTCAGAAGGAATAGAAACAAGAAATAGCGCTGATAGATTAATGTTTCCGCCATTGCCATTGTTTCCTGCTGTGGCGTTAATGCTGCTTTGATTGCGTGGGAAGAAGATATCGGCAATCTGAAGATTAATGTTTCCTCCTTCGCCACTAGCAGTAGTGGCACTGATAAAGGCGTTGTTGGCAAAGGTAAATTTGCTTGCAAAGATATCTGTGTTGCCGCCATTACCTGTTCCTAAACTATTGACGGAAATCCCTGCGCCATTTGTGATGCTGATAAGGGGAGGATCGATGAAAATGCTACCACCTTTGCCTGAAGATGTTTCAGTCGTCTGAGCGCTAATCAATGTATTTTGACCATCAAGATTTAGCGATCGCGTCAAGAGGATATTAATAAGTCCTGCATTACCACTACTGGAAGTAGATGTGGAAATTGTAGCGCCATTGAGAATTTCCAATGTTTGAGATGAGATCTCAATGTTGCCGCCCTTAAAATGATTGGAATTTGTGTTTGCGAAGATTCCTACACTGTTTAAAACTATGGAGTCTGCGGCAATGGTTATATTACCTGCATTGCCTTTACCAAATGTAGTTGATGTCAATCCAAATCCATCGGTAACAAATACAGAAGGAGCTTCAATCTTGATCGATCCGCCATCACCGATCGCATCAGGGTTTACGGTGCTAGAGGCTACACTGGCATTAAATACAACTGCATCAGTAGCCTTAATGATGATATCTCCAGCATTACCCTGCCCATCAGTACTGGATGTTAATGCGGACATTTTTTCTAAAGATATAGAAGGCGCTTTTAAAGTAACAGTTCCAGCCTTGCCAATTGCGCTAACCAATACAGCGCTCGATGCAGATCCGTTAACGAATGAGATTTTATCGGTAGCGGCGATCGTAACGCTTCCTGCATTGCCTTGCCCCAGCGTGGAAGATGACAATTTAGAACGAGCCATCACAAATATTGAAGGCGCACTGACATTCACATCACCAGCATTTCCCACAGCCCTGAATCCCACAGCAATGAAGGCATTGCCATCATTAGCAAACAAGACCTTTTCCGTGGCTGTAATATTTATATTTCCTGAATTTCCATGCCCAAATGTACTAGAAGACAATCCTGCATCGTTCACAGTTACTGATTTTGCGTCAATTGTCACATTGCCAGCATTACCTATTGCTTTCGTACCGTTAACACCCGTAGATGCTAAACCTTTGCGATCAAATGAGACTTGATCACTTGCTTTAATGCTGATATTCCCAGCATTCCCTTTCCCAAAAGTATCAGACTGTAAGGCTGCACCATCTATTACCTCTACAGAGTTAGCATTAATCGTCACACTGCCGCTATTACCTACCGCCTTATCGCCGACTGTAGTAAAGGCTTTACTTTCACTAGCAAAGGTGACTTTACCAATAGATTGAATATCGATATTTCCCGCGTTCCCCCTTCCAGATGTACCAGTTGACAATATTGAGCCATCTGTTATAGATACCGAACTTGCATTAATGGTTACATTGCCACCATTACCCACTGTATTAAGACCCACACTGCTGGATACAAGACTTTGACGAGCGAATGAGATCTGACCACTGGCTTTAATATCAATATTTCCTGCATTCCCTTGACCAGATATTCCAGATGACAACTTAGCGCTATCTGTTATGAATACCGAACCTGCATCAATGGTTATATTCCCAGCGTTACTGACAGTACCAGTAGTTGCAGCATTGGTGTAAATGCTACTTGCCTTAACAACTGAAACTACATCACTGGCTTTAATGTCGATATTTCCTGCATTACCTTGTCCATATACAACGGATGATAGAAAGCTAGAATCTTTAACAGATAACGAACCTGCATCAATAGTTATATTCCCAGCATTGCCAACTTTGCTATGATTCTCGGTCGCGATAAAACTACCACTTCCAAGTAAAGCTGATTCAAAAGTCTTGATGTTGACATCTCCTGCATTTCCTTGTCCAAAGTTACTAGATGACAAATTAGAATCTCTTGTTACAGACAAATTGCCCGCTTTAATGTTTACAATCCCGCTATTGCCTATACCCGATGGGTCTAATTGACTACCTACATCACTCAATGCCAATGAAAATAAATCAAAAGAGGCAAGACCCTCAACTTTGATGTTGACATTTCCCGCATTTCCCTGTCCAACGGTACTAGAGGATAACTTGGAAAATATTGCTACGGACAAGGAACCTGCATCAATACTTACATCTCCGCCCTTACCAACACCAGTTGCCCCTACATCACTCAATACGGAGGAAAAAAAGTCAAACGAGACTTTCCCATTAGATTGAATAGTCACATTTCCTGCATTCCCTTGCCCTAATGTACTAGAGGATAAAGCAGAGTTATTTAAAATGGATACCGTGTTTGCGTTAACCGCTATCTTCCCAGCGTTGCCGACACCCGTGACAGCTACTTCAGTAGATGCGATCGCACCATCGAATGAAACAACATCAGATGCTGAAATTGTGATGTTTCCTGCATTTCCATACCCATATGCGCCAGCATCTAATATGGAGCTACTTATCGATACAGATCCTGCGTCAATAGCAATATCGTTTGCTGAGCCAAGGTATCCACTTGCGGCACTAATAGTAATATTCCCGATGCTCACGTCTTTCCCAGAATTTAAGGTTACTTTCCCAGCAGCAAAGTTGGACGAATAAGCAAGGATATCTCCCTGAGTTGCATCAATATTGCCATTACGACTCAAAAGAGATATATTGCCACCAATAGAATAATCGTAAGAATTGGAAATTGTATAAATACCAGCAACTGTAATGTCTCCATTCGCCAATAGATTCACTGCTCCACCATTAGCATTATCAGAGTAGGCATAGATTGGAGCAGCTACGTTAATACCGCCTTTAGAGTCGATCGCAACCGAGCCTGCATTACCCTCAAAGTTATATGTACTAATCTTTCCTACCGATATATCGCCAACAAGATTGCTATTTTGGGCAAATTGATTGGTCAAAAAGATTAGTCCATTCGCGGTTTTGAGCGTGTCATCAAAAGTAATAGAACCAATGGAAATATTTGCGCCTATTAACGTATTCGCAGCAACCGCAGGAGCAGAAAAGAACGCACTTGGCAACACACCTGCGCGAATATCCACAATTGGGCGCGTAGCCACATCAACAGCTAAAAACGATCCATCAGATAATGGAACCTTGCTGTTGTTATCGTTATTTGTTCCATTGCCAGTAATGGCGATCGCATCTATAGTCACATTACCAACTGACATGACTTGTAAAGCTCTACCAGCTTGAAGTTGTGTCGCTGTCACATCACCTGCGATCGCTTCAAGTCGCAAATTCCCCTTGGGGGCAGATAAACTTCCCGTACTCGTGACACTTCCACCCGAAAGCACCAGATCCTTACCGACAGATAAATTTCCTGCATTGGTTATCGGCGCAGGACTACTCTTGCCATACTGCAAACCCAAAGGCATAGTTACCTGAAGCAAAGACGGTGCTTGCGGATTTGTCGCACTAAACTCGCTACCATCAGAAAACTTGAAACTATTTGCCGTGCTAGCACTAAACGAGCCGCCAATATCCAACTTAGCATTAGCGCCAAAGATGATTCCATTGGGATTGATCAAATAGAGATTGGTAGAGCCATTGGTTTTTAGAGTTCCATCAATATTCGAGATATTCGATCCCGTAACTCGTCCGATTACATTAGCCGTAGTCAGCGCATTATCAAAATGAGCAGTGTTCACCGTCGGAACTGAAAGATCTTGAAAACTATGAAACTGATTTGCGCCAACCTGCGTACCACCAGTAATCGTATAGGTTTTATTAGCGCCATTAAAATTAATGACCGTATTCACAGGCAGAGTCTTGTCAGGCGCGATCGCATTTTGAGCAAAACTCACTTGAGGGAAACAAATAAAGCCTGAAACAGCATAAGCCGCTAGCATTACTCCGCGCCAACTATAACTATCCATAAGTCCTCCTTTTTGAGGTTCGGCAGATTGGGCGATCGCATTAAATTAGGACAATAATAGGACTTCAGCACAAACCAAAATCTACAATTCTTGTCTCATGCAAAACTTAATATAATTACTTTGTAAAACAACATAAACCAAACTATTTTCAACATGTTTGATTGGAATTTGTGTTGATTTTATGCGATTTAACACTTTAATCAAGTTAACATTTTACTGGCATCGAATATCAGTAGAAAATATTAAGAAACAAAGCAGAATTTTGATTACTTATAAAGCCTTAGTTCGGATCGAAAAACTATTGATTTGATTGATTTGATTGATTTGATTGATTTAACAATCATTTTTGAAACTTAATATCAACTTAATTTGATTAAGTATTTTAAATATTACAATGATGTAGTTTGTTTAGACGGCATCATTGCATATCAGTTCGCACCCAAC
>Ga0194061_1000748_pt1 | contig 19811 bp, 16 predicted proteins | sample SepL2221m_MetaG_FD_163423 | JGI IMG/M metagenome (GOLD analysis project Ga0194061, IMG submission 163423) | Anoxic zone freshwater microbial communities from boreal shield lake in IISD Experimental Lakes Area, Ontario, Canada - Sep2016-L224-21m | ecosystem: Environmental > Aquatic > Freshwater >... | reverse complement strand
TTTTTACGGTGGATGGCAAGCCCCTTAACGGTCGCGTGGTGTCGGTGCAGGAGCCAGACAACAAAACGGTGACGCCCGGCGAGCCCGGGAAAGAGTATGTCGTTTACGAGTTGGAGTTCAAAACGGCAGCGCTTCCGGTAACGATTGAGTTGCGGCAGAACGTGCTGCTTGAAGTGGAGTATACGCCGGGAAATCCGTGGCAATCGACGTACATCACGGGAATCCGGCAGGCGGAGTCGTCGCAGGGCGCGGAGAATCTGCTGCTGACGAGTTCGAATGTCGTGAGCTACTCGTGCGTGTGGAGTGCGACGCCTGCGACCGCTCCGGCTCAGACCGTGACGAAAAAAGCAGAGACGCCACACGTGGTACCTGACGAGGTCAAGCGCCCGATTCCGGAGGCGGCTCCAGACCGCTCGCATTTTATTGCGGGGCTTGCGATTGGCGTGTGTGCGATGTATCTGCTCGCGGTGGTTGTGAAACGAATCCGGCGAAAAACGCCCTCCTGAATTTAGTACGTACACGTATTATGTGCTCGCAATTGTGCGGTGTCTCGGGTATGAAATCGTTGCGATCAATTCCGGGGGATTTTCAGATGATGCCGTTCATGATTGATTTTTCGTTGCCATTGGCTTCTGCGGCGTCTGCGTTGAGCGTGGAAGACGCGCTGCTGAAAGTGCTGATTCAATTGACCGTCATTTTGGTCTGCGCGCGGGTGTTTGCGGTGGCATTTCGGTGGTTGGGGCAGCCGGCTGTGATCGGAGAGACAGCGGCGGGATTGGCGTTGGGGCCTTCGCTGTTTGGATGGCTTTGCCCGGACTTGTCGCAGAAGCTTTTTGATCCCAGCGTGGATCTGGTCTTTAAGATGTTCAGTCAGTTGGGGCTTGTTTTGCTGCTGTTCATGGTGGGACTGGAGTTCGATTTCTCGCATCTCAAAAAACACGGTCGGTCCTCGCTGCTGATTTCGTTATCGGGGATTGTCGTGCCATTTGGGCTGGGCTGGGTGCTTGCGCAGTATCTGCATGCGAGCCTCGGATTGACGGTGCCGTTGCTGGGATTTTCGTTATTTATGGGGACGGCGATGTCGATCACGGCGATTCCCGTTTTGGCGCGGATCATGATGGAGTTGAATATCGCGACGACTCGTTTGGGCGCGATAACCATTACGGCTGCTGCGATCGATGACGCGTCCGGATGGATCATGTTAGCGTCGGTGAGCGCGGTGGTACGGTCGACATTTTCGCCGACTGGGACGGCGTTGATGGCACTTGAAACGGTTGCATTTTCGGCGTTCGTTTTGTTGATCTTGAAGCCGATTTTGGTGCGCGTGTGGCGCGCTGCGTTGAAAAAAGGAGCGGTGGGAACGGCCGGAAAATTGGATGTGAATTGGCTATCAGCCATTTTCGCGATTCTATTTTTGTGTGCGATTGTCACGAATCTGATCGGCATCTTCGCGATCTTCGGCGCGTTTTTATTAGGCGCTGCGATGTCGTCGGAACCTGAATTCAAAGAGATGGTCGGCGAGCGGATCCGCGATGTGGTCACGGCGTTGTTTCTGCCGATATTTTTTGCGTACACAGGATTGCGCACGAAAATCGGATCGCTTGATACCGGGACATTGTGGTTGGCGGCGGGGTTGGTGTCGGCGTGTGCGATCATCGGAAAGTTCGGCGGGTGTTCGCTGGCCGCGCGCGTGAGCGGGTTCTCGTGGCGCGAATCGACGTGCATCGGCGCGATGATGAACACGCGCGGATTGATGGAACTCGTCGTGATCAACGCGGGGTATGAGCTGCATGTCATTCCGGAAAGCGTGTATTGCATGCTGGTGTTGATGGCGATCGTGACGACGGTGATGACGGTTCCGGTGTTGTTGCGGACGATGAAAGGGACGGAATTGGAAGAGCCGATTGGGCGGTCGAGTTTCGCCAGGAATGAAGCGCGGGTGTTACCGGAGTGACCGATTGTGACGGGAGTTTTTACTTCCGGCGGCGTTCGGTGCGGGCGCGTTCGACGGCGGCCCAATGTTTTCGGGCGTCCTCGGAGGCGAGTGTGTCGAGTGAGAATTTTGTGCGCAAGAGCGGGACGATGGGGCGTGGATTTTCGTGAGTGCCGAGGCAGACGAAAGTGACGTAGGCGCTGAAGACTTCGCAGTTCTCCGGATAGCCGAGCATGAGAACGCGGGTGTAAACGGTGAGCGAAGTGCGGCCGACGTGAACGGGCTGCGAGGTGAATCGGAGCATCGAGCCGAGCTTGGCGGGGTGGTGGAATTCGACGCGGTCGATGGCAATGGTGACGAGATTGGCGGCGGGTTTCAGCATGGACATCGCCGCGATGTACGCTTGCTCGTCGAGCCATTCGAGCAAGCGTCCACCGAAAAGATAGCCATGATGATTGAGGTGCTCGGGACGGACCAGTAACGTCGATTCACTAGAAGTCATGGTTCCGGCACCCCGTAAGTCATTATTCGGCAACAGTCCATTTGTTGGCTGGGTTCGTATTATACGATGCAATCAGCGTGTTGGTACCCTGATCTTTCGAATAAATGACGCCGGAGCTGTTCATTTGAAATGTACTGATGCCACTCAAGCTGTACTGATGCGGCATGGCGGAGATCGCGTAGCCTCCCATCATGTAACCCTTATTGTTCAGGTAGGATTTGACGCTGGGGAAGGATTCGCCCAACTGCACGAAAAAGACGTAACCGCTCTTGGGTGTTGTGCCGGTCATCACACCGGTGCTGGGAATCTCGGCGGGGATTACAGCCGGGTTCATCAGGCCAGTGGTCGTGTTTGTGCGGACGTTGAGGTACAAGCTTTCGAGATTGCCGTTGCCGCCGCTGGGTCCGATATTTTGAGCGTATTCCAGCGTGCCGTTGGCGTCCCAATCGATCTTTTTGTAGAGCTCTTGCGATGTGCCGAACGTCTTGACCGTCGCGATGGCCGAGGCTTCGTTCGCGACCATTTTGGCGCGAATCAAATTCGGAATGGCGAGCGTCGTCAAACCAGCAACAATAGTCAGAACAATCATCAATTCGAGCAACGAAAATCCACGCGATCGCATGATAGGCCCCCCAATATAAGTGCTATCGACACATTTTTTTCTGTCCGGCGCGAGCACATTCCTCGACTGCGCTACGAACTCTATGCACATCATAATAACATATTGTGCATTAAAATGAAGGCCAAAATAATCTATTCGCGCATAATCGGACGAACGTGTGCGCCGCATTGTGCATTCGTGTGGGTTGCCTATGATAAACGATATATAATAAAACACCCGACATCAAACTGTCAGGTGTTTCGGTGATAAAATCTCGATACGGCGACTTTTAGTCGCGCGATTTCGCCGTGCGATACTGCGCCAACGCCATCATAGGGAAGTAATGCCGATAATAATGGTACTTCAAATAAAAGACCTTGGGAAAGCCGGTGCCGGTCCAGAGCGTTTCGTCCCACGTTCCGTCGGACGTCTGCGTGTCGAGCAGGTACTTGATACCACGCCGCACGGCTTGGCTGTTGGTCTGGTTCGCTGAAATTAAGCCCATTAACGCCCAAGCCGTTTGGCTGGGAGTGCTGGCACCGATGCCTTTTAAACTGGGCGTTTCGTAGCTCTCAATGCTTTCGCCCCAACCGCCATCGGTGTTTTGGTGGTGCAGGAACCATTCGACGCCTCGACGCAACCAGCCCTTGTTCATATCCTCGCCGATCAGCTTCATGCCGCGCAGCACCTGCCACGTGCCGTAAATGTAATTCACGCCCCAGCGACCGAACCAGGAGCCGTCTTGACACTGATCCTTTTTGATGAATTCGATGCCGCGCTGGATCACGGGATGATTGAGGGTGAAGCCTTTGTCTTTAAAGAAACTCAAGCTCTCGATCACGCGGCTGGTGATATCCGATGTGCTGGGATCGATCATCGCGTTGTGATCGGCGAATGGGACTTTTGTCAGGAATTCTTTGTCGTTGCCTTTGTCAAAACTGGCCCAGCCGCCATCGTCGTTCTGCATGCCCAGCATCCAGACAAGCCCACGGTCCATCGCCTTCTGCTGGACGTCTTTGCCTTCCGGCGCATTGACGTGATGCAGCGCCATCAACGTCATGCACGTGTCATCCACGTCCGGATAAAATTCATTGAGGAATTCGAAGTACCAGCCGCCGGGCGGGGCGGAGTTCGCGTGCTGCCAGTCGCCCGGAAGCGTCGTCTGCTTTTTCAGCAGCCACGACGCGCCCTTTTTCATCGCCGGATGGTTCGGATCAATGCCCGTCTGTCCCATCGCGTAGACGCTGATACACGTATCCCAGACCGGCGAGACGCACGGCTGGACGCGGATCGTGTCCGTCTTTTCGTCATAGATTTCGAGTGCATCCAATTCGCGGATGCCTTCGACGACGAGCGGATGGTCCTCTGCATAACCGAGGCATTTCAGCGCGATCACCGAGTTCATCATCGCTGGCAGAATCGCACTCAAACCGCCCGACATCGGGAAGCGTTCGAGCATCCATTCCTCGGCTTTTTTGATCGCGAAATTGCGCACCGGATCGATCGGGAATTTCTGCGCGATCTTCAGCGCCTTGTCGGTCAGCAGGAAGAAATTCTTCCACGTCACCGGCTTGTCGTCGCGTTGCAGCCGCAGATCGGCATGTTCGCGGCCGCCGACGAACAGTTCGTCGATCTGGCATTCCGGCGGGACGATGCAAACAGGCTTCAGCGCGTAGATGATGCCGAGCGGAACGAAGATCGTGCGCGACCAGCTCGACATGTCGTAGATGTGGATCGGGCTGGATTTCGGCAGCAGAATCATCTCAGGCGGAATCGCCGGGACGTGATCCCAATCGTATTGGTCAAAGAACGCGAGATAATACTTCGTGTACGTGTTGGCTTTGACGACGCCGCCCATTTTCAAAATCGCGTCGCGCGATTTGATCATGTCCGGATCGCTGGCCGGAACGCCGGCCAGTTTCATCGCGAAATAGCTGAGACACGAAATCGAGATTTCCGGCGGGCCGCCTTCGAAAATATTCCAGGCGCCTTCAGGCAGAATACAATCGCGGATGACTTTCGCCAGCTTCGGAATTTTCGGGTCGTCGCGGTGACCGAAGAGCGTCTTGAAAAGGATGAAATAACTTTCGAGCGTGGTATCGGCTTCAAGTTCGGCGCACCACCAGCCTTCCGGATTCTGGCGTTCGATGAGCCAGTCGCGCGCACTGTCGATGGTGCTATCGATCGCAGCAGCTTCCGGGGGCGGCAAGGCGGACTGTGTTTGTTTCAGCAGACCCGTGGCGAGTAAAATACCAGAGTCGGTGTGGCGGAGCGCATTGGACGGGGTGACCATGCGATCTAGTTTCATACGTTTGCTTTCGGCCTTGCGATGACTCATGACAATAACGAATCCAAGTTCGTGGTTTCAAAATAATGGCAACAGAAAATCAGTGTTTATCAGACGGCGGTCCGCCAAATCGCTTCGAAGGATTTGACGGCGCATTCGGCTGTGCTGGAGGGCGTTTGAATAGCGGCGGCGGTGCAGGCTTGGGACTGGACCACCCTGGTTTCGAGCCGGATTTGGGGCCAGGAGGATTGGCTCCTGGCTTCACGCCGGAACGCAACGCCGCTGCCTTGTCCGCAGCTTCTTTTTCTTTGACGTATTCGGACACCAGCGTGCGTTGCTCGTAGATCCAAATCAAAATCAAGCTGGACACGACCACTCCCGCAGCAAAGATCATTTGTAAAAGCACACTCGTTTCGCCGAATCCGTCGGCGTCGAGCCGTCCAGGCCATTCCATAAAATACGAACCCAAAAACAGTGCGATAACCGCGACCGGTTCGAGAATCGTCAGCATCCATGCCAGAAACGGAAGCAGCAGCGGAAAGTCCACTTTCTTCTCGTGACCATATTTAAAATACGAACCAATCATGCCCAGGAGCGACGCTCCTCGAATGAAGTAATAACAAGCCAGCGCGGCCAGCAGAAGCATGAACGTGCTCAGCGCCTGCATCGGACTTCCGTATGTCAATTGGTACCCAGGAATACTCACGAGCAGAAGGACTGGAATCAAGAACGTGATACCGACAAAGACTGGTACGCGACGGTATTTTTGAGGCAGTACAGCGATGGCCCGGCCAATGAGAATGGCCAGCGGCAAAAATAAAATCATCATCCACATAGCGATCAGTTCCTTTGCGCTGCGTCAAGGCTGCTGCGGGCGTTTGAATACGATTTTGTATAGAGCGCTTTCGCTATTTGCATTCAATCAGCGCGACAGCTTCCGTACATTCTCAGGCAGATCCCATGTCCGTTTATCGCAATTAAAAAGCCACTGCTGAATGCAATTCCGTCTGTCCACTCGAATAAAATCGCCTTGTTGCGAACGAATTACGCTGCCGGACCCTTGCCCGCCATAACGTCAGCAATTGTTTTCAAGACGGTATCAAATTCAGTCAGTAGTTTCTGCATCGCCGCCGCGTCGCCACGATGATACGACGTACCGAACATCGTATCCGTTCCAATCACGCCAAGGATCATCGGGACAGCTTCCATTTCGCGCGTCAACGTGAAATGTTTCTGACCTGATACGGCTTTGAATTTGGCCGTGCCGGTCGCGTTGGCTTCGAGCAACTGAGCCAATTCATCGCGCAATGCCTTGGCTCCGTCGGCATCAACATGGAACGCGCCACAGGTATAGCCCCGGTCGTTCGATAAAAATTTTACGACAACCTTTTTTCCGTCAGGCGATGTGTAGCCGTTAATGACGTCGCCTTCGAAAATAGTGTTCCCCGAACCGGTCGGCGCGGCAAAGACTTTGTAGGGCATGTCCACCTCGTGGTTTTTATAATTGAATGAGTCAATACAAATCCTATCCGGCTGAAAGGTGAATTCAATTCTGCTTTCGACTTTATTCCGGCGGCAAAATATGGTCCGCCAGGTTCGCCGCAATAATCGACGATTCGCTCGACGCCATAAACACAAGCGACTTCTCCGGCCCGATTCGGTCGCGACAGTAGAACAACAAATCCAGCAGTTCGTCCATATCGCTGTGAAACGGCCCGGCGGCGTGACCGGGGTGGCAGCACGGCAGCGGATTCGGCCAGTCCAAGCACACACCGTCCCAGGGCAACTGATTCAAAATCGCGCTGATCGTGTTCTTGCGGTAATCGAGCCAGCCCGAACGCAGACACATCAGCCCGCCGGATTCCTCCTGCCCGTGCCACGTGTGAACCACATCCAATGACCGGGCCGCCGAATGCATCCAATCCCGCGCGTGCATGTCATACGCTTGCGTCGAAGGGTGCAGTTCGTGCGACGAAATATACGGAACGATTTTGATGTTGCAGCGTTGGCACGAATCAATCACGCGCCTCAGCCCCGCCATGCCAATTGCATTATAAGGAGTCACGTCGCCGTTGTGCCAGAACGTTCCCCCCTCGCGGCAATCGTCGCGATAACAAATCAATTCGACGCCTTCCGCTGCGAGCAGTTCAATTTCCGCATCCGTGGCATTGGGCGAATGCAGGAACGCGTGCTTGATGGGCTTCTGTGTTTTGACGCGCGGCTTGACGTCGTTCAACGCAATTCCCAGACGCAGCGTCGTCGTGCCTTGAATCCGAATCGGCATCCGTCGCGACGCGAGACAATACGGGTCGAGCTCTATCGATGCGCCGGAGGCATCATGTCCGATGCGGAAATTGCCCAACCCAGCGTCTGGCTTAAATCCGCAATCCCATTGAGCAAGGTCCGAACTGGGAAACACTTCGAGGCCTTCGACGCCGCGTTCGAAACAGGCCACTTGAAGCGGCGTGAAGCGTGAGAGAAATGGCGTTGTGTGTGTGTTGCGTTGCAAATCAATCCACGTCCGACCGCCCAGTAAATCCGCGCCGCCCGCTTGAGTCGGATGAAACCGCGCGAATGCGTCCGTCATGCCCGCGCGCAACGCCAGCCCCAGCGCTCGGACTTCAACGATCTGTCCGCATCCGCAGTCCGACATGATGTTCAGCGTCGTCCAGACTAATCCGTGCGCTGCGTAGTCTGTACGGCGGCGAAAACCGACCGGAATCGCGTCACCATTGACAGTGCGGTACGTGCCCTCCGTGATGATAGAAACGGTCCCGTTCGGCGCGGTCTCAATGTTAATGCGCGGCGCCGGTTCGTTAGATTCCGAAAAGTAGCCGTAGGGATCGCCGGGACGAGTCTCCGAGCGCAACACCCGCAGCGAACTGGTCAGCGGTCCGCGCAAGATGTTCTGCTTCGATCCGTTTTTGAACACGAGCGAATTCCACGCGCCACCGGCCCGTTTAAGGTGCTCGATCTCCCAATAATCTGTGCTCACCCGGACGCAATCGTCCCGATCTTCGATACGGACTGAATTCATGAAATACAATTCCAAGGCTTTGGTTATTCGACCGTCCAATGCTAACGCAAGGAGTCGTGATTCGGGCGAAATTTTTCCTCCAAACTCTTTTAAAAGATATGAAAGTTCAGCGTGGATTTTGGGCCGTGCGGTGTACCTCATTAGGATGTGTTCTGGTGCATCTCAGAGTTATGAATTTCCTATGAAGTTTTGATTATCAAACGCATGCGGACGATACTGGGGCTTGGTGTGAAAAAGGTTTGGGGTGTGCGTGGGTTTTTGATCGGGTTAGCTGCGATTGCACTGGTTGCAGCCGTGTACCGATACGCGCAACCTGCGGCCGCAAACGGTACCGCGGCCGATGAAGCACGCACAAAAATCCTGGGATTGCGCGGCGAGTGGGTCAAAGTCACACGCGGTGATTTTGAGATCGCGATTCAGGAAGACGGCGAATTGCGCCCGGTGAAAGTCACGAGCCTCACGTTTCTCATTCCCGGTAAAATCGATTTGCTCGTTCCCGAAGGCAAGGACGTCAAAAAAGGCGATGCGGTCATCGCCCTAGAAACGAAAGATCTGCGCGAAGAAATTCAGCACAGTCGCGAGGACCTCGACACTGCCGAAACCGCGCTCGCTCAACAAATTCAAACGCGCGATTTGGAAGCGAAACGACTGGCGCTCGAGTTCCACACCGAACTCGAAAATGCGGAGTACGCTATTCTGAAAGACCGCGAAATCGCCGCTCATCCCAACGCAGTCGAGAAAGAACAGGCCCAAAACATTCTCGAAAGTGCCAAGGCGCGGCTCGAATCAGCCAAGGGTGATTTAGACCTCTGCAAGCCGCTCTTCGACAACGGCTTTTATCCCAAATTCGAATACGATCTGAAAGTAATCGCCCTTGAAAAAGCCCGCATTGAAAGTACGCGTGCGGACATGCAGGCGCGAATCTTGTTCGATGGCGCGCTCTCATACGACCGCGAAAAAGCCAGATGCGATCTTGAATTCGCACGACTGAATTGGAAATGTAAATTAATCGAAAACGACGACGTGGTCAACGCGTTGACATCTAAAGTCAAAATCGCAGAACGCGCTGCAAATGCGCTACGCCGGAAACTGGCCAAGCGCGAACTGGAGCTCGAACGAAGCACCCTTCACGCGCCGCACGATGGCGTCGTAGTCTACCGCACAATGGGTTATCGCAACCACAAGAAGCCCGAAGTCGGCGAGCGCGTCAGCCCGTGGATTGCTCCGATTGACCTGCCCAATTACGATAAAATGAAAGTGCGCACCCAAGTCCCCGAATCGTTGATTCGCAAAACGTCCGCCCGCGTTCTGGACGAAAACGGCGTCGTAGTTCAACCCGGCAGTACCGCGCGCGTCCAGATCAACACGCTCCCCGGAATTCTCTACCCGGCACACGTCATCTGGATCGACGGCTGGGCCCGCGACCGCAATTCGAAACTCTCAGACGCCGACATCAAAGCCCAGGGTTTGTCAGGTGTGAAAGTGTTCGATGTGGAAGTCGAATTGGACGTGAGTGACCCAAAACATTTGCGCGAAGGTTTCCGCGCCAGCGTCGATTTTCCAGAAGAGACTCTCAAGAACGTGATCGCGATTCCGGAACAGGCGGTCAGCACCATCGATAGCATGTCGTCGGTGATGGTGAAGGACGGCAGTACTCCTGTGGTCCGCAAGATCGAGATAGGACGCTCATCGCTCGGACGCGTCGCCGTCCTCTCTGGCTTGAATCCCGGCGAGCGCATTTACGTACCGACCATTTTGAAGGCGAAACAGGCTGAGGCCGAGGTGACCAAGAATCCCGGCAAAGCAGAAAAGAAAAGCGAGAAGAAGCCTGAAAAAAGAGGCCCGCCAAAATCGGGAAGCGCGCCATCCGGCAAGTCGTCGAGCGCTCCTACGTCCTCAGGCGCATCCGCTGGATCGAGCACTGAAAGGAGCCGTCATGACATCGCACCGCAATGACGCGTTCCGCCCCGTCGCGCGCTGGCACACCGTTGCCGGGACCGCTTTTAAATGTGTGTTGCTCGCTGCATTCGTCGCCGGCGCGTGGTATGTGATCGCCGAAAGCTCGAAACCCAAGCTCGACACGGCCACGACGATCGTCGCCGAGAAGCGAACATTTACGCATTCATTACGTCGCAACGGCACGATTATGCCGCTGAACGAAGAACGTATTTTCACCAAACTGGCCGGCACGATTTTGGACATCGCAAACGAAGGCTCGCTCGTGCAAAAAGACGAGATCGTTTTGAAACTCGACCCGCGTCCGCACGAAGACATCAAGGCCGAATACGAAGAGACCGTCGGCGAGTTGGGCGCGAGTTACAGATCCCTGCGCGAAGAATCACTCAAGATTTTAAACCTCGCCCGCGAGAACGCAAAGAGCTACGACCTGCGCTTGAAACTGCAACAACTGCGTCTCGACGAAATCAAAAAAGGTCCGACCGAAACAGACGCAATCAACGCCAAAATGGCGCTCGAAAACAACACCGTTTTACACACCGCTAAACAAGAGGAATTGGCGGCGATTACAAGCCTGGCGAAACTCGGTTACGCCTCCGTCGAAGAGCTCCGTCAGAAACAGACTGAAACCGTCGAGCAGCATTTTGCCGTACTGCAAAAAGAGATCGCGCTGCGCAAACTGAATATCATCGACCCGGTCAAAGTCGCTGAACAGGAAATGAAAGTCAACGAGGCGTTAAAGACTCGCAACGCCGCCAAGGAGCGCGTGGAGTTGCTCGAATACAACATACGTGTGGCGGAAGAGCGCAACGACATCAAGAAAAAACGTAACGAGGAAAGTCTGGCCGAACTCGTGGCGAACATCGCCAAGACTACCTACCGTGCACCGTGCTCGGGCCTGATCGTCCCGCGTAAAACATCGTACGGTTTCCGCTACGCCCCGGGACGCGACGTCTACGATGGTATGGAAATCCTGACGATTCCCGACCTCTCCAAAATGAAAGTCAAACTGACTGTGGATGAAGGACATGTGAGCCGTATTTCAATCGGCATGAAAGCACAAGTCGTCCCCGCTGGCTGGACTGGAAAGCCGTTTGAAGGCATCGTCACAAAAATCTCCGAACAAGGGCGCGACGAGTTCGAACAATTCCAGGAAGACACGACGGCGATCTCCGGGACGGCCAATCGCAAAGTCTTCGATGTCGAAGTCGGGCTGCAGGACCACGCGCCGATTTTACGCCTGGGGCTGCGCTGCGATATTGAAATCGTTTTGAATCAAATTCCCAACGCAGTCGTCGTGCCGCGCGCCGCGCTGAGCAAGCAGAAAGACGGCGACGTGATCGCGCCAATGGCCGGGCCGAACGGAACGACTGTGCGCCGTAAAATCAAGCTGATCGACGAAAGTGAACTGTGGGCCGCCATCGAAGGCGTAAGCCCGGGCGAACGACTTGTGCTGTCTGAAAGCAATTCAAATTGAGCGAGAACGTGAACGCGAAACAGGACCCATCCAACGACTCAGCCCAGTCCGTCAGCCGCAAGACACAGCGGCTGTTGAACGATGCATCGCGCCCGGCCAAAACCGGACGAGCGATCCGCACGGTTGCGATTTTTGCAGGAGTGGCCGCATTGATCGCGGGCGCATATTGGCTCGCTCCTTTATTAGTTTCGCACGAACCGCCCCCGCGTGTACTGCTTGTCCGATCGCGAAAAATCGATTCCGTTCTGCACGAAATCGGAGCGATTTCAGCATCGATTGAACGCCCGGTGCTGAGTGCTTTTTCAGGCGAAATTACGTGGCGAGCCGAGGACGGAACGCTCGTCGCAAAAGGGGATCCGGTCGTTATGTTTGACGGCAAGGCGTTGCAGGATGACGTCGAATTGCGCGAGCGTGATCTGGCCGACAAGCAGGACGCCGTGCGCCTCGCCGAAGCCGCGATTCGGACCACGCGAAAGAAATACGCGCATTCGATCCGGCAGAAAAAACTCGATCTTAAAAAGGCTGATTTGGATTTGAAGAAGGCTGTCGAATATCCACGCCCTGATGATTTGCTGGACATCGAATTGACGCACAAATCCGCCGAACTCGACCGCCAGCAAAAGCAGGTTCAGACCGATTCGATGGCCGAATTGACCAAACGCGGATTCAACAGTGAAGCCGCGCTGCGCAAGCAACAGTTGTCACTGGCGAACGCGAAGATCGAGAGTGTTCGTGCAAAAACGATTCTTGAAATCGCGCGCCAAGGGACGACGAAGGATTTGATTGAAGTCGCTAAATTGGGCGTGGCCGATGCGCGCAAATTATTGAATGTGTCGATCTTCAATCGCAAAGCCGACCTGGCGACCGGTCAGGCGTCGCTGGACCTCGCACGGATGGGCCTCGCCAATTTCGAACGTGATTTGATGCGCCGCAAGCAGCGTCTCGAATCAACGACAGTCCGCGCACCGATGGCCGGCCGCGTTATTTTTCAGAGCATCTGGAAAGGCTCGGATAAAAATCGCAGTCCCGTTCAAGTCGGTGAAACGCGCCCGACCGGCTCCGACCTCTGCACACTACTCGATACATCGAGCCTCATTATTTCATTGTGGATTAATGAAATGGACATCGGTGCTGTGAGCCTGCATCAGCGTGCAAAAGTATTTCTTCCCGCGCTCCCAGACGAAACGTTTGAAGCTGAAGTCAGTGATATTGCGGTCACCGCGCAGGACAAAAATATCGCGCTGTCGACGCTGGCCCTCCGTCGTTCGGGAGAGGCGTTCGTCAATGTTGTGCGCGTGAAAATGGCGTTTGTTGGTTTGAAGGACGATGCCAAAAATCGCATTCGTGTGGGCTTCACGGCAGACGTGAAATTGGACCTCGGCCTCGGCGGAACGGCGTTAAGCGCACCGTGGCAGGCCGTGGGTTTTGCGCCTGACGGCACGGCCATCGCAGAAGTCTTCACCGACGGAAAACTGGAGCGGCGCGAGTTGAAACTCGGACGCTCGGACAATGGTTTCGTCGAGATTCTCGCCGGGTTGAAAGACGGCGAAAAAATCGTGGACCGCTCCAAGGCCGCGATTCCACTCCGAGAATCCGAGCCGCCTGCGCCCTCTGAAAAGCTCGTCCCGTCAGTGGGCTCGACCGTAAGCGAAGCGGAGGTGCGGCGATGATCGCGGACACGATGAATAGCGCCGTTTCATCTCTCAACTCGGATGCGACCGGCTCGTCAATTTACGATGAAGTACCCGTATTGAAGATCGAAAATCTGATCAAGACCTACGGCATGGACGGACACGCTGTGACGGCGTTGAAAGGCATCACACTAACGGTCAAGCGCGGCGAATTCGTCTCGATCATGGGCCAGTCCGGCTCGGGAAAAAGTACGCTGCTGCATGTGCTGGGATGCCTGCACCGCGCCTCGACGGGCAGTTATAAACTCGACGGCGTCGAAGTCTCCGGACTCAACGACGACCAATTATCGATGCTGCGCAACCGCAAGATTGGATTCGTGTTTCAGAAATTCAATCTGCTCAGCCAGTCGAACATCGTCGAGAATGTCGCGCTGCCGCTCGTATACGCGCGCATTCCCCGCGCTGAGCGTTTGGAGTCTGCTCGCAGTATGTTGCGTGTTGTCGGGTTGGGTGACCGACTGCGCCACAGGCCTGCTGAACTTTCCGGCGGGCAGAGCCAGCGTGTGGCGATTGCGCGGGCGTTGGTCACAGAACCCGCGTTGATTCTCGCTGACGAACCGACAGGAAATCTCGACAGCCGCACCGGCGAAGAAATCATGGGCGTGTTTCAAGCGCTACACGCTGCAGGCAAGACGATTGTTCAAGTCACACACGACCGCGAAAAAGCGGAGTATTCGCAACGCATCATTCATTTGAAAGACGGCATGATTGCGCAGGAAGAGATCGTCTCGCGTCCGCGTCGCGCTCCGACCGTGTCATTGAGTTTTGACGAGTAAAAAGGGAAATCGGTCATGGTCATCGAATGGGTCAACGCGGCGCGCATCGGCATCGCCGGGTTGGCGGTACATAAATTTCGCGCGGCGCTTTCGATGCTCGGCATCATCTTCGGCGTCGCGTCCGTTGTGGCCGTCATCGCGGTCAGCGAAGGCGCGCGCGGAGAAGTGTTGAAGCAGCTCGCCGCGCTCGGTGCCAGCAACATCATGGTGGACGATCTCGATTGGAAGGCCAGCAGCGAGAAGCGCGATTTGAAGAAGCAGACGCGTTTGCACTCCGACGGACTGACCGTGGATGAAGCCGCCGCCATCGCCAAATCATGTCCATTGATTTCAAACCACGCGCCGCTCCAAAAAGTCCAGGCCGCGATCCGTCTCGACGAACATCCGATCAACGCGGACACTATCGGCACGACCGCGTCGTATTTTGACGTGATGGGATTGCATCTGCAAAAAGGCCGCTGGATAGTGAAAACCGATGACGACCTCGGCCGCCGCGTGTGTGTGATCGACGACACGATCCGACAGGAACATTTTCGACTGACCGCAGCACTCGGGCGGACGCTCGTAATCGATCACGAGCCGTATGAAATCGTTGGGATTTTAGAGAATGTCGAGACGTCGTCGGATTCGAAATACACCGTCGATGATGTTAAGCAATTGAACCGCCGCGTCTACATTCCGCTTCAAGCCGCGTTGTCGCGGACGACGCAGGAGCCGTTGAGCGACGAAGTCTCACGCATCATTTTCCAATGCCGATCAGCCGAGGATGTTCATGCAGCTGCGTCAGTAATCAATCGCTTTTATGAGGCGTCGCACAGTATGGAGCCGTTCGCGCCGGGCGCGCGTGACTACTCGGTCAGCGTCGCGCAGGACCTCGTCAAACAGTCCGAGCGCTCCCAGGAAATTTTCAACATTGTCATGGCATGTTCCGCTGGAATTTCGCTGGTCGTCGGAGGCATCGGCATCATGAACATCATGCTGGCCAACGTGACCGAACGCCGTCGCGAAATCGGAACCCGCCGCGCGGTCGGTGCGACTCAAGCGGACATTCTGCGTCAGTTCTTGTTCGAGTCGCTGAGCATCTGTTTGCTGGGCGGATTGTTGGGCTGCGTGGTCGGCGTCGGATTCACCGCGTTGGTCCACAACATGACCGGCTGGCAGACGAAATGGGCGTGGTGGAGCATGTTCGCCGCGATGGGCGTCTCGCTGCTCGACGGCGTTATTTTCGGAACTTATCCGGCATGGCAAGCCGGCAAACTCGATCCCATCGAAGCTCTACGCTACGAATAACCCAAGAGCCGCGCACGCAAGTAAGCGGCAAGTAAGCGGCATTGGGTGCGTGCAATTTCGCTTACTTGCGTGCGCGGCTCTTGAGCGGTTGGTTAAATTTTCGGCTCCGAATTTACCCGAGCCTGCGCGCCGATTTCTTCAGTCAGCAAAAATTCCCGGGACACCAGCGCGACCCAAATGGTCGGAAAATGGATCATAAAAAGAATCAGCGGAAGGGCTGCGACCTGTGCCCATTCAATGGGCCTGGATGCTCGCCAAGGCCGACCAAAAAAGTTTTTATAGAGAATGATGCCAAATACAATGATCTGAATCACGACTAAAACAGTGGTTCCGATCATGATGCGCTTCGGCGTTTTTTGCAGCGTAATCCGTCCTCCAAGCCGCTGACGTCCGCGCCAAAACGCTTCCTGTGCTAGTCGCCAGATTCTCAATTCTGTGTACAGCTGGGCGAGTGTCACACAGAAGAAAAAGCCTGCGTATGCGATCACAAATCCTACTGTCTCATCACTCATTTCTTTGCCTGACTCGCGCTTGATCAAGATTGGCAGGACCATTGCTCCGATGGCGATGGCAAGAAACGGCAGGTTGTCCAGACGGATAACGGTTCGACGTTGATCAGAAGAATCTTTCTGAAAAATCAGACAGAGGCTCCATGTAAAGAGCATCACGACACCCAGCCAAGTCGCAGCATGTGACCTGACGCCAAAATTCTGATATTTCTGAAATTCAAGTAGCAACGCACCAGCACCGACGAGTACGAATAGTTCCAGCACAAAATGTACACGTCGTTCCGCCATATCCCATACCAGGAGGTTGTTTTCGATGAGTTGCGCATCGGCTGCCGAGCGCCATGCACGGGTTGCTGTTTTAAAATTCCGGCCGGTCAGATAGAAAGTCAACGCACACGCACACAACGTCAGAGCCGTCATGATTTGAATAGAAAAATCGCGATCAACATGACGATTGACATGACGATTCCGCGAATACCGAATGGCACGTTCAATGTCATCGTAATACACCGCTACAAACGATAAGGCAATCGTCACCAGTATGAGTGCGGGCAGGAGTCCGATCCAGGCGATTCGGGATTTTGAAGGATTCGAATTCGGCGCGACTTCAGTCGCGATGGATTGTTGTCGCCACAGAAACTGGCGCAGATCATCCATCATGAACGCGAGTATAAAACACACGACTGCGGCCACGCCGGAGTAGATTGCTGTTTCCCGAATTCGATATCCTGAGTCGTTCCCCATCGCGACTGCACTGACGATAAAAATGACGACCGGCCCCACCGAGAGTGGAAGCAGATAAGGCAAGCTTGAACCTTTCACGGCGGGGAGTGATGTCTGGATGAGCTTCTCGTTCCACGCGGCTTTTAGTGAGTGAGCTTCAAGTCGAGCGAGCGAGCGAGTCACGACGAATCCGAAGTAACCGGAGAGCGGCAGGAGCGGCAGATACACCATAGATATAAAGAATTGTTCCCAGGAAAAATACCGTCCTCGTGATGTAAACAAATTGTAGATGATGCTACTCACACTGATTAAATAAATGAGCACAGCTGCGGCGAAATAGACCATCGCCGGAATGCGCAAATACCAATACCCCGCGCTACGCGGTTCGCGAATGGGCGGTGGCGTCTCTTGAAGCGGTGTAGTGCTGCGAAGCGGTTCAGCGCTGGCTGTCGTTTGCCCTGGGACGAATCGCGCACCGCAATTCAGGCAGTGAATTTTTGCACCCGGAGCCGCATGTCGCGTATGGACGTTGGCCCCGCATCCGGGGCATGCCACAGCGGTGGATGTCTCGGCGTTCGGAGTGGATGAATCGAGGCTCATGCGCGACGGGCTCCGGAAACGTTTTTTGTCTTCGACAGATGTGGAGAGACGTTAAGATTTAGTCGCTATCCATATTAATTGCAACCCATCAAATGACGGAGCAAGTAATCCATGACGACACGGTGTTTTTGGGCTGGGACGGCAGAGCGCATGATGGCGTATCACGACACCGAATGGGGCGTGCCGCTGCATGACGACCGAAAGCATTTTGAATTCATTGTGTTGGACGGCGCTCAAGCCGGTTTGAGCTGGTCCACGATCTTAAACAAGCGCGACAATTACCGCGCGGCGTTCGACCATTTCGATCCGAAAAAAGTCGCAGCGTACGGCCCCGAAAAAATCGCGTCGCTCTTGGCAGACGCCGGAATCGTACGCAACAAATTAAAGATCAACGTCGCCGTTCAGAGCGCGAAATCGTTCCTCCAGATTCAAAAAGAATTCAAAACATTCGACGCCTACATCTGGCAATTCACAGGAGGCAAGACGATCCAAAATAAATGGAAAACGCACAAAGACATCCCGGCGAAAACACGCGAAGCCGAAGCGATGAGCAAGGACCTCTTGAAGCGCGGTTTCAAATTCGTCGGCCCGACGATCTGTTACGCGTACATGCAGGCCGCCGGAATGGTGAACGATCACACAGTTGATTGTTTTCGGTATCGCGAGTTGAAGAAATAGTTTTCAGCGGGGCGATTTGAAATTCTCGCGACTCTCCCTCACCCCGCGCAGGCATCGGTATCTACACAAATGGATGTTAGCAGTTTGCCCCAAAGGGGCAGCATGATATAGCCCAGGGCGAAGCCCTGGGAATCAATGCACGATTTATTTAAGCCCTGAAAGGGCGGCATAAATTACTCGCGGGGATAAGTCCAAGGCTTTAATTCCAATCAACCTTCTCAGCATGTTCCATCGGAAATCGTTCGTTCACAATGGTGACGAAATGGTCGGACGTATCGCATTTCGAAATCGCGAAACGGAAGTCGCGCGCTCCGCGTCGGCCTTGCGCATAACAGCATGCGTAACGGCGCATGAGCACGTTTCCGCGCTCTTCGCCGAAGCGTTTCACCACCATTTGATGATGGCGCAACAGGATGTCGCGCTGCTCAATCAAAGTCGGTTCGGGGACGGTCGGTTCTCCGCGCAACGCAGCAGCAGATTGTTTGAAGAGCCACGGTTTGCCCAGTGCGGCGCGCGCGATCATCACGCCATCGACGCCATATTTCGCAAACGCGGCGACGACTTTTTCGGGCGAATCGATGTCACCGTTTCCGATCAGCGGAATGCGTTTCAAGACGCTTTTCAGTTCAGCGATTTTATCCCAGTCGGCGTTGCCTTTGAAAAAATCAGCGGCGACACGACCATGGACCGTCAGCGCGGCGGCTCCGGAATCTTCAATCACCCGTGCGATTTCTTTGGCCGTGATGCAATCATGTGTACAGCCCAACCGAATCTTCGCGGTCACCGGCACCGGTGCGCAGGCAGCGACGACGCGGCTGACAATCGCTCCGACGCGCTGCGGATCGCGCAGGAGATAACTGCCGCTGTGCGACTTCTCGGAAATCTTTCGAACTGGGCAACCGAAGTTCAAATCGACAACGGAGACGCCGTATTCAAACGCGAGCTTTTTGCCGCATTCCGCGAGCAACGCCGGATCGTTGTCCCACATTTGCACGGCCAGCGGACGCGCTTCTTCCTTCACACCCCAAAGCCGCTCGACGGTGCTTTTCAATCCGCCGGTCAAGCGCACGAAGCCTTCAGCCGAGATCATTTCGGTGGCCTGCAAACCGGTCCCGCCGAATTCGCGCACGATCGAACGGTACGCGTAATTCGTGAAGCCGGCCATGGGCGCTTGCAGAAGCGGCGGATCGACAACGAGCGGTCCGATGCGCAGCGGCTTGATGCTCAAACCGGGCGCGATGGGCGACGCGACAGGAGCGGGCGTGGAATCAACAGATGGTGTTGGGACGGGCATTTCGGCAATCATGGCTGAACGATATTCCAAATTCTCAAAAACAAACAGTCTGTCGTGGATCCGTATTGTAAACAAATGAAGTGAGCGAGGGAAGTCGTATTGTTCAGCATCTTTTCGTTACTCGCCAGAGACCTGTCACTTCAATTTTTGAACGAGCACCTCAACAGCTTTTTTAAGCTGCTCATCTTTGAACGGATCGGCTTCAGCGGGCGCGGATGCTTTCAAGCGCGGATCGTTGTCGCGCAAGTGCCGACGATACCGGCTTTCGAGGAGTTCTTTTTGTTGGGCGTGTGAGCCGGGGACGAGCACTTCCGGGACGAGGCCTTGGCCGTCAATGCAATCACTTTTGGGCGTTTTGTATTTTGCGATGGTGAGTTTCAATGCGCCGAGTTGATTGGTTTTCGACGGCTCGCGCGACCCTGAAATTTTGCCCACCGGGATTGGAATGACGTCCTGT
>Ga0194061_1000745_pt1 | contig 19837 bp, 21 predicted proteins | sample SepL2221m_MetaG_FD_163423 | JGI IMG/M metagenome (GOLD analysis project Ga0194061, IMG submission 163423) | Anoxic zone freshwater microbial communities from boreal shield lake in IISD Experimental Lakes Area, Ontario, Canada - Sep2016-L224-21m | ecosystem: Environmental > Aquatic > Freshwater >... | reverse complement strand
TGACAGTCGAGGCAGCAGTTCGCATCGTGGTCCTCCTCTGGCTCGACGCCAGGGACTCCCCGGAACCGAGCGGCTGGACTGCCCCAACAGACGATGCCACGCACGTGGCCCGGAAACGGGGATACCCCCTTGACGCCCGGTCGTGCCACAGACGGCATCAGGGGGTAAATTGTGCTGACTCGGATGGGGCGACGGCGATGTCCGACGGCGTTGTCCCTCAGTTGCTGGCGACCGTCGCCTGCTCTACTTGCCGGACGCGGAAAGGTGCAGGCCATGTTGCTTCGCTGGGGTATCCGGATCGCCATGGGACTAGCCGGTGCAGGTGCCGGGATCCTCGTTTCGGCAGCCGTGCTCCCTCGCCTCTCGGTGAGCATCAGCGCCATCGTCGAGACGACCGTCATCTTCTGGCTCGTCCACATCGCCGTGCAGTTCCTGGCCCTGCGGGTGCTGATCCGCCAGCCGTCGGTAGCGCTGGCCGGGCTGCTGGCCATTGCCTCTACCGTCATCTCCCTGGTCATCGTGAACCTGGTGGTGCCCGGCCTCCATATCCACGGGGCATCCACCCTCCTGTTCGCCACGCTCATCATCTGGATGTCGACGGCGTTGGCCGACATGTTGGGGAGGCGGATGATCCGAGACCAGCGCCTGGACCGACGCGAAAGTCGGCGACAGGGGCGGCGTTAGAGCTGATACCGGCAGAGCGGTAATCAGTTCGGAGCATGCGGAGACGGGCCGCTACCCCATGGCGCCGGTGACCCGTCACGCCGAGGGGTGCCATTGCTACGGTGGCGCCATGGCCGCTCCGATCCTGCTCTGCACCGACGGCTCCGACCAGGCCATGGATGCCCTCCAAGCCGGTCTCGATCTCCTCGGACGAGCGTCCGCCTACGTCCTGGTAACGGTGGCCGACGCCCCCGATCCGGATGTACTGACGGGAACCGCACACCCCGGATCCGACCTGTCCGCCCGCGAGTTCGACCTGGCGGTAGGCAAGGCGCACGAATCGGCCCGCAACGTTCTGACTGCAGCCGAGGAGCGTCTCGGGCTGGTCGAGGTCGAGGTGCGGGTCATCACCGGCGAGCCGGCCTCGGCCATCTGTCAACTGGCCCACGAGTTGCAGGCACAGGCCATCGTCATCGGGACGCACGGGCGGGGCGGACTGACCCGCTCGCTGATCGGCTCGGTATCCGACTACGTCGTCCGCCATGCACCCTGCTCCGTCGTGGTCACCCGTTCCGGTGCGGCCACCTGAGCGGCAATCGGTGGCCACGCCCACCGCTGGCACCACGACAGACCCGTTCGATCAAACCCACGTACCGCCCAATAGGAGACAGCCACCCATGCACGCACTTAGCGGCTACCTCGAGTTCCCACCCGACCAGCGAGACCTCACCCTCGCTGCGCTGCGCGATGTCAGTGCCCGCAGCCGTCAGGATCCTGGCTGCATCGACTACTGGTGGGCCGAAGACGTCGAGCATCCGGACCGGTTCCGCTTCTTCGAGTGCTGGGAGACCGTCGAGCACTTCGAGGCCCATCAGGCCCAGCCTTACGAGACAGCCTTCATGGAGGAGCACGTGTCGCGGATCACCGGTGCCGATGCCCACATCCTCGACATCGGCGGCCGCCGCTCGGTGATGGGCAGCTGATCCGGTGGGCACGGCTCGAGGAACGAGCAGATGGGACCCCCGGTGACCCGGCTGGTGCTGACCGATGCCCATGTGGTGATCGGCGACGGAACGGTCCTGGACCACGCCACCGTGGTCGTCGACGGCGACCGCATCGCTTCTGTCGAGGCCGACCGCGCTGCAACCGCGGCTGACCTCCGGCCCGATGACCGGGTGGTCGATCTGGACGGCCGGACCGTCATGCCCGGGATGGTCAACTGCCACTTCCACGCTACGTACCACCGGCTCGGATCGGTTCCCGCCCCCTTCGGACTCGAGGAGCCGATGGCCATGCAGGTCGTGCGGGCCGTCGGAAACCTCGAGCGACTAGTGCTCGCCGGGTTCACCGGTGCGGTGAGTGCTGGCGCCCCGTTCGCCATCGATGCCTCCATGAAGACGGCCATCGACCGAGGACTCATCAAGGGGCCCCGACTCGTTCCGTGCAGCCGTGACATCAGCACAACGGGACATGCCGGTGACTTGAGCTTCCCGACCCACTGGGAGGTCGGTGCCCTCGGAGCCATCCGACGCAGCGACGGCCCTGACGAGTTCCGCCGGTCGGTCCGCCAAGAGATCAAAGAAGGTGCGGAGATGATCAAGATCTTCGTGACCGGGGGCCACGGGACCATCGGCCCACGTGAGCAGACCGAGGTCTCGGCCGAAGAACTTGCCGCGGCCATCGATGCCGCCCACCAGCGCGGTGCCAGGGTGCGGGGCCACATCGCCAACAAAGAGGCGCTGCTGATGGCGCTCGACCTCGGGATCGACATCGTCGACCACGGGGACGGGATGGACGACGAGTGCATCGAACGCCTCCTCGCCACCGATACGCCCCTGGTGCCCTCCATGCTCTTTCCGGCTCGGTTCCTGGAGTCGATGGGCGGTGCCTCCTTGGGGTTCACCGATGCCATGCGCACCGATATCGAGGCCATGGCTGCCATCCTTCCGGTGGCCAACACCGCCGGGGTCCGCCTGGTGCTGGGCGACGATTTCGGCGCGCTCGGGTTCCCGCACGGACCCTACGCCGAGGAGATCGCCTACTACGTCGAGGAGATCGGAATCCCGGTACTCGATGTGCTCACCTGGGCCACCCGAAACGGTGCCGAAGTGCTCGGGATGGGCGACGAACTCGGAACGGTCACCCCTGGCAAGCTGGCCGACCTCTTGGTGATCGACGGAGACCCGGTGGCCGATGTCAACGTGCTCCGAGACCCGGATGCGTTCTTGGCCATCCTCCTCGGGGGTCGGCTCGTCACTGACCGGCTACCGGCTGAGCAGTTGCCGGCTGCCCCGTTGCCGGCTGCCCAATTGCCAACTGACCGGCGCTGACCAGCACCATGGACACGTTCTCCCTCATCGTCGCCGAGCGCCTCCACTTGGCCGACGCCCTCGATCAGATCAGGCCTGATGACTGGGAGCTGCCATCACGGTGTACCGGATGGTCGATCCACGTGGTGGCCGCCCATCTCAATGCCCCGTGGTCAGCATCGCTCTCCACCGTCCTCCTCGCCGTGGCCCGAGCCCGCAGCCTCGATGGCGGCTTCGACCGGGTGGCTCGCAATCTGGCAGCCTCGCTGAACCCTGCGGCGTGCATAGCTGGGCTCCGCACCCACGCCGGATCGCGGTTCACACCTCCTGGATCCGGCCCCGAGGCCCCATTGACCGATGTCATCGTGCACGGAGATGACATGCTCCAGCCGCTGGGTCGTGCCGTACCGGTCGATCCAGAGGCACTGGCCGTGGCGCTCGGCTGGTTGACCAGCGGCCGGGCCACGGCCTTCGCACCCAAGGGGCGCGTGGCCGGGCTCACCGTGGATGCCACCGACCTCGACCTGCGGTTCGGGACCGGATCCTCGACCGTCAGCGGCCCTGCCTCCGCCCTGTGTGCAGCGCTGTGTGGGCGCCACCAAGCCATCTCGCATCTGTCCGGTGACGGTGTCGCCGTCCTGGCCTCCCGGTTCTGAAGCCAGTAGGCCCGACCGGCCCATCTGGCCCGACCGGCCCAGTCGCCATCGCCAGCCTCACTTCTGAGGAGGCCATCCCTTCATGAGGTCGGACTTGATAGCCACGACCAAGAAGAAGATCACCGAGTAGAACACCACCACCAGCACCGTCAGCATCAACTGCGAGTAGACCACGATAGCCACGACGACCAGGAATGCGTAGAGGAACGATGCCGCCCGACCCTGCCAGTTGAGGGGGCCGAATCCCACCTTGCCCCCCTTCTTCCCGAACCACAGATTGGCTGCGCGCTCATCCATGCTCATGCACCGCCCGACACATGGTTCCAGGCGTTCGACGGGTTGGCGGGTGTGGCGGGCCGGACCATGTCGCATACGGTACTGCCACACGGCCAGGACCACCCGATGACGCCGCGCTCGGTCGTCCGGATCGGTCAGGCGGGGGCGGCTCTGTCGATATCTGAGCGCCCTTCGTCGGGAAAGACGTACTCCACCTCGTGGAAGGAGTCGGCGTCGAGCACATACAGGAGTTCCAGCGGTTCGTCCCCGGTGTTCTCCACACAGTGATGGGTTCCGCCCGGCACGAAGACGGTCGCCCCTCTGCTCACCGTGTGCCACGAGCCGTCCAATAGGACCCGGCCCGATCCGCTGAGGACGAAGTAGACCTCGTGCTGGTCGTGGCGGTGCTCGGCACCGTCCACGGTCCCACCCACCGGGATCTCGGCCACCCCCACGGTCATCCCGGCAGTCGGGGTCCGATCGGCGCTGAACAAGGTGCGCCACGACACGATCCCATCCCACGCCTCGACCGGGGCCTCGTCCACATGGGCGATATAGGGGCGGATTCCTGACTCCACGAGACCAGCATAGGCAGCGACTTGGGTGCCGATCAATGCACCCGTCGACTACCCCACCGTCACGGGCAAGTCGCCCTCCGGTCGCGGACCGTCGTGGTCGGTCAGGAGTTCGTCGTGGTCAGCGAGATCAGCCGCGGCCGTCGCGACTGCCCGAGTTCGACCCACCCCTGTGGCTCTGGGATCCCTGGCCGTTCGAGCCCTGGCCGTTCGAGCCCTGGGCGCCAGCGTCCGGAGCCGGGCCAGGACCCGGGCCGGCTGGCACTGTGACGGGCGGTGCAGGGCTGGAAGTGGCCACGGGTGCATTGGCGGCGCTGCCAGCCTGGTCCGAAGCGTGCCGGTAATCAGAACCACCAGACCACGTGGGATTCGTCGTGACGGTGGCGGACGGCCCAGGAGGTGTAGCGCTGTTGCGACCCTGCTCTCCGTGGCTATGGCTGTCCGAGACGGCAGGCGCACCCGCGGCCTCGGAGGCCGGCGGGGTCGTGCTGATCACCACCAACAGGGCGACCAGATCGCCCGAGCTGTCGTTGGTACCGACGACCTTGACGGTGACACCAGGGACGATGGCCGCCACGGTGTCCGCTCCGGGCATCCCTACGTACTTGGTGGTAGCGGTCACGACCATGGTGGCGGTCGCCCCGGATGCCTCGGTGACCATGATGTTGCTTCCGGTCACCGTGCTCACGGTGCCAGACAGGAATGCGTGTGCCTGCCCTTCATCGGCTGAACCCGACCACGAACCGTGACCCTCACCGGCACCATCGCTGCCGTGATGGTCCCCGTCTCCCTCATGGCTCGACGCAGCGTGTTCGTCGTCGACCTTTGGAGCAGTCGTGTCATCATCATCGGCATCGTCATCATCGGCATCATCATCGTGATGGCCGGGCGTCGAGGACTGGGTGTGGGCATCGACGAACTGAGCATCGAGTTGCGACGGATTGGCACCGTCGGCTGCACCGTAGGCAGTCACTTTCTGGCCGACCAGGACTCCAGTGGCCGCGTTGCCGTCCAAGGTGTACACCGTCGTACTCGTAGTCCCCACGGTAACGACCAGGCCCCCGAAGAGCTGCATGGCGAATGATCCGAGGCGTACCGACTGCACTGTTCCGGTCACCTGTGTCAGCACGATCACGACTCGTGCAGCGGTCATGGTGGTGGCTGTCAGCAGCGTGCCTGTTGTCGGCGTGACCCGGACCTGATCACCGGATACGACTCCGGTCGGGGCGGTCGGTGAACCGGTCTCGCCATAGGTGGTCGTGGAGGTGTCGATGGTGAGCACGGTGCCATCGGCTTCGGTGAGTACGAAGCTGGTTGCGTCCACGGCACTGACCGTGCCGAAGATCAGTTGTCCGGTGGCATAGGTGCCACCGGGGCCCGGGGCGGGGGCCACCGGCACGGGCGGGGTACTGATCACGACGAACTGGGCATCGATCTGCGCCGGGTCGGCGGCAGTGGGCGCTCCATAGGCGGTCACGTACTGTCCGACGGTGACCCCGGGCTGCTTCGTACCGTTCTCCCGGAACGCCGTCGACGCCGTGGTGTTGACCGTCAAGATGAGTCCGCCCTGGAGTTGGATGGTGAAGGAATCGGTGCCGACCGAAGCGACCGTGCCGATCACATGGGTCAGGACCACGAGGACCTTGGCGGCGGTGATGGTGGCCGCATGTGACCGCGTCCCGGCGATCGGCGTGACGGTGACCTGTTCACCGATGGTCACGCCGGTCGGGGCGGTGACGGCACCGGTCTCGGCGTAGGTGGTCGTAGTGGTGACGTCAACGGTGACTATGGTGCCGCCGGACTCGGTCATGGTAAAGCTGTCGGTACCCACTGAGGCCACTGTGCCCGACACGTTGATCGGAGCCCACTGCCACGTCGAGGTAGTGCTCGTCTGGTGGGTCGTTGCCGATGCGGCTCGAGCGCTGCTGACACCGCCCAAGGCCAGTACGCACACGGCGGTGGAGGCGGCTATGACCGCGGCCTTCCTCGAAAGTTTCGTCATGCTGATTGCCCCTTCTGGTTTGTCCTCGACAGCCACCGACCCGCTGGATCCATCGCCTCGTTCACCCGCCCGCGGCCTGTCGGCCTCAGGGGTTCGTGCAACGTGATCAGAGACCTGATCGGCGCGATCGACCGGTTACTTGAGCAGTTCTTCCAACACACCAGGTCGGTGAGTCCTCGGACGACACCGGCACGGCATGACAAGGTTCCATTGTCATTGCACCTTGTACGCGGTATCATCCATCCATGAGCACGTCAGCCTTTCGAGTCTCCAATCGTGGCCAGATGGCGCTGCCGGTCGAAGCTCGAAAACGTTGGGGGTTGGAGGATGGAGGTTCCGTGGAGATCGCCGACCTTGGGAACGCACTTCTCATCGTGCCATCCGGACGAAACTCGCTGTCGGAACTTCTCCACCATGCAGTCGAAGAGGCGGGCGGCTATGGCGCTCTTGTCGCGGAAGTAGCACGCGTCGAACCCGATCTGGCCTGAACGACCATGACGGGCGTCCTTGTCGACGACCATCTGCTCCTCCGAGTACTGCTCGGTCACGAGCCTGATGCGCTGCGTTCACCTGGCGAACGGCTGTTTACCACAGGCCTCTGGTATCACCGCCTCTGCCGTGCGTTGGCCGGGCCATCACTCACGGGATACCTGTCCCGCAGGCTGGGCGACGTTCCCTCCGCTGTGGCCCGAAGCACCATCGGTGCCGTTGTTTCGCTGCCTCCAGAAATCGGACTGCTATCGCTACGCGAACTCGGATGGCCGATGTCCGAGGTTCTCCACGCCGGCCATCATCTCAACCTTCTCTCCCTCGAAGCGCTGACGGCAGCCCGTTCGATCGGTGCCGTGATCTGTCTAGCCAGAGATGACCGGAACAACCCACTGTTGGCAGCGGCAGCGGCCATGGGCGTCGAGGCCCGACTGCTTCCTTGAGGCACCCGGTCGCAGACGAATCAGATGACCGCCACGGCGTGTTTGTGACCGCAGTCACCAAGGGGCTCGAGTACCCGGTCGTCGAGGAGAAGGAGTGCCGTCGACTCCAAGCCCCTACGGGAGCGGGTGACGATTAGATTGCGAGTAGGCGCTCGAGTAGGGAGAGCTGTTCGTCGACCTCGGCACCAGCATCGTGATGGAGCGGCCTGACGGTTACGTCTTCGGCAGTGCAGATGATCCGAACGTGCTGCTGCGTTCGCTCTGCGACCAGCTCGGCTGAGCCCGGGTGCGATGAGACCTCACCAGTCGTCGGCGATCCTGTTCATGATGTCGAGTGACATCCGAGCCGCCGTGCGAGTCGCATCCGAGTCGCATCGTCCTCATGATGACGTTGTTCCTCCGTTGGGTCGACCGGCTACGCATTGAGTGCAGCATCAGCAGAGCCGATCATGCGGTCTGCCCATTGGACCATCTTCGTAGCGGTGGTCCTGCTCACCAGCAGCAAGCCGTAGTGCGCGTTGTCCTTCTCATTCAGCAGTCGGCCGAGGTCCTTGGCCATGCGTGCTCCATGCGGGTGAATGGTGGACACCATCGTGACGGCCTCACGGTGGTCCTGACCACGGGGGCGTTGCTTGAGGGTGATGCAGCATGCTGCGTCAGATGCCGCGATGCCCGCGAGGACGGCCAATGCTGCTGCAACTTGGGGCATCGTGTCATCGGACAGGTCACTGACGCACAACGCGGCCACCTCGGCGAACTTCTTGGCCTGGGCGAGACGCGCCATTGCTTCCGGCCGTCCGCACGGACTCGCGCCCGAGCTCCTTCGAGCAGTCATGCCACAACCGCTCCCAACAGGGCCACGTCGCCAAGGACCATCTCGAGGTCTCGGTGCCACTCGATAAGGATGGGTTCATCTGCGGACCGCAGCCGTCGCAGGTCCGTTCGAGTGAGCGCCATGATCTGCGCGTGATTACCAGTCCACGCGAGCACTCGGCTTGCCAGATCGTCCAGCAAGCCATCGGGAAGACGCTCCTCACCGACGACCAGGATGTCGATATCGCTTTCCGCGTCTCCGTCGCGCCGGGCGAATGACCCGAAGAGCCCGACAAGATCGGCATCGTACGACCAAGACGACACCTGTTCCACCAGCCGCGAGATGAACTCGCTTCGCAGGCCAACCAGGGCGTTGATCGCCCCAGTGGCCACGTGCTCCCGGTTCAAGAGGTAGCCGCCAGGCACGGCATCCACGATCCCCTCCTGCGTGAGGCGTTGCAGCACGAGGCGGACTCCGGTCAGCGCGCCACGCGAGGAGCGGCGATGGATCTCCGTGAGGGACAGTGTCACCGAACTGCTCGCGAGTACTTCAAGTACTGGTCCATCGAGGGTGGGAACCACGCTGTCGATCGGGCTTCCGACGTTCATCCGGCCTCCTTGATGACTTCACTATAATGCATTATCTACATTCTAATGAATCATGCCGAGGTAGCACCACCGATGTCACGAGGACCGAACTCTTATCCGTGGCGACCCAAGTCCGATCACGCCCGATCAGGCGTGCCGTGGCCCTGAGAAAGCGTATGCGCCGTACTCAGTCGGCCTAGGGGAATGAGAAGAGGGAGAGGCCAACGGCCTCTCCCTCTCTCGTGTCCTCCACTGAAGGCGGATCCCACTGTGCGGAAGCTCAGATGCAACTCCACCGAAGAACGCGTGCAATTTCCAGTGTCTTTCGCACGCATTTTCAGCTGCAGCCCGACGTCGTCCCGCAGCTCGAGCACACGTAGCAGGAGCCGGCCCGCTGCATGGCGTTGCCACACTGGTAGCAGTAGGGAGCATCACGCTGCTCGGCCCGAGCCAGCAGTCCGTTGGTCGATGCCGGTGCGGCCTGGGCGGCCGGTGCCACCTCGGCGAGTACCGCCGGTGCACTGGCGTCGATAACCGTGGCGATGATGGGATCAACCGACTCGACCACACTGGACGACGGCGTCGCCGTCTCCTCGACGCCGGGCAGCGTGGGCTGCATCCGCTCCGACGTAGAGAGGATGCCAAGATCGGCCCGCTCGTCGAAGGGCAGATAGTCCACAGCGAGGCGACGGAAGATGTAGTCGACCAGGCTGGTGGCGATCCGGAGGTCGGCATCGTCGGTGATGCCAGCCGGCTCGAACCGCATGTTGGCGTACTTGCGGACGTAGGTCGACAGCGGCACCCCGTGCTGAAGCCCAAGGCTCACCGAGATGGAGAAGGCGTCCATGATGCCGGCCAGGGTGGACCCCTGCTTCGACACCTTCATGAACACCTCGCCCGGACGCCCATCCTCGTACTCGCCGACGGTGACGTAGCCCTCACAGTCGGCCACCCGGAAGGAGAACGTCGACGACTTGCGGCGACGAGGCAGGCGCTCGCGCACCGCGCCGACCAACACGGTGTCCTGCATGCGGGCCTGCTCGTGGACCAGTGCGGACTCGAGCTCGGCGATCTTCGCACTGAGGTCGCGGGCATGGGCCTCGGCATCCGAGGCATCCGAGCCAGCCGAGCCAGCCGGCTCGATCACGTCGTCGTCCTCAGCGCCATCCTTCTTGGTGGTCGACAGCGGCTGGCCCACCTTGCAGTTGTCGCGGTACACGGCGACCGCCTTGATGCCCAGGTTCCAGGCATCGATGTGCAGCTGCTCCACGTCTTCGACGCTGACGTCCTCAGGCAGATTCACCGTCTTGGAGATGGCACCCGAGATGAAGGGCTGGACCGCACCCATCATGCGCACGTGACCGAGGTAGTGGATGGTGTTGTCACCCATGGAGCAGGCAAACACCGGCAGGTGCTCAGCAGCCAGATAGGGAGCTCCGACGATCGTCTTGTTCAGGTCGATGTAGGCAATGATCTCGTCGACCTGGTCGGGTGAGTAACCCAAGCGGGTCAGTGCACGAGGCACCGTCTGGTTGACGATCGACATGGTGCCGCCGCCGACCAACTTCTTGGTCTTGACCAGTCCGAGGTCGGGTTCGACGCCGGTGGTATCACAGTCCATGAGCAGGCCGATGGTCCCGGTCGGGGCCAACACCGAAGCCTGCGAGTTGCGCACACCGAACTGCTCACCGAGCTCGACGGCGAGGTCCCACGCCTCTTGGGCGGCGGACAGCAACTCCGTCGGGACCTGCTCCTCGTCGATGCCGGCCACCGCATCGCGGTGCATCTTCAGGACGTTGTTCATCGGCTCCACGTTCTCGTGGTAGCCGGCGAACGGTCCCATGCGAGCCGCCGTGCGGGCTGAGGTGGCATACGCGTGCCCGGTCATGAGTGCAGTGATGGCACCGGCCCATGCCCGGCCCTGGTCGGAGTCGTAAGGCAGTCCCTGGGCCATGAGCAGAGCGCCGATGTTGGCGTATCCGATGCCGAGCTCGCGGAAGCGCCGCGAGTTCTCGGCGATCATGTCCGTCGGATAGTCGGCATTGCCCACGATGATCTCCTGGGCGGTGAAGATGACCTCGACCGACGAGCGGAAGCCCTCGACGTCGAAGGACAGGTCGTCGCGCAGGTACTTCATCAGGTTGAGGCTGGCCAGGTTGCACGCCGAGTTATCGAGGTGCATGTACTCCGAACAGGGGTTGGATCCGTTGATCCGGCCGGTGTTGGAAGCGGTGTGCCACTTATTGATGGTGGTGTCGAACTGCATGCCGGGGTCAGCACACTCCCAGGCGGCCTGGGCGAACTGGCGGAACAGTTCGCGGGCGGGCACGGTGCGCACCACGTCGGCCTCGTCACCACGGGTGACGAGGTTCCAGTCGGTGCCGTCAACGACGGCCTGCATGAACTCGTCGGTCACCCGGACCGAGTTGTTGGCGTTCTGGTATTGCAGGCTGATGGCGTCCTTGCCGTCGAGGTCCATGTCGAACCCTGCGTCGCGCAACACGCGCGCCTTACGCTCCTCGATGGCCTTGCACCAGATGAAGTCTTCGATGTCCGGATGGTCGGCATCCAAGATGACCATCTTGGCGGCCCGTCGGGTCTTCCCACCCGACTTGATGGTTCCAGCCGACGAGTCAGCACCGCGCATGAAGCTGACCGGGCCCGAGGCGGTGCCGCCGCCCTTCAGGAATTCCTTGGAAGAGCGGATGCGCGACAGGTTGACGCCCGCACCGGAGCCGCCCTTGAAGATCACACCCTCTTCGGTGTACCAGTTGAGGATGGAGTCCATGGTGTCCTCGACGGCCAGGATGAAGCAGGCCGAACCCTGCTGGGGCACTCCGGCCACGCCGATGTTGAACCAGACCGGCGAGTTGAACGCCGCCATCTGGTGGACGATCAGATGCTTGAGCTCAGCCTGGAAGGCGTCAGCCTCTTCGTCGTCGACGAAGTAGCCGTCCTTGATGCCCCACGCCGTGATGGTGTCGACCACCCGGTCAGCTACCTGGCGCAGCGACCATTCGCGCTCACTCGTGCCCGGGGTCCCCCGGAAGTACTTCTGCGAAAGGATGTTGGTGGCATTCAGGCTCCAGCTCTGCGGAACCTCGACCCCGAGTTGTTCGAAGGCAACCGAACCGTCGCGGTAGTTGGTGATCCTGGCATCGCGTCGTTCCCAGACGACCTGGTCGTAAGGGTGGGTGTCTGCGCTGGTGAAGTGGCGGCGGATGCCGATGCCGACTCGCTGGGGTGCGATGGCCATGGGTGGACCTCTTTCTTTCTTCGTCTTTGGTGCGGTGCGTGGCGTTGCTAGTGCGTGCTGTTGCTGTGTTGGTACTTCCCGATTCGAGGAACGACCACCAAATGTGGTGCCGATTGCCTGCCTGAGCGGTACATCTGCCCCATCCACAGGTCTGGAACCGCCGGATAGTCCGGTAGTTCCACCCTGCCCGACCGCTCGGGCCTGTCACCATCGTAACCGGCCTAGATGACCATGAATTCCGATGTAGACACAATATGTTGTGGTTGACCCTCCCCCGAGGTACGAGATAGTGGGTCTATTACAGCAGTGTAGTTACGCCCTTGTCAATGAACCTCGAGCAGTTCCGTGGCAATCTGGTTGATGAAATCCCTGTTCGGAGGGCGTTCGCGAAGGTTTGCAAAATATTGCTGAGCGCGAGCGCAATTCCGGGGCTGTGAAGGCTCCACTCCCCCGCTCTCGACTCGCTACAGTCCCCTCTGTGGCCTCCCGAACTCCAGTAAGTATCGCCATCGATGCCGGCACCACCGGGGTGCGTGCCCTGGTCGTCGACGAGCAGGCCCGGGTGGTGGACATCGCCTACCAGGAGCTGACCCAGTTCTTCCCTCGGCCTGGGTGGGTCGAGCACGATGCCGACGAGATCTGGCGGACGGTACGCCACACCCTGTCCGAGGTGGCAGGACGGCTCGACGATTCCGGCCGGGTGGCCCGCTCCATCGGGATCACCAACCAGCGCGAGACCGTCGTGGCCTGGGACCGCTCCACCGGCAGGCCACTCCACCATGCGCTGGTGTGGCAGGACCGCCGCACCGCCGAGCGGTGTACCGCCCTGCACGAAGCCGGCCATCTGCCTCTGGTACGCGAGCAGACCGGTCTGGTCCTCGACCCGTACTTCTCGGCGTCCAAGATGCAGTGGCTCCTCGAAGACGGTGGCGTGCCGGTCGGGCCGGACCTGGCCCTGTCCACCGTGGACGCATGGGTGCTGTGGAACCTGACCGGGGGGGTAGACGGCGGAGTGTTCGCCACCGACGTCACCAACGCCTCGCGCACCATGCTCTTCGACATCGTGGTGCGACGGTGGTCGGACGACCTCTGTGCCTTGTTCGACATACCGGCTTCGGTACTCCCCGACGTGCAGCCCTCCTGCGGCCGGTTCGGCAAGGTCGCACCCGACGTGCTCGGTGGATCGTCCCCCTTGGCCGGGGTACCGGTCAGCGCCATGATCGGCGACCAGAACTCGGCACTGTTCGGACAAGCCTGCTTCGATCGGGGCATGACCAAGGCCACCTTCGGCACCGGCAGCTTCATCTTGATGAACGTCGGGGGCACCTGCCCGGCTCCGGTCGATGGTCTGTTGACCACGCTGGCCTGGGATCTGGGCACCGACGGCGACGTCGCCATCGGAGCCGACGGCGGCCCGAGGGATGGTCGAAGCTCCCTGGCCTACGCCGTCGAGGGCTCGGTGTTCGTAGCTGGTGCCGGCGTGCAGTGGCTGCGTGACGGGCTGGGCATCATCGAGCAGTCCTCGGACCTCGAGCCGTTGGCTCGCAGCGTCGACTCATCCGAAGGGGTCACGCTCGTCCCCGCCTTCACCGGGCTCGGCAGCCCGCACTGGGACCCTGGGGCCCGGGGCACCATCACCGGGCTCAGTCGTGGCATCGGGCGGGCCCACTTGGCCCGAGCCATGATCGAAGCCATGGGCTTCCAGGTCCGAGACGTGCTGGAGGCCATGGCCGCTACCGGCACGGCGCCATCAGTGGTGAGGGTCGACGGCGGGGCTTCTGTGATGGGGCTACTGCTGCAGCACCTGGCCGATCAGGCCCGGATCGACGTGGTCCGTCCCCAGTCGGTGGAGACGACCGCCCTGGGGGCAGCCACTATGGCCGGGCTGGCCGAAGGGGTGTGGGGATCTCTCGACGACCTCACCGCACTATGGACAGCCGAGGCCTCGTTCGCACCCCTAGCCGACGAATCCGAGGCCGAGGCCGCCCATCTGGTGTGGACGCGGGCGCTGTCACGGTCACGGGGTTGGGTCACGGGCACAGACGCCTGACCGATCTAGGCCAATCAGCGGCCCCGGCAGTCAGCAGAGCCCCCGATCGAATCGCCCGATCGAATCGCCCTATCGAAGCCCCCTATCGAATCAGGGGTGCATCAGGCCAGTGCCCGCCACCCGTGATCGGCCAACTCGGCCATGATGGCGATCCACTGCCGCTCACGGGTCCGGAACACGGGAGCAGCCCGGCCCACCACCAGCACCACCCCGGCCCGGACCAACTCGGCTGCAGCCACGGCGGGGCTCTGGTCCGGAGACTCGTCGCCGCGTTCGTCGGCCCCCAGTTGAGGCGACAGTGGCGCCACCGCCCACAGCGCCATGGTCCGCAGTTCCTCGTCGCCGGGAGCCGCTCCGTGGGCGGCCATCACGCGGCTGGTGTCGGCGTCGATGACGGCGGCGAAGTCGGCCGCCAAACTGCGGCACACCCGGTCGGCCAACCGATCTAGGAGAGTGGTGGGTGACTCTTGGACGAACAGGTCGGTGGCGATGTCGAGCAGTTCACCGTGGCGGTCCGGGAGCGGCCCTTCCACGGCTCGAAGGGTCTCGATGGTGACCCCGTCGACCTCGAGGATCTCCTCGCGTAAGAGGTCCAGCAGATGGTCACCGGCCAAGCCAACACCGAGTTCGTCGACCACGACCCCGTTATCGCGCTGAAGGATGTCGATGGAGACGACGTCACCCCCTACTGCCCCGATGCGGCTAGCCACGGCCCCGAGGGCCCCAGGTCGGTCGGGAAGTTGGACTCGGATCAGGTAGTTCGGCACCCACTCAGGCTATGGCGGCATTGTGTCGGCACGATTTCGTGCCGGTTACGAGTTTGGACCCGCCGCCGGCGGTACCTCACCCGCAGAGTCTGCCCCAGGCGACGGCTGCTTCCGACTGGCGTACTCATCGATGTACTCCTGGCCGGATAGTCCAGCGATCGACTCCATCAATGCATCGGTCAGGGCCCGCAGTTCGTCCTGGTCGGCATCGCCCCGAACTTCACCGGCAGAGCCCCTCTGGCCGGTCGTGACCATCTGGCCGGTCGTGACCATCACCCCTGCCTGCACGTACGTGACGGGTGGACCGAACCGGATCGTCACCCGGTGGAACGGGTGCATGAGCATGCTTCCCGGGGGCTGGACCCGTCGGGTGCCCAGGATCCCCACCGGGACGATCGGCACGTTGCCGCTGAGGGAAAGGCGAGCCACCCCGGTCTTTCCCTTGTGCAGCCGGATATCCGGAGACCGAGTGCCCTCGGGATAGATAGCCAGGACGCCTCTGCCCCCGAGGACCTCTGTTGCGGTGTCGAGGGCTCGCTGCGATGCATCACCCCCACTGCGGTTCATCGGGATCTGGCCGGCCGCCCGAAAGAACCAGGCCGTCTTCCAACTATCGAAGTACTCCGCTTTGGCCACATAGGTCACCCGGCGCTTGACCACGAGGGGGAGGAAGAACGAGTCGCAGAACGACTGGTGGTTGGCGGCCAGGATCACCGCACCATCGACGGGGATGTGCTCGCGGCCCTCCACCCGCACCCGCCAAAGCAGGTACAAGAACGGGCTGATGATCGCCTTCATGATCCAGTAGGCCACGGGTGAACGGTAACCGTGCATGTGCTGTACTGCACTGATGACCCCATCCGACCAGTCAGACGGCCCCTTCGACGTACTCGGGAGGGTCATCACCCTCCCGGTCGAAGTGCGCAAGGCAGCCCAGTGGGGCGTGCAGTATCTAGTGCCGGCGGCCGCCGCACAACGGATTGTGGACCCGACGGGGCTCGAGGTCACCGGGCCTCTGCCCGGCAAGGCCCTGATGGCTCTGGCCGTGTGTCGCTACGACGACACGGACCTCGACGCCTACCACGAGGTAGCCGTCAGCTTCGTCACCCGCCGCCACGATGCTCCCCGCGGTGCCACCACCACGCAGCGGATCCGAGAGTTCGCTACTGGCGCCATCGGCGCCTACATCCACCGGCTCCCGGTCGACCAGGAGTTCACCTGTGCGGCCGGCCGGGACGTGTGGGGCTTTCCCAAGTGGATCACCACCATCGACATCGACGAGCCCGTCCAGGGCAAGTCACGATCAGGTACCGGCACCACCGTGCGCCTGGTCGACGATGGCGTGCACGTCCTGACCCTGACTATGGCGGCCGGCGGACCGATCAAACTGCCGGCCCAGGCTCCACCGAGCTACTCGTTCCGTGACGGCATACTGCGCAAGACGGAGTGGACGACTTCGTCCGAGGGGGTGACCGGTCGGCCCGGAGGTGCCACGTTGATCCTCGGGGACCATCCCATGGCCGACGAACTGCGCAGCTTGGGGATGCCGAAGCGGGCGCTGTTCTCGTCGTCGGCTGCCCACATGCGGGCATCGTTCGGCGCCTCGGAGATCGTCTCGACTGACCGCTGACCCGTCAAGGGCTGTCGCCGAGAAACCGCTGAGCCGTCGCCCTCAGGCGGCCAGCGTCAGTGCAACCGGGTCAGAGCCTTGCGCAGGCTGCGTATTCCCTGGCCGACCCGCTGCTCGTTTTCGATGAGGGCGAACCGCACATGCCCGTCCCCACCTGGGCCGAAACCGACCCCGGGCGACGTGGCCACATCGGCCTCTTCGATCAGGAACTTGGCGAAGTCGAGCGACCCCATCTCCTGGTACGGCTCGGGAATAGGCGCCCACACGAACATGGTCCCTCGCGGCGGGGTGACTTCCCATCCGATCCGGTTGAGCCCATCACACAGCGAGTCCCGGCGCGACTGGTAGATGGCGTTGATCTCTTTCGGGTAGTCGGGGGCCTCGTTCATGGCCACGATGGCGGCGATCTGGATGGGCTGGAACGTGCCGTAGTCGAGGTAGCTCTTGAGCTTGGTGAGGGCGGCCACGATCTCGGGATTGCCGACCATGAAGCCGACCCGCCACCCGGCCATCGAGAACGATTTGGTCATGGTGTAGAGCTCGACGGCGACATCTTTGGCACCGGGCACCTGCAGGATCGATGGCGGCTCGTAGCCGTCGAAGGCGATATCGGCGTAGGCGAAGTCGTGGACCAGGATGATCTCGTGCTCCTTGGCGAACTCCACGATCCGGGTCATCCAGGCCAGGTCGACACACTCCGTGGTGGGGTTGTGCGGAAACGACAGCACCACCACCCGGGGCTTGGGCCAGGCGGACTCCCACGCTTCCATCAGGTTGTCGAAGAAGGCCGCACCCCCTGCGGCACCTTCGACTCCCTCGCCCTTGGCCGTATCGAGCCGGACATGGCGGATGTCGGCCCCAGCAAACAGCGGTGCGTAGATATGGATCGGATACGACGGCGACGGCACCAGGGCGGTGTCACCAGGGCCCACCAGCACCCACATGAGATGCGAAAGCCCCTCCTTGGCGCCGATGGTGGTGACCACCTCGGTATCGGGGTCGAGCTCCACGTCGAACTTGCGCAGATAGAGATCGCAGATGGCCTGGCGGATCTTGGGGATGCCACGGCTGGCCGAGTAGCGATGGTTGCGCGGGTTGCGGGCCGCCTCGGCCAACTTCTCGACGGCGACATCGGGTGAGGGCAGGTCGGGATTGCCGAAGCCCATGTCGATGACGTCACGCCCGTCGTGTCGAGCAGACGCCTTTAGCTCGTTCATGGTGGTGAACACGTACGGCGGCAACCCGTTGATCCGGCGGAAATCCATACCCCACAATACCGCCGACCCGAGCACCGTCGAACCGTCGAACCGTCGTCCGAGGCATCGCCCACGCCTGGCATCACTCGACCCAGGCGAGCATCTATCGAACGGCGGCCGCCGCCTCGGCGATTACCTCGAGCGACTGCGGCCAGGCGCACACCGCCCAGGTCGCTCCGGCGTCCGCTACTGACCTGAGCGTGGCTGTCGCCTCCTCGAGGGAGTCACCGGCCGGTCCGCCCCAGGTGACCTCTACTCCCTGGTCGGCCAGGCCGGCAACCCGGTCGGTGCCGACCTGCCACACGTTGACGGCAGCCCCAGTGGCTCGGGCCAGTTCCACCATCTCGGGGCGACCGCCGCCGAGCCATACCTGGATCCCGGCTGACGAGACGGCTGCAGCCACGGTGCCGAGCCGGCCCCGACGCATCTCGGCTGAATCAAAAGGGATTCCGTAGGCCTCGTTTTCGGCCCGGCTCAACTTGTCCCCGGTTCCGATGCCAGCGATGCACCGGCCGTTACTGATCGAGTCGACTCCGCACAGCACCTCGACGAGGACGTCATCGGGCACCATGCCGATGCGGGCTACAAGGGTGCCCAGGGCGATGGTCGAGGTGGATGCAGCCAGTGCACCCAACAGCGGTCCCGACGAGAGTGCTGGCCGGCCGGGCTGGCCCATCGGCCACAGATGGTCGAAGCAGAAGACGCCGTCGATGCCAAGCACTTCGGCCCGGCGAGCGGCAGCCAGGGCGGTGTCGGCCTCGTCGCGGAACTGCGGCAGGGTGATACCGACCTTCATAGCCCCACCCATCGTCCTAGCCCCACCCTTGGTTCGCTCCCCATCAACGGAGGCGCCCGCCGCCGGTGTCGGTCATGAAGCGGACTCGACCTGTGCCTTCAGATCGCGCAGTGCGATCGACATGATGCGGCTCTGGGCTCGCATCTTGATGAACCCCGGCAGCGGCACCTTCAACTCGGCCTCGAGGTGATAGGTGACCTCCGTGCCGTCATCAGACGAAGGCACGAATACATAGCGTCCGTCGAGCTTGTTGGTGATGTCACCTGCAGTCTGGACCCACGCCAAGGCACCAGGGGCCTCGGAGTAGTCATAGGCCAGGGTGTAGCTGGTGCTGCGGCCGAAGGCGGCAGCCCGGAACGTCACCAAGCTGGGACGGCCTTGCGCATCGCGTTCGTCGATGGTGACCGCCTTGATGTCGGCGGCCCACGACGGGTAGCTGGCGATATCGGCACTGACCTCGAAGCAGCGGGCCGGACTCGCCGACACCACCATCTTCTCAGTGGCTTGTTCCGACACGGCCCATCCTCCTACTGATCTCGTCTACGTGAGTCCACCCAGGACTCATCACGTCATATCGCCGAGCGACTTGGCCAGCCTAGATGCGAGCAGGTCGTAGTCGAAGGATGCCTCGGCCCGGCCACGTGCCGCCTCCCCCATCCGAGCCCGTCGAACTGGGTCGTCCAGCAGTCCGGCAATGGCCCGAGCCACGTCGGTGGCCTCGGTGGGGCGCCGAACCAGCACCCCCGTCACCCCGTCCTCGACGGCCTCGCCGGCACCACCTGATGCCCCGGCTACCTGGGGCACGCCGGCGGCGGCGGCCTCCAAGAAGACGATGCCGAACCCCTCTTGTTCCAGGCCTAGCCAGCGATTACGACACAGCATGGCGAATACATCAGCTGCGCCCACCAGTCGGGGAAGATCCGCGTCGGACACCCCGCCCGTCAAACGCACGGGGGCACCGGTCTTGGACACCCGGGCCGCCAGTCGCTCTGCGTCCCGTCCCCGACCCGCGATCACCACCGTGAGGTCAGGGTACGAGTCCGCCAGCGTGGCGGCGGCATCGACCAGCACCTGCATGCCCTTGCGCGGGACCAGCCTGCTGACACTGACCACCAGCGGCCCCTCACCAGGTAAGCCCAGTGCAGCCCGGGCTCGGGCTCGCTGGGGCGCATCCATCGGGGCGAACCGGTCCAGGTCGACACCAGGCGGGATCTCCACTACCGGGGGCATTCCCCGGCCTCGCACGGCTCGGCGGGCCTCGGCCGCCG
>Ga0194061_1000744_pt1 | contig 19838 bp, 16 predicted proteins | sample SepL2221m_MetaG_FD_163423 | JGI IMG/M metagenome (GOLD analysis project Ga0194061, IMG submission 163423) | Anoxic zone freshwater microbial communities from boreal shield lake in IISD Experimental Lakes Area, Ontario, Canada - Sep2016-L224-21m | ecosystem: Environmental > Aquatic > Freshwater >... | reverse complement strand
GTTCCGCACCATACGAGATCGTAACGAAGTCGGAACCAAAGGTCAGCCCGGCGCCCATGGCATGCAAGACCTCGGCCACAGCAATATCGCCTTGTAGTGAGGGCTTGCCCAGGTTCGCGATGGTTACCGCACTTCCCGGTACGAGCGCCGCCGCCGCCAGAAAATAACTGGCATTACTAGCATCCGGCTCAATCAGGTAGTTTCTGCCCTGATAACCGTTGGCGGGTGGGATGGTGATCTCGCGAGCTGTGGGGTGGGTTATAAAACCGGTCTGCGGGCCGCCGAATTGCCGCATCATTGCTGCGGTCATTTGAACATAAGGCTCGCTGGTTGACGCACCTGACTGCTGGATGGTTACTGACTGGTGCCCAGCACCTGCGGCCATCATCAGTGCGGATATATATTGACTGCTCTGGGCATCCGAAATCGCACACGATCCCGCCAGATGGCTCCGGGCGTTGACCACGATGGGGGGGTAACCCTCGTTCTGGCTATACGTTACCGCACACCCCAGCACGCGTATGGCGTCAACCAATTGGGTAATTGGTCGTTGCCGCATACGGGGATTGCCATCCAATGTGAATTCACCTTCGGCCAAGGTCAACATAGCGGTCAGAAAGCGTATGGTTGTGCCCGAGTTCCCGCAATAAAGTGTGGCGGATTTGGGCGCTACCAGGCCACCCTGACCAGTGATGATGACCCGCTGGGCATCGCGGTCGTGCTGGAGGGTAAAACCCAACTGCCGCAGGGCCTCGATCATACGGAGTGTATCATCGGCCCATAACACATTGTCGAGTTGGCTTTCCCCCCGCGCCAACGCCGCGAAAATCAGGGCGCGATTCGTAATAGACTTCGATCCCGGCACGCGTATGGTCTTGCGAATTGGGTGCAGGGCAGGTTGAATTGGGTGTACGTTACTCATACGGGCATGATACGCCAACACTCCAGCCGGGCCAAGTCTTCCGGTTAACACGGTATTTTTGCAAGGTAACGCTATAATTGGCGTTAGTCTTCCGCGCAGAGTTGTAACTGGAGTCCGAAATGTCCGTGATCGTAGCACCTGAGCTTTCACCCCAGCCGACCACTCCGGTCATTGTCTCGGTGCGTGATGTATTCAAAATCTACTCCAAACCGGGCACAGAAATGGAAGTTCGCGCCCTTGATGGGGTTACGATGGACATCCACCAAGGTGAGATGGTCGCCATCATGGGGGCTTCGGGCTCGGGTAAATCCACATTAATGAATATACTCGGATGTTTGGATCGTCCAACCTTCGGCAGCTATGTGCTGGGGGGGCGCGACATCACCCATATGTCGGACGATGAACTATCCGAGTTCCGTGGTGCCCGGCTGGGGTTTATTTTCCAGAACTTTAATCTGATTCCCCAACTTACCGTGGCCGAGAATCTGGAAGTCCCGCTGTTCTATCAGATGGTGCCACCAGCCCAGCGCCGCCAACGGGCGCATGAAATGGCTGGATTGGTTGGGTTGGAACAACGCTTGGACCATCGCCCTCAGGAATTGTCCGGTGGACAACAGCAACGCGTCGCCGTAGCCCGGGCCTTGATGAATGATCCACTCTTCCTGCTGGCCGATGAACCCACCGGGAATCTGGACTCTAAAACCGGTGCGGCCATTCTGGAGATGATTCACAAGCTCCACGACATGGGAAAAACCATTGTGATAGTTACCCATGATCCTGCCGTGGGGGCGCAATGCAGCCGTCGGGTGGTGCTGCGTGATGGCAAAATAATTGAAGATCTGCGCCAGGCCAAATATATCGCCGCGCAGATCGGCGGTACGTTGGGCCATGCCCATATATAACCGGCATACTTGCAGGTAGCTGATTTTTCCCTTATTCTGTTAATGGTGTGAATTCTTACGGAGTTGGCCTTATGAGTTGTACTGGTTGTTACGTTGTGACCGATTTCGGCGCGGTGAATGATGGCAAAACCCTCAACACCAAAGCGGTACAAGCCGCCATTGATGCTGCGGGTAAAACCGGGGGCGAAGTTATTGTTCCGCCCGGCACCTTTATGATTGGCACCATTTTTATGCGGAGCGGGGTGATATTAACCCTGCAGGCGGGGGCGATTCTGCTCGGTTCACCGCGGATCGAAGATTACATCGCGGTCAAGTGGGGTCATCATATGGACCGCACACCCTGGCACTTGATCGTGGCCCAAGGCTGCAAAGATATCACCATTCGCGGCCCGGGCTGTATTGATGGTAACGGTGTGAATTTCTGGGATCAGGACCGCCCGAGTCAATTCGTGTTCTACAATCACGGCTGGCATCGTCCCAGTCCAATGGTTGAAATCGAACGCTGCGAAGACGTCCGCATTCAGGACGTGTTCCTCACCGGATCGGCTGGCTGGACCCTGCATCTGTGGGATTGCACCCGTTCGTGGGTGCGTGGCGTGAAGATTCAAAATACGCTCTATGGTCCCAACACGGATGGGATTGATGCCTCTGGTTGCCATGATCTGATTATTTCCGACTGTCATATCAGTACGGGTGATGATGCCATTGCTCTGAAATCCTCGGTGGATTCGCGCGATTGCCGCGATATCACCATCACCAACTGTATTCTGGAAACCAGTTGCGTGGCGGTGCGGATCGGCTATGAATCGCGGCACGATTTCCGCAATATTACCATCACCAATATCGTGGTGAAAAATTGCACCCGGATTCTTGATCTGCGTTCCCTTGATGGCGCGGTAATTGAGAATATATTCATGAGCAATGTTGTGGCCCAGACCAACCGGGGCTGGCCATTCAATCGTCCTATTGAGATGTATGTGGACCACCTGGATGGTAAGTATGACGTGGTGCCGGAACATCCCAACCACGGCTGGCCGTTCCCCAAGCCACCGGTGGGGGCGATCCGCAATGTCACGCTCCGCGATATGGACATTTTGACTGATGGCCGCATATTGCTGGGGGCCGCCAAACCGGAATTCGAAGTGTCGCATATTCGGATGGAAAACATCCGGTTGCGCTATGCCATGCTGGATGACCCCAGTATCATTGGACCCAAGGCGATGAATGTGAGTTTTCGTCCCGGTTCACCGGAGATGCGGGCGAAATGTGCGGCGCTGTGCGTGGAGAATATCCGCGATTTTGTGTTGCGTGATTTTTCGGTGACCTGGCCCACGTATCCTGTGACCGACTCGTGGCGGATGTTGACCGACCCGAATCGTTTCTGCAATAAACCCTACTACGATGGGAATGAAGAGAAAATCCGCACCGGTGCCATGCGCCCGTCCTTCAACGCGATTTGGGCCCGTAATGTCCAGGGTGGCGAGTTGGATTTACGCGGTTTAACCGCTTCTGAACCTAATGCGGTCGCGTGCGATCTGGCCAATATCAACGCCCGGGTCATTCGTGACGTATAAGCGAATGCAGTTAAGGCTTAGGATTAATCTTGATACAGAGGTCTTGAATACGTAGACTTCAATCAGGAGTATCTAATGGTTCGTATCCTCATGGCTTTGTGGGCTGTGCTGCTTACCCCGCTGCTTTGCTGTAGCGAGGGGTTGGGTAAGCAGTTGGTTGCACAGGGAATGAGCCTGTGTGCCAGTCCCCAAGTGGTGGTGGTTACCGAGCCGGATCTGGACGACTGCTGTACCCATCGGCCCGCCGCAGGTCATGGTTCCGAACAGACGCCAGCCCATGACCAGCAGGATAAAGAATGTCACTGTGCCATGAAGTCGGCGGGGGACAATATCCCGTTGGAACTGCGTTTGCCCGTCAATCTCCATCCGGTTTGCTTGAATTATTTCATCCAGATTCAATCCTGCCTCGAATCCGTGTCACTAGCACCTGCGCTGCGGTCTCAGGATGCCTTTAGACCCCACGTCGGTGCCACCTTGCTGGCTTTAGGCTGCATGCTTACCACGTGAGCCTCCTTCCCGATCGCCCGGACCGCTAGTGCGGCACTAATGTCCTTGTTTATTTTTGTGATTTTCAGTCTGGAATAAACGCATGTCGCGTTATTCCCAAGTTCAATTATTTCGGGCTATATGCCCAGAAAAGGTTCTACCATGATGCGTAATTTATTGATCGTAAGTTTTGTGGCTGCAATGGGATTTGTCGGCGCCAACCTGATGGCTGAAACCGCAGCTCCAGCCAAGCCGGATTGCTGCGCCAAGTGCACCTGCAAAGATTGTAGTTGCTGCAAGAAAGACGCCAAGTGCAATGCCACCTGCACCAAGTGCGAATGCTGCAAGACTTGTGCGCCCAAAAAGAGCTAAGGGGCACATTGTCTGTGGTCTATAGCGGTTGATTCGGGGCTTTCTGGGCATCCAGAAAGCCCCTCTTTTATGATTTGGACAGGCGCTGGGCCAACACTGCCCGCAGTTGTTTGTCCCGCCGATAGATCATGACTGTCGCCACATAGTGGGGGCCTTGTGACCACAGATTTTGCAGTGTGTCGGTATTGATGTCGGGAGCCCCGCGGGTTTTCACTTCGATGCACCCCTTGAGTCTCTGATCAGCGATCCAGCCCGGAATCTTTTTCAGATCTGCCCCGCCGTGCATCCGGGTGGCATACCAGGTCACCGCCGGGTGCGGGATCGGGGTGGGGGCGGTGCAATAACCACCATCAACAGTTAAGGCCTGTGCCTGGAGGGGTCCGAGTACTTCGGTGCTTAAACCCGCCCGGGTGACGGCACCATCAATTTCGCCGATATATGCATCCGGTTCTGCCAACGCAAAGGGGGGATGTGGTATGCCCGTCACACTCCATGTGGCGTCATCTGTAACAATGGATGCCCGGCGCGGATGGGAGCCCAATAATTGCGCGGCTTCGCCCAGCCATAATACCGCTTGGACCACGCTGCCATGGTCACTAATCAATTCCAAGTGTCCGCCGGGGAGTTCGCTGTACTCCATGGCCGAGGATAATTTGATGCACGCGGCCCGCGCTTGGTCCAGCAAAGGCATAAATACCGCAGGCGAGGGGTAAAGCTCTTGCCAGCCGACCGCCCGAATTCCCCGCGACCGCCGGGCAGGGTCAATAAGAATGAAATCTTGGTGTTTAATATCGGCCCGGATCGTGGCGATATCCCGGCACCACACCTCGGTGTTACGTTTGCAGGCGCGTAAATTGGCTTCTGCCATCCACGCCCGCACCGGACTGAGTTCGACCAACCTAGTAGGTTGCTGGGCACTCCAAGCCAGGGCATCACCGCCGATACCGGCACATAAGTCCCAGACTTGGTGCAGGCCCAAGCCCGCCATCTGCCGGGTCTTATGCAGGGCCACCCGAAAACTGCTCGCTTGTTCCAAAGCCTCGGGCGTGGACCAGAACCAATCGAGTCCGAGGGATTGAAATTTACCCTTCGGCCCCAGAGCTTTGGCCTGAGTCCCCGCGATTACCAGTGCCGTCCGGACCAGAGCAGCGGGCCATTGTTTGCGCAGTTGGGCAATATCTTTGGCCTGAATGCCCCCCAGATGCTCCGCCACTTGGCGGGCTGATTGTCGCAGGGGTAGATATTGGTCCTCAGCCAATTGGACCAAGGATGCCACATTTAATCCGGCATCGTCAGGCTGATATACTGGACCAATGGGTCGGGACATAAAAACATCTCTTTTCCGAGGTAACATCTTACGCTATCATACGATATGATACTGCCTTATTCTTATCCCGGGTTGGAGTAATACGATGGAAAGACGGACGATCCTGTTTTTTGTGCTTACGGTCTTGCTGGTCGCGGGGATCTTTGGGGTGGGCTATGCCTATTGGTACTTCAGCACCCCCCAGTCCGCCATCGCGCAGTTGGAAATGGCAGGCAAATACGAAGCCCGTGTCCGCGCTGAAAAAGATACCCTTACCCCCGAGCAATACCAACAATTACTCGGCGAAACCATCCAACTTTACGAGACGCTCGAAACCCGGTTCGGAAAATCCGACGATGCGGCCGAGGCTTGGCGGCGCGTGGCCATACTGATCTATGAAGTCAAGAAAAATGAGGAAAAAGCGCTCGACTACTGGGAATATCTTGTTAAAAACTATCCCGCACAGGAAAAAAACGGCGGTCAGGCGCTTTTGGAACAAGGGAAGATATTACATCGGCAGGCGGATGACTTGAAGTCCCGCACGCTGCCGGAGGCGGATCCAAAGTATAAACGTGCGTTGGGAAAATATGAACAGTATCGCACTACTTTTCCCGCCGGTCCGGGCGCAGCCATGGCACTGATGGAAATGGGACGGATCTGGCACGAAGGTTTGGTAGAGCCACCGATCAATGCTCTGGAGTTGTTTAAGAAGTACCTGACCGACTACCCTCAGGGGGATGATGTGCCCGAAGCGATGTACCGCCTGGCCAAACTTTATGATTTTGCCAACGAGCCTGAAACGGCCCTGCGCATGCTTACGGATATGACGGAGAAATATCCCAAATCAGTACCATGGACCGAACGGGCCTTGATGGAAAAAGGCCGTTTGCTCAGTGACAAGTTGCACCGCCAGAAAGAAGCGGCGGAAGCCTATGAAAAAATGACCAAAGATTTTCCCGACAGCCCCAATGTTCCCGAAGCCCGCAGTCGCAGCCGCAGTGCCCGGCAGCGGGAAGCCCAGCAAGCCGGTGAAAGCTATGGGAAGGGCCGTTACGGCGGTACCATCCCGTATGATACTTTGGGTGACAAGGCTATTCCCCCGGCCGAACAACTCAAAATGTTTGCGCAGCAGAAGCTGGATGCGCAGACCTATACCCTGACTGTGGATATTCAGCCCGACCAGCACCGGATCACGGTTGCCGGTTCACTCACGCTGATTAACCGGGGTGATGACAAACGCGAAATTCTGCTCATGCTGGCCAACCACATGAAAGTCAATTCTGCGGCGGTGAACGGGGTACGACTGGTACCGCAGCTAAACGGAGACACTTGGCGTTGGAAACTACCCAGTATTTTCCGTAAAGATGAGCAAATTAAGCTGGATTTCTCATATACCGGTATTTATGCGGGGCCCGAAGCCCAACAAATTCGGCCCCAGTCCACCACCACGTCCCGACCCGCCACGAGGCCTGCCACCCGTCCGGCCCCCGGTACGCTGGAACCGACCACCCGGCCGGTGCTGGTGCATGTCCCGCGTGCCGAAGACGAACCGCTGGTGACACCGCATTTGACGGTGGGTGAGTTTGGCTACGGTTTGTCCTCCGGGCTGTGGTATCCCACCACCATCATTGGCGACCTGTTCAAAGCTGATGTCAAAATCCGTCTGCACGCTCCCGGCGAAGCGGTCCAAAACGGTCGTCTGGTAGAGCGCAAACCGGGCACCGCGACCAAGCCCGGTGAGTTCAAGTTCAGCACCGATGAGCTGGTCTTTGGACTCTATTTCGCCTATGGTCCATATGAACTGCAAGACGAAACTCGCGGCGCTATCCATTATTACACCTATTTGCGTCCGACCAACGCCAAAAAACATGATGCCTATGTGACCGCAGCCCACGATATTTTGAATTTTTACTCCCAATGCGTGGTGTCGTACCCGTATGAAAAAATGGCCATTGTCGAAGTCCCCTTACCGCCCTTCCTCGGGGGCGTTGGCCCGGCCTCGATGATGTGGCTGCAATCCGAAATGGTCAATCGTAAAGAAGTGCCCACTACGCTGCTGGCCCATGAATTGGCCCATCAATGGTTCGGCAATCTCATCCCGATCAATCTGATGGACAGCGACTACAGCCAATGGTTGTCCGAAGGCTTCGCCACCTACCTGGATGCGTTGTATACCGAGAAAAGCGAAGGTGCCAATGCGCTGCGTGTACACATGTTGCGCTACGCCCAGTTGTTCCTGGATTTCACCCTGCGTTTCCCCCGGGCTAAAGAAACCGTGATGAACTGTCTGCCGGATTCGCCACTATACCGCCCGGTGGTCTACGAGAAGGGGGCCTATGTTCTGCATTCGTTGCGTTATGTGATGGGCGATGAGAAGTTCTTCAAACTATTGCGCCGCTGGGCAGAAACCTATCGCCATACCCCGGCCAACGTCGAAGATTTCAAACGCGTGGCTACGGACGTTGCGGGCGAGGATTTACGCAGCTTCTTTGCCCTGTGGTTGAATTCGTCCGGCTTCGCCCACTACCGGATCGAAAAAATGATCGTTAAATCACTCCCCGATGGCAAACAATCGGTTACCTTGAATATCACCCAGCCCGACGAAATCTACCCCATGCCCGTGGATATTCGCTGCTATGGGTCGGCTGGCAAAGTGCTTACAATTGCCAAACAGCGGTTGGATAAGTCCGAGCAGGTGATTACCTTTGAACTGCCGTTCCAACCCGAGCGTGTGGAACTCGACCCGGAATTGTGGATTCTGCGCCACCCGGGCGATTCCAATCGTTGGCCGCGCAAGGAGTAAGTCTTGGTAGCGTAGATGGTTAGAGGAGATGTCAGGAGCAAATCTTGACAATCCCTACCAATGTACTATACTATCCACATACAAGTGAAGAGTTCCTTATCCAGAGTGTCCGAGGGACGGGCCCGTTGACGACACAGCAACCTAGTTGGTATCAGCCAGCGTTCGGTGCTAATTCTCCCACCCGACTCCGCCTTTTGCGTGGAAGCCTGGGGAAAGATAAGTGGTATTTTGCCCTCGTATACAGGGTAAACGTAGCCTTGGCGGCAGCCTCTTATCGTTCTGGAAAGAACCCGATAGGCGGCTTTTTTTGTTTTTGCCGGAGGCCACGATGAGCTACGTCAACGGTTTGAAGTGTAAAGAGTGCGGGGCTAAATATAGCCACCGCGGCGTACATGTATGCGAATTATGCTTCGGCCCGCTCGAAGTCGAATATGACTATGCCGCCATGCAGGGGAAGGTGACCAAAGCCTCCATTCAGGCCGGCCCGCACAGTCTCTGGCGTTATCGTGATTTGCTGCCGTGTGATGGGGAACCCAAGGCCGGGCTTAATTCGGGTATGACCCCGTTGCGCCGGGCGCATAATTTGGAACGTGTCCTTGGGGTTAAAGAACTCTACATCAAGGACGATTCTGCCAATTATCCCACCTGGAGCTACAAAGAACGTGTCGTTTCGGTGGCGATTACCAAGGCGATAGAACTGGGCTACGATACCGTCGGGTGTGCCAGCACTGGCAATTTGGCCAATTCCGTGGCGGCCCACGCTGCCGTGGCGGGACTGAAGGCGTTTGTCATGATCCCTCATGATCTGGAACTGGGCAAGGTTCTGGGCTCGTTGATCTTCCATCCCACGATGGTGCGGATCAACGGTAACTACGATGATGTCAATCGTTTGTGTTCGGAAATTGCGGACAAGTACCGTTGGGCGATTGTCAACGTCAACCTGCGGCCCTATTACACGGAAGGTGCTAAAACCTACGGCTTTGAAATCGCCGAACAGTTGGGCTGGCGTCTGCCGCAGCATACGGTATGCCCCACGGCAGGAGGAACGATTTTGCCCAAGATTTACAAGGCATATCAGGAATTTATCGGTCTGGGTCTGGTGGCCGATAACCAACCCAGGATTTATTCCGCGCAGGCTGCCGGGTGCAATCCGGTGATCGAAGCCCTGGAGGCCGGTCGTGACCTGATCCGGCCCCAGAAACCCCGTACTATCGCCAAGAGTATCGCCATCGGGAATCCCGCCGATGGTTATTATGTGCTTCAAACCTTGCGTCAATGCGGTGGGTGGGGGGCCAGTGTTAGCGACGACGAAATTGTGGAAGCCATTAAACTGTTGGCTAAAACTGAGGGTATTTGGACGGAACCGGCAGGGGGGACCACTCTGGCGGCCACCATCAAACTGATCGAATCGTGCCGTATACCCCGGGACGAAAGTATTTGCGTATGTATCACGGGTAATGGCCTTAAGACGGTTGAAGTGGTGCAGAATCATCTGGAAACGCCGGCTGTAATTCAACCGCGTCTGGAGGCCTTTGATCAGGTCATGCAAAATATGACGGCCGCATCGGTTGCGGCACCTGTTTAAGTCATGCAGTTTAATCAGTCTTTGGCTACAATAGCCCAAAACGAAGGAGTTCTTATGGCGATTAAAGTACGTATCCCCACCCCCTTACGGAATATTACCGAGGGGGTAGATCTGGTGGAAACCACGGGTGCTAATGTGGCCGAAGTATTAGCTCAGATTACGGCCAAGTTTGCTGGCTTGGATAAGCGTTTATTCAAGCAACCCGGCGAGTTGAACCGTTTTGTAAATATTTATGTCAATGATGAGGACATCCGCTTCCTCGACAATCTCGCCACCCCGGTCAAAGATGGCGATGAAGTCAGCATTGTCCCCGCAATTGCAGGAGGTTGAGTCATGGCGCATGCGAAGAAACGAGTCTGGTTGACCTTCGGGTCCAGTACCTTGGTTGAGGCACCCATCCTGTGGCGCACCAGCCGCGAATTTCCCGATGTCAGTTTTGATATCCGGCAGGCCAGTGTGACCAATGAAATTGGGATTATGGCCGTACTCTTTGAAGGTGAAACCGCCCAGATCGATGGGGCCTTGACCTTTTTATCACGCAGTGGTGTGACCGTGGAACCCATCGAGAAAAATGCCATCGAAGGCTGATTTTCTGTCGGGTCAGTGACCAACCAAGGATGTAAGCGCAGACGTTCGTCCCGTATACATATTACTAGGAACAAGTATGGCAATTTCCGATCAGGCACAATTACTCGAACAAGCCGACCCCGCTTTGGCCCGGTATAACCGACAAATGTTGTGGGCGCCCATCGGGATTGAAGGGCAGAAAAAACTCGCGGCCAGCAAAGTCCTTATGGTTGGTTGCGGTGCACTCGGTACCGTGTTGGCCAATACGCTGGCCCGCGCCGGGGTGGGCGATATCACCATTGTGGACCGCGATTTCATCGAAACCAACAATCTGCAACGCCAAGTCCTGTTTGACGAAGACGACATCGCCGCAGGGTATCCCAAGTCGGTGGCTGCGCATAAGAAAATCTCCCGGATTAATTCCGCGATTCGCACCGAAGCCATCGTGGCGGATATCAACCACCACAACATTGAGCAATTCGCGGCGGGCAAAGATCTGCTGCTGGACGGCACCGACAATTTCGAGACGCGGTTTCTGATCAATGATGTCTCCATCAAACTGGGGATACCCTGGGTTTATGGCGCGTGCATCAGCGCGATGGGCTTGGCGATGGTGATCCGTCCCGGCCAGACGCCTTGCCTGCGCTGCATTTTTGAAACCATGCCTCCGCCGGGCATGAACCCGACCTGTGATACCGCTGGCGTGTTGGGCCCCACGGTAAATATCGTGGCCAGTTGGCAGGCTATGGAGGCCATCAAATTGCTGACCGGTAATCTGGCCGAAGTCAGTACCCGGCTGTTCTCGTTTGATCTTTGGGACAACCGTTTCCAGCAGCTCAACGTCAGCAAGGCCCGCGATATCGCTGATTGTCCTTGTTGCAAACACCATCGTTATGAATTTCTCTCCGGCCAGTTCGCCTCGTCCACGACCTCGCTTTGTGGTCGCAATGCCGTTCAGGTGGCGCCGCCAGCGGGATTCAAGGTGGATTTTGAACACGTGGCAAATGGTCTGCGTGCCGTCGGCCAGCCGACCTATAACAAGTTCATGCTGAAGTGTACCATCAACGAAGGCGCCGCGGCGCAAGCCAAACAATACGAACTCACGCTCTTTGCCGATGGCCGTGCGATTATCAAAGGCACGCATGAGACCTCGGTGGCCCGTTCGTTGTATGCCAAATATGTTGGAGCTTGATCCCTTTAACGTAGGAGTAGACGCATGTTGGATGCCATTATTGCCACCATCGAACTGACCCGCCAGTCGCTGCTGAAATTGGTTGCGGACTTAAGCGATGCCCAGTTGACTTTACAGCCGGCGCCCAAGACTAATCACCCGGCATGGGTATTGGGTCATCAATTGTTTGTGGATTACAACTTCTTGAAGTTGATTGGTGGCCCGGAGACGGCCGTAACTGACGAGTTCAAGAAGCTGTATGGGGGCAATTCGACTCCGCTGGCGGATGCCGCCTTGTATCAAAACAAGCAGTGGTATCTGGAGCGGATGCACGAGGTTCGCCAGCAGATTTATGCCCGGTTGAAGACACTTACCCCCGAGCAATATAACGCACCGCACCCCGATCCGAATCGGCGCCAGCGCACCCCCACGGTGTTGCATGCCATTCTGCTATATGGAACCTGGCACGAAGCCTATCACGCAGGCCAGCTCTCGGCTTGGCGCCGGGTCCAAGGTCTACCCCCGGTATAAGGAATCCGCCTGTGCACGAGATCATCTACTACGATAACGCCGCAACCAGTTGGCCCAAACCTCCCGCCGTGGCCCAGCGTATGGCCGAGTTTCTCGCCCATGAAGCCGCCAATCCCGGCCGGGCCGGTCATCGCATGGCCATCGGTGCGGAAAAGATGCTGGATAATGTCCGGCAGAAATTTACGCAATTTATCGGTGGTACCGACCTGCATCGGATGATCTTGTGTTTGAATGGTACTGACGCCCTGAACATCGCCTTCAAAGGGCTGTTGCGGGCGGGTGATCATGTGATTACCAGCACATTGGAGCATAACTCGGTCAGCCGGCCCCTGCAGGCGTTGGCCGATGCGGGTTTTATCACCCTGACCCGGATTGATTTTTCCCCCGCCACCGGCGTGATTGATCCCGATGATATTAAACGGGCCATTACCCCTCAGACCCGTTTGATTGCGCTGACTCATGCCAGCAATGTGGTAGGCGTGATCCAGCCCATTACCGCCGTCGGTGCGATTGCCCGGGCGCATACCGTGCGCTTTCTGGTGGATGCCGCACAAACCATTGGTGCAGTGCCCATTTCTGTGGCGGATAGTTACATTGATTTCCTGGCTTTCCCCGGCCACAAGAGTCTGCTGGGGCCCACTGGCACCGGTGGGCTGTATGTGAATACCACGGTTCCACTTGAAGCCTTAAAACCGTTCCGTGAGGGTGGTACCGGCGGCGATTCCTCCAGCCCCACCATGCCCCGGCAGTTCCCATATTTCCTCGAAGGTGGCACGCCCAATACGGTAGGGATTGCAGGTCTGGGGGCGGCGCTGGATTATGTAACGTCCCAACCGGCCGGTGCCGTATTGGCGCATGAACAGGCTCAGGTGCAAAAAATTATTGAGGTATTGGGCACGCTGGCCAATTGCACGCTATACGGTCCCCCCAGTGCGCGGCAGCGGGTGGGTACGCTTTGCTTCAATCTCGCCGGCTACACACCCCATGAAGTGGGCAGTATTCTGGATGAGAACTTTACCATTGCAGTCCGTCCCGGACTGCATTGTGCCCCTTATGCCCATAAAACCTTGGGGACCTTCCCGGATGGAGCCATTCGTATCAGCCCTGGAGCCTTTAATACTGCGGTCCATCTGGATGCCCTGATCCGTGCCCTGCAGGAGTTGCATAACTGAGAAAAATGCCGGATTCTCGCCGAATTGCCAGAAAAACCGCGTTCCGTCTTGCCATGATTCGATAGCTTGCTATATTGGGCAAAGTGCAATTCCGTGATTGATGGTCATTTTAGGGTGATATATGTCGCAGCGCCGCTGGAATGGGATAACCAACGACATGATTCGAGTGGGCCTTTTTGGCTCCGCTGTGGCCACTATTATTGTGGGGGCTGGTTACTTTTTCAGTGTCTATTCTGCCACCCATCCGGCGAAACACATGGAGCCAGATGAAACCGCGACCAACCCATCCGAAACGTCCAATGCTACCGTGATTAAAGTTGTTCCGGGTAACACCACGCCCACCGTGAGTACTGGTTCGACCCCAGTTAAAGTAATCCCCACCCCAGCCACGCGTCCGGTCCGGCCCGGTTTGCCACCTTTGGCCATCATGCCGTTGCCTTTCCTGCTGGGACAGTTTGCCAAGCCCGGCGAGGTGGTTGAGGCGACCTTTGCCAGCCCCAATCTATGGCAGGCCGGGCTGATACTCGTGCTCTGCGCGGCGGTCGGGTTTATATTGTTGGCATTGGCTAAAATCCTTAACTCACAAGGGTTTCGGATTCATCAGTCTGAATTGTTAAGCAGCAAGATTGAGGCCCTCAACGAAACGATCCACAACTTGTCCGATACTCTGAAGCACACCAAAACGCCCGCACATCAACCACCGCCAGCGCTACGGGAACCGGTTCAAGTTCACTCGCGTCAGCATAAACACGAAGAAGCAGACAACACCGCCGTACTGACCGCCTTGAAGCAACTGCACGAAGCCTTGCTTATGACCGATAGCCAGAAACATGATTTGCTGGCCCGCATGGCCGAGAAGAAACGTCACGATCTGAAGCACCAGATCGGTCATCTCATCGAAGTCAATGACTGGCAGGCGGTCGAGGCGATTCTAGAAAAACTGCGAATCGAGTTTGGTGCCCACGACACAATGGTCACTGATTTGACCGGACGTGTCGGTATGGTTCGCGCCCAACGGGCCCGTCAGGATGCCGAATCGGCCAAAATCCAATTACGCCAACTCCTTGCCGCCAACGCCTGGCCTCAGGCGGAAGAAATCATGATCGGCTTGCTCAATCGTTATCCCGATGATCCCAATATCAAGGCAATGGCCGAAGAAGTTCGGCGGGAACGCACGCGGTTTGAACATGATATTATGAGCCGTATGTTCACCGATATGAAAGAATGCTCCGAACGTCGCGACTGGCGGCGGGCACTGCAAATCGGCGAAGAAATCTGTCAGCGTTACACCAGCGAACCGCGGGTGGAGCAGTTGCGTAATGAGCAGTTAAGCACCCTCCGGCAGAATGCCGAGGCGCAGGAACGACGGGAAGAGGAGGAACTCTTCAAAGAAATGGTCCGATCCAAACGCTATGACGAAGCATTGGGCGTGGCCCATCGGGTTATCAATAAATTCCCCACCAGTACGACCGCTGCGGAATTGTCAAAATTGTTGCCGAAGATTGATGAGTTAAGCAAGCAGGACCCCGGTCGTATTGCCTTGGGAACCGTAGGCGTAACCCCGAGTCCTGACAATATCCCCACACCCGTCCCAGCCCCGGAAACGGTTTCGATACCACCCGGTCAGGCTCCGACCAATCCAACCTAAGCGTTGTAGAAACAAGACTTTACATGCTTGGAGCAGAATTATTATGCTCATGGTTGCGTTGGCCAGTAAAAGCGGACAAAATGGATTTATATTGACTGCGACTCTCTGTATGGGCAGATTCATGCCCATATAAGTGCGACTAAACGAAGCAGGAGTGAACGTTTATGTTTCGAATTGTGCAGGCCCGTTTTCTTAGTCCGGATGTCAAATTATTTGAAATCGCCGCGCCCCGCATTGCCCGTAAACAAAAGGCTGGCCAGTTTATTATTTTGCGGGTCCACGATCACGGCGAACGTATCCCGTTGACCATTGCCGGGGCCGATCCCACCAAGGGCACCATCACGATCATCGCCCAGGGGATTGGCAAATCTACCAAGCTCTTGAATCACTTGGAAGTTGGTGATGTGATTCGGGACGTGGTGGGGCCGTTGGGTAAAGCGTCTGAAATCCATAATTATGGCACGGTGGTGGTCATTGGTGGTGGGGTGGGTACTGCCATTGCATATCCAACGGCGAAAGCCCTGAAGGATGCCGGCAACCGTGTGATTTCAATACTCGGTGCCCGCAACCGTGAGCTGATTATTTTGGAATCTGAAGTCAAAGCCATCAGCGACGAATTGTACATTACCACCGATGATGGCAGTTATGGCGAAAAAGGCCTGGTTACTGATCGTCTGGCCAAAGTGATTGCCGCAGAAAAGGTGGCCCATGTGCTGGCCATCGGCCCGATCCCAATGATGCGGGCCGTGGCGGAAACCACCCGCCCCTTGGCGATTCCCACCACGGTAAGTTTGAACGCGGTGATGGTGGATGGTACCGGCATGTGCGGAGGCTGTCGTGTGGTGGTGGATGGCAAAGCGCAGTTTGCCTGTGTGGATGGCCCGGAATTTGACGCCCACAAGGTTGATTTCAAAGTCCTTGCCCAGCGCAACACGATGTATCGTGACGCCGAAAAGATTGCCCTCCAAGCCTTTATCGCCAATCCCGCTGATGATGTGGAAAAGGCCAAGCATCAGTGTAAGTTACTCGACTCCGTTCCCGACCACGATTAATTTGCCTCATATATACAGGGAAATAACCCATGAGCCATAATTCACTGCCTCCCAAAGATCGCCTCAAAGTCACCCGGCAACACATGCTGGAGCAACCTGCGGAGTTGCGCCGGGCCAATTTTACCGAAGTGAACTTGGGATTAAATGAGCATCTCGCCAAGACGGAAGCCAGCCGTTGTCTGGAGTGCGCCAATCCCAAATGTGTGGAAGGTTGTCCCGTTGGCGTCAAGATCAAAGATTTTATTGATTTGGTTATGGCCGGTGATTATCTGGCCGCCGCGGCCAAGATTCGTGAAGACAATGTCTTGCCTGCCGTGACGGGACGGGTCTGTCCTCAGGAGACACAGTGCGAAGGTAACTGTCTGTTGGCCAAACGCGGTGCGGCCTTGGGTATTGGTAATCTGGAACGCTTTGTGGCTGATTATGAACGTCAGGTGGGCAAGGTTGGTCTGCCAACCAACGCACCCAAAACCGGCAAGAAGGTGGCCATCATCGGTAGTGGTCCCGCAGGACTGAGCTGTGCCGGTGACCTGATCCAACGCGGCCATGAAGTCACGGTGTTTGAAGCGCTGCATGAAATCGGCGGCGTACTCATGTATGGCATCCCGGAGTTCCGGTTGCCCAAAGATATCGTGCAGGAGGAAGTCAACAACATGCGCCGCATGGGGGTGGACTTCCAGACCAACGTGGTGATCGGGAAAACCATCACGATTGATGAGCTGCTGGAAGAAGAAGGCTATCACGCCGCGTTTGTGGCCACCGGGGCGGGGCTGCCCAACTTCATGAATATCCCTGGAGAAAATCTCTGCGCTGTCTATTCCGCCAACGAATTTCTGACCCGCGTCAATCTGATGAAGGCCTATCGTTTCCCGGAATATGATGAGCCGGTATTTGAATGCAAAGGCCGGAACGTCGCGGTCATCGGCGGAGGTAACACAGCCATGGATGCCGTGCGTACCGCCCTGCGTTTGGGCGCTGCCCATGCGTATCTGATATACCGTCGTTCGGAGGCGGAAATGCCCGCCCGCATTGAAGAAGTTAAGCACGCCAAGGAAGAGGGCGTGGAAATTATGTGTCTGCATAATCCGCTGGAATATATCGGTGATGATAAAGGCTGGATCAAAGCTGCCCGTATCCAAAAAATGGGCTTGGGCGAGCCTGATGCCAGTGGCCGACGCCGTCCGGTCCCGATTGCAGGCAGTGAATTTGATCTGCCTCTGGATATGGCGATTGTGGCGATTGGCAATAGTTCCAATCCCCTGATCCAACAAACCACTCCGGACCTGAAAACTGATAAGTGGGGTCATATCACGGTGGACGAGCACAACATGAAGACATCGAAGCGTGGCGTATTTGCCGGCGGTGATGTGGTCAGTGGCGCGGCTACCGTGATTCTGGCCATGGGCGCCGGTCGGATCGCAGCCAAGGCTGTGGACGAATACCTGCGTACCGACACTTGGTAAGTACGCCTAGTCCTATACCTGGGGTGGGAAATCTTTGGCGACCCGCAAAGTGAAATTGCGATAACTGGCTTCCTGGGTGCCAATGTCACCTCGGAAATAAGCTGAGGTATAGCGCAGCCCGGCGGCCGCATTCCAATTTTCCGAGTAGGCATCAATTTCCAATTGACTGATCCCGCTGCCCCGCAGGTGCCGGGTAAGTTTCCCAATCCGGGCATCTTCAAGCATATTTTGTAACGCTGGTAACTGCGCAGGTTCCTGCAGCCATAGTCCCAGCGCCCAGATCTGGGCATAATACCCATCCACCGACTTGGCTTCATTGGTTATCACCTGACCGGGGTGGGTGGGCAGAATCCGGCTTAATTCCCAAAGTTTATTGGCCCGCGCGGCTTTTTGCAGTTGTTGCCACCGGCGATAATTCTGCAGCGATTCGAAGCGGGGATTGGTCCCGGTCCAGGTAATGGCTTCAAACTGCGTGGCCAGCGCCTCTTCGTAGGCACTGGGCAGTCGGTCTTTAAGCGCCAGCCAACTGAACTGGTGCCAGGCTTCATGGGCCATCATGCCCAAGGTCAACTCCCGGCCAATATCAAAACCGGCAAACACCCCACGATGCGAGTAACCTCCCGCCGTGATACGCAAGTAAGTCGCGGCATATTCGCCGGTATATTGCTTAGTGTATGTTTCCCACGTTCCGCGCTGGGCAAAAACATAACACTCCATACGCTGGGCTACCACGGCTCCCGGGACCCATTTTTTAGCCTGATCGTAAGCGGCTTCCAAGGTCAGGGCCATCAGGCGTTGATATATCGGATCGCTGACGGTGGTGTAGACATGGTAGTGATTAGTAGTAATCCGTACCCCCGGCGTGCCAGCATACTCCCAAGGGACCGTGTCCAGAGGCTGCTGGGCAAGGTAGGAGATGGCCGCATAGCTGGGAGGTTTCGGCCCCAACCCTTGATCGTAACAACCGCCCAGCAGGGCAATGCCTGCCAGTATCGGCAGCAGGATATTTTTCAGAAATTTAATAGTCACTCAAAGCCTTTCGGAAGCAGACTGCCCCAATAGTAGCGAAAGCCATGCGTTGTGTCAGCAAATACGGCAGGAACATGTCGTATTTATGAAAGCTTTCGCTTGGTCTCATTGTGCAAACCCGGCCTGTGCGTTTATGCTGGAGCCATGAGTTTAACTTTTGACATTATTCAGGAAAGTACGGATACGGCAGCACGGCTGGGCAAGGTTCACACCTGCCACGGTGACTTTGATACCCCCGCATTTATGCCGGTGGGTACCCGTGGGACGGTAAAGGGGATCACTCCCGACCAACTCCGGGCAACTGGTGCCCAAATTATTCTTGGGAACACCTACCATTTATTGCTCCGTCCTGGTTCCGCAGAGGTTGAAAAGCTGGGGGGATTACAGCGTTTTACCGCTTGGAATGGCCCGATGCTGACTGATTCCGGCGGATTTCAGGTGTTCAGTCTTTCCGAATTGCGTAACTTTGACGACGATGGTGTAACTTTCCGAAGCCATATTGACGGCGCGATGGTACGTATGACGCCGGAATCTTCAATCGCCACCCAGTACCAGCTCGGTTCCGATATCGCGATGGCATTTGATGATTGTCCGCCAGCCGATTGCCCGCCGGAACGTCTGGCCCAGGCCTTGGATCGCACCTTGCGATGGGCCAAACGCAGCAAGGACCAGCACGATTTGCTGGATGTTCAGCGACGACAATCACTTTTTGGTATTGTTCAGGGTGGAACCAACCCCATCGAACGTAAACGCTGTGCTGAAGCACTCTTAGAGATTGGTTTTGACGGGTACGCCTTAGGGGGGTTGGCAGTAGGGGAAGGCCATGATCGCATGGTGGAAACTATCCAGTGCACTGCCCCATTGCTGCCCAAAGCACAGCCACGCTATCTGATGGGGGTAGGCTATCCCAGGGACATTTTGGCTGCTGTCAGGCTGGGTATTGACATGTTTGACTGTGTTTTACCCTCGCGTAATGGGCGTAATGGCTTGGCCTTCACCTATACGGGGGCGATTCGGCTGCGTAACGCCAAGCATCTGGGCAATCAGAGTCCCATTGAGGACGGTTGTGACTGTTATGCCTGTCAGAACTTCAGCCGGGGGTACGTCCGGCACCTGTTTGCAGTGGACGAAATGCTGGGGCCAATCTTGGTAAGTATCCATAATTTGCGGTTTTACCAGCGCTGGATGCTGGACATAAGGCGTGCAATTCGCGACAATTCCCTATCTTGCCTTGTCCCGCCTCCAGACCGTCTGG
>Ga0194061_1000743_pt1 | contig 19849 bp, 17 predicted proteins | sample SepL2221m_MetaG_FD_163423 | JGI IMG/M metagenome (GOLD analysis project Ga0194061, IMG submission 163423) | Anoxic zone freshwater microbial communities from boreal shield lake in IISD Experimental Lakes Area, Ontario, Canada - Sep2016-L224-21m | ecosystem: Environmental > Aquatic > Freshwater >... | reverse complement strand
CGGTAGGATCACCCTCCAGCCGCATCGATTCGCGCGGCGTCGGCAGGCCGCAGCCGGTCTCGGGACAGACCGGCACGAAGCGGAAATACTCCCCCAGTACGTCGGTGATGTAGCGGTCGTGCTTGTGGCCGCCGTCGTAGCGCACCTGTTCACCCAGCAGACAGGCACTGACGCCGATGTTGATCGATGCTTTCACAGGGGGGGGCTCATACCGGGATTGCGGAGGGGTGAATCAAACCGGCCAGCTCGGGGCATTCAGATATCTGGCGGCCGTTTTCGACGATGTCCTTCAGCAGCCCGGCAGTCGATGTATCGCCGTATAGTACGGCGCCGACCAGTTGTCCGTCACGGCAGAAAAACGCACGGTACGAGTCGCCATCGAGCTGCTCGTGGAGTGTGGTGCTGGCGTCCTCCGAGTGAATCTGCCCGCAGCTGAACAGATCGATGTCCAGAACCTTGATTCTGGTCGAGGGGGCCATGCCGGAGAATTCCGCCGCTCCTCCGCCGGCATTGCACCCTGCAACCGCTCCCTGGGCATAACCGGCCGGCCAGATGCCGTAGAGCGCACCGCGGTGCTCAGTTACGTCCCCTGCTGCCAGAATATGCGGGTCGGAAGTGAACATGCGGTCATCAACGACGATGCCGCGATGGACCGTCAGTCCAGCCTGTCGCGCAAGATAACTGTTGGGGCGCACCCCTACGGTTATGATCACCAGGTCAGCAGGTAGAAGCTGACCGTTTTCCAGCACTACCCCCTGGACACATTCGTCTCCGACCAGTTCCATGACGGTCCGTGTGCATAAAATATCCATACCCTGGGTTTCCAGGCGCTTTTGCAGCAGTTCACCGGCCCGTGGGGGGAGTTGCCGGGGGAGCAGGGATGGGAAGCCCTCAATAACGGTAATCTGTGCCTTGTGCCGTGCCAGGGCCCCAGCGGTCTCGAGTCCCAGCAGGCCACCGCCGATACAGACGATGCGCATTCCTGCGGCGATATGCTTCAGAATGGCACGGGCATCGTCAATTGTCCGCAAAACATGGACACCTTCCCGTGTGGCTCCTGGAAAAGGAGGGATGAAAGGATGTGCACCGTTGGTCAGCACCAGGAAATCGTAATCGAGGCTGCGACCGTCTCTCAGCATGACACAGTGTTTCTGCCGGTCGATGGAAGCCGCTTCGGCAGGGCAGAAGTCAATTTCCTGTTCATCAAACCAGTTCCGGGACTGTATCAGAAGCTCTTCTTCGCTGACGTCACCGGCCAGAAAACGGGTGAGGTTGAGCCGGTAGTAGGGGAGGGATGGTTCCCGCGAAACAAGTGTGATTGATGCGTGCGGCGAATGGCGCCGGGCTTCGGCGGCGGCGGTCAGGCCGGCGATGCCTCCGCCCAGCACGACGATGCGACGAAGATTGCCCGCCTGTTCGACATTGGTTTCAGGAGTGATAAGCGGGGCAAACATGGCGGAGGTAGCACTGCAGACCGGGCATGTCGCAGGGGGGTGTACTGCCTGATGCCGATAGCTGCAGATGCCGCACTGCCAGACACCGGCAGCGACGGGGGGATGCTGTCCCGTTGTGATTGCAAGGATACTGAAAGAGTCACCGTCTACTCCACAGACGGGACAGCTGGCGGGCGGCCCGGCATCGTGATGAACGTATCCGCATACGTCGCATTTCCAGGTTTTCATGCCGCTGTCACTGAAGATGCGTGCTGATGATGGTGCAGACAGGCTTCGATATGGTGCATGATAGTGGCGGCTATACGCTCCGGCTGATTGCGGTCATTGTTGAAGAGCAGGTCATACAGTGCCGGATCGTGGTCGTCCCGGTCCAGAAAGTCGCGGGTGAAATGATCGCGCAGCTTCTGCTGTTTGTGTATTATCTTTTCGGCTTCTTCCTGTTCCAACTCCAGCCGCCGGGCAAGTGTGGCGGCTTTGAAGGCTTGTGAACCATATATCCTGAAGTGATAGGAGTGATCGAAATGACGGGTGATGACGGCTCCTCCCAGTTCGACAATGATGACATTGCCCTGTTCCGCCAGCGCCACAACGTGACGGGAAAGCAATCGGAAATAATCCTGATCACTCTTCCAGCGTGGTGAAAAAGTTGCCAGGACTTCGTTGAGAATACGATTATTTTCACCGAGGGTCTGCAGAATGTCTTCTGAAATATTGTGTCGGCGGGCAACCTCCTCCAGAATGGCCTTGTCGATCATGACCCACTCGTCACCGGTTTTGTGCATCATCATTTCACGCAGCCGCTCGGCAACCGGGTACCCTTCGCAGCCGAATTCCCGCGAAATGGTAATGCAGGGACGCGGCTTCGGTTTTCTGTGCTGGGAGGCTGCCTTCTCCTTCTGGCGACGGTTGTATTCCTCGAGGGAGCCGATACGCAGATCGACAGACGGTATCAAGAGATTTTCAGGCATGGTGCATTCTCCTTTTGAGCTTTAGCGTCCAATCTTATAGAGGATGTGGCGAATCAGTTCCATTCGGAATAATGTGTGCAGTTTTTTCGGGTGAATATTTGAAAGAAGGATATTAGCGGGTGCTACACACGTAAACCAGCAGAGCGGGTGTTTGCCCATTTTTATTCTGCTCCTCAAATCATCAGCCGTGTCGGAAAACCAGATATCACGAAACGATGATACACTCAGACTGCCCATTTTTTCAAATGCAACCGGGCATGAATAGACATCGCCGTTTGGATGGATCTGAACCGTGGTATAGGCAGCTACGCAGCGGTATTTGTAAAGTATGGATGGTTCTTTTACAAAAGTTCCAAACTGGGCAAAGTATTCATCCATCATGGGAAACATTTTGGCAAAATCCCGTTTCAAGATTCCCAACTGTTCCTCAAAAAGTGGAATACTTGATTCACTTAATTCAAGGTCTTCCGGCAACGAAAATTCCATGCCGTCGCACGAATGAGCCGGTTGAATCGTTATCCCATCAATATTGGCTGCGCAGGCGAGCGTAACCAACTGAACCAGCTCACCGACGTTGCGGTTGTTGACCGTGCAGTTGATGAAAATCTTCGGGCGGTCTGTGCGCGCTTTTTGAAGCTTCCTGATGGCAGCAAATGTTTTTTCGAAACTGCCTGGAACGCCGCGGATGTAATCGTTGGTTTCAGGACAGCAACCGTCAAGCGAAAGGTAAATCATGTCCAGGCCGGAGTTAACAATCCGTTCTGCCATGGCATCGGTAATTAACAGGCCATTGCTGTTGACGCTTGTCGTCATTCCGAGCGATCTGGAGTGGCTGAACAGTTCAAAAATATCTTTGCGCAAAAACGGTTCGCCACCCGAAAATGCCACGCTGAACGTGCCAAGTGAAGCCAACTCACCAAGTAGTTGTTTTTCCCGTTCAAGCGACATGTTATCGCTGCCTTCCAAAGCCTGCCACCGATCACAGGTCACACAGCGGGAGTTGCAACGGTAGAGAATGTCCCACTGTACCTTGAGAGGGCCGGCCAGTGGCCGTATTCCCCCGCAGACAAACTTCAGAATGTTCGCTGATTGCCGCAGTATTTTCATTGAAGTTCTACCTGGGTATAAGCCTGCCGCACTTTTTCCATGAATGCGCCGTAACTGAAGTTTTTTTCCACATATTCTGCCGCAGCACTTGCCAGGCGCTGCCCGAGGTCATTGTCATCCAGCAGCCGCGCTATTCCGGAGGCAAACTCTTCGGGCGTCGCTTCTGTTAACACCGCAACCGTATCGTCCAGCACCTGCGTATGCGTCAGCAGGCGGGTTGCTACGACCGGAGTTCCCGACTGGAGATAGGAGTACAGCTTCATGGGAGTGTTCCTGCCGAGTGTGCGCGGTGATACCAGAACATCTGCAAGTGCCATGAATGCAGGCATCTCCTCCATCGGCCGCCGCCCGAGTATCCTGACGTTGTGTGTGATTCCCGTCTGCTCAACCGCCTGCAGCACTGATTCTATCTGATCAGCCTGCCCGCCTGCCAGAACAAATATAACGTTCTGCCGTCTCTTCACAACAAGCGGAATGGATTTCAACAGCAGGTCTATGCCCTGATAATTTTCAAATGTCCCCGTATAGACAACACAGGAGGCATCTCCCAGCGATAATTCCGATCTGATCCGTTTCATATCATCGATAAGGCTGGCCGGCGCTTTTTCAACAACAGGAATATCTTCGAGTACGGCCACGGACTTGTCGGGTGCAATGCTCAAGACCCTTTCCTTAAGTGCCGTGCATACCGCCAGTACCAGATCGGAATGTTGAACCGTCCAGCCCTCAAGTCTGTCAGCCAATCGAACAACAGGGGCACGATTCCAGAGAGGTGAGCCGGATTCGCTGATCTGCTCCGGAATACTGGAATCCATATCGTAAACCAGTTTTGTCTTGAAGAGTGATTTCAGCACGACTCCCATAATCGCGCCCTCTTCTACACCATGGACTACATCATACCTGTTTTTCAGCAGCAGTATAACTGCCTTGATGAAAACGAAAAAATCAAGGAACAGTTTTGTGGAGGAGAGCCCCTTATTGACCGAATGGATATATGGAATATTGATGTTGCGGTGGTGCTCTATAGCAGGAAAACTCCACGGTTCACCAATATGATAGGTAACAAGATCAACGGAGTGACCGAGTTCGCTCAGGGCACGACACAGGACGGAAACGGCGAGCGGTGTGCCGCGTTTTTCAAAAAACGGTTGCGGTGCGATGAGCAGAATCTTCATAGGAGCAGGCTTTCGGAATGCCAATATGGCGTGGATGTTACGGAAATGTAACCGCTTTCATGTTTGTCTGGCCGATGCGATCATGTTGAAGTGCAGGTAGCAACATTTGTAAGTATCGGCAGAGCGACCACGAAACGGGTTCCCCTCTCAGCCGGTTGTTCCACCCGTATTTCACCACCATGTCCTTCCACGATGCGCCGGGCGATTGCCAGGCCGAGGCCGGTCGCCTTCTCCCCTTGAGTGCCGAGTCGCGTTCCTTCGCTGAAGGGTGTGAACAGTTTTTCCAGTATTTCCGGAGGAATGCCGATGCCGTGATCTTCAATCCGGATGATGATTAATGTCTCCTCCCGTGAGACGTCAACCAGCACTTCGCTGTCGACGGTACTGAATTTAATAGCGTTACCGATCAGGTTATTCAGAACCTGCTCGATTTTCTGAGCGTCCCAGTCGACCGTTTCGGGGACATCGCCGTGAAATGAGTCGTGGATGCTTATCTGTTTCTTGTTAGCCAGAACCCGGTTCAACTCCAGGTTGCCGGAAATGAGTCCGTGCAGGTTGACGGTCCGGCAGTCAAGATTAAGCTTTCCGGATTCAATCCGGGAAATATCCAGCAGGTCGTTGATCAGCGTCAGCATGAATTCGCTTGATTTACTAATGGTTGCCACCAATTCGCGGTCGTCCGCTTCGTCCCGTTCGCGGTCTTCGTCAAGCAGATATTCGCAGTAGGAGACGATTGCTCCCAGCGGCGAGCGCAGGTCGTGGGCCGCCATGCCGAGGAAGTAGTTCTTTTGCTGGTTGAGCCGGGCCAGTTCATGGTTTTTTTTCAGCAGTTCGCGCTGCATTGCGGAAAGACGGTTGTTGTGGTGGGTCATCTCTTCGTAAATGGTCTGGTCGCGCCGTTTCAGCTCCTGCGATGCGGTGTGCAGGTCTTTCATGGCGGCCCGTAACTTGTTGGTCTGTTCGTTGTTGATCCGTAGCATCTCCTCAATAAACTGGATGGCTGAATCGCGGCTGCTGGCGCCAATGACCAGCAGTTTCTCGTCAATGACGGCCGCCGCACAATGTAGCGTCACCAGCCCGGTTGTAAGGGGGACTATCAGCTCCCAGTCGAAGGCGGAATTGTTACTGCGGGCTTCATCAAAAAATGCCAGGGCCTTTTCGAGGCATTCTTCGTCGAAAACACCGGTGATCAAGCGACCGGGGGCCAGTTCGCAGGCCAGCTGGAAATCGTTCTGGATAACCTGCTCCACAATATCGGATTCATCGCAGATGACAATAAATCCCTTGCTGATACCTGATTCACTCATAGTGAACATTGCCTTTCACTGTGGCTGCCGGGCAGGTTGCAGCTCCCGCTCCACTCGTTTTAAACTCTGTCTGTTGCAACGCGAATTGCCTGCTCAGCGTCTGTCGCCCAGACATCGGCGCCAACCTGACGCCAGAGATCATGATCCGCAACAAATGGCATGCCCCCCACCATGATCAGTGGCGTACGTTCGGGAAAGGCCGTTCTGACTGCAGTGATAAGTTTTCGCATGTCGGGAATGTGATAGGTCATGGTGGCGGAAAGGGCCACCAGATCGGCCTTGTGGGTATCAATAGCTGTTGCGAGGGTGTTGAGCGTCGCAGCGGAACCGAGATAGAAGGTGTCCCACCCGTCCATTTCAAAAAAATCGACGACCATGCGGACGCCGATTTCGTGAAGTTCGGAGCCGATACAGGCGGCGACCACGGTTTTCCCGATGCGGTGCGGTGAAATGGTCTGCGGATAAAGGTCGGACATGATGGTCTGGGTGGCTGCAGTGCAGTAATGCTCCTCAGAGACGCTGATTTTGTTCTGCAGCCAGAGGTGGCCGAGTTCATACTGCACCGGCTGGAAAACGTGAAGGTAGATGTCTTTGATGCTCACATCATCCCGTTCAAGGGCTGCGGTGATAATCTGCTGTGCTCCTTCGCGGTTCGAGGAGAGCAGCGCGGCCAGGTAGTCGGTGGCAATCTCGGCGAAGCGGTTATCGCCGCAGGTGTCATGACCGGAGTGGTTGACGTGCTCCAGGTACGAGGAGATTGCCGCATCGAGAAACGAGGCACAGCGGGAGCTTGCTTCGGGGGAGAGCTGCTCGCGTAACACCTTAGTAATGCATTCGAGAAATAGTTCCAGGCGAGGGTCGCTTGCGTAAAAGAGGTGCCGTCTGGTGGTAAGATAGGAGACGTGGCGGCTCGCAGCAAGGTGCGTTGAGAGGAGCTTCACCGAGCCTCGTTCAAGTGTCTCATTCAGATAGGCGAGAAGCTGGCTGATGTCCTGCTTGAAGGCCGGCAGCCCCGAGCGGAGCAGTTCCGCTGCCACCAGCGAGGCAAGTTCAAGCCGGTCGTTTTTCAAACCGATCTGCAGATGGCTCATAATCCGCTCCCTGATGTGCTGGAGTTACGTCTCTTGTGATCTGACCGGCAGAAGGATCGTAAACGACGTCCCCTTACCCGGTAGCGTGGAAACCGTAATCGCACCGCCACTCCCTTTAACGTTGCCAACCACGGCTGCCATGCCAAGACCCCGCCCGGTGAATTTGGTGCTGAAGAACGGATCGAACAGTTTGGCAACCGTGGCGTTGTCCATACCGCAGCCGGTATCGCTGAGCATCAGGGAAACGTAGCGCCCCGGGGGAAGATGATCTCCCAGCCAGAATTTTGCCAACTGAGAACGGTCGAATGTCGCGCAACCGGTCGAAATGGTAATCCGGCCGCTCATTTCGCCAATCGCCTCGGATGAGTTAATGATCAGACTCATCAGCACTTCGCGGATCTGTGAAGAATCTGCAGTGATCGGCGGGATTTCCGGTGTGAGCTCCAGTTTGATATCAATCTGTTTCGAGACCGAAACTTCAAAGACGGAGAGCATGTTTTCAAGCAGGCTGTTCAGGTCAAACTCTTCGCGGGTACGCATCCCTTTGCCGGTGTATGCCAGCATCTGGCTTGAAAGCCTCGCTGCCCGTAACGCCGAGGATTTGATGGCTTCTATTGAAGTAGTCAGCGGAGATTCGGGCGGCAGGCGCATGAGTGTCAGCTCGGCGTTGCCGACAATGGCAGTGAGAATGTTGTTGAAATTGTGAGCGACGCCACCGGCCATGATTCCCAGGCTCTCAAATTTCTGAGTGCTCAGCAGATGGGCCTCCATCGCTTTTCTGTCGGTGATGTCGTCGAGGGTGATCAGAATTTTTGAACCGCCGCCACCGGCCTTGAAAAGGGAGATGCTTGCCGCCGCGTTTGACTGCTCTCTCCCCGGCAGCGAGATTGAAATATCCGCGCCGACGTGCGGCGTCCCGTCCATCACGCGGACCACAAGACGGTTCAGTTCTTCATGCCTCGTCATTTCCAGGAAATTCTTTCCGAGCACGTCCTCGCTGACCCAGCCATACCGAAGCACGCAGGCCCGGTTCATAAAATCCACCCTGCCGGCCGGATCGAGAATGACGACCGCCGTGGGGCTCTGCTCGAGTGCATTGGAAAGAATGTCGGTCCGCTCCTGTTCCTGCTCAAGGCGCCGTCGAATATCAATCATCTCGTAGCAGCGCTGCAGCGATCGGGAAAGGGGGGCCTTAAGGATAGGTTTGGGAAGAAACTGGCTGATGCCGGTATCAACCGCTTCGGAAAAAAAATCGGGACCGCCGGAGGTCATCAGGATGATCGGGACGTGCGGATCTATCTCGCGAATGGCACGGCTCATCTCCAGGCCGTTCATACCCGGCATCATCAGGTCAGTCAATACAATGTCAGGTCGCCTTTCGGCGAACACGTCACGTCCCTGCAGGCCGTCTACGGCTGTCAGAACCTCGCTGACCATTGGTGCTGCGAAACGCTGCAGAATAGTGCGATGGGTCTCCTCATCGTCGACGCAGAGAAGTGTGAGCGCTAATTGGTCTGTGGGAAGAAGGCTCATTGATGTTGGATCTTTCTGTCAGCGCGTTTTGTCAGAACAGGGGGCCGAATTGACGTTCCAAAAGGTCTTCAAGCTGCGAAACATGTTCGGCAGAAAGTACCTTGGAGCTCTGGAGCCACGCCAGAACCGACGCGGGGCATTCTGGGATGCCCTTAAGACCGTCAAGCCACGCGGAAGCAATAATAACAGGTAATCCGGCACAATCAACCCCGAAGGATTCAAATACTGCAGAAAGGTCGTGACAGGCACGATCAAAAACGTCTGTCGGCATAATTGCTTCACGCTCTGTACGCATACGTTCCCTGACGGTCTGCAGCGGTGCCGTCTGCTCCCCTGCACCCAGTTCCTCAACGAGCATTTCAAGCTGCCGCTCCAGCAGCATGGTTGGCATTCCCCGAACGGCCAGCAGCCGGCCCAGCCAGAGCGTCTGGTCAGCGACAACCGCTTCCGTCTGTCCGGAAAGTGAGGCCAGCCAGGCTGCATCACTTGCGGTGAAGCGTCGGCCACGTTCGCCGTATCGCTCGGCATAGTAGGGAAACTCTACCCGGCAACGTTCACCGGCTCGCAACGCGGCCGCGAGAGTATCTGCATCCTGCGGGACGGTATGATCGCCCGCTTCCGGGTTCAGGCCGCTGGCAGTGAAGCCGCGGCCTGTCTCGGACAGAGGATAGAGGAGTGCATGAAAGTGTTCCAGGGAGGCGTACATCTGCTCCGTGCCGGCACGGAACTCTCCTTCGTCAATATCGCCGGCAGCGGCATCGACAGCTGTGCGAAATTCTTCCCAGTGGGATTCCGTTTGTTCGCCGTATCCGGTGTAGAAGCGTACTCCACCGTTTTCAATCACGTTGAAACAGCGAATGACATCGGGAAGATGAATCCGATTGCCGCGCGTAGTGCCCTGCAGCACGTAGAGAAAGCCGAGCAGTCTGTCACTGCCGGCATTGATGGAACGCATGTCGGAGGTGATATCCAGAGCACAGCGAACCGCCGGCAGAATGTCCGGAACAAGCCGGGGAGCAAAGTGGGAGAGGTCGGCGCAAATCATTTCGAAACGGGCCGCCAGCGCCGGTCGAAGCCGTCCGGCCAGCAGAGAGCTGGACTCACGCAGCCTCCGTTCGAGCGAACCGATGATGATGGCCAAGCCGCGCAGCTGCCCGAGGTAACTCTCAAGCGGCAGGGTACCTGCTGTCAGGGCGGTGATGAAGGGAAGTCTTTCAAACGAGGCATGCCAATGCCAGGTTGCGGCTTTGACACGCTCCAGCAGGTGGGTGTGTGCTGCGTGCTCATTGCAATACCTCCGCTGTGTGAACGTACTGATTGCGCCGACGGTCATACCACAGAACTGCGGTCAATGCCAGTTTGTATTCGTGGGGGGGCAGGTTTTGGTTCAGCTCGCTCTCTCACAACGTCCGTAAAATTGGTGATCAGCCTGCGGGCCAGCACGCGGTATTCGGCTGATCGGTCGCTGAATCCGGCAATGAATCTCTCCGTTGGCTCCCATGGAGCCTCCCATGACGATCAGTGCCGGGGTGTCAGAGGGTGGCGGCAGCAGTTCCTCCCGATACGGGTGAACCAGCTTCCATGCCGCTCCGAGGCGATCAAGTTCAGCAGAAACGAGGCCGGGTGGAACAGCGGGATCGTTCTGTACAATGCAGATCATCGGGACTCCTGCACAGATGTACTTCAAAATGAAGCGCATGGTAACGATGGAGCGTCAGGCTGTCAACGGGTGAGAGAGGTACAAAGAAAGTGGCTGAACTGCGAACAAGTTTCTGCTACTATCCGTGCAGCTGAATTCTTTCAACAGGAGGCAGGATACGATGAACGTCGTGGCATTTAACGGAAGTCCCAACAGAGAGGGCAACACGTGGCACGCCATCAGGATGGTTGCCACCGAACTGGAAAACGAGGGGATCACTACCGAAATCATCAACGTCGGCAGCCGTGAGATCAGGGGGTGCACCGCCTGCGGCAACTGCTTCAAAAAGAAAAACGAGCAGTGCGTCCTGCCGGGCGACGACCTCAACGACTGGCTCCAGCGGATGAAAGAGGCTGACGGCATAATTCTGGGGTCACCCGTGCACTACGCCGCCATCGGCGGGACGATGAAGTCGTTCCTCGACCGGGCCTTCTATGTCACCAGCGTCAACAACGGCATGCTGCGGCACAAGGTAGGCGCTGCGGTGGTGGCGGTGCGGCGCTCCGGTGGGCTTCCGACCTTCGATCAGCTGAACAACTACCTGCTCTACTCCGAAATGGTGCTGCCGACCTCCAACTACTGGAACGTCATCCACGGTACCCGTCCCGGAGAAGCGGTCCAGGATGCTGAAGGGGTGCAGATCATGCGCGTGCTGGGGAAAAACATGGCCTGGCTGATGAAAATTCTCGAAAGCGGGAAAGGTGCCGTAGCACCTCCTGAGCGGGAAGCCAAGATTTACATGAATTTCATTCATTGAGACCACAAATTTGTTGAGGAGCGAGAGATATGCTGACATTTACAATTGATCAGAACATCTGTACAAGCTGTAGCTTGTGTGTTGCGGACTGTCCGGCCCGTATCATTGTCATGGGAGATAATGGTGTTCCATTCATAGCGGAAGAGAATGAGGCCGGCTGTTACAAATGCCAGCACTGTCTTGCCGTGTGCCCGACTGGGGCGCTCTCCATTCTGGGGCTGAAACCGGGCGACGGCCTGCCGTTGCCGGGCGGGTTTCCGGCGGCCGCAAGCCTTGAAAAGCTTATCAAGGGGCGGCGCTCGGTGCGCCGCTACCGGGACGAAAACCTTGACCGGGAACTGCTGCGGCACCTGCTGGAAGTGGCCTGGTGCGCACCCACCGGTATGAATTCACGACAGGTGCGTTTTACGGTTGTCGATGACCGGGAAAAACTATCCGCTCTGCGCGGAGAGGTGATGGATGGACTGGCGCGCCTGGTCCGTGATAATGCACTTCCGGAAGGGATGGAGTTCTTTGCCGGTTTTGTTCAGATGTGGCAGGAGCAGAAAATCGACGTCCTCTTTCGCGGAGCGCCGCACCTGCTGATCGCCTCGGCGCCGAAGAGTGCGGCATCGCCGCTGCCCGACTGTCTGATAGCCCTCTCCTATTTCGAGCTGTTTGCCCAGGCCAACGGCGTCGGCACCGTATGGAACGGCCTGGCGAAGTGGGCCATCAACGACCTGCTGCCGGAGACCCGTCAGCGGCTTGGTATACCGGATGATCATTTGATAGGGTATGTCATGGTTTTCGGCCGTCCGGCGGGACACTACTCCCGCACCGTGCAGCACGGGCCGGCCAACATTCACACGGTAGCGTAAACAAAATTTCAGGAGGATTACAGTATATGAAACTATTCACTCCGTTTACCTGCGGTTCCGTTGAACTGAAAAATCGTGTCGTCATGTCTCCCATGACCCGCAGCCGGGCACCCGGTAATCTGCCGAATGCGCTGATGGCGACCTATTACGGACAGCGGGCCGGCGCCGGGATGATCATCACCGAGGGGACCTCCCCGTCTGCCAACGGTCTCGGTTATGCCCGTATACCGGGCATCTTCTCTGATGAGCAGACAGCGGCCTGGAAACAGGTCACGGATGCGGTGCATGCCGCTGGCGGTCGAATCGTCGTCCAGTTGATGCATGCCGGCCGGGTGGGGAGCGTAATCAATCTCCCGCCCGGCTCCGAGCTTATTGCCCCGTCGGCGGTTGCCATGAGTGGTAAAATATGGACCGACAGCCAGGGTGAACAGCCCTACGGTACGCCACGCGAGATGACGATTGACGAGGTCGGGCAGGCTGTCGGGGAGTACGCCCGGGCGGCTGCGAATGCCGTCTCCGCCGGTTTTGACGGTGTGGAGATTCATGGTGCCAACGGTTATCTGATCACCCAGTTCCTCGACCCCGGTTCTAACCGCCGGAGCGACTCCTACGGCGGAGATGCTGACAGGCGCAACCGCTTTGCCCTTGATGTTGCTGCTGCGGTGATTGCCGAAACAGGTGCCGGGCGGGTCGGAATCCGGCTTTCGCCTTACGGCGTGTTCAACGACATGAGCGGCAGCTACGACGGCATTGCCGAGCAATACATCCGGCTGGCATCTGCCCTGGGGGGGCTGAAACTTGCTTACCTTCATATGGTTGATCATTCGGCTATGGGGGCGCCGAAACCTGATCCGGCCACCGTCCAGACCATGTGCCGGGAGTTCCGCTCAGCGGGCGGCGGCGCGGTCATCCTCTCCGGTGGCTATGACCGTGAACGCGCAGAAACTGACCTGCAGAGCGGCGCAGCTGAGCTGGTCGCCTTCGGTCGACCGTTCATCAGCAATCCTGACCTGGTGGATCGACTGAAAACCGGCGCTCCATTGGCCGAAGCCGATCAATCGACCTTTTATTCACCCGGCCCGGCCGGATACAGCGACTATCCGGCGCTGACAGTTTCGTGAATTTACTGTCGGAAGGACATCTACGGTGACGAACGGCAGGCTGGACAGAGCCGGCAAATGGCGCTTTTCCCATCCCGATTCCTTTGCCGGCAAATGCGGCGCCATCGAGATGGTCAGTTTCGTCGTGCTGGCGGTCATCGGCGGGCTCGACTACATCACCGGCTACGAACTCGGATTTTTCATCTTTTACTTTATCCCGGTGGCGATCTCGTCCTGGTACTGCGGTCGGCGCCTGGGTCTGCAGGTGGCTTTCGGGTCGGCGATTGTCTGGTACCTGTCGGACAAATACACCCACCATCCCTACTCCCACTCATATTTCATCTACTGGGAGATGTTCATGCGGCTGCTCTCATTTTTGACAACCACCATGACCATCAGTCGCATTCGCGAGATGGTGCTTAACGAAGAGCGTATTCTGGCCGAGTTGCTGGAAACCAGAAAAGAGCTTAATACGCTGCGTAACAAGGGCGAGTAACAACGTTTACAACTACCGCGTTTCTGTTTGTCACACAGGAGTAGTCTCATGCCATTACCGAACGCTTCAAGCAATGCAACAAAAGTATCCGACTCCGGTTCTTTGAAGGTTGACGCGCTCGTCGAAGGGCATAAGTGGGGAGGCACCCAAGGGAACGGAGTGACCCTGACGTTCAGTTTTCCCTATGTTTCCGGGGGGGCTGTCTTTCTCGGTTCGGGAGGGCAGGGGGATTATTCGAAACTGAATGAGAACCTGGCCACCTACCATTACGGACTTGATGCTACCGAACAGGCTGCAGTACGAAGTGTCCTGCAGACCTGGGGAAGTGTGGCAAACATAAAGTTCCAGGAGGTCAGCGACACTGCGGCCGCTGTTGGAGATATCCGTGTCGCCTTCACGTCGGCAACGTCATCAAGCGGCTCGACATCAACATGGGGGTGGGCATATGCTCCAAACGGAAGCTTTCCCATGGCAGGCGATATATGGATCAGATCGACAATAACTTCAGCTGAATGGAAGGTCGGCTCCTCGAATTTTACGCATCTGCTGCATGAGACGGGGCACGCACTGGGTCTGAAACATCCGTTTGATGACAGTCCCGTACTTCCGGCATCTCTGGACTCGGATCAGTATACGCTGATGTCCTATACTTCCCATCCCCACTCAACATATCGCTCTATCATCACCAATACAGACGGATCTTTGACCTTGAAGTTCCCGACCATCACGCCGGATACCCCGATGGTGTACGACATTGCTGCCATCCAGTATATGTACGGAGCCAATATGTCCTACCGGACCGGCAACGACCTGTATACCTTCGATCCTGACACCCCCTTCTTCAGGACGATCTGGGATGCGGGGGGGAATGACACCATATCTGTCTCAAATTTTACCAAAGGGTGCATCATCGACCTGCAGGAAGGACATTATTCAAAAATCACCATTGAGCCGGAGCCTTTGCCAAGCGGTATCAAATGGAAAACTCCGCCCCAGCAGCCGACCTATGACGGCACCGATAATCTCGCCATCGCTTATGGCTGCATTATCGAAAATGCGACTGGCGGCAGCGGGAACGATACGCTGATCGGAAACGACTACAACAATAAACTGACCGGCGGGCCTGGAAATGATACGCTTATCGGCGGTGGTGGGATTGATACGGCGGTATACTCCGGTAATCGCTCTTCCTACAAAGTAACGCGGAGCGGAACGGGAATGACCGTCAGCGGGGGGGGCGACGGAAGTGATACCTTGTCGGAGATCGAACGACTGGCGTTTTACGACGTCCGCGTGGCGTTAGACCTCGACGGTGGCGCCGGCACTGCGGCCAAGCTGCTGGGGGCGGTCTTCGGGGTAACTGCGGTCTCCAACAAGAGCTACGTTGGTGTTGTGCTCGGTGTGCTTGATTCAGGTGTGGGGTATCAGGATCTCATGTCCGCTGCCATCAACGTGGCCGGCGCCAAAACGCCGCAGCAGATTGCAAGTCTGCTCTGGACAAATGTAGTCGGCAGCACGCCAACGCAGGAGCAGTCACAGATATTAACCAACGCTCTCAGCTCCGGAATGACTCCGGGGCAACTGGGGGTTGTGGTGGCTGACACGGCACTTAACCAGCAGCACATCAATCTGGTCGGACTCTCCCAGACGGGGATTGAATACGTTGTATAATCAGTCAGGCCGGGGGCCGGGAACTGAATCACTTGTCTTTTCGCGGTACCACCACAATTCCTGATTCTGTCACCGTATAGCCGTTCTTCTGGTCAGCTTCATGGTCGTAGCCGATGGTCGTGCCGTCCGGGATGATGGCCCCTTTATCGATGATCGCTTTCCTGATTTTGACGTGACGTCCCACCGACACGTTTTCAAAGAAGATCGAATCCTCCACCAGGCTGTAGCTGTTTATCTTGCAGAGCGGGCCGATGATCGAGCGCCTGACAGTACTGCCGCTGGTGATGCAACCGGCGCAGACGTAGGAGTCGATGTTGACGCCGCGTCGCTCGTCATCATCAAAGACAGTTTTGGCGGGTGGCAGATTCCCCTGATTGGTCAGAATCGGCCATTTGTAGTTGTAGAGATTCAGCTGCGGCGAAACATTGATCAGGTCCATGTTGGCTTCGTAATAAGAGTCGATGGTCCCCACGTCCTTCCAGTAGCCCCGCTCCTCCGCCCGCATGCCGGGGATGACGTTGTCGTTGAAATTGTAGGCAAAAATCCTGTCACCATTATCGAGCATCATCGGGATGACGTGCTTGCCGAAATCCAGGTCCTCGTACTGTTTCTTCCCTTCCAGCAGAACCTCAATCAGTTTTTTCGTGGAAAAAATGTAATTCCCCATTGATGCAAAGCAGGTTTCTCTGCCAGGGATAGTTTCCGGCTGTGCCGGTTTCTCGGTAAAGGCGGTTACCCGTGAGTCGTCATCAACGGAAAAGACGCCAAATCGTTTCGCTTCCTCAGCAGGCACCTCAAGGGCAGCAATGGTAATATCGGCGCGATTCATCCGATGTGAGTTAATCATCTGGGTGATGTCCATCTTGTAGATGTGGTCGCCACCGAAGATGGCCACATAGTCGGCGTCAGAGGATTCAACGAAACGCAGATACTGCAGGATGGCGTCGGCAGTCCCTTTGAACCACTCCTCACTTTCGCTGCTGGTTTCAGGAGAGATGGCCACGTAAAACTCTCCCAGGCCGGTCCACTTGCCCCACGATTCACGAATATGCTTGTTCAGCGAATAGGCCCGGTACTGAGTCAGGATGTAGACCATCTTGATACCGGAGTTGAAGAGGTTGGAGAGGACGAAGTCGATAATCTTGTACTTGCCACCAAACGAAACGCTCGGCTTTGCCCGCCGCAATGTCAGTGGACTGAGGCGCTCCCCCTTCCCACCGGCAAGAACCATTGCAATGGTGTTTCTGCCAACATTGTCCAGAGAATACATGGCTGCGCCTCCCTCAAATTGAATAAAAATCCGTAAGCAACGGCTGTATGATGAGATATTTCATAAAACCTGCCGGAAAATATGCAATTTTAGTCGTAACGTCAAGCTCTATAAGTGACGTTGATTAAATTAGCTCATGCATTCTAAATGGCTTGCCTGCAGCGGGCGAAAAAGTATATAGTTCCAAATTCCCAAATAATATCAGAGAAAAACGGGGGACAGGTGCGTGTCGTGGCAGGCGATCGGCATATTTGATTCGGGAGTAGGCGGATTGACCGTTCTGAGGGGCATCATGCAGGTGCTGCCGCAGGAGGACACGGTCTACTTCGGCGATACCGCCCGCGTGCCGTACGGCACCAAGTCCCCGGAGACGGTCACGCGCTACGCCGGGGAAATCGCCGCATATCTGCTGAAACACGACATCAAGCTGCTGGTCGTGGCCTGCAATACCGCCTCAGCAGTTGCGCTTCCCACGCTCAAACGCAACCTCTCCATACCGGTGGTCGGCGTTATTGAGCCGGGTGCCCGCCGGGCCGTCGAAGTCACCCGCAGCGGGCGGATCGGCGTAATCGGCACCGCCGGCACCATTCGCAGTAGTGCCTATACCCGTGCCATCAAACGCTTGAAGAGTGATGCTGAAGTGCTGACCCGTGCCTGCCCGCTGTTTGTACCGCTGGCGGAAGAGGGGTGGACCGACAACCAGGTAGCCCGTCTGACGGCGCAGAGTTACCTGCAGGAACTCAAAGAGGCCGACGTTGATACGTTGGTGTTGGGGTGCACTCACTATCCGCTGCTGAAAACGGTGATAGCCGAGGTGATGGGACCCGGTGTGACGCTGGTCGACTCTGCCGAGGAAACCGCCCGGTCGGTCGCTGCCATTCTCGGCGGCCGTCAGATGCTGCGTCCGGCAGCCGAAAAGGGGAATCATCACTATTTTGTCAGTGACATACCGGCCGGTTTCGTCAGGGTCGGCAACCGTTTTCTTGGCGGTCGGCTGGGTGATGTCTACCAGGTCAGCCTTGCCGATGAAGAAGGGGGTACAGAGTAATGTCTGCCCCCCGTAAACGGGTTTCGATGAACCTGTTGATACCGTTTCTGATTATCGTACTGGTTTTCAGCGCCCTGATCTGGCGAAAATATCAGACCAGTCGTGCGGTGCCACCCCCGAAAAACCTGCAGCCCGCAGTCAGCGGAACGCGAACGGTGTCGCTTTTTTTTGTCAACGATGCCGGCCGGCTCGTCCGGGAGGTGCGGGAGCTTGATCCCTGCGAGAACGCGGACAGCTGTCTCAGGGATCTGGTTGACGAGTTGCTGAACGGCCCGCTCGGCGATCTGGAACAGCCGCTGCCCGACGGCACGATCATCAATTCGGTGAGTGTCCAGGGCAATCGAGCCGTAGTAGATCTCGGCGGGATATTTATTGAAAATATGCCGGCCGGCAGCTCCGCAGAAATGATAGCCGTGTACTCGCTTGTCGACACCATCACTACTAACATGCCGCAGGTCAACGTGGTGAAGCTGACCGTCGAGGGAAATGAAAAAATTCTCCTCCGCCATCTCGACCTGTCGGAGCCGTTGGCGGCCGATTATTCGCTTGAACAACTTTCTCCAGATGCCGGGGGGGCAGCGCCTCCAGTGAAAAAAGGAACGCCATGAAACCATTTCGCGAAGCAATTCAGGAACGGGTACTGATCCTCGACGGTGCCATGGGCACCATGCTGCAGGAGCGGGGGCTTGCAGCGGGGCAGTCGCCGGAAGAGCTTAATCTGACCATGCCCGACGTCGTCGCCTCCGTCCACCGGGAGTACGTGGATGCCGGGGCCGATATCATCATCACCAACACCTTCGGCGGCAGCCGTTTCAAGCTGGCTCACTACGGGCTTGAGGGGCGGCTGGCGGAAATAAATGCGCGAGCCGTTGAAATCGCCCGCCGCGCGGCAGGCGACCGGGCGTACGTTGGTGCTTCCATTGGGCCGACGGGACAGTTTGTCGAACCGCTCGGCGAAGTCAGCTTCGATGCCATGAAGGACGCCTTCCGGGAGCAGGCCGCGGCCCTGATAGCTGCCGGGGCTGATCTGATCAGCCTGGAGACCTTCCTCGATATCAAGGAGTGCCGGGCAGCCGTCATAGCCATTCGCGAGGTTTCAGCGGCTATACCGGTCATCGCCATGATGACCTTTGACGACAACGGGCGCTCGGTTCTCGGCACACCTCCCGAAGCGGCTGCCATAACCCTGACCGCTGCCGGCGCCGATATTGTCGGCTCCAACTGCGGCCTGGGGGTTGACGGAATTTTCGACATTCTCTGTCGGATGCGTACGGTCACGTCCCTGCCGCTGATTTCCCAGGCCAATGCGGGGCTCCCCTGCCTGGTCGGCGACAAAACCGTGTTCCCCGGCACACCGGAGGAAATGACCGCCTACCATCAGCGGATGATTGACCGGGGAGTGCGGATTATCGGCGGCTGCTGCGGCACGACGCCGGCTCACATCGCGGCCATGAAGAGCGCCCTCGGGCAGTTGCAGTGCGGCTGGCGCCCGACATCTGTCTCCACCCGCCCGACGCTGCTCTCCTCCCGTTCCGGCTGGACCGTAGTGGGTGAAGGTGCGTTGACAGCCATTATTGGCGAGCGGATCAACCCGACCGGTAAGAAGCTCTACTCTCAGGAACTGCACGAAGGAAAAGTGACCTACATCCGCCGGGAGGCCCAGGAGCAGGTGCAGGCCGGTGCCACGCTGCTGGATGTGAATGTGGGAGCGCCCGGTATCGATGAACCGGCTGCCATGCAGCGGGCGGTGTTCTGTGCCAGTGGCGCGGCCGGTGTGCCGCTGGTACTCGATTCGTCCAGTTCAGCCGCCCTGGAAGCCGGCCTGAAGGCTGCCGACGGCAAGGTGCTGATCAACTCGGTTTCGGGTGAGGCGAAGAGCCTCAGGCGGGTTCTGCCGCTGGCTCGAAAATACGGCGCTGCCGTGATCGGACTGGCACTTGACAATAAAGGAATCCCCGACACCGCTGAGGGGCGGCTGGCGATAGCCCGCCGCATCCGGAACGCGGCCCGTCGCCACGGCATACCCGACAGCGACGTTATCATCGACTGCCTGACACTGACCGTCAGCGCCGAGCAGAAACGGGCGGCGGAGACGCTGCGGGCCATCCGTCTGGTCAAACAGAAACTGGGGCTCTCCACGGTCCTGGGAGTCAGCAACATTTCCTTCGGCCTGCCGCAACGCCCGTTGATCTCGGCGACCTTTTTCTCCATGGCCATGGAGGCCGGCCTGGACGCCGCCATCATCAACCCCAAGGACAAGCCGATGATGGATGCCTGGCGCTCGGCGATGGTGCTGCTTAATCGCGACCACCAGGC
>Ga0194061_1000742_pt1 | contig 19854 bp, 21 predicted proteins | sample SepL2221m_MetaG_FD_163423 | JGI IMG/M metagenome (GOLD analysis project Ga0194061, IMG submission 163423) | Anoxic zone freshwater microbial communities from boreal shield lake in IISD Experimental Lakes Area, Ontario, Canada - Sep2016-L224-21m | ecosystem: Environmental > Aquatic > Freshwater >... | reverse complement strand
TCCTGCGAGGCTGCGGCCAGGCAGCCCTCAAAAATGCCCCTTCAGCCCCTTCAGATTCCAGTTTTGTTCCGTCTCCGTCCAGTTTTGAACCGTCTCTGTCTAGTTTTGTTCCGGCCCCGACAGCGCGCAAGGAGCAGGAGCCCCGCGATTGTTTCGGCACACTCCCCCGGGAAAAGTTTCGGGGCCGCCGGTATCCATTGGACCCTCCGGCGACCCCGGGTGTTCCCCCCAGAACAATAGATAAGACCGGCGAGGACGCGTTCCGTTAGAAAAAAGTCCGAGCCTTTTTCAGATGAATATTTTGCCCCGTGGCGCAACGCGATTGACACCGCGCAAAACGTCCCGCGTGATTCCCGGCGCATGAACAACCCACAACCTCCCCTCTCCTCCCGCCGTGAATTCCTAAAGACCTCCGGCCAGATCGCCGCCGCGTCTGCGCTCGCGGGCATCTCCATCCCATTCGTCCACGCCGCAAGCAGCGAGACGATCAATATCGCACTCGTCGGCTGCGGCGGACGCGGCACCGGTGCGGCGAAGAACGCGATGGATCAGAGCGGCCCGCCGATCAATCTCGTCGCGATGGCGGACATTTTCGAGCACCGGATGAAGGGCAGCCACGACTCGCTGAAGCGCGCCCTCCCCAACAATGTGAAGGTGTCGGAGGATCAGAAATTCATCGGCTTCGACGGCTACAAGAAGGCAATTGATTGCCTGAAGAAAGGCGACGTCGCGATCTTCACGACGCCGATGGCGTTCCGCACGGTCCACTTCGCGTATGCGATTGAAAAGGGCGTGAACATTTTCATGGAAAAGCCCGTGACGGCGGACGGCCCGAAGTCGCGCCTGATGCTGAAGCTGAACGAGGAGGCAGTGAAGAAAGGCCTCAAGGTCGGCGTCGGCCTGAACAGCCGCCACAGCCGCGCGCTGCAAGAGCTGCACAAGCGCGTTCAGGACGGCGAAATAGGTGACATCATGCTCATGCGCGGCTACCGCATGTCGCCGCCGATCGGTTCGGCGTTCTCGGAAAAATATCCCGGGCCCAACAACAACCTGCCCGGCAAACCGACGGAATTGCAGTGGCAGCTCTCCCGTTTCCACAGCTTCATCTGGGCGAGCGGCGGGGCATTCAGCGACTTCTACATCCACCACATTGACCACCTGAGCTGGATGAAAAATGCGTGGCCCGTGAAGGCGCAGGCCATCGGCGGACGCCACTACCGCGAGAACTACGTCGATCAAAATTTCGATAGCTACGCGGTCGAATACACCTTCGAGGACGGCGCGAAGCTCTACATGGACGGCCGCTGCATGATCGGCGCGAACCAGATCTACTCCAGCTACGTGCATGGCACGAAGGGCATGGCCATCGCCGCGAAGAGCGGTGACACCGGCCTGCCTTCGAGCACCTACAAGGGGCAGTTACCGAGCAAGAGCAACCTCATCTGGCAGTCCGACGTGCAGAAGCACGAGATGGAATCGCACTTCAACGAGTGGACCGATCTCATTGACGCGATCCGCAGCGACAAGCCGTTCAACGAAGTCAAATACGGCGTCGAGGCCAGCGTCGTGACCTCGATGGGCCGCATGGCCGCGCACACCGGTCAGGAAGTGACTTTCGACGAGATGCTGAACCACGAGCACGAGTATTGCCCGAACGCGGACAAGCTCACGATGGACAGCCCGCCGCCGCTGCTCTCCGACAAGGACGGCAAGTATCCCGTGCCGACGCCCGGATTGAAGAAGGGAAAAAACTGGCAGGAGTGGTATGTGTAATTGAGGCACGGATTTCCGCCCTGAAAAATCAAAGCGCCCGGAGCAATCCGGGCGCTTTTTTTGCCTGGAGAAATGTCGCTTGATCGTGTGCGGCGCGGATCGCCCTCCCTATTCCTCAATGCCGCGTTGCGGATAACCTCGCGCGCGGCTACACTCCCGCCATGCAAATCACCCTGCCCGCGCCGCTCGAAGCCTCGCTCACCGAGAGCCGGGCCGCCCTGCACCTCGCCATCGGGCTTTTCACCGCCGAGGAAGCCACGCTCGGCCAGGCCGCCGAGGCCGCCGGCATGTCGCAACTCGACTTCATGCGCGAACTCGGACGCCGCAAAATCCCCATGCACTAGGGATTCGGGGAACTCGCCGAGGACATCGCCACCATCCGCGAACTTCGTGCGCGTTGATCCATGCTGGTCGTCAGCGACACGTCACCGCTCACCGCGCTGCTGAAAATCGGGCGGGCCGATCTGCTCCGGCAGCTTTTTGCGGAAGTCCTCATCCCGCCGGCCGTCCACTCGGAACTCCTCCGCAGCCACCCGCTCCTGCCCGGCTGGCAAAGCACATTTGCCAGCCTGCGGAAAATGCGCTGGAGAAGACGCTTGAGAACCGGCCCTCCCTCAGTCACCAACACAACATGAACAAGGTTCCCACTTTCGACCAGTTGATGAATCCACTCATCACTGCATTGAAAGATTTGGGTGGCTCCGGCTCGATTGATGAAATCTACGAACGGGTCGTCCAAAACCTGAAGTTCTCCGACGAAGTTCTCGCCGTATTGCACGATCCCGATGAGAGCAACCAGACCGAGGTTTTTTACCGCCTCGCTTGGGCGCGGACTTACCTCAAGAAATTTGGTGTGCTCACAAACTCCAGCCGCGGCGTCTGGGCGCTCACAAAGCCTGACCTCGCTGGCGTCGATTCCAAGGACGTCGTCAAGACGGTGCGAGAAAACGACAAGAAGGCGAAGCAGACCAAGACGGACCAGAGCAAACAACCAATCGCGAATGAAACCGACGCACCTGAAGAGGCGCAAACTTGGCGGTCAAAACTCTATCACATCCTGACCAAGCAGATTGACCCGGCGTCATTCGAGCGACTCATCCAGCGCCTGCTGCGTGAATCAGGTTTTGTTCAAGTCGAGGTGACTGGCCGGACAGGCGACGGAGGAATCGATGGCAAAGGCATCGCGCGCATCCATGGCTTCATGAGTTTTCATGTTGTCTTTCAGTGCAAGCGTTATCAGGGCGTCGTGTCTTCGAGCCACATCCGCGACTTCCGAGGCGCGATGGTCGGACGCGCAGACAAAGGCCTGTTCATCACAACGGGAACTTTTTCACGCGATGCGGTCAAAGAAGCAACGCGTGATGGCGCTCCGCCTATTGACCTCGTTGACGGCGATCAACTCGCTGACAAACTCAAGGAATTCAGCCTTGGGGTTCAGACCTCGATGATTGAGAGCGTGGCGGTTGATGAAACGTGGTTCAAACAACTCTGACCTTTATGGCAGGCTCAAGAACTCTGACCCGCTGCCCCTGGCCCACAAAGCCGCTCGACATCCACTACCACGACACCGAGTGGGGCGTGCCATTGCATGATGACCGGCATCTTTTTGAAATACTCATCCTCGAAGGCGCGCAGGCGGGGCTGAGCTGGTCCACGATTCTCGCGAAGCGGGAGAACTATCGCAAGGCGTTCGACGGCTTCGACGTGGAGCGCATCGCGCGCTACACGCCGGCCAAGGTCGCGGAACTGCTCGCAAATCCCGGCATCGTCCGCAACCGGCTGAAGATCGCGGCGACGATCCAGAATGCGAAGGCGTGCATCGCCGCGATCGAGGAATGCGGCAGCCTCAATGCGCTGCTGTGGAGCTTTGTGAAAGGCACGCCAATCCAGAAGCGGCGCCGGAGCATGAAGGAAGTGCCCCCGCGGACGGCGGAGTCCGACGCGATGAGCAAGGAACTGCTGCGGCGCGGATTTAAATTCGTCGGCTCGACGATCTGTTACGCATTCATGCAGGCGACCGGGATGGTGAATGATCACCTCACGTCCTGCTTCCGCCATCGCGAGGTGTCGCATGCCAGATAGCGCGAGGGCATCGTCCGCGCATCTTGTTCAACAAGCGTCGCCGTATCTTGGATCGCAGGCGCACAGATTTGTCGCTAGCACGCTTGATAATCCTTCAGCAGAAAAAACGCCATGAGCATCCCCGCTGAATTCGAAAAACAGTTTGCCAAATTTCCTGAGTGTCTGCGCACGATCGTCGAGGCGGAACTTGCGGATGGAAATTCGATCCTGGAAATCTGCGGCGGCTTTCCTGCCGCTCCTTGCGGCGAGTGCCTGAAGCTCGCGAGACAGGTGGCTGCGTGCAGGCGCGAGTCGGTCGGCGGCGTGAAATTTTACGAGCGGAACAACTCGGACTACTTCGGCGAATTCACGACTGAGGACCGCCATTTTTTCGTGCTCGAACCGCCGAATCCGCCCGAGCCGCCGCCAGACATGGATGCGATCCGCGAGGCTATGAATGTGAGGCAGCGCGCTGCGGATGCGGAGCTTTATGCTGCGCAGCGGGTGGAGGCGGAGGCGGAGGCGAGGGCTGCGCAGGAGCGTGAGGACGATACCTCCAGCGAGGGCCGCACGGGCCGCGTGCCGAAGCATTCCCATCATCCATCAGTGCGGAAATCCGCCGGGCTGTCTGGCGCGGTCGCGCGTTTTGCCGCGAGCATGGAGGGCACGATGGAAAGCTGGCGCGAGGGCACGGGCTACGATCTGGCGCTGCTGAAATCTGCGACACCGGAGGAATTCGCGTCCATCGAGGAAATGATCCTGAGCCGTCCTGTGGAGGACTGGCGCGACGTGGAGGCGCTGGCTGCGCTCGACTCGCCGCGGGCGCGGGTGGCGTTGCGAAAGGCGCTCAAGAGCAGCGACCACCGCGTGGCGACGGCCGTCGCGGAATACGCGCCGCATCTCGTCTCGGACGCGGAGCGCACGAAGGTGCTCGTCGCCGCACTGGAAGGGGCGGAGATTTACGGCGGACTCACGCAGGCGCTGTTGGACGTGGAGGAATATCATCCGCCCGAAATCGTTGACGCGCTTTTCCGCGGTCTGCTGAAACCGAATTGCGAAAACCCCGTGCATTTCGCGGCGATGCTGATGTTCATCCACGGCAAAGCGGATTCGTCGTTCGACTGGACGCACCGTCCGCTGTTTCTGCGATTCAAGACGGAGGATCGTGCGGAGCGTGAGAGTGTCTTCCGCGAGCTGTGCGAAAAAATCGGCGTCGATCCGGACCCATACCTCAAGGGTGCGGGTGGCAAGGCCGCGAAGGGCGGTGCTCGGAAGCGGACTCCGCGGAAGGCGAAATAAGAAACGCCGTCACGACAGGTTGGCGGTCAGCGGGCCGGCGTAGCGCGGGTGGCAGCCCATGATGGCGCGCTTGCATTCCTTGCAGAAAAATGTGGCGTCGCTGCCCGCCACGCGGCCGTCGTATTCGGTGTAATCCACGCAATCCGGAAGGCCGAGCCGCTTGCGCAGCGCATTGGCGTCAAAGACGCAGTCGCACCCGCACCATTCGCCCCACTGCGCGCCGTAGGGACTCGTGCGCGGTTCGCCGAGCGGGATGTTTTTTCGCGCGAGTTCCATTTCGAGCGGCGCAAGGTGGATGCACGTTTTCATGCGGCGGCAGTAGCATGGCGTGAAAGGGCGGGCAATCGCACCGGGGAATCCGGCGTGCGCTGGGCACTGGCGACAGGCTGACCGCTCACTGGACAATCGCCCTTCTCCGCGTAATCTCCGCGCCCTCATGTTCAGCCTGCTTGCCGACAAACTTCAGGGCGTCTTCCGGAATCTCACCGGAAAGGGAAAGATCTCGGAGTCAAACGTCACCGATGCGCTGCGCGAAGTGCGCATGGCGCTGCTAGAGGCGGATGTGCATTTCCAAGTCGCGAAGGATTTCATCGCGCGAGTGAAGGATAAGGCGCTCGGCGAGGAAGTGCTGAAGTCCGTCACGCCAGGGCAGCAGATCGTCAAAATTTTCCACGACGAACTCACGACGCTGCTCGGCGGTGATGCGTCGCCGCTCGACATCACGCCGCCCGGACGCGTGCTCATCGTGGGACTGAACGGCGCGGGCAAGACGACGACTTGCGGCAAGCTCGCGAACTTTCTGAAAAAGCAGGGCAAGGCCCCGGTGCTCATCGCGCTCGACCTTTACCGCCCCGCCGCGATCGAGCAGCTTGCGACTCTCGGGCGTCAGCTTTCGATTCCGGTCTTCGTTCCGCCGCCCGGTGCGACGGATGTGCTCGCGACCGCAAAGCTCGCCGCCGCGTGGCTCGCGGAGACTCCGCACAATGTCGAGATTTACGACACGGCGGGCCGGCAAGAAATTGACGAGGCGCTCATCGCCGAGGTGAAAAAGGTGCGCGAATATCTCAAGCCGCAGGAGGTCCTGCTCGTGGCGGACGCTGCGACCGGCCAGCAGGCCGTGAGCGTGGCGACGCATTTCCACGAGGCGCTCGACATCACCGGGCTCATCCTCACGAAGCTCGACGGCGATGCGCGCGGCGGTGCGGCGCTCTCGATGCGCGAGGTTACGAAGCGTCCGATCAAATTTGCCGGCACCGGCGAAAAGATGGACGCGTTCGAGATTTTCCACCCGGATCGTCTCGCAGGCCGAATCCTCGGGATGGGCGACGTCGTCACGCTCGTGGAGAGCGCGGCGGCGGCGATTGACGAGGCGGACGCGAAACGGATGGAGGAAAAAATCCGCAGTGCGACTTTCGACTTTAACGACTTCCTCGAGCAGTTCAAATTCATGCGGAAGCTCGGGCCGCTGGAAAAAATCCTTGGCATGTTGCCGGGGATGGGCAATCTTAAGAACCTTTCGCTTGACGAAAAGCAGCTCAAACGGGTGGAGGCCATCGTCCTTTCGATGACTCCCCAAGAGCGCACGACGCCGGATATTCTGAATGCCCGACGCCGCCAGCGCATCGCCCGTGGGAGCGGCCATACCGTCATGCAAGTCAACGACCTCATCACGCGCTTCAATGAGATGCGCAAGATGATGAAGCAGATGCCCCGCATGCAGAAAATGATGTCCAAATCCAAGGGCGTCGGACTCTTCAAGCGGGGAGGCCAGTAAAATTTACAAAACCAAGCAGCACACACAAAAACAAATCATGGTCGCAATCCGTCTCCGCCGCGAAGGCACAACCAACACCCCGTATTACAAAGTGGTCGTCACCGACCAGCGCAGCCCGCGCGACGGCAAATTCATCGAGATCATCGGGAACTACGATCCGAAGAAGAAGGATCTGAATGCGAACATCGATCTCGCCCGCGCGGACTACTGGATCGGCCAGGGCGCGAAGCCGAGCGACACCGTGCGCAGCCTGATTAAGAAGGTGCGCAAGTCCGCGGCGACCGCCGCGAAGTAGGCACACTCTGCGCCGCGGTCGCGGACGCAGCGGAAGAAATTTCAGCGGAAAGTTCGGACGTGTTCCTGAACTTTCCGCTTTTCCGTTTTCACGTGGCGCGGTAACAACGCGCGCATGGAACGCTTTCTTGATTTTGTCCTGCGCCAGCTCATCGAGTTTCCCGACGAGCTGGTCATCATCCGGGAGGACGCTCCGAAAAAGACGATCTTCCGTCTTCAGATGCGCAAGTCGGACATCGGAAAAGTGGTCGGGAAATTCGGCCAGACGATCTCGGCGATCCGCAACTTGCTCGACGCCGCCGCATCGAAGCACGGAGGCCGCGCGACGGTGGAGATCATCGAGGAAGACGGGCGCAACGCGCCGGCGTGAGGTCTTCGGACAGTGCGCCGCGTATCCGTTATTTCACCCCGAAGATCAGCCGCAGCGAGTCGAGTCGGACGTGGGCGGCGGAGAGTGCGGAGTGGAGATCGGCCTTCTGCTTTTGCGCGGCGGCAATTTCCTCGGGGCGGACGTGATCGTTGATCGTGCGCAGCGTTTCGAGGCGTTCGATTTCATCCAGGAGTTGCACATCCATCGCGCTCACCGCTTCGACGGCGACGGTGGCCATGCGTTCGTCCGCGATTTTCTGTGCGGCGGCGAGCATCGCGGGGAGGAGCTTGCGGCGCATCGGGCCGCGGTCGAGGAGGCGGAAGATGTCGCCCTTTTCCAGCTTCGCGGATCGCACGGCGGCATCGTCACTGCGGTCGGTCATGGCGTGATCGATCACGATGCGCAGCGGCGTGGGCGGGAGGAAACGATCCGCGTGCAGCGCGGCAGGCGCGACGCATTCCACGACGGCGTGGACTTCGAGCAGGATGGATTCGCTGCCGGAGTTTTTCCAGATGCCGAATGCCGTATTGCCCTGCTCGGAGCCGAGCAGCAGATCGAGCGAGCCGCCGATGAGCGGGTGATCGCCGCTCATCAGCCCTAGGTCCTCGCGGCTGAGCGCGCGCGCGCGGTCGAAGGTCACGGACATGCCGTCTGCGGGCAGCGACGGAAGCGCGTCGGTGAGCAGGTGGCCGGGCTTGAGCAGGTAGGCGCGCGTGCCGAGGTCGTCCACCTGAACGCCGAAGTGATCGAGCAGGCGCACGCAGAATTCCTCGAATCCCGCGTCGGTGTCGGCGGTGCGGATCTGCGCGATGAGTGCGGCGGCGTGTCCGGGTTTTGAGGAGTTGAGTTCCAGTAGCCGGTCGTGGCCGCGCTCGAGTTTACCGGCGACGCCCGCGTGCAGCGTGCGCGTGCGCTTGAGAAACGCCTCGAACTTTTTCGCGGTGAACCCGTCGCACAGCGCGGTAAGATCGTCCTGCAACTCGCGGGCGATCTCGTTTGCGCCGTGCGGATTTTTTTCAAATGCATTCAGCCCCTCGTGAAACCAGCGCGCGAAGACTTCGCCCTCGGTGCCGGGCATGAACGGCACATGGATATTGATCGTGGCGCTCTGGCCGATGCGGTCGAGTCGGCCGATGCGCTGTTCGAGCAGCTCGGGATTTTGCGGGAGATCGAAAAGCACGAGGTGATGCGCAAACTGGAAGTTCCGTCCCTCGCTGCCGATCTCCGAGCAGAGCAGGATGCGCGCGCCCTCGTCGCTCGCAAAGAATGCCGCATTGCGATCGCGCTGGAGCAAGGTGAGGCCTTCGTGGAAAATACCGCAGTTCACCTTCACCGCGCGCTGGATGCTGGCGGCGATCTCCTCGACGAGTTCGCGTGTGCGGCAGATGAGCAGGATTTTTTCCGTCGGGAGATCCTTCAGCAGCTCCACGAGCCATTTCACCTTCGTGCTGATTTCGTCTCGCTCGCCGGTGAGCGGATGCAGCTTTGCCTGGCGTTTTGGAAAACCCGTGAGCGACGCGCGCGTGTTGCGGAACATCACGCGGCCCGTGCCGAACGCGTCGAGCAGTTCGCTCACGAGATGCGTGCGCGCGGCGGTGTCACCCGCAGAAAGTTCGTCGCAGTGTGCAAGCACGCGCGGCGACTGTTTTCCGAAAAGCGCGCGATCCTCCGCGGTGAGCGGCTTTCCGGCGAGCAGACGATCCAGCGCGCGTGCGACTTCCTCGTAGTGCGAGTTTTCCTCCAGAAACTTCGCGAGGTCCGAGTAGCGGTCGGGATCGAGCAGGCGCAGGCGCGCGAAGTGCCCCTCCGGCCCGAGTTGCTGCGGGGTCGCGGTGAGCAGCAGCAGGCCCTGCGTTTTCTTCGCGAGATCGTCCACGAGCGCATACTGCCGGCTCGCGCCCTCGGGGCTCCACTCCATGTGGTGCGCTTCGTCCACGACGAGCAGATCCCATCCCGCCTCGGTGATCTGCCGTGCGCGCTGCGTGTCCGCCGCGAGCATCGCGATACTGCAGAGCACGAGCTGGCTGTCGAGGAACGGGTTCGCATCCGGCTCGTGCAACTGGATGGACGCGCAGCGCTCCTCGTCGAAAATGCTGAACATCAAATTGAACCTCCGCAGCAGCTCGACGAACCACTGGTTCACCAGCGGCTCCGGGACGAGCACGAGGATGCGCTCCGCGCGACCCGTGAGATGCAGCCGGTGCAGGATCAGCCCCGCCTCGATCGTCTTGCCGAGGCCGACCTCGTCCGCGAGCAGCACGCGCGGCACGAGCCGTCCCGCGACTTCGCCCGCGATGAACATCTGGTGCGGCAGCAGATCCACGCGCCCGCCAACAAAGCCGCGCACGGGCGAGCGCCGCAGATCGCAGCGCCGACGGAGCGCCTCGGTGCGCAATTCAAACGTGCGCAGATCATCCGTGTGCCCCCCGAAGAGCCGGTCCTCGGGCTTGCTGAAACTGATCGCGTCGGAGAGTTCCGCCTCGGAAAGTTCGCCACGTGAATGACGGTACACGAGCAGTCCGCCCTTTTCCTCCACCTCATCCACGAGCAGTTCCGCACCCTGCCGCGACTTGATCTTGTCGCCGGCCGCAAACTTCACGCGGCGCAGCGGCGCGGACTCGGTCGCGTACTGCCGCTGCTCGCTCGCCGCGGGAAAGAACACCTCCACACGACCGAAACCCGCCTTCAAAATAATCCCGAGACCAAGCTCCGGTTCGGTGTCGCTGACCCATCGTTGTCCGGTGACTGGTGTGCTCTTGTGCTTGCTCATGAAAAAGGGCGCGAAGATTAGCCGGGATCGGCGCTTTGACAACGGGAGTCATCTGCGACAACGGGGCTCAAGCATCAAAAATACCGTGCTCATTCTTCCACTCCGTGCCGCCCTGCCGGAGCCTTCGTTATCCGTCATTCGGATTTCGTCATCCCACCGCCACTTCCCCATCGAAGACAAAATCCGCCGGCCCGGTCAGCGTCACATTCCGCCACGCGTCACCGTCGTTCTCAAAGCCCACGCTGAGCGTGTCTCCGCCACGCACCTTCACGCGCACCGGCGAAGGCGCCCCGTGGAGCCGCGCAAAAATCAGGGCCGCCGCTGTGACACCCGTGCCGCAGGCGAGCGTCTCGCCCTCCACGCCGCGCTCGTAAGTGCGGATCGCGATCGATCCATCCGCGAGCCTGCCGATGAAGTTCGCATTCGTCCCCTTCGGCGCGAAGTGCGCGTGATACCGCAGCGCCGAGCCGAGGCGCACGATGTCCGTCTTTTCCAAATTCTCCACAAACACGATCGCGTGCGGCACGCCCGTGTTCAGGAAATGCACCGTCAGCTTTTCACCCGCCGCATCGAGCTGCGCACCGAGCGCCAGTGAGTGCGGTGCGGACATCGCAAGCTGCACCTCGTCGCCAATCAGCCGCGCGCCGATCACGCCCGCCATCGTCTCAAAAGTGATCGCGCCATTCCTCCCCGCCACACGGCTCGCAAACCGCGCGAAGCACCGTGCGCCGTTGCCGCACATCTCCGCCTCGCCGCCGTCCGCATTGTAGTACCGCATCCGGAAATCCGCGCCGTTCTGCGCGGGCTCCACCGCGATGAGCCCGTCTGCGCCCACACCGCGGTGCCGATCGCAAAGACGCGCGATGGCGGCGCGGTTGAGGCTGTGGCGGAGATCGCGGTTGTCGAGCATCACGAAGTCGTTCCCGGCTCCGTTCATCTTGGTAAAGTGCAGTGTCGGCATAGGACGGCGAGAGATAGGCAAAGCCCGCGCGAAGTCAAAGCGGAGCGATGGCGTCCCCGCCGGCCACAACCAAAGCGCACAGCGCCCATTCCTTCCCGCGCCCGGTCACCGCCAGATCCACCGGCGCAGAAAAATATCCACCGGCAGCAACGCAAGCGCCGCGATGATAAACCAGTTCGTCAACTCACGCCGCCGCTGCGCCGGGTGCGCTGCGTGCGCAAAAATCTCCTCCTCCTTCGCATCCGCCGCCCAGCGCGCCTTCGCATCGCTCGTGAATGCCGCCGTCTGCCCGAGCCCGTAGCGCCACGTCGTGAGCAGCAGCTCGCCGCGTTCAGTCGCGAGCAGCACGTCCGCAGTCGGCTTCGGCTTCGTCACATTGTAGCCGAGCGGCAGCGGCGATTGCGCCCAGTCCATGCCCGCCGTGAGCAGCGACTTCGCGACGGGCACCGCGAGCGTCGGCTCCTCGACGACCGAGAACTGCGCGACCTTCACCGTCTCCGTGGAAAAAATCTGCGGCAGCGTCGTCGCATCGGCCGTGAGGTAAAATCGCCCCTGTCCGCGCTCCGCTAGCTGACGGAGAAAAGCCACATCCTTGTCCTGCTCGCTGCCGAGGCCCACGACCGATGTCGTGATTTTCGCCGCCGCCATCGCGCTCGCGAGATCGAGCGAACTGCCGCCGCCCGGCGCGCCATCCGGCTTTTTACGCTCGACAAGCATCTCCGGTTTTTCGGGATTCCGCCGCGCCACCGTCCACACTTCGACGCCAGAGCGCTCGAAGCCGCGCCGCAGCTTCGAGCGCGTGTCCCGCAGTGTCATTGCCATCGGAAAGCAGCACAACCCGCCGCGACTGATCAGCCGGAAAGAGAGCGCTCGAGAAATCCAGCGCACGACCAATGTCCGTAGCCGCCGACGGGAGGAGGCGGGCACCCTTCGATTGCGGACTGCCGATTGAGGATTGCGGATTGAAAAGATCAGCCCGCCTCCTTCCGTCGGCGGCTACGGGGGGCCAATCCGCAAAGGCCGCATGCTCCGCTGGCGATTGCCAGACTTCCGCATCTTTCCCAAATCCAACCACGCCCGCGTGCTCACCGCCCCGCTGCGCCCGCAGCACACCGCCGACAAATTTCCGCGCCGCCTTCGCCGCCTCCGGTGAGATGCTCGCCGACGCATCCACTGCAAAGATCACCGCGACATCCGATGAAGGCAGCAGCACCCGCACGCCCGCCAGCGCGAGCACCTGGAGGACTTGGACTTCAAACTGGCTGTGCAGCAGCAGGCTCAGCGGCTCCTCGTATCCGAGCGGGTCGAAAAAATCGCTCAGCACGAAGACGAGTCCGCGCCGGTGTGCGTGCTGCACGAGGGCTTGCGCGCCCTGCATGAGCCGCATCGGCCCGTCGGGCTGCGACGGTGCGCCGAGAAATTTCAGCACGGAATGGAATCCTGATTTCCCGCGCACGACACCGAGTTCCGCGAGGGAATTTGCGGCGAAGAAGTGGATGTTCACGCGATCCAGATTCGCGAGTGCGATGTAGGCGAGCGCGGCGCAGAGGCGGCGTGCGTGATCGAATTTCGTGAGCGCGCCCGTCTTTTCTTCCGGGAGCCAGCTCATGCTTGCGCTGCAATCCACGAGGAAGGTGACGGGCAGATCCTGTTCGTGCTCGTAGAGCTTCACGAAGAGCCGCTCGAGCCGGCCGTATGCGTGCCAGTCAATGCTGCGCGGCTCGTCGCCGGGCGTGTATTCGCGGTAGTCGGCGAATTCGAGGCTCGCGCCGGCCTGCCGCGTCCTGCGTTCCGCGCGCCGGTCGCCGCGGAACATGCGCCGCGCGAGCAGGTGGAGCTGCTCCAGTTTCGCCAGGAAGGCGGAATCGAACATCGCGCTTGTGCTCACCGGCGAAATTTTCAGCCTGGCATCTCGACACTCGCGACGGCGGTCGCCGCCATGCCCTCGCCGCGTCCGAGGAATCCCATGCGCTCGTTCGTCGTGGCCTTGATGCCGACTCGCCGCTCGTCGAGGCCGAGCACGCGCGCGAGGTTCGCCTTCATCGCGGAAATGTGCGGGCCGATCTTTGGCGCTTCGGCGATGAGGCACGAGTCAATGTTGATCAGCTTTCCGCCCGCGGCAGTGACGAGGCTCGCGGCTTTGCGGACGATTTCGAGCGAGCTGATGCCGCGGATTGTGGGATCATTGTTCGGAAAATGATGACCGATGTCGCGTTCGCCGATCGCGCCGAGGATCGCATCGGCGATGGCGTGGCAGAGCACGTCGGCATCGCTGTGGCCGTCGAGCCCGTGTGTGTGCGCGATCTCGACGCCGCCGAGGATCAGTTTACGCCCCGCGGCGAAGCAGTGGACGTCGTAGCCGGTGCCGACGAGATTCATTCGTGCGCGAGGAGCTGGATTTTTCCATTCCACGCGCGGACGGAAATCTTGTCCGGGTGGTCCGCGCGCGTGGTCATTTCAAAACGTCCGCCCGCATTTTCCACGAGCAGCTTGCCCGCGGCGACGTCCCATAGGCTCACGCTCTGCTCGATGTAGGCGTCGAGTCGGCCCGTAGCGACATACGCGAGGTCGAGCGCGGCACTGCCCATCATGCGGCACTTGCGGACCTTCTCGACGTATTTTGGGAGGAGCTGGAGGCCGGCGTTGATCGTGGCTTTCGATTTTGCAAAGCCGATGCTCACGACGCAGTCGGCGAGTTCCGTGCGGTCGCTGACGCGGATGACGCGTCCATTCAAAAGGGTCGGCGTTCCTTTCACGGTCTGCCACAACTCATCGCGGGAGGGATCGTAGATCACACCGAGCTGGATTTCGCCCGCACGGCGGAGCGCGATACTGATGCAGTAGTGCGGCAGGCCGTAGAAATAATTCACCGTGCCGTCAATGGGATCCACAATCCACTGCCACTCGCTCGACTGGTCGCCCGCGATGCCCTCCTCGCCGTAAATCGCGTGATCGGGGAAACGCCCGAGCAGCCTCTTGGTGATGAGTTCCTGCGACTCCACGTCGAGCGCGAGCTTGATGTCGTGCGCGTGGAATTCATTCACATCCGGCACCTGACCAAACTTGCTTGTCAAAAGTGTCCCCGCCTCGCGGGCGGCTTGGATGGCGGTTTCGAGGGCTGCGGAGAGATCGGTCATTCGGAAAGTGAGCGTATGGATGGTGGATGCGTCCCCGCGCGGCAAGACGGAACCTCGAAAGATGGGATGTTTGGCCGCGAAAAGGCGCGAAAGGGCGCAAAAATATCGTAGCCGCGCTGGTGAAAGCGCGGCCACACCCCCATCCCGGCAGAAAAAATGAGAGGCGAACCGTTAGATTCGCCTCCCATTGTTAGTTAAGCAGGGGTGAGCCTACTTCTTCTTCTTCGCTGCGACTTTCTTCTTCGGTGCAGCTTTCTTCGCTGCTGCTTTTTTCTTTGCGGCCATTATTAGACACCCCCTTCCTGCCCGCAGTGGCGGGACTGAGAAATTTGTTTGGGGGAATTATGGGAGGTGTTGAAAAACATCACGCTCGATGCGTGTGGAGTATCCACTACCCGTAGATGCGTCAACATTATTTCGCACAAGTGGACACAATATTTAGCGGTCGCGTGATGAAACACGCAAAAAATGCGCACGAAAAAATGCAGTGGAACGCCCCGGGTTGTGGAACATTTCCACGCGCGTTTCTCCTATGAAAATTCGGCTGTCCGCACTTTCGCGCCGTCCACTTTTTCTATTGAAAATCAGCACGCATTTTCCGCTTCGAATGCGCGCGAAATATTTTCAATATTTTTTGCGCGCCCGCATTTTTTTCCGCGGATCGCGCTACGCTTTTCCGCACTTCGCGAGCGCGCGGCTCGCAATCTCCGTGACCGCCGCGAGCCGCCCGAGCCCTTCGTAGCCACACGCGAGGATTCCCGCTTCCGGCCCGATAAATTCCGCGCCACGCGATTTCAGCAGCGCGACATTCGCCTGTGTCGCGGGGTGCTCCCACATTTTTCCGTTCATCGCGGGTGCGATGAGCAGCGGCGCGCGCGTGGCGAGCGCGATCTCGGCGAGCGGATGCCCTGCGAGTCCGTGCGCGAGCTCGGCGATGACATTCGCCGTCGCGGGCGCGATGAGCAGCAGCGTCGCGCGATCCGCGAGATCAATGTGCCCCGGCTTCCAGTTAGCCTGCGCGTCCGCCGCGCAAGTCACGACGGGATTGCGCGACATTGTCTGCATCGTCAGCGGCGTGATGAAATCGCACGCGTGCCGCGACATCACCACATGCACCTCCGCGCCGCCCTTCACGAGCAGGCTCGCGAGATCCGCCGCCTTGTATGCCGCGATGCTGCCCGTGACTCCAAGAATGATGATCGGTGCGCTCATATGTTAAACTTTTAACACCATGCGCGAACTGCGCATGCGCTCAGCTTGCATGATGGCCCGGAAATTTTCAAAGTCCTGCATGGGTGTGCCGCTCAGGATCGTGTAGCGGTAATTTTTCCACTGCGCCATCTCCGTCTCCGCGTTGCGCAGCCGCACTTCGAGCTGCCCGGGCGTCTCGGTGCCGCGTTTCAGCAGGCGGCGGCGCACTTCGGCGAGGCTCGGCGGCATGAGGAAAATATCCACCAGTGCGGCTTGCAGGCGCGCGTCGGCGTCCGTGCGGATTCGCGCCGCGCCCTGGATGTCCACATCCATCATCACGTCGAGCCCGCTGTCCATGCTGTCGAGGATCGGCCTGCGCAGCGTGCCGTAGAAATTTCCGTGCACCTGCGCATGCTCGATGAATTCCCCCGCCGCGATCCGCCGCTCGAATTCCGCGACGCTCAGGAAATGGTAGTCGCGCCCGTCCTCCTCGCCGGGCCGCGGCGCGCGCGTCGTGCAGGAGACCGAATAGGTGAAGTCCGGATTTTCCGAGAGCAGCTTCAGCAGCGTGCTTTTGCCGCCGCCCGACGGCGCGGAGATGAGAAAGAGGATGCCGCTGCGGTTCATTCGATGTTCTGGATCTGCTCGCGGATTTTTTCCATCTCCGCCTTGCACGTCACCACGAGCTGCGAGATTTCCACGTCGTTTGCCTTCGCGCCGAGCGTGTTGAATTCGCGCCCGATCTCCTGGCACATGAATTCCAGCGTGCGTCCGACCGGCTCATTCTTTGCGAGGTGATGCTCGAACTGATCGAAGTGGCTCGCGAGCCGTGTGATCTCCTCGCTCACATCGCTCTTGTCCGCAAAAATCGCGATCTCCTTCACGAGACGATCGTCATCAATCGGCAGATCGATCGCCGCGCGCGTGATGCGATCATGGAGCTGCTGGCGGTATTTCTTTACGACATCCGGCAGGAGCTTCCGCACTTTCTTCACCGCATCGCGCACGACCTTCAGCCGCTTGCGGAGATCCGCCGCGAGGTGCTTTCCCTCGTGCTCGCGCATCTTCATCAGATCGGAGAGCGCGTGGCGCAGCGCGGATTCCACATGCGGCCACGCCGTATCCGGCGAGAGCTGCTCCTCCGGCGCCTTCAGCACACCCGGCGCGCGCAGCACCGTCTCGATGCTGATTTCCCCGCCCGCGCCCAGCTCCCTCTGAAGCTCGCGCATGGCATCGTAGTACGTCCGCGCGAGCTGATGATCGAGCGCGAGGTTCTGCGGCGTGCTCGCCCCTGCGTGAAATGCGATCACGACCGTGAGCCGTCCGCGCGTGATCTCCGCGTTGATCGCGTCGCGCACGCGCGGCTCCAGCTCCGCGAGTTCGCGCGGCAGGCTCACGACCACGTCGCTTTGCTTGCGGTTCACCGAGTTCAGTTCGACGGTGAACTTCGCGCCATCATGGACGCTTTGTCCGCGTCCGTATCCGGTCATGCTTCTCATTGCGCAAATTGCTACGAAGCCGCCGCGCCGCGAGCGAGCGGAAAGATGTATCGCGGACAATCCTGTCCGCAGTGTGGGCACATCGGGCGCGGCATCTACACCGGCGCGCGGACTCGGCGCACATGATTGTCCGCCTTACGGCTCCTGCTTCGCCTTCGCTGCATCGGAAAATGCGCGTTCGCCCGCGAGCCAGCGATCCTGGGCGGATGGATCGCCGAGCGCCTCCGCGAGTGCGCTGCCGAGGTCATACACGGTCTTGTCGAGGCCGGCCTCGAGGAATGCGAACGACGTGCCATCGCTCGCGACCGTCATTGCGAGCTTCGAGACCGCGTGCGATCCGCCTTTTGCCGCGAGGTCGTCGGGATTCTGAAACGCCCGCTCGCAGATGCGCACATCCGTCGAGTGCCCGATGCGGCAAACGCCGGGCCGTGCGGGGTGCGCTCTGCAGCTCATGTCGCGGAGGAGCGGGCACGCGCGCACGGTGCGCAGGTGCGCCTCCAGAGTGAGCGGCGCGACTGCGGCGGCGTGCGCCTGTGCGCGTGCCAGCACGGCGACGCGATCCTCGTTGGAAAAATTGCGCGTGATCCAGTCCGCGAGCGCGAAGATCTCGTGTGCGCGCGCGTCAATTTTCCCGAGGTGGCAACACGTCCCGCAGCCCGCCTTGCAGTCCACGCACACGCGGTGCTCGGCGAAGAGCTGCATCTCCAGTTCGTTCAGCCGTGCGTGCGCCCGCAGCGTGACGGCGTGGACACATTCCGCGGTCTGCGCGCGCTTGAGATCCTCCGCCGCCGCATCGCGAAATGCGGTGGCGAGTGCGAGGAGCTCTTCGCGTGTGGTGTAGGCAGGCATGGCTGCGCAGAATAGCAGCCTGCACGGAAAGGTCGCTTTGGAATTTGCATGCCTCGGGCAGCGCGGGCGTCCTGCCTGCCGTGCCGCGCGTCTCGCGCGGCACATCGGACGTCGAGAGGCATCCGTTCGCAAGCTGATGCCCACGCTACCCCGATGCACGCTGCCCGCAATTTCCGATGCAACTTTTCCATCGGTTGTCCGCTTGGGAATCGCAGCCTTGTCCGCTCCCGCGCGCGTGACTAGTCTCCGCGCGTCCATGTCCCTCCGGCTCCTCTCCATTCTGCCCGGCATCGTGCTCGCGTCGCTCGCGTGCGCGGAGCCGGGCTACAAGAATTTCGACGAGCCGCCGCACAATTACCACACGGCACCGCTGAAGGATCGCTTCACGAAGCTGAAGGCCGATCTCGAGTCGGGCCGCATCCCACTCGATCACGGCAGCGAGAAGGCATTCGTCATCAGCCTGCTCAAGGCGCTCGATGTCCCCGCGTCGTCGCAGATGCTTGTGTTCTCCACGACGAGCCTGCAGCTCCGCTTCATCACGCCGCGGAATCCGCGCGCGATTTTTTTTAACGACGGCCTCTACGTCGGCTACATCCCCGGCGCGAAAATCGAAATCCTCTCGATGGACCCGGAGCTTGGCGCGATTTTCTACATGTTCGACATCCCGACCGGCTCGCGTCCGATCGTGGTCGAGCGCTCCGAGCGCTGCGTGAACTGCCACACGAAGGAGGACACGGGCTTCGTGCCGGGCATCGTGATCAAGTCCGTGGTCCCCGGCCCCACGGGCGGGAGCCTGAAGACGTTTCGCAAAGAGCGCACCGGGCACGACATTCCGTTTTCGGATCGATTCGGCGGATGGTATGTGACCGGTGATCGTGGCATCGCGACCGAGTGGGCGAATGTGATCGGGCGCTACTCGGGCGAGGAAATCACGAAGAGCCCCGTGCAGCCGGGGCAGCTTTTCGATTTTGCAAAATATCCCGTCGCGACGAGCGACATCCTCCCGCAGCTCGTACACGAGCATCAGGCGGGCGCCGCAAACCGCATCCTCCAAGCATCCTACCGCGCCCGCACGGCATTCCACCTCGACAAGGGCAGCCTCAGCGCGGCGCGCTACGCGGAACTCGACGAACAGGCGCGCAGCCTCGTGCGCTACCTCCTCTTCGCGGACGAAGTGCCGCTGCCCGCCGGCGGCATCGCGGGCGACGCAGCGTTCAAGGCGGACTTTCTCGCAAAGCGCCGCGCAGTGCAGGGGGCGTCGCTGCGGGAATTTGATCTGCGCACAAGAATTTTCAAATATCGGTGCAGCTACATGATCTACAGCCCCGAGTTCGAGGGCCTGCATGCGCGGATGAAGCAGCACATTTACCTCCGCCTCCGCGAAGCACTAAGCTTGGAGAATCCCGTGAAAGATTACGCCTACCTGCCCGCCGGGGAGAAACAGGCGATCCACGCGATCCTCAAGGGCACGCTGACGGACTTGCCGGCGGGGTGGTGAGGCAGAAAAAACGTCCAACGTCCAACGTCCAATGCAGAGGCATCCTGCCGGACGCGCGTGCTTCTTTGGACGTTGGACGTTGGACGTTGGACGTTGGACGTTCAAAAAAACGGGGCGTCCCCCGCAGTGCGAGGGACGCCCGTGATTTTTTCGCGTGAGCGAAAACTACTTCGCGGCTTCGAGCGGCGCGTTCGCGGCCTTCCAGCCGGAGATGCCGGCGGAAAGGTGCTTCACGTTCGTGTAGCCGAGTTCCTTCGCGGCCTTCGCGGCGGCGGAGTAGGCGTTGCACGTCGGGCCGCCGCAGTAGGCGACCACGAGCGCGCTCTTGTCGCTCGGCAGGAGCTTCGCGAGTTCGGCCTTCTGTGCGCGGAAATCGCT
>Ga0194061_1000741_pt1 | contig 19865 bp, 10 predicted proteins | sample SepL2221m_MetaG_FD_163423 | JGI IMG/M metagenome (GOLD analysis project Ga0194061, IMG submission 163423) | Anoxic zone freshwater microbial communities from boreal shield lake in IISD Experimental Lakes Area, Ontario, Canada - Sep2016-L224-21m | ecosystem: Environmental > Aquatic > Freshwater >... | reverse complement strand
ATTAAGTGTTTGAAAAGAGGTGCTGCTACTTCCTAGCCACTTATTTGTTTCAAACCCTTCTTCTACTGATAAATATACTTTCGAACCTTTGTTATGTCTTGTAAAGCGTAATTCAGCATTGGATGGAACCAGAATTGGCTGGTTTATCAAAACTTCTTTACCATTAATTTCTGCACCAAAATCAGCGCCTGTTAGAGCAATCATCATGGAGGATTCAAAAAAAATGGTTGCAGCTGGAAAATGCATTTCCAATAATGGCTCTCCAATTTGATTTCCAACTAAAGTGTTAGCAATGGCAGCAGCAATCCTATCCATAACACCACCTGGAGGAATTCCCAATTGCTGGTATCCATAACGTCCCATATCTTGGATACTATCAGCAATTCCTGATTTGATAATTCGCAATCCCATTAGCTTGATTTGTTTTTCAAGTGATGAAATTCTTCGAGACTTATTGGATGAAACATAACTTCATCCCCAGGCAGCAATAGTGTTGGTTTTTCTTTATTTGCATCAAAAAGCAGTACCGGTGTTTGCCCAATAATCTGCCAGCCCCCAGGAGAATCAAAAGGATAGATCCCGGTTTGTGCACCAGCAATTCCAACGCTACCTGCTGGCACAAGTGTTCGAGGATTAGCTTTTCTTGGACTTATAATTCTTTGATCAACTGTACCCATATATGCAAACCCGGGCATAAATCCAATCATATAAACACGATATGATTTTTGAATATGAAATTCAATGAATGCCTTAATAGTTAACTCATGGGAAGTTGCTAATTCTTCTAAATCAGGCGCCACACTTAAGTCGTAGCATACCGGTATATCTATCTTACGTTGCACCAATACTTCATTAGTATCCGTTAGATGAGCTTCCATTTGTCTCAACTTCGTTTCTAAATATGAAAATGCCGTATTACCCCCTGCTAATTTTTTTACCTTACTAAAATCATAGATTAAACTGATGGAATGGTAGGCTGGAATGATATCTAAGACAGCTTCGGGTTGCCAGTCTTTCAACATTTGATAAAGCTTAAAGATCTTACTATTCACCGATTCGCTGATCTCACCCCCATAATCGAGGGTAATGCCCTGATCACCGATTGCATATATTTGATATGGAGTTGAATGAACCACATTACAAGGTAAAACAAAACTTTATTTAAACTCTTGTGAGTTTTGAATCAACAGGCTTTTCATTTTCTTATTATATTACAAAAGAAAACAAATAATCTATTTATGAAAAATACAATGCTTCTGTTTGCATGTATGATTTGCAACTTTTTAATTGCAAACGCACAGCCAAACTGGTTACGCTATAGTGCTATTTCACCGGATGGTAAAACAGTGGTATTCACTTATAAGGGTGATTTGTACCGTGTACCCAGCAGTGGCGGAACAGCTATTCCATTAACAGTGCATGAAGCACATGATTTTATGCCTGTTTGGAGTAATGATGGAAAACAGATTGCATTTGCCAGTGATCGATTTGGCAATTTTGACATTTTTGTAATCCCAGCAGAGGGTGGAGAGGCAAAAAGATTAACCTATTACTCAACACCAGAATATCCCTATGCTTTTACGAATGATAATAAGTCTGTGATCTTTGGAAGTACCAGGTTAGATGATGCCAGTAACAGAAATTATCCTACTTCATCACAACCAGAATTGTACAAAGTGTCTGTAAATGCCGGTAGGGTGGAACAAATTATAACTACACCTGCAGAAGATGTAAAACTGAGTAAGAATGGACAATACATGATCTACCATGATAAGAAAGGTGGAGAAACGCAATGGCGTAAACACCATGTTTCTTCTATTACTAGAGACATTTGGATCTATGATTCAAAGACTGGTAAACATAGAAAGATCACAACTTTTGCTGGCGAGGATCGAACACCAGTATTTACAGATAACGACAAGTCTTTCTATTATTTAAGTGAAGAAAGTGGATCATTCAATGTACATAAAATGAGTGTGGAAGGCGGCAAGTCAACACAGATCTCTTCTTTTAAAAAACATCCCGTTCGTTTTTTGAGCATGGCTAATAACGGTGTATTATGTTATAGTTATGATGGTGAATTATATACGCAAAAAGAAAACGCGAAGCCTGAGAAAATCAATATCAGTATTACATCTGATGCAAAATCGAATAACGAAAGAGTTATAGCAGTTAATGGTGGTGCCCGTGAATTAGCTGTATCCCCCAATGGCAAAGAAGTAGCTTTTATTTTTAGAGGAGAAGTTTTTGTATCGGCAGTGGAAGGAGGTACTACCAAACGTATCACAAATACCCCAGAGCAAGAGCGCAGTGTAAGTTTTTCTCCTGATGGAAAATATTTATTGTATGCATCTGAGAGGGGAAATAGCTGGAAAATTTATCAAACAGAAATTGTAAGAAAGGAAGAACCTTATTTTTATGCGGCTACTTTAATAAAAGAAACTGCAATTGTAAATAACGATAAAGAAAATTATCTACCTGCTTATTCTCCGGATGGAAAAGAAATAGCTTTTATAGAAAATCATGCTACTCTGAAAGTTTTAACACTGGCTACTAAACAAACCCGTATCATTCTAACAGACAAAGAACTTGCAAACTGGGGTGATAATGATCAGCACTTTGAATGGAGCCCGGATGGCAAATGGTTTGCATTTAGTTATGCAGTAGAAGAAGCTTCCAATAGTGAAATAGGATTGATCAGTTCTGATGGGAAAGGAAAGGTTACTAATCTTACTGAGAATGGATTCAATGATGGAAGTCCCAAATGGGCAATGGGTGGTAAGATGTTATTGTATGAAACAGATCGAGACGGGTTAAGGGCCAAAGCCAATAGTGGCGGTAGTCAGAGCGATATTTATGCTTTATTTTTAAATCAGGAATCTTGGGATAAATTTCGTTTAAGTAAAGAGGAATACACTTTAATAAAAGAACAAGATGAAAAAACTGCAAAAGCAGATAGCGGAAAAAATAAAATTAAAAAAGATAGTATCATTAATGTGGAACTAGACGGAATTGTTTATCGTAAACAAAAGCTAACTATCAATTCCTCAGATCTTGCAGATGCCTTAGTTAGTAAAGATGGCGAAACCCTTTATTATCTTTCTAAATTCGAAAAAGGATTAAATCTCTGGAGCACCAATACCCGAACAAAAGAAACCAAAATACTCGTTCCTTTAAATGCAAATAGTGGTTCTATTGAATGGGATAAAGAGCAGAAAAATATTTTCTTATTATCAGATGGCAGCATTAGTAAAATAGATGTCACAAGCGGAAAAAAAGATGCTGTTGCCATCAACGGAGAAATGATTTTAGACATTGCAGCAGAACGTAGATTTATGTTCGAGCATGTTTGGCGCAGAACAAAAACAACTTTTTATACAGCAAGTTTTCATGGGGTTGATTGGGATAGTTACAAACCCGACTATGAACGACACCTTGCAGATATCGGAAACAATAATGAGTTTGCAGAATTGTTAAGTGAATTGCTTGGCGAATTAAATGTGAGCCATTGTTGGTCTACATACAATAATTCAAGTCCAAACGGGGATGCCACAGCTTCTCTTGGTGCTTTTTATAAACAAAGTCATACTGGTAATGGTGTACTGATTGAAGAGATTATTAAAGAAGGACCATTAGATAAGGCCGGTTTAAATATTAAAGCGGGGATGATCATCGAAAGTATCGATGGTGAGTTCATTACGCCGGAAAAGGACCTGGCACAATTTTTAAATCGTAAAGCTGGTAAAAATATATTGATAAGTATATCCGACGGAAATAATAAAAAAGAACTGATCATAAAACCTATTAGTATCAGTGAAGAAAACAAATTATTGTATAAACGTTTTGTAAGAAGGAATCAAGAAGAAGTGGATCGTCTTAGTAATGGTCAATTAGGGTATGTTCATATTCCCGGAATGGATGATGGATCTTATCGTGTGGTGTATGAAGACATCATGGGTAAATATGCCACTCGTAAAGCTATCGTTGTTGATACACGTTTTAATGGCGGTGGAGATCTGGTAAGTGACCTCGCTACATTTTTAACCGGCAAAGCTTTTATGGTAAACTCAACTGATAACCACGTTTTCAGTTTTGAACCTACTTTCCGTTGGACAAAACCTTCTATCGCATTAGTGAATGAAGCTAATTACAGTGATGGCCATTGTTTTTCTTATGGTTATCAAAATTTGCAAATCGGAAAATTGGTAGGTATGCCTGTTCCTGGAACCTGCACTTTTGCTGGATGGGAGCAATTACAAGATGCTAGTATCCGATGGGGTGTACCACCAGTTGGCGTAAAGAATATGAAGGGCGTTTATTTAGAAAATTCTCCTACGGAACCTGATATTAAAGTCATGAACGAATTTGAATTAATAAGTAAAGGAAAAGATCAGCAATTAGAAGCTGCCATTAATGCTTTATTAAAAGAATTGAAATAATAATAATCCGCTTTTATTATTATAAATAAGGGGCATTGAAACCTAAGCGTTTCATGCCTCTTTTTATTTCAGGCACGCTGGTTAATAAATTCCAAATCAACTGCGTTCTATAATTTTCAATCATAATTATTTCAGGGCCTTGATCAATTGCAAGTGCAGAAGGTGCATACCATAAATTTTGTAAACTAAACGCATCAACAAATCCATAGTCTTTAAATATTTTATCGCCTAGTCTATAATAGAAGAACTTCAAAGCATTCATACTTTCTACAGGAGTATATGGTAAAGAAGAAATGGCTGCAGTTGGTGCAATCACACTTACATCATTATTTGGTTCACTAGCTGTATATCCATTCGGAATATCACTTGCTGTTAGGCCCCAGCACTGATTACTATACCCATAATATCCATGGGGGTTTGCTACACAATAACTAAAGTTGATTTTGCTATGGTTCACAACCTGTGTTTGATAATTGGCGTAGGTGTCACTCAATCCGTTTGGATTAATTCCAAGAAAAGAATAGTGTGAAAAAAATAAGGGACCACCCTGTGCAGAACCAAGTGGTTGCGGATACCCATAATAGTTATTGCCATTTGTCATGGCTCCATTTCTTGCAAAACCATTTTGGTACACGATTGATGGGATAGAATCTTTATTGCCCGATGCAGCAAGGATATAAGTAATTAAACATTCGTTCCAACCTTCGATTTTATGATTCATTTCCCAATTATATTTCGGACTCCAATGCCAATACAGCACATTTTGATTGGCTTGTCTAAACCAATTCCATTCAACCGCATCCCAAAGGACATTAATATCTGTACGCAAATTAGTTTCAGCATTATCGGAACCACTAAAGTATTGGCGTGCAGTAAGTAACCCTGCCATGAGGTAGGATGTTTCAACCAGGTCTGCACCATCATCTTTGGTACTAAACGGAATTACAGAACCATCTGTACCATTGATCCAATGCGGAAATGCACCATGAAATTTTGCGGCTTTATCTTTTAAAAATGCTACAATCGTTTGCATTCTAACAAGTCCTTGAGCACGAGTAATAAAATTTCTATTAATGGCAATTGGTATTGACATGATTCCAAATCCAGATCCTCCTGTTGTTACTACTTCATTATTGCCATTGTTACGCTCTCTTGCCAATCCACTAACAGGATGTGAGAAGTCCCAGAAATATTTAAAAGTTTGTTTCTGTATAATATCAAGCAGATCACTATCCGATATCTGTGTAAATTTGTCTGTTGAATCAATTTGAGTGATAAAAGGAGAATTAACTACAGTGGTTAGTTTAGATTTTTGTACTGACTGTATACTATTATCAACGGTTATAAAATAGCGTGTAAGCCCTTTTAGAGAAGTAGTTGGTGCGATAACAATTACGCTATCATTTTTTTCGTAAGTCAAATTAGCGGCAACACTTGTAACACCTGATTCTGAAATCAAAACAGTAGTACTTGTTACTGAGTTTTTATCAACTGCAGCATTAAAATATAATTTTACAACTGCATTTCTTGGAATACTATAACTGGTTGAACCAATAGGAATGCTACCATTATTTATTTCAAGACTATTCAAAACAAATGCAGGAAGTGGAGCAACTGGGGGGGAAGTTGCTCCTTGCGACTGTTTGCCGCATCCTATTGCAGTAATATTGATTATAAAACAAAAAATAAAATATTTGAATTTAATCCCTCGCATTTTTAAGTTTTAAATAATGATTTATTTTCCTTTTTGTAAGAATAAAAGTCCCGCATTATTTCTTGCAATCACCAACACTTGTTTACCACCAGCATATTTAATCCATTTGGCATCTCTTACTTCTCCATCAACATTTGGTATGCGGGATCCCGTTTGAAATTGATTTTGATTAAAAGAAAAATTGGTAGGCAAGAGTGCATCGTATCTACCTTCATATGGAATAACTCCATAAAAATTTCCTGCAGCCAAATTACCGCCTCCTGCATTTGAAGTTGAATTTGCAAAAGCGAAAATAGGAGCTAGTTGAAGCATTTGGGGTAAATCAATTTTTGAATAGTTCCCTTTCCCGTCATTTATAAAGCAAGCGGAACTTAGGCTTTCGGCTTTCAATTCTAGATAATCTGTGAATAGATCATAGAACATATACTGAACTGTTTTCCCGGCCACTTCACTATATTTTAAATATGCTTTTTTTAAAACAGGCAATGCCCTTTCTAATTCGTCTTTTGCTAAAAAAGTATATTCTTTTCCATCGATTGTATAACACATGATTTGCTCAAAGGAACCATTCTTGTCAAAGTCTTTTACGTAGAGCTTCAGTGGTCCGTTTTTACCGGCAAATAATTTTGAGTTTTGTCCCCAGTTTCCAGCCAATAAATCAGGAAATCCATCACCATTTACATCTGTTGCATATATTGTTTGCCAAAGGCCTGTTGATTTTGGAATTTCTGTTTCTGTAAATTTTCCCTTATGATTCATAAATATTTTCATTGGCATCCACTCACCAGAAACAACTAGATCTGGCCAACCATCTTTATTTAGATCGGCAAATGTGGCTGTGGTTACAATACCCAAACTATCTAATTGAATTGTGGATAGGTCAGCTTTAGTAAAAATGCCTTTCCCATTGTTTACCAACAAATAGGAGTTTTGTGGAATTCCAAATTTTTTCGCATCTGCTAATCCACCAACAAACAAATCCATATCTCCATCTTTATCAAAATCTGCTACAGCTACACAGGATTTATTTTTATAGATTTTAGGAATTGTATTAAGTGATTGTGAAAAATTACCTTTCCCATCATTCATATACAATTGGTCCAATAGTGCAGGGTTACCATCACCATATTCATTTCCACCGCTAACAACATAAAGATCTAGAAATCCATCATTATTTGCATCTAAGAAAACAGCATCTACTTCTTCTGTCATTTTAATCCGGTCTTTAACCTTTAGTAAAGTGGGAACAAATTTGCCTTCTTTTGTTTGTATCATTAACGAGCCTTGTGATCCTGAGGCACCACAAACATAAATATCATCTAATCCGTCTCCATTCACATCAGCAACAGCCATTTTTGGCCCACGTGTAGATTCTGCATGGGGGATCAAGTATTGGACATTATAATCAAAAAAGGCATTTTCATGGTGTTGCCAATTTATGTTGACCTTATTACTTATATCAGTATATAATTCAGCAACTGGTTTAAAGTAGGCATCATGATTGAATATTCCTGATGCATCTTTTTGAGCAAACTTTAATTGTTGGTTAGTTAAAATATTTTTAATGGTTTGATATTTCTGATTTGGCCACACAATTAAGATACTGTCAATTATTTTTGTTGAATCTAAACCAAAATGTAAACGTGGTTCTGAAGAGGATTGGAACCCTCTCGTAAGCATGAGTTCTTGATATTGCATGCTTCCCTTTTCAAAAACGTATGCTTTTGTACTGATACCAAAGCTGTTCATGCTATCACCCTTAAAAGAAATAGTCAGATAATTTTTCTTGGGCGAATTATTCTTTAAAATAACTGCGGGAGAATTGATGGCATTGATAACCATATCCAAATTGCCATCATTATCAAGGTCTGCATAAGCAGCACCTGTATAATAACCTTTCATTTTGCCGATTCCCCACTCCAGGCTTTTATCCTTAAAATTAAGCCCCCCATCGCCCATAAATAAATAAGGATGAGAACTACCATCAGGCATTGCTTCTATTGCTTCTTTGTCGTATTTATTGGTTGTATTTAGACCTTTAGTACGCTGCATATCAGAGATATAATTCACGTAGTCAAGATCAACAGGGCGTTTCAAGATTCCGCTAGTAATAAAAAGATCTTTTTTGCCATCGTTATCAAAGTCAGCAAAAAGCGGACTCCAACTCCAATCCGTGGCACTTACTCCACCCATTAAACCGGTTTCGCTAAAACTATTTCCATTACCATTATTCATTTGCAGCATATTTCTGGAATACTGTTTTTGAAAACCATTCATCTCCAGTTTTATTTTATAGATATCTGCGTTTTCATCACTGCCATAAGTTTTTAATATTTTTTCATCTGATGGTAACATATCTGCAGTCACCAAATCAAGTTGTCCATCATTGTTATAATCGGCTATATCATTACCCATACTAAAGCGGCTATAGTGTTTAAAATGATTTGCACCATCTTCTTTGAAGCTGCCGTTTTTTTGATTAATATAGTAATAATCGTTTTCGTGAAAATCGTTTCCCACATAAATATCATCCCAACCATCGTTATTCAAATCTGCTACTGAAATACCAAGTCCATACCCCAAACTACTCTGAGAAATTCCAGCTTGTTCAGATACGTCTGTAAATTTTCCCGTTGTTTTTAGATCGTTTCTATACAATCGATCGCCAGAGAGGCTATCGTATTTTCTTCTTGCACTGGTATCAACAATATTGCTATGTGGACGATGAGATTGATTGAGTATGTAACAATCTAAATCTCCATCATGATCATAATCAAAAAATACAGTTTGTGTTGTAAAACATTTTGTATTCAACCCATACTGTTCAGACTTTTCAGTGAATGTTCCATTACCGTTATTAATGTACAATTCATTGTGTCCTTTAAATCCATACTTCTGGCTAACAGTTGAAACATAAATATCAAGAAGGCCATCCCCATTAATATCAGCCATTGTAGCGCCACTACACCAGTCTGAAATACCTGCAACGCCAGCATCTTCGGTAATATCTTGAAATTGAAAATTTCCTTTATTTAAATAGAGTTTATTTTTTGCTTTAATATTTGAAGTAAAATAGATATCTGGTAGCCCATCATTATTAATATCTCCTATTGCTACACCACCGCCATTATAATAATAGAGATAATACAGGATACTTAAACCCGAGGTATCTGATTTGAGGTTATTTATAAAGTTGATATTTGTTTCAGAAGAATCGAGTTGTGAAAAAAGTTCTTTTTTCTTGTCTTTACAGGAAAGAACAAAAAATGAAAAAAGCACAAGGCTCACTAGAACTTTTTTACGGAAAACAAATGGCATTTGCATATTAATTCATATTTAAAAAATAAAGGGCTGATTCAATAAATTGATCAGCCCTTTTAACATCCGAGTTCCTAACGATAAAAACTATTTTTTACTTGCATATAAAGTTGCAACTTCAGAAGCATTTAAGGCTTTCTTATATAGTCTAAACTGGTCCATTGCACCCGAGTAGTTTTTAATCCAATCATCACCAGGCCCTTGTGCACCTGCGTGTTTATTCCAACCGCCAAGAATTAAACTATAGGCCTTTGAAAAGTCAATAGCACCTCTAGGCGCACCAGAATTTTTAACATCTGTTTGGGAAGCGTTCATCCCATCAACCAAAGCCCCATCAAAATAATAAGTCATTTTTGAGGTTGTTTGATCATAGGAATAAACAATTTGATGCCAGTTACCATCAAATAATGGTTTTTGAAAAGTCCCTTCTAACCACTGATCCATTAAACCAAATTTCATAGTTGCATTTGTACTAGTTTGATTTTCAACCAATACGAAAGCAGCACTATGATGCCATCCATAGGAATCATCTACCAAAGAAAAAAGAAATTCTGTTCTTCCAGCTGCCGCAACATTTTTTAACCAAAGCGCAATACTGAAACTAGTTACTTTATTAAAGTCGTTTGTTCCTGGATAATAGATTGCTTTTCCTTCAACACCCAACACAGCTTTACCACTAATACCAGCCGTAGTAGTAAATGGGTTAACAGAAGGAAAAGTAGCCTTAATACTATCTACTGCATTCATTAATGGATTCGTTGTTGTACCATCAAAAGCCGCATAGAAATTTAAAGGACCACCCGGTTGGTTGGCGTCTTTTGCATAATCTCCTAATAAGGGTCTGTCTAATTTCTTGCAGCTACTAACAGCTAGTATTAAAATTGCAAGTGATAAAAATATTTTAATATTAATTTTCATATAATTTTTTATAGCGTGATTTTGAATTACCATTCTGGATTTTGAATTAACAAACCACCAGATTTATCAATAGCTGGTTGAGGTATTGGGTAGAATCTACACCTATTTGTATAACCTAATGGTCCTAACACATTTACTGCATCACCCCATCTAACCAGGTCAAAAAATCTTTCCCCTTCTACACCAAATTCAACTCTTTTTTCTTGCTTAATAGCAGTTCTTAATTGAGTTTGATCGGTGAAAGAAATAGCAGGCAAACTTGCGCGGCTACGAATTTGATTTACAAATGGCAAACCAGTAGCGCCATTACCCAATTCATTATTACATTCTGCTGCCATTAAAATAACATCAGCATAACGCAAGATTCTCTTATTGATCCAGTCTGGATTATCAGAGTGACCAGTTGAGGCTCTGAAGGCAGGGTCTGCATAAATTTTCTTGTTCCAGAACTTTCTTGGAAGAGGTCCGGCTACTATATCGAAAGTGGAATTCGGCAAAACTCTACCATAACCACCTGTAGATGGGTCGTCAGATTGACCAGAGAAAAGAATAGTTGAGCCCTTTCTTACATCACCTGATTCATACGCTTTCACCAAACTATCCGTAGGCGTATTCCATCCCCAGCCAAGATTCCAGCCACTTGCAGTTGAAGCCCTAACACCCATTGTAGTAGCATAGATGCATCCATTATCAATTGAGCCGTTTGGACTTACATAGGCTTGAATCTCAAAAATAGACTCGCCACTATTTTCTCCTAAATCTTTAAAAATTCCATAATAGCTACTATTCAATGAATAGGTTCCTGAGTTTATTACCTGATTACAAAGTGCCAATGATGAAGCCCATTGTCCTCTGAATAAATAAGCTTTTGCTAGTAAGGTTTTTGCTGCGCCACTTGTTAAACGTCCTGGATATTGATTACCCCAAACTGTTGGAAGGTTTGCAGCTGCAAATTGTAAATCTGCGTCAATCAATGCATAAATTGCTGATGCTGGAGATTTAGCAATATTAGCTTGAGCTGCATTATACACTCGAAAATCAATTTTAGGAACATCTCCATAAGATCTTACTAAATCAAAATAAGAATATGCTCTGAAAAATTTAGCCTCTGCTACGTTAATCAAGGAAGCAGGATCAGTTAGCTTTAAAGAATCTGCATTTTGAATAGCAGTATTCGCTAAATTGATCAAAGAAAAGTGGTCGTCCCAATATTGGTTTGATGCCCAAAGATCTTTTACATAAGCATAGTGATCGAACGGAGCAGACCACTCAGCTCCATCAGAAGGATCACTTCCTTTTTCAGAATCATCAGACCTAAAGTCGTGCATTGCTAACCAAGGGATACTTGTAAACCCCGCACTATTTCTAAGGTTTGAGTATAAACCATAAATCTGTCCTTCTAATCCACCTTGATTTAAATCATCAAGGGTAGCAGTTAAAGGTTTTCTATCAAGAAATTTTTGACAACCACCAATTGCCAATATCATGAATGATACTGCAAGTATGGTGAAAGTTATTTTCATATATTTTTTCATATACTAATAAATTAAAAAAGTTAAAAAGTTACATTCAAACCAATAGTAGAAACAACTGGTATAGCACCACCTGCATTATCTACACCAAAAGAAATTGCACTACCTCCAAATTCAGAAGTATAACCTGAGTTGTTTTTCCAGGTTTTAGAATTCTGAACATTCAAGAAGGCACGCAAGTTTTTGATATGGGCTCTTGTTAAGAATGCACCAGTTAGATTATAAGCAACCTGAACGTTTCTTAATCTGAAATAACTTCCATCTTCAATATTATAAGTTGAAGCTTCGTAGTTAATTCTATGATCCTGCCCTAAGATTGGATCCCAATTTGAAGTACCTGCACCAGTCCATCTATTCATTTTAAATGCAGCATAGTTTACACGCTGAAACGGAGATTCTGTTCCACCCCAGTTTCTGAACACTTGGTTTCCATATACTCCACCAAGGTCAATTCCTAATTCAAGATTTTTATATCTTAAATTAATGGTACCACCATAAGCAAAATCTGGAGTTGGTTTGCCGATCAATTTTCTATCTGCTGTGTTGATTTTTCCATCACCATTAACATCCTTGTATTTCAAATCACCAGGACCATAAGAAAATTCTGTATTAACTGGAGAAGCTAATTTGTCTGCATAGGACTGATAAATACCTTCCACTTCATAACCGTAAAAATAGCCGATTGGTAAACCAACAGTTGTTCTATTAACTCCTGATTGTATAGAGAACTCTGGAGTTGCCAAAGAGACTACTTCATTATGATAGGTTGTAAAGTTTCCTGATACCGTTAATGAAAAATCTTTTGCTAATTCTGTTCTATAACTAACAGCTAATTCTAAACCGCTATTTTTAATGCTACCAATATTATCCAAACCATTTTTAGCGCCATTGTTACCAGGTATGAAAGTCATTAAGTCTTTTGTTAGCTTATTATAATAAGCCATATCAAAATGCAACTTACCTTTTAGTGCACTTAGTTCCAATCCAATCTCTTTAGCATTAACAGTTTCCCATTTCAAGTTTGGATTTGGAAGGTATGATTGTGAGTAAGCATTATAAACTAAGTTTCCAAATACCGCAGCATTACCGCCAATTAAACCTGGATAAAAAGGATAATCGTATCCGTAAGTATTTTGATTACCTAATACACCTATCGATCCTCTCAACTTAACAAAGTCGAAGATGGTTTGCTTGGACATGAATTTTTCTTTTGAAATTTCCCAAGCACCACCTACTGCCCAGAAATTCTGCCAACGGTTATCGGGAGAAATCTGAGATGAACCATCTCTACGGAAAGAGGCATTCAAATAATATTTCCCTTTGTAATTATACAAGCCACGAATTAAAGCTGATGCAGTAGTTCTTTCTCTTTGATCTGAACTAGAAACTTTTGAAGTAGGATCTGAAAATCCGTTATCGATATACCAGAATCTACTATCATCAGGAATTGCAGCACCTGTAGCACTTTGTTTTGCAGATGCATTTCTGTTGAAGTTCCCAAAGTAGTAGGTTGTCCAACCCGCCATTGCAGTAATGTGATGATTGCCAATTGACTTCTTATAATTCAAGATATAATCTTGTTGGAATTTTCTGTAAGTCTGATCACCTTCATTAACTGAAGTTGTTCTACTATATAAGAAAGCCTTATTAATACTTGCATCATATGCATTATAAACAGGAGTATACTGCCTAGTATTTACAGTGCTGATATCGGCATACAATGTTGCTTTGAAATTAAAATCGCGAAGAAAATTTACCTCTCCATAAACACTACCTACATTTCTATATTCGATACTTGTTGTTTTATTCCACTCATTCTCTAATTGAATTAATGGGTTAACAACACCAGAGTTCTGAATAGAAGGTAAATCGTAATACAAATTCTGAGTAAAACTGTCTAACCCGTAAGGATTTTTAGCGTTGATAGATTTTGAATCAGCACTTACCATTGGTGCAACTTTTCTTGCCTGGTCTAAAATATAAGTTGCGTTATAAGGATTAACCTGACGCATTGTGTTTAAGTTGAAACCAACTTTCAACGCCTTGCTCAATTTAACATCATCGCTAACTGATAATTGTAGCTTCTCTAATTTTTCATGCTTAATAATGCCTTCGTCTGTTGTATAACCGAAGCCCATATTAAATTTATTTTTTTCAGTACTTGAAGACATGCTTAAGTTATTGGTATTAAACATTGCCTTTCTTGTAACTGCATCGATCCAATCTGTGTTGGCAGTCCATTTTGAATAATCAAATGGAGATACCGCACCAATATTTACTTTTTCTTCTTCATATAAAGTTTTGAATTGGTTTGCATCAGCTAATTGAATCTTATCAACCAACTGCTTTGTACCAAAAGAAGTATTGAAGTTGATAATCATTTGGCCTGCTTTAGCTCTTTTAGTAGTTACCGCAATTACACCCGCTGCTCCTCTAACTCCAAAAATGGCTAGTGATGAAGGATCTTTTAAAATTTCAATTGATTCGATATCGTTAGGATTGATATAATCGATATTATCATTGAATACTCCATCAACTACATACAATGGATGTACAGAACCAATACTGATGGTTCCTCGAATTCTGATATCAGGTGCTTGACCTGGAGTACCACTATTTACAACAGATAAACCTGCAACTTTCCCTTGTAATGATGCAACGGGGTTTGTATTTGGTTTGTCCTGAACATCTTTACCAGCAACTTTTACAATTGATCCGGTTAGGTCTCTTTTACTTGCAGTACCATAACCAATAACAACCACTTCATCCATTACCTTAGTTGCAGCAATTAATTTCACATCAATAACTGAACGATTATTGACTTTTATCTCTTGTGTTTCATAACCAAGACTCTTGATCACAAGGGTAGCTTCATTATCTACAGTTAAAGTAAAAACACCATTGTTATCTGCAGAAACTCCTTTACTAGTTCCTTTCTCCAAAACTGATGCACCAGCTAAAGCTTCCCCATTTTCACCAGTAATTCTACCAGTTATTTTGATGGCTTTATTTTCAGCAGCGTTAGTTGACAAAACAACCACCAAATTATTATTCAGTAACTTATAGGTCAAATTTGTTTCACTGAATAAAGTGTTCAACACTTCAACAATTGTTTGGTTATTTACTGAAACGTTTACTTTCTTTTTGATGTCTTTTAAGTCAGAATTGAATAAAAAACGAAAGTTTCCATCACGTTCGATGGTTTTTAATACATTTTTAATGTCGGAATTGTTCATTGAAAGACTTATGCTTTGCCCTGAACTTGTACCGGCACTAACCTGAAAAACAGTAAATAAAAGAATAAAGATTGCTAGCTTCATAATAAGCAGTGTTTTTTGAAGCCTCTTTGACCACTTTTTGTAGTCTCGAAGTACGCTTTTTTGCATAATTTTGGTTTTGGCGTTAAATAAATAGCGAAATCCTTGATTTTATTAGCTATCTGGGATTCCTTTTTTTTGACCATCTTAGGGAAATGTGTCCAGCATTTCCCTTTTTATCTTTTATCAGCAAGCTGATCTTTAATTCTTTGTTATCATAATTTCTCTTCCATTCAACTTATAATTAAACGGTACGAGGTATTGTAATTCTTTTAATGCTTCATCAATCGTTTCGTTTTCGAATGATCCAGTTGTTCTATATGATTTAATTTTTTCGTTTGAAATAGTAATATGCACATTGAACCAACGTTCAATCTTTATAGTTAGATCCTCAAATCTTTCATCTTCAAAAGTTAAACGATTATAGATCCAAGAAGTTTCTTTGATCGCTGAGTCTGCAATGTTTTTTGATAGAGGAGAAATAATAATGGCAGGACTTGGCAAACTATATTTAGCAGCAAGTTTTTCGGTAGAAGCTGCAGGATGTTTAATAACACTCTCTTCTTTTGCTAGTTTATCGAAAATTAATTTTTCGTGCGGATGTAATATGATCTTTGATTCGTTGGGATGTTCTGTTTTTGTAACTTCAATTAAACCATGTACCAATGTTGCTTCAATGGTAGATTCTGCCTTATAAGCCTTTACATTAAAAGCAGTGCCCAATACCCTAATATCAATTCCAGATGTATGCACAATAAAAGGATGCTTGCTGTCTTTAACTACATCAAAATAGGCTTCTCCTTCCAAATAAATTTCACGGGTATGACCCTTAAAAGCTTCAGGATAGGAAAGCTTACTATCAGAATTTACCCAAACCTTTGACCCATCGGGTAATTGAATTTTTGTTTTTGTTCCAAGTGAAACTTTAATTTCATTGAACTGACTCAACCCATTAAGTTCATTTGTTTTTTTATGACTATATAATTGATAAGCCGATACAGTAAACACAATGAATATCAAAAAAGCAGCAAGAGATTGCCATCTCTGATACCCGTGTGCTTTTGTGGGATATAATTGAAAATCTTCCGATTCTGAATCTAATTCATGGTAGTTTAGTTCCGCAAAATCTGGACTTTGGTCTTTTAGTTTAGCAATATGTATTAAAAAGGCTTCCTCAGATTCTGTTGATGAATTTGCATCAGAAGCAGGTGTACCCCATAATTCTTTTAAGTTGTGGAATAGTTCTTTGCTCTCATCGCTTTCAGATATAACCAACTGAAAATCAGCAATTTCTGCAGGAGTGGCCTCCTTGCATAAGATTTTGGCAAGCAATATATACAATCTATCTTCAGGCATAGAACGGCATCGTTACCCTATAGAACACAAAATGCAAGAAAAACCCCTAAAAATATTTTAATTATTTTTTTTCTGTCAGTATCCTATGTAGTTCAGGAAACTGAATTTTAAAATTATAAGAGTCCCCAATTTTTTTAACAGCGATTGCCATTTGTGATTCTACAGTTTTTACAGAGATATTTAAAAGCTTGGCAACTTCAGCATATTTTAAATTATCTTCTTTTATTAGGCGAAAAATGAGTTTACATTTTGGGGGAAGGTCATTTATAGATTCCAGGATTTTGCCAACTGCTTCTTTTGACAGTAATAATTCGGAAGGATTAAAAAAAGGACTCTTGAAATGAACAAGATAATCCTCGTTAAAACTAGCGGTTGCTCTCTTTTTTTGACGAAGCTTATTGATGGACAAATTCTTGATGGATACAAAAAAATAAAGCTTGATATTTTCAATATCGATTAATGATAATCTTTTCTGCCAAACTGAAATGAAAAATTCTGATACTACATCTTCTGTATCTTCTTTTGACCTAAGAATAGAAAAAGCGAAACGATGCAAATGCTCATGAGTAGATACAAAAAGTTCTTTGTACGCTTTTTGATCGTTATTAAGTACTATTTCTTTTATTAATCCCTTAATATTTTCGTTATTCATTGCAAGCATTGAATTGGAAGATAGGTTTGTTTAATAAATAATTAAAAAATAGATTAAATAGTTATACAAATTGAGTACTTGGAAAAGAATTCATCTCCCAAATGGCTAATTTTTTACATATCATTCTGAAATACTCATTCTTGAAACAAGGTGATTTCAAAGTTTTTTTCCTAAAGTACATTGTTAGGCTTGCCTATATTTGATGGATGGGCTTCTTAGAAATTTCAAATATCAGTAAATACCATGATGGCAAACCCGTGGTTGATGATATTAGTTTTTCTCAAAAAGCTTTTCAAAAAATGGCAATTGCAGGTGAAACCGGGTCAGGCAAATCCTCCATGCTCAAAATGATTGCAGGCCTGGTGCAACCAGATCAGGGAATGATTTATTTTAATGATAAACATGTTTTAGGACCTGATTTTAAACTCATTCCTGGTCACCCCGATATTGCATACCTATCACAGCATTTTGAATTACGCAACTCTTATCGTGTTGAAGAGCTTTTGTCATATGCGAATAAGCTATCTGAAGAAATGGCAAATGCAATTTTTGAAGTTTGTATGATCAGTCATTTGGTAAAAAGAAGAACCGATCAGTTATCGGGTGGTGAAAGGCAAAGAATTGCTATTGCAAGATTATTGATTGGATCGCCTAAATTATTGATCCTAGACGAACCTTATTCGAATCTAGATCTGATTCATAAAAACATTTTAAAAAATGTAATTCGGGAAATTGGAAACAGTCTTCAAATAACCTGTTTAATGGTATCACATGATCCATCAGATATTTTATCATGGGCCGACGAAATTATACTGATGAAAGCCGGAAAGATCGTTCAGCAAGGTAAACCCGAAGATGTATATAGATACCCTGTAAATGCATACGCAGCAGGCTTATTAGGAAACTATTATACATTGTCACCCAAACTATCGGATGCCTTTAGAAAAATATCGGAGGTTCGGGAAACCGGCAATGGAATTTTTGTAAGACCTGAATATTTTAAAATCGTTTCGGAAAACGAAGGACTTGTAGCATTCGTAAAAGAGAAATATTTTATGGCCGGAATCTATGAGTTAGAATTGGTACTTGCAGATACAATTATAACAATTAGAACCATGCAAAAGCATCCGAAAAAAGGTGACAAAATTTTTATCGCTTTAGAAAAAGAAGTTTTAGAAAATTGAACAGCTTATTTTTCTAACGCAAATGCAACATAAGAATCCCCCGTTTTTGCTTTTAGTTTTCCACCTCCACATGCTATCACCACATATTCTTTTCCATTTTTTTCATAAACAGCAGGCGTTGCAAATCCAGCAGCTGGTAAGTCTAATTCTAATAATAGTTTCCCTGTTCTTTTATTAAATGCCCGAAACTTAGCATCTTTTGTAGCAGCAATAAAAATTAATCCACCTGCTGTAACAACTGGTCCACCATAATTTTCTGTACCCGTATGAATTCCTTTTGCTTTAAACTCCGGGTAATCGCCTAAGGTATCTTTCCAAACCACTTCACCTGTATTTAAATTAATGGCATTTAATGTGCCCCAGGGTGGAGCCACAGCTGGGTATCCCTCTTTCGTCAAAAATTTATTATATCCTGTGGCAGAATAAGGCATCTTATACCAATCATCCGATGGTCGAATAGGTGCAATAAATTTTTCTTTTTGAAGTGTTTCATTTTTTAAAATAAAACTAGCTAGTGCTTTTTTCTCGGTCGGTGATAGTTGTGGTAATGCAGGCATCATTCTTCTTCCGGAACTCAGTAAGGCAGAAAATAGTTCTTCGTTATATTTTTTATTGATATCAACTAATGGCGGATAATTTCCTGCACCTTTTTGATCTGGACCATGACAAGCCATGCAAGTGGTTTTATATAATCTTTCCCCAGCTAATAAATTCGTTTCAGCCAGTACTGGTTTGTCTTTCAAGTCAACCATGGTTAATACCCAAGGCATTTCACTTGCATTCACATACAAAATTCCAGATGTAGGGTCGAATGCTGGTCCGCCCCATTCTGCACCACCATCAAAGCCGGGAAAAATGATTGTTCCAGCTTTAGAAGGAGGGTTAAACATATTTCCTGTTTTGTAAGTAGCTAACCTATTTTTTATATCCTGATAAGAGGAATCGGGAACCAGATTATTTAAGTCTTTTTCCAATAATGTTTGGCGTGCAAAAGGTTTAAAGAATGAAGGAATCGGCTGAGTAGGTGAAGGTTTTTCTCCAGTAAGTTCACTCACATTAGGAACTGGTGTTTCATTAATTGGATAAATAGGTTTCCCTGTTTGGCGATCGAATAGAAAAATAAAACCGCTTTTACTAACACTAACAAGCGCATCTATTTTTTTTCCATCTTTAGTGATGTTGACCAATACTGGTGCAGTTGGCAAATCTCTATCCCAGATATCATGGTGCACTGTTTGAAAATGCCAGATTCGTTTTCCGGTTGAAGCATCTAAAGCCAAAACAGAATTAGCATATAAATTGTCGCCTGTTCTTTTCCCCCCATAAAAATCATATACAGCAGATCCAATTGGTGCAAAAACAATTCCTTTTTCCTCATCCATACTAAATCCAGCCCAAGCATTTGCTCCACCAATATGCTGATACGCTTCTTTAT
>Ga0194061_1000738_pt1 | contig 19887 bp, 19 predicted proteins | sample SepL2221m_MetaG_FD_163423 | JGI IMG/M metagenome (GOLD analysis project Ga0194061, IMG submission 163423) | Anoxic zone freshwater microbial communities from boreal shield lake in IISD Experimental Lakes Area, Ontario, Canada - Sep2016-L224-21m | ecosystem: Environmental > Aquatic > Freshwater >... | reverse complement strand
CGCGATAGACCAGCGACCGTCCGATTGGCGGGATGGTTCCCTCCGGGCTGATCATCCGTTCCAGAATGGCCGCATAGCGCAGGGCCCGGCTGTGGACCAACGGCAGCCATGCATGATAGTTCGCCTGCGTGGGGGCCAACGCGGTCACGATGTCCAGCAGCATGGGTTGGATGACATAACTGTTGTAATAGTCGAAGTGGAATTCCGGCCCGTCGCCATAGGTGCCATCGCCCTTGTAGAACGTATCGATATGGGTGCGGACGCCATGTTCCAACCGCCGGATATCCCACGGGGAGCCCATGCGCCACAGGGCGGTTTCGGTCATGCTGGCGAACAATAGCCAATTGTTATAAAACGCCTGCCGCTCGGGGCCGCAGGCCAGCGCGGCGTGGATTTGCGCCTGTACCCGCGCGGGCAGGGGGGTATAGAGCGTGTCCCAGGCGCGGAGCAGCCCATGGGCCAGAAAGGCCCGGTCTACCAGCGGTTGCATCCCGGTGCCAAAATTCATGTAATCCGGACTGGCGGGATTGGTCGCATGATCCAGCCCCGTGTGGACCAAGGCCACCATTTCCTGCCGCAGGGTTTCTTCCGGTCCGGTCAACCCCCGGCAACCCAGCCAGGGCGCAATACCACTGAGCAACCGGCCAAACGCCTCCAGATGGGCGAACATCTCACGTGATTCCGGGTGCCCGGGGTTAGATTCCACCGGCAGGACTTTTTTTAGCTTTCCTTCGGCCAGAGGCCGCAGGATCGGCAGGGCCAGGCGTTGCAGCAAATCCAGCCAGTAGGCACGTGTTGCGGTGGGGGATAGGGGCATAACTTTCGGCTCCAAATATTTCTGACTGGATTAAGGCCCGGTAGCAGGATTAGAATAAGGGGTAACTGGTACTTTTGCCAAGGAGCGGCCCGTATGAAACAGTTTCCCATTTTTAAACGTTCCGGTGCCCTCAGTCCGTGGCACGACGTGGAACCCGGCGAGGGCCTGTTGCCCGCGCAGTTCACCGCAATTATCGAAATCCCCCTCGGCAGTTCCAACAAGTACGAGATGGATAAAACCACCGGCCTGCTGAAGCTGGACCGGGTGCTGCACTCGGCGGTCTATTATCCCGCCAATTACGGCTTTATCCCCCAAACGCTGGCCGACGACGGTGACCCGCTGGACGTGCTGGTGCTGGGTGCGGAGGCGGTGTATCCGCTGACACTGGTGGCCGCCCGGGCGATTGGGCTGATGAGTATGAAAGATCAGGACGAAATTGACCACAAGATTGTCGCCGTCCACGTCAATGATCCGGAATACAACAGCTATCACGACGTGCATCAGCTCCCCCCGCACAAGCTGGCGGTGCTGAAGCGGTTCTTCGAGGATTACAAGTCCTTGGAACAAAAGCGCGTCGTCGTGGACGACATCCTGCCGGTGGAATATGCCTACCCCGTCATCGAACACGCGCTGGCGGTGTATTCGAAATGGCGTAATGGCGAGGATATATCTAAATTGCTGCACCTGTCGTAAGGGTGCGCGGTAACACGTAAGCAATGAAAAACCCCGCGTTGGACGCGGGGTTTTTTAATGGTTCAGTCGGGATTTTCGGGGAGTTTTGGGGATTCTGCCCCAATGGGGCGTCAGGTGTAGAACCATGGGCGGCAGCCCATGGTAGCGGCCACCCACCCCATACCACCGCCCTGTAAGGGCCAATCTCAAAGCTCCAAAGGGGCAGACTATACCAACCCATGGCGTTGCCATGGGCTATATAAATAGCTGCGTCCCCTTTTCCATTCCCGATAAATTGGCACTCAATCGGTGCGATTATTCGGGATAATTCCATCGGATTATTATGTTGACTTCACATCCCGGAGGCGGATATATTCACTTCCAAATCAATCTTGTCAGTCCCGATAGTTTCGAGGCGGGTTATGATTGAAGTGACACAAAGCTCGCGCTCACTTTTTGTCGGGAAGACTATGGTGAGGACTTATGGCTTTGTGAGGTGTAATGGATGTCCCGCATATTGAAAGCAGTAACTGCACAATCTGTACGCTTGATTCAACTCAAGAGTCACGTGCCTATTAGAGCACTCACATTTTGTCGGTGGGCGATTCTCCTCGGTGTCGTCCTAGCCGTCGGTTGCCAAGCTCGTCCGCCGATTGTCTCCAGCCAACCCACCGATACGACCATGGTATTCATTCGGATCATCACCCCGGTTGTTCCCAGCGGTTCGGCCGGTCGCATCGGCATAGTCAATCTAGCTGGCGAGACACCGGCAGGTCGGACAGGGGAGACCTTGAGTGTTACGGGGCAACCCGCCCGCGAATTCCCCGTCGAAGACGGTTGGGTGCAGGCACCGTTACCGCCCGGCAAATACATGGTTGCGCAGTTCAAGATGGCGAATACAACGGTCAACTGGCAGTTGGCACAGACGGCATGGATCCGCACGCAGTTCACTGTAACGGACACCAGCGGCGCTCTTTATCTCGGTGACGTGACGATGGCAGGACCGCGCGTGTCGGTTGCCGCAGACGAACGTGCGTTCTACGAAAGAGCTGCGCGACACGGGTATGACCGCGCCCGCTGCAAGGTCGGCGCCATGCGGGTGATGGAGTAACAATGAAGAGAACTCTAGCACTTATGTTTGGATTGATTTTCTTGAGCGGTTGTATGGGACACCAGTTCGGGCCGATTGAGCCGCTGGAACCGAAGATGACGAGCTATGTCACCCACACCATGGTCAGTTCGTTGCGCCCGAGGTTTCAATGGAGTGACTCCCAAGGAACGCCCTCGACGGTTTATGACCTTGCTATTTGGGAATCCGTGGTGACGGAAGACCGCAAACTCATACCAGGGGAACGCGTTCACTTTAGAGAGGGCATCACGGGCACCAGTTACACGCTTGATACCCCGTTAAAGCCACGGATGATTTACCTCTGGTCAGTGCGACGAAGTTCAGACTCCTCCTGGACCACCGTGCGGAGTTGGTACGCCGTCGCCACGCCCATCGGCTCTGGTGCTGGGTCAAGTAATAAATACTTTATCTTCAACACGCCTGAACACTAGAAAACGCGAGACAATACAGATGAAAAGGGAAAAGGGGACGTAGCTATTTTTGGGGTTCGGTGGGCGGGGTGCTGGGGTGATCCTTGCGCGATAAAAGGGACTCGGTTTTTAATAATATATCGTGCTCCTTCAGAGCACCCAAGGTGGGTCGCACCAAAACCCAGGGCGTTGCCCTGGGCTGTATAAATGCCGCCCCGTTGGGGCGAAGAACCGCCCCGCTGGGGCTAAGGCAATGTCGGTTTCCCGGAAATGCCGGATGAACCTTTTTAATGCGCGGAGTTATTGTCGTTTTAATGGCTTACGTGATCTTCAGCGATACCGTCTTGCCTGCGGTCTGGGCCAGCGCGATGGTATAGTTCTTGATGTTGGCGGTCTATAGTTGCTCGGCCACGCGCTGCTTCATGTCGCGCGTCGTCTGCCCCACCTTGAGCAGACCAGCGTGCGCTGCGTCCGCGATGGCGTAGGCGTAGATGTGCGGCCGGGCTTCCGGCTTGGGTAAATGGATTTCTTCGACGGTCTTACTCATCGTCGCGGTCCTTCCGGGGGGGCCTCAAGCAGCCGCCGCTCCTTCTCGATTTCCCGCCGGATCTGTTCTTCCGTTGGCAGGCACAGCATGTATTTGGAGGCGAAGATTTGCCTGCGGTCGTTCAGCACCGAGTAACGGGCCACGGTCTCGTTCTTTTCCGTGCAGAGAATCAGGCCGATGGTCGGGTTGTCGTCCGGCGCGGTAAAAAGGCCGTCATACATCCGCACATAGCCGTCCATTTGGCCGACATCTGCATGGGCCAATTCGCCCGCCTTGAGGTCAATCAGGAGGTAGAACTTCAAACGGCAGTGATAGAAAACCAGGTCAATGTAGCGATCCTGTTCCTCGATGCGGATATGCTTCTGCCGGGCGACAAAGGCAAAACCATTGCCCAGTTCCAGTAGAAAGCGTTGCAGGTGGGTGATGATCGCCCGCTCCAGGTCCGACTCGTGGAGTTCCGCAAAGTTTGGATACCCGAGGAACTCCAGCACATACGGATTTTTTAGCAATTCCGTCGCGTCTGGCGGGGATTTTTGTAGCTTCCGCCCATCGGCGATGATTTTGCCGGGTTGCTGGCTGTGGCGACAGCGCTCGTAGTATTGCGTCTGGATCTGCCGCTCCAGTGTGCGCTTGTCCCATGCCCCCGCCACCGCCTCCCGCTCGTAGAAATCGCGGGCCGCAACCTGCTCCACCCGCAGCAGGGCGCGGTAATGCGACCAGGAAAGCTGGGGTGAAAAACCTTGCACGGATTCGATACCCAGCGGGTAGCCTTGCTTGGGCCGGGCCAATTTCGTACCCACCGGGGAGGAACTTGATGCCAAACTGAATTCTCCACCCGCTGGGTGGGGAATTGACGGTGCCAACGATTCTCCACCCGGCGGGTGGAGAATCGTAATCCGGCTTTGAAAGGCTTGGTAAAACTGCTTGAAATACCAGAGATTTGTGACTGAAAACCCCTTCCCATACCGTTCCATCAGCCGGGCCGACAGGTCTTCAACCACCTTTTTACCATACTCCGCCCGCGCTTTGCCCCCCTGCAATTCCTGGACAATCTCCCGCCCAATCAGCCAGTAGGCCAGCACCATGTTCGTGTTCACCACCCGGACCACATTGCCCCGCGCCTGCTCCAGAATGGAGACCACGCGCCCAAACAGCGCCTCCGGTGTCTTGGCGGTAACTTTGCGTTTCGGCTTGGTCATCATCGGTCTCCTGTCTGGTGCGCTTGGGCGCGGCACCGCTTCACGTTGCGCATGGCCTGCCCCACCCTGAGCAGACCCGCACGCGCCTGGTCGGCAATCGCGTAGGCGTAGATGCGTGGACTTGCCTCCGGGTATTGCGCAAGATGTTCTTCTATGTTCTTACTCATCATCAGAGGTTTCCCTTCGGTTTGAACTGCTAAGTATTCCTTCGCAGTTGCAGCCTCATGCAGTTCGTGGTCGGCATAGATGTGCTTGAGGTGCATCAGCACGTTTTCCGGTGTCGTCGCAAAAGCAGCGCGAGGTTCTTTTGCGACAGCCAGATCGTGCCATCCTGCACCCGCACTTCCACCCCGTCGCCGCCGGTCTGGTAGGCGCAGGTTAGAAATTCCGCCGTGCTGTTGCGGATGCGCACGCTGTTCGGTGATTTCTTTTTAGGCATGGGTGTCTCCCTGTCTAGGCTGCTGTATGCAACTTAATTCTCTGCTATTCGTGGCTACCACAGACATTCCCAACACCCTAACTGCGCCGAGCCATATTCCTGTATCAAATACCCATCCCGACGCGTAACCAAATTCCCGCCAAATCATCACCCCGCCCAGTATATCCCTACTTCACATCTGCGACAAATCCAAAAGCCACAAATTCACCCAACCCCAACCGCCTTCCTAAAATCCGGACGACCGCCGGTCGTCTCTACGATTGTGGGTCGGATCGGAAATTATTCGGGGGGAATTTAAAAAGGGTCGCAGCTATTTATATCGCCCATGGCTACGCCATGGGTTGGTATAGGATGCCCCTTTGGGGCTTTGGGGTTGGCCCTTACAGGGCTGTGTTAGGTGGGTGGGTGGCCGTTACCCTAGGACGTTGCCCTAGGCTGGTATGGGATGCCCCTTTGGGGCTGAGGACGGGGGGAAGTCATGGGCAGTCATTGGCAGGATGCCCATTGTACGTGGGGACGGTGGAGGGCGACCGCCGGTCGCCCCTACGATTGCCCGTTGGGGCAGAACACCCAAAGTTCCCCGGAAATATCTGTCGGGGGCGTTTACGTGATTTTCAGCGACACCGTCTTACCCGCGGTCTGGCTGGCGTTGCGCACGCTGACGCGGGCGGCGAGTTGTTGGACCATGGCTTCCAGATAGCTGCGGCTGATGGAATCCTTGCCGAAGTTGGCAAAGGGGTCGCCCTGATCCGAGTTGATGCGGATGCGGGTATCAATGGGGACTTCGCCCAGGAAGTGCAGGTTCATCTTTTCGGCCATCGCGCGGGCGCCGCCGCGGCCGAAGATGTCGTACTGGCTGCCGTGTTCGCAGACGAAGTAGCTCATATTTTCCACCACGCCCAGCACGTCCACGCCCAGTTGCTGGAACATGCGCACGGCGCGGCGGGCATCGGCCAGCGCGACTTCCTGCGGGGTGGCCACCACCACCGCGCCGGTCAGGGGCACGGTCTGGGCCAGCGTCAGCACCACATCGCCGGTGCCGGGGGGCAGGTCAATAATCAGATAATCCAACTGGCCCCAATCCACCTGGCCGAGGAATTGCCGGATGGCGCCATGCACCATTGGGCCGCGCCAGATGAGGGCCTTTTCTTTTTCCACGATAAAACCGATGGACATCACCTTGAGGGTGTTTTCGCCCGGCCCAAGTTCGAAGGGAATAATCGTGTCGCCGCGCAGGGCCGGGGCCTGCGGGCCGATGCCGAACATGGTGGGAATGGACGGGCCATAGACGTCCGCATCCAGCAGGCCGACTTTGGCGCCCTGCATGGCCAGACCCACGGCCAGATTCACCGCGACCATACTCTTGCCCACGCCGCCCTTGCCGGCACCGACGGCGATGATATTTTTCACGCCGGGGATGAGGGGTTTTTCCGCACCCGCTGCGGCCGGGGCGCCGGTGGGGACCGGGGCTTGGCGGACCTGGGCGCTGAAATTCACCAGCACATTTTCCACGCCGGGGAGTTTGCTGACGGCAGCGACAATATCGGCGCGGATTTTATCTTTCAGTGGGCAGGCCGGGGTGGTCAGTTCGATATCCAAACTGACGTTGCCCTCGCACAGGCGGATCTTTTTGACCATATTCAGGGTGACAATATCTTTGAACAGTTCGGGGTCCTGAACCGTACGCAGAACACTCAACACGGCATCTTCGGTCAGACTCATACAGCTACTCCGCTAAAAGTTGAAGTATATACGCCCGGAGGCGTCTTGGCAGCCGTGGGGATAAATTGCCTCCGGCAAAAAAACAATCGGCCTTGCCGGGAGGCAAAGCCGATTGCGTGATGACGTAACTTACGCCCGCTCGGATTAACGATACGATTCGATAACCAGATTGGTGTTGACGCTGAACGGAATGGTTTCCGGCGTCGGCAGGCTCAGGGTCTTGGCTTCCAACTGGGCGGGATTGAAATCCATCCAGCTGGGGACCTGATGGCCGGCGAGGGTTTCCATGTTCTCACGCAGCATCTTGTGGGTCTTTTCCTTGAAGGTGATCACCGCACCCACCGGGACGCAGTAGCTGGCGATGTCCAGCTTCTTGCCGTTGACCAGCACGTGGCCGTGGGCCACCAACTGGCGGGCCGACCAGATCGAACGTACGACGCCGGTGCGGCGTACGACGTTATCCAGACGGGTTTCCAAGAGCTGGAGCAGGGTGACGCCGGTGTTACCCTTGCTGGCTTTGGCTTCGGTCATATAGCGACGGAACTGCTTTTCCAGCACGCTGTAGTGGGCTTTGAGCCGCTGTTTTTCGCGGAGCCGCACGCCGTAGTCAGACAGACGCTGACTGCGCATGCCATGCATGCCGGGGGCAACGAACTCTTCGCCAAATTTTGTATGCTTGGGCAAATCCGCAATTGCGACGCCCAGACGACGGGAGATACGAACCTTCGGTCCGGTTTTACGGCCCATAGAACACCTCTTTCGAACTCAGGCACCCGGTATGCCACACACGCGGCCTATCCGTTGCCCCGAAGCCGGCGTACCTACCGGAACGCAGGGTTCCAGCAAGCCTTCTCGGCAATGTTAAGCCCCGCAGTATACGTTACGGGTGGGGAACCGTCAAACCGGGGTGAGGCTTGGGCTTTTTCCGGGTTTGGAGTATGATGCCCCCCTGAATCCGGGTAGCGAATCTGCGGATGTTTGTCGTGAATCTTATCCCCAGAAATCTTGGTCGCTGGAAATTCTGCCGGGTATCGGGTATAAAGATGGACTTTCCCCATCGGGCATAGACTCTGTGTAGAGTCCGTGTCGGGCAGGATGGGCCACAAAGTTGTGGCTATTACTACGGAGTCGAGCCGTGCCGAAGCAGAAGACACACAAAGGTATCAAGAAGCGCGTGCGCGTCACCGCCACGGGCAAAGTCAAGTTCCACAAGCACAACAAGGGCCACTTGCAGAGCGGTAAGACCAGCAAGCGTCGTCGGCAGTTGCGTGGCACCACCAGCATTGACTCGGTAATCTCGCGTAAGATGATTACGTTGTTAGGCCCCGGCGCCCGTTAAGGTGTCCGCAGGGTCCGCTTTTTTTAACACTCGAACACAATCGTTAAGAGGTGAATTATGCCACGGGTAACAGCAGGTTTTACACGTAAACGCCGCCACAAGCGTTTGCTCAAACGCGCCAAGGGCTTTGTCGGCGGGCGCGGGGTACTTTATAAGTCAGCCCACGAGACGCTGTTGCGGGCCGGTGCCTACCGTCAGGTTGGTCGCCGCATCAAGAAGCGTGATTATCGCGGCCTGTGGATCATCCGTCTGTCCGCGGCAGCGCGGGCCCGGGGTCTGCGTTATGGCCAGTTGATTGATGGCCTGATCAAGTCGGGCATCACCCTGAACCGCAAGAGCCTGTCGGAAATCGCCATTGCCGATCCCGCAGCCTTCGATCAGATTGCAGCCAAGGCCAAGGCCGCGCTGAATCTGCCGGTAGCCTAAGCTACCACAGAGACCATGATTAAATCGCGGCCCACGCTCTTTGGCGTGGGCCGTTTGTTTGGTTAAGGAGTTTGCCGGTGAAGCCCGAGGAAATTCTCGCCCAAGCGTTGACCGATCTGGGGTCCGTCAAATCCCTGACCGATCTGGAGGCGTTTCGCATCCGCTATCTGGGCACCAAGGGTTTGCTCAAGCAGGCCAGCGATTACCTCAAGCAGGTTCCCAACGAACTCAAACGCACCTACGGCCAGAGCCTGAACACCGTCAAAAATCAGGTTCAGGAATTGTTCGATCAGGGCAAGCAGAAACTGGACCAGGCCCCCGCGGTCGCCGTGGGGGTGGATGTAACCGAGCCCGGCCGCATCGCCACCAGTGCTTATCGGCCCGGCGTGGCCCACATCATCAGCCAGACCATCAACGAACTCAGCACGATCATGGAACGCATGGGCTTTGCGATTGTCACCGGCCCGGAAGTGGAAGACGAATTCCACAATTTTGAAGCCCTGAACATCCCGCCGCAGCATCCCGCCCGCGATCCGCTGGATAATTTTTATCTGGACCGGCCCGCCGGGGCTGCGCCGTTTATGTTGCGCAGTCAGACCTCCACGGTGCAAATCCGCGTGATGGAAACCCAGCCGCCCCCGATTCGCATTATTTCGCTGGGGCGCGTCTACCGGCCTGATACGGTGGATGCCACGCATATGTATATGTTCCATCAGATGGAAGGTCTGGTGGTGGACCGGCATGTGACCATGAAAGACTTGCGCAGTTGCATTGACCAGTTTGTGAAAGCATTTTTCGGCCCCGAGGCCAATACGCGTTTCCGCCCCAGCTTTTTCCCCTTCACCGAACCGAGCGCGGAATGTGATATTCAATTTGTCCTGCCCGACGGCAGCAAGAAATGGATCGAACTCGGTGGCTGCGGCATGGTGGACCCCAACGTGCTCAAGGCTGTGAATATTGATCCGGAAGTGTATAGCGGCTTTGCGTTTGGCTTCGGGGTGGAACGCATTGCGATGCGCAAATATGGCATCTACGACATTCGGCTGCTGTATGAAAATGATCTGCGCTTCCTGCGCCAGTTCGCGTAAACACCGCATCCAACCAAGCAACAAAAAAGGGGCAGGTCGTGCGACCTGCCCCTGTGTTTTGGTTTTGAACTGTGGCCTTAATTAATGATGGGTTTGCCCACCTTGGCGAACTTGATCAGCTTGCCATCGCAGGTGATGGTCTGGCCCCCCCAAGGTGATCGCGGCGCCACTGGCCCCGCTGGCCTTGGAGATGTCCGCACAGCGCCGGACAAGAGAACAGGCCAGAATATTTTAAGCTCCCAAAATGTAGTATTGCACCGACTGATCCAACGGGGTGAAGGGGGATATATTTCGTGAAAAAATCTGTTAATCGGTTAGCGGGGTGGGTTCCAGCGCGGTGGGGGTGCGTTTCCAGATGGCCAGTACCACGGCCAGAAACACCAGCCCGGCGCCAGCGTAGAACCAGTAACTGAGATTGTCCCCGCCACCCAGATAACGCCAGAAGATCGTCAGCAGGGGCGCGGTGTTGGCCACGGTGGTGACCCGCGAGGGGGGCTGATGCTGCATGGCCCAGTTCATCAGGAAAAAATTTACCCCGGCAATAATGAAGGCCATATAACCCACGGCCAGCCACGCGGTGGGACTGATCTGGGCCCAGTTTACGCGCCCGGCATCCGCCAGACACAAGGGCAAACTGGCCACGACGCCTACTAAAAATACCCACATCTGTGAGTTCAAGGCCCCGTAGCGTTTGACCAGTGGACGGGCAAAGACCAGATAGATGGACCACGTGGTCATGGCTACCACCAATAGTAAATCTCCGTGTAAAAATTGCTCGGTCAGACCCGCGCCGCGCTCCCGCATAATGATTACCACCCCCAAGGTCGCCAGACCGGCACCAATCAGAGATCTGATCTGCCAAGGTTCGTAACCTTTCATACAACTCAACAGTGTCACCACCACCGGCGTGGCGGCGTAAATCATCGCGGCATGGGAGGGATTGGCCCACGCGGTGCCTTGGAATAGTGTGTATTGATTGATGGGTACCGCACACAGTCCCAGCAGCAAGACCAGCAACCAGTCTTTGGGCGTTTTGATCCATTGTAATTGCCGTAACAAGAGCAAAACGCAGAATAAGCCCAGCCCCGCCACCGAAAAGCGAATAACCCCAGCGAGGATCGGCGGGAATTCCCGCGCATACCAAACCGCGATGGGCGACCCCGAGGCAATCAGGGGGATCAACACCAAGGTGCTCAAATCAAGCGGGCTAATCTGATTGCGTGGCGACACAAAACGCTTTCGTGAACATAAAAGATGTATTATACTGGATTTAATGCGTTAGAATATATCGTTTAACGCGTAACATTATGTGCTGTTGTGGCAACGGGTTATAGTTCACTGGTTCGGTTGGCGTCAGGAGTTGTTAGATTTGGGCTGTTCCCCGGCGTCTTGTCGGGTAGAATGATAGATATGGAACGTGGTATGCAAGTCCTCAATCAGAGGCAAAGGATGTGTACGATGAACATGCAGACCAAGTCAGTTGTTGCGCTGTTGACCGCCGCTGTGTTGGCTGTGCCCGTTTGGGCGCAGGTGGGGCCCGTCAATACCGGCCGGGTCATGGATTCCAATCCCATGGTGGGGGGTGGTGGTTCCAATCAGCCGGTGGCGGGGTATGTCCCGGCCGGTGGTAATGCGCTGTTGACCGGCGGAGTTGCGGGCAACAAAGGATTTCAGGGGGCGGTGCCCTACGGGGCTGCCAACTCGTTTCGCGGCACCTTGGGCTCCGATGCGCTGGGCAACTTCGATCGGCGTACGTCAGGGAATGTCCCGTTGACCATGGGGGATGCCTACCGACCTTATCTCAATACCGCGCAGGCCACTTCCGGCTATGTCCCGATGGGGCAGATTACCGCCAATGCAATGGGCGGCAATACCTCGGCAATCATGCTGTCAGTCAATGCCCAAACGCTGAGTGATAATTTGATTCCGCAGGCCAGTCCGCGCGGCGTGTCCAGCATGATGGCTCCGATGAATACCGGGGACATTATCGGGGGCAGTCGTATTTTGGATGGCGGGGCCATGGATAGTCGTGTCCAGTCGGCCCAGGCTTCGGGCCTGTTTGGTTTGCGGATGGCGCCGGGTGGTGCGACCGAAAAAGAAATGCGTCGTAACGATACCGGACTTAATTCGGAAATTACGCCCACCGTGCAGACGGCCATGCGCGGGCAGGATGATCCCAACTCCGCCGCCCAGCGTGCGGTGCCGGGATCGGCCGCCCAGATTGATGCCGCACTGGAACAGACCGGACTGAATGGTACGGCCCGTACGGACGATATTTATATGCGTCTGCAGGAGCAATTAAGACAGGCCGCGGGCATGGGGACGGCGGCGGGCCAGAAAACCACCATTACCAAGCCGGAAGACAAGAAGGACCCGAGTAAGGCTCCGAATGACGACGGCAGTCAGGTGCGTTTGCCGGGTGTGCCCGATGTGAAAGGCTCCAAAGTTAATGCCGGGGTCATGGACGGCGCCGCGGGCGCCATGGATGAAGCGCAATTGACCCGGCAATTGCAGGCCGGACGTGGTCTGGACAAGTTGCAGAACCTGCAGGTGACCACCACCACGCGTTTTGGCGAACTGATGAAACAGGGGGAAGAATCCCTCCGCAAGGGCAAGTATGTGGATGCCGCGCAGGCGTATCAGAACGCCGCCGCGCTGGAACCCGCCAATGCTCTGCCGATTGTGGGCCGCGCCCACGCGCTGATGGGGGCGGGTATGTATGAAACCGCCGCGTTCCATCTCAAGGCCCTGTACAATCGCCAGCCCACGCTGATGGCCGTGCGTTATGATCTGAACGCTGCATTCCCGGCGGACCGGATCAAGGAATTGCGGGTTGAAACCCAGAAGTTGAGCCAACAGAAAATTTCTGCGGCGGCTTTTGTGCAGGCGTATCTGAACTATCAGATCGGCAGTGACGATCTGGCGGCGGGGATCCAAAATTGGAACACCCTGATGCCGTCTGATCCCTGGATTGCCATTGCCCGTAAAGCCTGGCTGGATAAGCCCGTTGGGCCGGACAAGCCCTGATCCACAACCGGTTTTTTTTCCACTACCATGGTCGGCGCGGGACGTCCTCCGTGGCCCCGAGATGTGATTAAAATACATGACACAAGACAATTCGCTTAATCCTCCCGCCACCCCGACGGGGGCGATTCCCTATGTGGCCAAACTGCGCCTGACGGATCTGATTGATCCCACCACGCTGCAGGATGTGCATGATTCGCTGTCGGTGATCGCCAATGTCAAAGTGTCCATACTGGACGCCAATGATCAGGCCCTGACCCAGGAAGCCGTCAGCGAGCGCTTCAGCACGCGCAGTGCCCAGATTTATGCCGCCCGCACCAAGCGCGGCGATGCCCAGTTGGACCAGCCGTTTGTGGCCTGGATCGAAGCCGAAGGCCAGCGTTTGGCCAAGATTGTGCTCGAACCCGGCAAAGCTGCGGCCCTGCGTACCGCCCAGATCAATCGCCTGGCCACGCGCCTGAATCTCAGTCCCGAGCAGATCCGCAGTGTGCTGGAAGCCATGAGCCAGGAAGGCGTCAGCCAGCGCGCCGCAGTGGTGCAGTTTATGTTTCTGCTGGCCAAGGCGCTCAGCCAACTGTGCCAACAGGAAATCGAACTGCGGCAGCGCATTCAGGAACTGGAAGCATTATTCAATGTTTCCAGCATGATTACCGGCAGCCGCGGTCTGCAACAGATTCTCGACCGCATCTGCCGGGCCACGGCGGAAGCCATGGGTGTGAAGGCCGCTTCGATCCGGTTGCTCAATGAAGCTAAGGACGAATTGGTGCTCAAAGCGGTGTTTAATCTTTCCGAAGATTACCTCCGCAAAGGCCCGGTTATGGTGGTCAAGAATAATCTGGACATGCTCTCGGGCGAGGTGCTGTATACCGCGGATATGGCCGCCGATGACCAAGTGCAGTATCGCGACGAAGCCCGTGCCGAGGGGATTGTCTCCAGTCTGTTCACCGCGCTGATTTTCAAGGGCCATCCCATCGGGGTATTGCGCGTCTATACGAGCGAAGTGTCCGACTTTACCGACTTTGAAAAGAAGATGCTCAAGTCCATCGCCAGTCAGGCCGCGGTAGCCATCGAAACAACGCGGCTGGAACAGGAATCGCGCGACAAGGAACGGCTGGAGCAGCAGGTGCAAATCGCCGCCGAAGTGCAGCGGCGCATGATGCCCGCGCATCCGCCCAAGCTGCCGGGCTTTGACATTTTTGCCATGTATGTGCCGTGCTTTGAACTGGGCGGTGATTTTTACGACTTCCTGCCGCTGGGTAAGCACACCGTGGGGCTGGCGGTAGGTGATGTCTCGGGCAAAGGCATTCCCGCCAGTTTGAAAATGGCTTCGGTGCGTGCGGCCATGCGGGCCCATGCGGAAAATATTTACGATCTGGACCAGATCGTGCGCAAGGTCAATACTTCGTTGGCCTTGGATTTGCGCGACAACGAATTTATCACACTGTGGTACGGAGTGCTGGACACACAGCTCCGCCGGCTGACTTATTGCAACGCCGGGCATGATCCCGCGCTGGTGGTGCGGAACGGGCAGATTTACGAATTGGCGGTAGGGGGGATGCTGCTGAGTGTGGACCCCGAAGCCACGTACGAAAAAGGCATCTGGGATTTCCAGCACGGCGATTTGATGCTGGTCTATACCGACGGCCTGACCGATGCGATGAATTTCAGCGATGAAAAATATGGCAAGCCGCGCCTGCGCGAAGCGTTGTTGAATCTGGCCCGCAGCAATATGCCCGCGGAAATGATCTGCCGGCAATTGCTCTGGGAAACGCGCCGCTTCGTTGGGCTTAACCGGCGCAACGACGACACTACCTTGGTGGCCCTGCGCGTGCAGTAACCCTCAGCCCACAGGGGCACGGTCACACCACTTCCGCCATTTCCGGAATCGTCAGCCACTGGGCCAGTTTTTCCGGCGGGTTGCGGCTGATGAAACTGCTGAACAGTTCTTCCTCGTCCACGCGTTCACTCATATAGGCCTTGGCCAGGTTGCCGATGGCCAGATGCACGTAGTCCGCGGGAACCTTCTTCAGGGTCAGCTTGCCAAAATGGGCATCGTGGCCCAGCGCACCGCCCAGCAGGATGTTGAACGCTTCGGTGCCACGCTGGCCCCGGAAGTTGCATACCACGCCCATCAGGCCGATGTCGGCGATCTGATATTGCGCACAGCTATTGGGGCAGCCGGTGACCGACACCATGATGGGCGAATCCACCTGCACTTCGTCTTCCAGATATTTCAGGATATGCGCCGCCCGTTGCTTGGTTTCGACAATCGCCAGATTGCAGAACTGCGTGCCGGTGCAACTGACCAGATTGGTGCGCCACAGCGGGGCGTGCGGGGACAAGCCGACGGCCTCCAGTCGCTTGACCAGCGCGTCCACCCGGGCGTGGGGGATATTGAGGAAAATCAGGTTCTGCTTGTTGCTCAGCACAATCTGACCCTGGCCCGGCGCGGCGAATTCTTCCGCCAGCGCTGCGGCATCGGCCATCTGCTGGGCCGTGATGCGGCCGCGTTCCACTGGCACGCCCACGTACGAAAAGCCCGCCTGCTTTTGTTGGCCAATGCCCATGTGGTCGGTATGCGGTGCCACCGGCGGGCCGGTCAGCGTGTCGTCGTGGGTCAGGGTAAAGCCGATCTGCTTTTCCAGCACATCGCGGAATTTCTCCCAGCCCCAATCGGCGATGAGGAACTTCAGCCGCGCCCGCGTGCGTTTTTCGCGGTAACCATGATCGCGGAAGACCCGGGCAATGCCCAGACTCACCGCGGGCATCTGTTCCGGGCTGATAAAGACGCGCAGGGATTGGGCCATATGGGGCGTACTGCTCAGGCCGCCGCCCACGCACAAACCAAAGCCGCGCTCTTCCCGCCCTGTGACCGGATGCTGGCGCAGCACGCCATAGGCACCCAGATCATTAATCTGCGGCTGGTGGCAATGCACATTACAGCCGGCAATGGCGCTCTTGAATTTGCGCGGCAGGTTCGATAACTCGCTATCGGCTTCGATAAAGGCCTTGTCCACGGCCTGCACGGTCGGGCGGGCATCGAGGATTTCATCCGCCAACACCCCGGCCAGCGGGCAACCCACGATATTGCGCGGGGTATCGCCGCAGGCGAATTTGGTGATCAGGCCCACCCGTTCCAGCCGCGTGATGACATCGGCCAGCGTGGTGATGGTCAGCCAGTGCAATTGAATGTTCTGACGGGTGGTGATATCGCCAAAGCCCCGGGCGTGTTCCTGGGTGATGGCGGCAATTTCACGCAGTTGCACGGGGGTTAAAAACCCGTTGGGGATACGGATGCGGACAAAGAAAAACCCGTCTTCGTTGGGCTTCTGCTGATAGATGCCGAACCAGCGCATCCGGACCAGATCATCGCTGGTGATCCCGGCAAAGCCGGTCTTGGCATACTCAAAGATGTTGTTCCAGACGGCCAAGCCATCTTTGGCCTGCTTGAGAACTTCAATTTTATTAACCGGCTTGCCGGCGGGTTCCGTGCTCATGTCATACCTCGCAAATTCATACAATTCATACTACATCAGTAGGCAATGCTAGTGGAAATACCCCCCTGGGGTCAAGTCCCCGGCAAGATAACCTGAAATTCGGCGTTGTAGAGGTGCTTAGGTTCGGAAAAAGGGTAGATTCCGCCCGAACTCTTCGGCTTGACATTACGTAGTAGTGTGGTATTAAGTATGCTTCGGGTTGACGTTCTCAAGCCCGTTTACCGGCACAGACCCGTGCGTGAGCTATCAGACTCAAACGCCCTTAGCCAAGGACGTACGCTTTTTGTTTAGGTTGGAGTAGTCATGACCCAAGCAGCCGAGATCGTGGTGGAAAAACTTACCAAGGATTATGGCACCCTCCGGGCGGTGGATCAGATCAGTTTTGTGGTGCCCAAAGGGCAGGTCGTCGGTTTTCTGGGACCCAACGGGGCCGGTAAGTCCACCACCATCCGCATGCTGACCTGCTACCTGCCGCCCACCGGTGGGACGGCCACCGTGGCGGGACATGATATCTTTTTTGACTCGCTGGCGGTGCGGGAAAAGGTCGGGTACCTGCCCGAAAGCGCCCCGGTCTACACCGACATGCGGGTCTGCGAATATCTCGATTTCAAAGCCCGGCTGCGCGGCATGGATCGGGCCAAACGGCAACAGCGTGTGGATTACGTCCTGGATCGTTGCTGGCTCAAGGATCGGCGCAACTCGCTGATTGCTACGTTGTCCAAGGGGTATCGCCAGCGTGTCGGCATTGCCGATGCCCTGCTGCATAACCCGCCGGTGGTGGTGCTCGATGAGCCGACTGTGGGGTTGGACCCCGCGCAGATTCGGGAAGCCCGCAAGTTGATCGGCGAACTGGCCGGGGATCATACCGTCCTGCTCAGTACCCACATCCTGCAGGAAGTCGAACTGATTTGTCAGCGCGTGATCGTGATTGCCCGCGGCAAGATTGTTGCCCAGGGCACCCCCGAAGAGCTCAAGCTCAAACTCGCCGAAGGCACCATGAGTCCCTTGCGGCTGGTGGTGGATGTGCGCGGCCCGCAGGAACAGGTCAGTTCCGCGCTGGCGGCGATGCCCGGCGTCACTCACGTGGAAGTCCTCAGCAGCGGGGCGGCGTGCCGGCTGGCCATCCGCGGGCAGGCGGGCGCGGATTTGCGTGAACGCGTGGCCCAGATGATTATCCAGCGCGGCTGGGCCTTGCGGGAAATGAAAGTGGAAGGCGCCACCCTCGAAGAGTTCTTTGTGCAGATTACCGATCCCGCCGCGATTGCCGCGGCTTAACGAGATATATTTCTTGGCGTTAGGGAGTTGCTGATGAGTGTCACCATGACGTTAGCCCGGCGGGAAACCACGGGCCTGTTCTATTCGCCCATCGCGTATGTCGTGATGGCGATTTTTCTGCTCTTTCTGGGCTTTTTCTTCGGTCTGCTGGAATTTGTCCCCGGCCAGCCGGCGGGGATGCGGCAGGTCTTTACCCTGTCGCGCTATGCGTTGATTTTTGTGGTGCCACTGATGACCATGGGCCTGCTGGCCGATGAGTTCAAATCCGGACGCATTGAGATGCTACGCACCAGCCCGATCACCGAAGTGCAGATTGTGCTGGGCAAGTTTGGCGGGGCGATGATGTTCTATCTGGCCCTGCTGGCCTGTACGCTGATCTACGTGGCGCTGCTGGTGATTTATGGCCGGCCTGACTTTGGCCCGCTGGTGTCCAGCTATCTGGGCATGATTTTGATGGGCGGGATGTTCATCGCCATCGGCCTGTTCTACTCGTCGGTGACCCAGAACCAGATCGTTGCCGCGATGGCCAGCATGGTCACGCTGCTGTTCCTGGGGATCATCTGCGGGCAGGTGGCGCCGATGCTGCCGGAACTGCCGCTGATCGGTGAAGGGGGCCGGGCGGCCCTGCGCTGGCTGGCGGTGGAAACGCACATGGAAGATTTTGCCAAGGGTGTGATCGGTACTGCCCATGTGGTGTATTTCCTGGGCATCAATGCACTGTTCCTGTTCCTGACCTATGTGGTGCTGGAAAGCCGTAAGTGGCGTTAAGCCTGGTGCGGTGGTGCTATGCGGCGGTTTTGATTTGAGAACTTTTTAGCAAGACGGAAACGGCTATGACAGATAACAAAGATGTGGCAGGGAATCGGCTCCGGCGGCTGACTTATGGCGCCAATACGCTGCTGTTGGTGGTTTTAGGTGTGGTGCTGTTGGGCGTGCTGGGTTATGTGACCACACGTTGGCCCACGCAAATGGATATGACCACCGGCGGGCTGTTTTCGCTGTCGGGTCAGACCCAGAGGTTGCTGGCGGAAATTGACAAAGGCACCAAGGATTATGAATTGGTCATGCTTTTCCCCTCCCAGCGTGCGGAGAGCACGGATGATTCCCGGCGGATACGCGAGCAGGCCCGTCAGGTGGAAGATTTGCTCAAAGACTTTGGCCGGCGCAGCAGCCGGGTCAAGTTGACCACACCGGACAGCCGTGATGAGTTGCTGGCCATGATCAAACAGCGTTTCAGCAATGAATCCGCCGGCCACGAAAAACTGGTCAAGCAGTTTGAATCTGAACTGCTGCCCGTGATGCAGAAATTCCTCAAGGACGAAGCTGCCGAATTGGCCGTATTGCGGCAGAATAACAAGATTACCCCCAATACCGCCAAAGCTGCGGAATATTATGAAGGACTTTTCGGTACGGCGCTGGATGATGGCCTGAAGGACTTCCGCAAGGAAATCCGTCGGATGCGCGAAGAGAGCACGCCGGAGTGGAGCACGGTGACCAAGTCCATCAAAGGGGCTGTTGAACAAGTGGCCAGTATTGTGAAGGTATTGGCCGGGGACAACATCCAGCAATTGCGTCTGCCCAGCGATATGACCAAGCATTTTGCCGGTCGTACCGCTATCTACAAGGAAATGATCGAACGTTTGGAAACCTTCAACGCGGCGCTGGATAAACTGCCGCCGCTGAAGCTCGAAGAGACACTTACCCAATTGACCGCTTTGGGTAATGGCAAAGTGTTGGTCTTTGGCCCCGGCAGCGTCAAGACGATTGAATATACTGAAATGTTCAAGGCCCAGCGCGGCGGTAATCCCGACGAGAAGCCCCGCGAAACTTTTGAGGGCGAACAGGCGCTGGCCTCGGTGCTGCTGAGTATGGCGCGGCCGGAGAAATCCAAGATTGTCTTTGTCGGTCTGACGGCCGGTCCGCAGCAACGCGGGCTGAATCTGATCACGGGCAACTATTCCGAATTTGCCGGGCGGTTACGCGCGGCCAACTGGGAAGTTAGTGAATGGGCTCCTGGAGCGGGTGAAAACGGCGCCCCCACGCCGCCGCCTGCCGCGGGCCGTAATGTGGTCTGGGTGGTCTTCCCGCCCGAACCGCCCAACATGCAAATGATGATGATGGGCATGCCGCCCCCGGACCCCACGCCGTTGGTGGATGCGGTTAAGATGCATGTCGAGGCCGGTGGTAATGTTCTGTTCCTGGCGGAAGCCAATGCGGGTGCCAGCGCCTTTAATCCCGGCGGTGGCGAGAATTTCGCCTTTGCCGAGGTGATCAAACCCTTTGGGATTCTGGTCAAGGCCAAT
>Ga0194061_1000737_pt1 | contig 19888 bp, 16 predicted proteins | sample SepL2221m_MetaG_FD_163423 | JGI IMG/M metagenome (GOLD analysis project Ga0194061, IMG submission 163423) | Anoxic zone freshwater microbial communities from boreal shield lake in IISD Experimental Lakes Area, Ontario, Canada - Sep2016-L224-21m | ecosystem: Environmental > Aquatic > Freshwater >... | reverse complement strand
GCCTGACGCTCACCTCCCGCAACAAAGGCCCCGACCCGATCCCCATGGCCGGCGTCCCCGTGCACTCCGCCGAACCCTATGTTGCGCGCCTGCTGCGGCAGGGTTTCTCCGTCGCCGTCTGCGATCAAACTGAAGATTCGTCCCAGGCCAAAGGCCTCGTCAAACGCGACGTGACCCGCGTCGCCACGCCCGGCACGGTCCTCGAAGAAAACCTCCTCGACGCTCGCAAACCCAATCGCATCGCCGCACTTCTCCCGCAAACGTCTGCATCCAGCGGCACCGATTTCAACGACCGCCGCGTCTTCGGACTCGCTGTCGCCGATCTCGCGTCCGGCAGCTTTTTCATTCAAGAAATCGAAGGCGTCTCAGCGCTGCGATCTGAATTCGCGCGCTTGTCGCCCAGCGAATTACTCTTCCCCGAAGCGCCCCTGGATGCGTCCGGTCGCCCGGTCGCCGACATCCCGCCGCTGCCGCTCGACGGCGTCGCCATCTCGCGTCTCAAGCGCGATGCGTTTGCGTTTGGCGAAGCGCACGCGCGCGTCGTTCAGCGTTTCAGCGATCAAGGCCGCGATAAGCGCGTGGCGACTCAGATGAAAAAACTGGCCAAAGATTTCCCGCTCGCCAGCGCTGCGGCGGGAGCACTTGCCGGTTACGTCGACGAAACCTGCCCCGGCGGAAAAGTCCGTCTCGATACGCCGCAGCCGTTCGATCCCGAGCACTTCATGGCGCTCGGCGAATCCGCAATCCGCAGCCTCGAACTGCTCGAAACACTCCGCACCCGCGCCTTCGAAGGCTCACTCCTCTGGAGCATCGACCGCTGTTGCACACCCGCCGGAAGTCGCAGCCTGCGCGAGTGGCTCATCCGCCCGCTGCGCGATCTCGATACCATCGCCTCGCGTCATAACGCGGTCGAATCGCTGATCGAAAACAGCAACCACCGCGCCACGCTTCGCAGTGTTTTGAAACAGCTCGCCGACATCGAACGCATCGCCGCCCGACTCTCCGCGAACAAAGCCACGCCGCGCGATCTCGTTTCGCTCAAGAACACATTGCTCCTTCTTCCGGACGTCGCCGACTTGATCCGCCGCACATCCGACAATCTCGGAATGCTCGAAGATGTTGAGAACCCGACTGCCGGAGAATTATCCGAACTACCGGACAAAACGCCGCTGCTCGAAACGCTTCGTGATCGGCTCGGCAAACTCGATCATATTGCAGGCGTGATCGCGGCGCGGTTGCGCGACGATTGTCCCAACATATTAAACGAAGGCGGACTCATCAACGATGGCGTGGACGCCGAATTGGACCGCTTGCGCGCGATTGCGTCCGGGGGCAAAGGCTGGATCATCGCGTTTCAAGCCTCTGAAATTCAGCGCACCGGGATCAGCAGTTTAAAGATCGGTTACAACCGCGTCTTCGGTTACTACATCGAAATCTCCCACACCAACCGCTCGCTCGTCCCGCCCGATTATGACCGCCGGCAGACATTGACAAACGCCGAACGCTACACGACGCCCGAATTGAAAACGCGCGAATCCGAAGTGCTGGGAGCCGAAGAAAAAATTGGCGCATTGGAGCAGAAATTGTTCCTGCAACTGCGCGACGAGATCGCCGTCTCCGCACCGAAATTGCACGCGGCGGGACAAGCGCTCGCCGACTTGGACGCGCTCGCGTCGCTCGCCGAAGTCGCCCAGAAAAAAGGCCACGTCCGGCCCACGATGACACTCAACGGAAAACTGGCGCTCGAACAAATGCGCCATCCTGTGCTCGAAGACACCATCCCGTCCGGCGAATTAGTGGCGAATGATTTGACGCTCTGTTCCGGTCGTGGCGATACCTACGCAAAAACGAGTGGCGAAAAAAGCAGTGCGCAGATCGTCATCCTGACCGGTCCGAACATGGCCGGAAAATCGACGTACATTCGCGCGGGCGCTCTGTGCACGATCCTCGCGCAGATGGGTGCGTTCGTCCCTGCTGAGCGCGCGGAAATCGGGTTGGTTGATTGTGTCTTCACGCGCGTCGGAGCGGCGGACGATCTGGCGGGCGGACGTTCGACATTCATGGTCGAGATGAGCGAAGTCGCTGAAATTCTAGCCGGCTGCACAACCCGCTCGCTGTTGATTCTGGACGAAGTCGGTCGCGGGACGAGCACCTACGACGGCGTCAGTTTAGCGTGGTCGTTGATCGAACATTTGCACGAAGGCCAAGCCAAGCCGCGCACACTTTTCGCCACGCATTACCACGAACTCAGCGCGCTCGAAGAAGAATTGCCGCGCGTCAAAAACGCGTCCGCATCCGTCAAAGAATGGCAGGGCGAAATCACGTTTTTACACCGCATCGTTGAGGGTCCAAGCGAACGCAGCTTCGGCATTCACGTCGCGCGCCTGGCCGGGCTGCCCGAATCGGTGCTTGCCCGCGCGAAAGATATTTTGCTCGCGCTCGAAGACGAAGGCTCACGGCGCGTGATGGATGTCACCGATGGCGGAGCTCAAATCGGCTCTATGCCCCAGCTTGAGGGACGTGATAAGCCCCCCGGAAAATCGCGCAAATCCCGCCCGGAGCAAGACGGTCAATTGTTATTATTTGAAGCACCCGAAGAGCTCGATCCGGCAATTCACGAAATTCTCGACCGCATCAAATCGCTCGATACCGACTCCATGACGCCGGTGCAGGCGATGGCTGCGCTGGATGAATTGGTACGTAAAGGGCGGAAGCTCTAACGCAGTCTGTTCATCAAGGCGCCAAATAAGTGGAACGGGCTTTTAGCCCATTCGTCATGAGCGCAGCGACAGCGTTATCCGTCGGATCGGCTGACAGTTCCAACGCTCGAGCAACGCGTTCCTGCTGTTCAGCCGGACGGTTCTGATTCAACTTCCATTTCCCTTCGATGCTGGTGATGCGAATGCGAAACGCGACGATTTGCTGTGCCAGTTTTTTATAAAACTCGTTCGACGCATCAAACACCCACGGGGTCGCCCGCGGCGCTTCGTACTGCTTTACGGTGCGAGCGAGCAACTCCATCACGTCATCCGGATTGTCCACAATCTCAAACGTTCCGGATACGTGGACAGCCGTGTAATTCCACGTGGGCACCGCGTTCGGCACCTCGTACCACGCCGGTGAAATATACGCGTGTGGCCCTGAAAAAATCGCGAGGACCTTATGCCCGTTGGCCTGCATCCAATGCGGATTCGCCCGCGCCATGTGGGAGACGAGCTGCCCGTGTTCGCCCACGTCGCGTTCAGCCAAAAAGGGCAGGTGAGTAGCGAACGGCGCGCCGTCGTGTTGGGTCACGAGCACGCCAAAACTGTGGAGTTCCACGAAATCGAACAGCGTGTTTCGATCCGTCTCATTGAATGCGGAGGGAATGTACATGGCCGTTTTAAATTCCATAAAGCCGGTGCTCGCGGATGTACGCCAGCACACCGGGGCTCAGATATTTTGAAACTGAAAGGTCGTTGGATTTCAGCATCTTTCGGACTTCGGTCGAACTTATCTTGATCAAATCTTCGTCAGCCTCGGGCTGCAAATAAATGTGCGGAGGTTTGCGATACCAGCTCACTTTCGGGTCTTCATCAACGCCCGGGCGCGCGACGGTGATGAAGCGGATTTGTCGCTCCAGAAACTCGTAGTTGATCCATTTGTCAAACGTCTTCGCGTTGTCCAATCCAATGATGATGCTGAAATCGCAGCGGTCCATCAGCGTCGAATCACTCAATAACATTTTGACGAGATGGTACGTTTCACCGGCGAACTTCTTGTCGATTTCATACGGCGACACTTTCAAGCGCCCGTCCGTTTGCGCGGCCAGTCGGCACATCTCATAACGCGCCTCTGGAGACATCATGTTCTTGCCGTTCAAATGCTGGTAACACGGCATGATCCAGACTTCATCGAATTCTTTGCTGCAATTCAAAACCAGTTGAGCGTTCTTGATGTGCCCCATCGTGATCGGATCAAACGCCCCGCCGAAAATTGCGACCTTCAGCTTCCGCCCCAGCGATTGATATTGAGCCATGCGCCGCTCAATTTTCGCCTGGTTCCGCGCGCTCAATTCGTTAGCGTTCCAACCGCATTCGTTGCAGAGTTGAAGCACCGAATTGAGCAGGTCGCCGGTATCCTCCTTGAGATTTTCGAGATCCGAAAATCGCGACGTGCGGATGGCCATGCGCAGGACGTCGTCGAGCCGTTCCTTAAGAGGAGTCCGACCGAACGCGGCGGAGAACGTGGCATTGACCTCCGCTTGAAGTGCCCGGATTCCGGGTTCCGTTATTTTTCTGGCCATCACGTGCTCCTGTATTTTGCGGCAGCGAACAGAGTGAGAATTCTCTCGCATTACCCGCACGGCGCAAAGCAAAAATACCTGTGCGCGCGTTGAAAATTTGTGAAAGTGAAAACCTGTCGCTGGCGTATGCTGATAGAGCTTCAAATTGAATGCACATCTCGCCGTACCCCAGAGACCTTCTCATGACATGCCGCCGCGCCGTGCTGCTCACCGCTATCTTTTTCTCGCTTCTTGTCAAAGCTGAAGAAGGATTCTGGCCCTTCGACATGGTGCCGAAAGCGGCTATCGAAAAGCGCTATGAATTCAATCCGAGCGACGAATGGCTCGCCCGAGCGCGCCGGGGCGCGTTGCGTGTGGTTGGAGGTGGATCAGGGTCTTTTGTTTCTCCGCATGGTTTGATCATGACCAACCGCCACGTGGCGGGAGCGGCGTTGCAGCGGTTGAGCGTCCCAGGAAAAACGGATTTGATTCGTGACGGCTTTCTGGCGACGTCCGCAACCGAAGAACTTCGGGAAACCGGCGTGCGGGTCGAACAATTAATTGAAATCATCAACGTGAACGAAAAGGTGCGCGCTGTGGCACTGCAATTCGGCGGGAGTGAAGAGTACGCTTTCCGAACCGTCGCGCGAGAAGCGGAGCGCGCGGAGTCCGAGCGAGGCATCCGTATTCAGGATATTAAACTGTACGCCGACGGAGAGTACCGCCTCTATAAATTCAAAGTGTATGACGATGTGCGGCTTGTGTTCGCGGCGGACTTGAGTTCCGGCTATTTCGGCGGGGACGAGGATAATTTCAACTATCCGCGCTACAACTTTGACGTCGCATTTTTCCGCGCGTATGAGCATTGGAAGCCAGTGGTGTCGCTCGACTATTTTCCGTGGTCGCAATCGGGCGCGCAAGAAAACGAACTCGTCTTTTTCGCCGGAAATCCCGGCACAACCGAGCGCTCGATTTCGCTCGCACATCTCGAACTCACGCGCGACAAAATCCTGCCGACCGAGATCACGCTCTTCGCACGGACCTCAGCGCTGTTGCGCCGGTTTGCCGGGCAAAGTCCCGAACGCGCTCAGGCGATTCAAAACCGTCGGCATCAAATCGACAACGAATTAAAGCGCTTGCGCGGACAGCTCGATGGCTTGAGTGATGCCGAGGTGTTTGTTCGGAAGAAACTGGACGAAGAGAAACTCGCGCGCACGATCACCGATCCGGAAAAACAGAAAGTGTACGCTGCGGCGCTCGCCGAGATTCGTCTGGCGGCGGAGCGGTTTTCGAGCGATCAGATTGAATTTCAAATACTCACCAATCCGCACGGATTATATTCCGCGCAACTGGCCGCAGCGGTCTCGCTCGCCGGGATGGAAGAGTTTGGCCACTACGATTTCCGATCGGTCGAGCAACGCCTTGCACGATTCGAGACCTTTTATTATTACGACCCGTTGCACAAGCAGGAGAGCGAACGCAAGCAACTTGAAGAATCGCTGGGATTATTGACACCGTTGCTCGGAGCGGATCATGCGTTGACGAAGTTGGTCTTGGAAGGTAAATCGCCAGCTGATCGGGCGGCTGAATTGGTGGCGGGCTCGCAAATCGGCCGGCCGGACTTTTTCAAGAACGCGGCGTCAGGCGGGTTCGTTGGAATCGAAAAAGCAGGCGACCCGATGCTCACTCTTGCCCGGAAACTTCTCCTCCGAACGCGTGCAGTGACCGAGCGGCAGCGGCGGGAGTTTGCGGATGTCACAAAGCGTTGCTATCCGCAGATGGCGAAAGCCCTGGGGCAATCTGCGGCGTCACGCCCGGCGCCAGACGGCAACTTCACGCCGCGCCTTTCGTTCGGAACGATCCGGGGCTACGAAGATCACGCGCGCATCATTCCAGCGTTCACATTCATCGGCGACATGTACACGCTGTGCGACAGCGCCGGCAATCGCGAACCGATGTTTCTGAATCCAACATGGTTGAATGCTCGTTCGAAACTCGAGCCGTGTCTGCCGTTCAATTTCGTCACGGACGCGGATGGTTACGGCGGCAATTCGGGCTCGCCGGTGTTCAACCGCAACCGCGAAGTCGTCGGGATTTTGTTCGACGGAAACTATCCGGGTCAGGTCGGAAAATTCATCTATGACGGGCGAACAAAGCGCTCGATCTGCGTCGATTCGCGCACGATCATTTCGGTCTTGGAGCGAATCTACGGCGCGACAGAATTGATCAAAGAATTTGCGCCATAAAACGAAACGAGCCGAAATGGATTCGGCTCGTTTCCATACTATTCAGTTCAGTGAGCCAATCAAAATCCGGCTCAGCAAGAAGGCTACTTCTTCACGTCTGTCTTGGGCGCGCTCGGCTTTTCGAACTGCAATTCTTCGCTCTTCGGCGTTCGGACTGGAGACTGATCCTTCTTGACTTCCGGGACCTTCGTTTCGTCCGGCTTATTTTCAACAGGCTTGGGCTTGATGTTCAACTCAGGCGCAATGCGCGGGCCCTTCGGTTCTTCGGTACCGATGGACTTGATTTTAAAATCGTTGTCTTTCGGCGGGAGCGGCGCAATCGGAACGCCTTCCTTAGTGACCGTCGGCGGATTGGCCAAATCGGCCTTGGCTTTGGCATCTTTCGCCAACTGCTCCGGCGTCTTCTCGGGTCGGCTGTATGGAACGCTGAAGCTGCGACCATCGGCCAGTTTGATCTCGCCACGGGCCGCTGCATTTGCGCGATCCAACAGGCCCTTGCGTTCGGTAACTTCACCTTCGGCCTTCATGACATAGTGGAGGTAAATGTCGTCGTTCAATCGCGCGGGAAGAAGATTGTCGGTGACAAGCGTGACCGGTTCGTAGCCGTACACCGGCGGATTGATGCACTCTTCTTTGACGAGCGTTTCGAACTTCTCCTTGCGAATTTCGATCCGGTACACGCCGTAATGCGTGAAGCCGACGCGGCACGGGGAGTTACCAATGACGCGATGGTTGATCGTCACTTCGGCACCCGGCGGGTTCGTGGTGATCGTGATGCTCCGGGCTGTGCAGCCTGGAATGGAAACGAACATGGCCACAAGAGCAGCCACCGACATCATCCGAATTGCTTTCGTCAGCATTCAACACATCCTTATTTAGTCTATGTCCACTAGTTCAGCCGTCATGAGTTCCAAGTCGAGCAGTGCAAAACTCGGCTTGCCCGTCAACCAACCACAGCCTTCGCCGGGATTCAATTCCAGTGGGCGCCCCGCGTCTTTTGGAATGTGCAACCGGGCGTGTGAATGGCCGTAGAAAATGCCGTCACAAAACCCGCGATACTCCGCCGGAATTTCTTCGACGGAATGCGCTACACCCAGTTTTCGTCCACCCAATTCAAAGACGCACGGCCCGTCCTTCAACTCCGGGAATACGTTTTTCAAGCCCTTCTTTTCACCATCATTGTTGCCGTAAATCGCATACAGCGGCCCGTTGAATTTCATCACCGCTTTTAACGCAAACGGCGCGACGAAATCCCCCAAATGAAGCAGCGCTTCGGCTCCATGGGCGTGAATCATGTCCACCGCTTTCGCGATGCGGTCCATATGGTCGTGCGTATCAGACAGTATGGCCAGTTTCTTCACGGTCTGACCATTAGAATCGAACAATTGGAAAAGTCAAGCCTGCTCTTTTTTCTTAATTGGCCGCGCGGCAACGGCGCTTCGGTCATTCGACTTCCACTTCCGCCGGCATCACGATCATGGGGTCGGCTCCGCTGGGGCGGGGGGGCAGATCGACTTTGACCGCCTTCCAGCCGCGATGGCGCAACGTTCCGAACATCGCATTTTGTGCGTGTCCGGGGCCAGTGACGCGAATCGCGGTCACGTCGTAGTCGTCGCCGAGCGTGACCATCTCGCCCTCTTTTTCCGGGCGCAATGGTTCGAGCGTGATGTGTTTAAACAGCGCTTTGCGGCATTTGTCGTGTATCGCTCGCGCTGCCGCTCCGACCCGTTCGTCATCGTACAAGTCGATGTTCTCAGCGAGGAAATCAATCAACCGACCGTCATGCTGCAATACCGCGAGCAGCAACGCCGGGCCGTGAGTGTCGGGAATGCGCTTGATGATTTCGCGCACCGTTTCGACCGGCATGTGAATGATTGTTTCTTTGACAATCTCGCGAGGCACCTCACGCTTGTTGTCCGCCGCCACCTCTTTAGGAGCCTTTCGAATGACCTCGACCGGCACTTCTTTAATGACTTCGCGAACGACCTCGACCGGCACTTCTTTGATGACTTCGCGAACGACCTCGACCGGCACTTCTTTGATGACTTCGCGCACGACTTCGACCGGCACTTCTTTGATGACTTCGCGCACGACTTCGACCGGCACTTCTTTGATGACTTCGCGAACGACCTCGACCGGCACTTCCTTGATAACTTCGCGAACGACCTCGACCGGCACTTCCTTGATGACTTCGCGCACGACTTCGACCGGAACTTCTTTGATGACTTCGCGAACGACCTCGACCGGTACTTCTTTGATGACCTCTTTGATCACTTCAATTTCTTTAATGACTTCCTTGATGACTTCTAAGGGCACCTCCCGAATCACGTCGCGAGAAATTTCTTTGAATACTTCGACCGTCATAACGCGGACAGTTTCATGCTCGATTTCGACGGGCACTTCGCGCGTGACTTCTCTGATGACCTCGACCGGGACATCGCGAAAGACTTCTTTCACGACTTCGACAGGGACTTCTCGTACAACGTCGCGGACTTCCTCGACCCGCATGACGCGGAGAACTTCGATTTCAACCGGCACTTCTTTGACGACTTCTTTGATGACCTCAACGTCTCGAAACACTTCTTTGATGACTTCGACCGGCACCTCTTTAATGATTTCGCGCGGAGGCGGGGCACCGCGTTGCGGGACCATGACTTCGCGCACGATCTCTTTGATCACGGGTGGATCTTTGATGTTATCAATGGCGCGCTGAAGGCGCACTTTCTCCGGGCCGCTACCCAGAGCGGTGAAGAAGCAACGCAACGCAAGAATGAATCCCATTGAACCCCCAGAAACTCGAACCGATTACTTCGGTTTACTCTTCACCAACTCAATCATGTCTGTCGCGATGTCACGCGCTGCATTTGGGTGACCGGTGCGGCGGCAATTTTCGCGCATGCGCTGCAAACGCGGCGCGTCGTTCAACAATGTTTCCAATTTATAAGCGAGCGCGGCGGGTGTTCGAGCGAGGACCGCGCAGCCGTTTTCGAGGAGCATTTCGGCGTTGCGTTCCTCTTGCCCCGGGATTGGCGAGACCAGCACCATCGGTAAACTACGCGCCAGGCACTCGCTCGTCGTCAGCCCGCCTGGTTTCGTTACGGACAAATCGGCGATGCCCATCAGTTCGTGCATGTTGTCCACGTAGCCGTAAAACTTCACAACGCTTCCGGCTGGGACCGTGATGGATTCGGCCAGCGCTTCTTTAATTTTTTCAGTGCGTCCGCAGATAATCAAAATCGTTTTGGGCGGACCTTTTTTCAGCAGCCCATTGACAACGCCTCCCAGCGCGCGCGCCGCAGTCGCTCCGCTCACTCCGCAGCCGTGAGCGTTCAGCAACAGGATGGGTGATGGGGCTCCGTCTAGGCCGATCATTTTCTTTAAGCGTTGGCGAGCGGGCTGGTCGATCAGTTCTCCGAAAATCGGATCGCATGGAATGCCTGTCGGCCGGATTGAAAACTCCGGGCCGGTGCGTTCGGCAAGCAGATAAGCGATTTCATCGGAGGCCGTGTAATAGCGATCCACGTGCGGGTAAATCCAGAGTTGATGGACGTCATGATCGGTGACGACGACGCCCAATTTGGGATCGAACGTGCCATCCGGTCCTGACGCGAGTTTGAATCCGCGCGCGGATGTGCGACGGCGCTTGGCGAGGTCTGAGAAAATTTCGGCGGGCAGGAAATGGGTCGCGATAATCGCGTCCGGTTTCCGGCTGATGGCGTGGTCGATGATGTCCTGGGTGTTGAGTTTTTGGACAAATTTTCGCACCGATGCGAGGGCGGAGGTTTGCGGAATTTTATCGGAGCGGTTGTACAACCAGCCCCACACACTGGGCAGCGTGTTGACCAATTGAAAGTAGCTGTTGACGTACGCGTTCTTGAATGACGTGGGGACCAGTTTCATGACGTCAACATGCTCGACTTCAACATCTGCATGAAAGCGCTTGAATGCGGTCACGAGCGCCTCGGCGGCGCGCACGTGCCCGGCACCAGCGGAGACGGAATAAATAAGAACGCGCATAAGTGAAATCCCGAAGGCAACCTGATCTGTCTACTTGCACTATAATGTGAAAATGCTTGGACGCCTAGTGTTTTGCCAACGCCGACGTGATTGAAACTCGTCACCCATTCGCCAGCGCGTCGCGCAGTCGCCCGGCGAGTGCCCGCGCGATGATGTCGCCTCGCACGTAAAGCCGCGCGGCCAGTAGCGCCTCGCGCAGCGCACGTAATGCCTTCTCACAGCCCTCCGCGCCAAATTTTACGCCCATTGCCCGGGCGAAATCCGGGCGATCCGGTTGCAGCAACGGAACCGTTGCATTTGTTCCTGACGCCGCACTCACCAAGCCGTCACGGAAACAGACTTCGCACAGCGCGAGCATGCGCGTGAACGCGTGGCGCTTCCATCCGACGACCGTCTTTGCCGCGCCCTCTTCTTCTTGCGCGCTCAATTCCTCGTCTTCGCCGTCGCCGCCGGAATCTTCTGCTTGCTCGTCTTTGTCTTTTTCAAACAAGCGCGTGCCTTCGGTTTCGGCGAGCTTCCACAGGTTCGCGCCGAATTGTAAAAATGTTTGCGCGTTGAATTTTTCGAGTCCGGTGATCATCGCAGCGCGCCAGATTTTAAGATCACCACCCACCAAGTCGAGCGCCCGACCGATGCTGCCGTCGGCCAGTGCGGCGGCGAGTTTCACATCGTTCGCTTCCATGCCCGGCCAGCGGCGCGTCAAGCCTGCACCGACTTCCGTGCTCGACAAGCGTTTGAATTGAACGGTCTGAACGCGCGAAACAATCGTGTCGAGCAAGCCTTCAGGCTGGCTGCTCGTGAGGATGATCAACGACGCGGCGGGCGGCTCTTCAAGTGTCTTGAGAAACGCGTTCGCAGGTTCAGCCTGGCCCCGGCATAAGCGTTGAGCTTCCGGCACGATCACCACGCGCTTGGCCCCGGCCATCGGCGAACGGTGCAACTGTTCACAGACGTATTGAACCGTCTCTAATTTGATAATCGGGTCTTGATCGCCGACGCGTTTTTCGGTTCGCGTATGGCTGTCGCCGCCGCCTTTTCCTTTTGAAAATGTGAGCAATGAAATGACGTCGGGATGTTCGATCTGAGCGCCTTTGCGCCCGGCGAACCAACGACACGATTTACACGCGCCGCACGGCGTATCAGGCTCAGCGGGCGCGTGACACATCGCCGCCTGCGCGAACGCGTACGCCGCGCTGCGCTTGCCCACTCCGGTGGGGCCGCTGAAAAGGTAGCCATGCGCCAGGCGCTTCGTGGTCAGCGTCGTGCGCAGATACCCTTTCGCGGGAGCTTGTCCAATCAATTCGTCCCAGAGCATAATTGACTTCTTCACATGTATGTAAGAGCCGCGCACGCCAGTAAGCGGCATTCGTCAATATCTTTGCCGCTTACTGGCGTGCGCGGCTCTTGAGTCACTTCTTCAACAGCTTTGAAACGTGCGCCCAAATACGTTGTTGAACGTCCTGCTCGGTGCCACGTCCGTCGATTTTTTTCATGCCGGGTCGCTTGGCTTCTTTTGCGAAACCTTTGAACACGCTGTCGAGATATGCGTCTCCTTTGGATTCCATGCGGTCGGCACTGCGCACTGCTCGGCGTTCAGCGCTGATTTCGGACGGGAGCGACAACACAAAATAGGCGTCGGGTTTCAAGCCACTTACGGCTGCGGCGGAGAGCGCTTTGATTGTCTTCTTGTCGATCCCGCCAGCATAGCCTTGATAGACGAGCGTCGAGAGCGTGAAGCGGTCGCACACGATCCACTCGCCACGATTCAGTGCCGGGCGGATGACTTCGTTGATGAGTTGCGCGCGAGCGGCTTGGAACAAAAACGCCTCGGCGAGCGAGTCGATCTGAATCGTGTTTTGATTTAAAAGCAGCTTGCGGACCGCTTCGCCCAACGCGGTCCCACCGGGTTCGCGCAGCGATTGTACGATCACGCCATGGCGCTGCAATTCAGCGCACAGCATGCGCGCGTGGGTCGTCTTGCCCACGCCGTCGGGTCCGTCGAGAACAATGAAGCGACCACGAGGTGACTTCGTTTTTTTTACATCGGCCACAGCAACACTCCTCCCAAAACGCAGCAGTTTATTCGGTTTCGTATTCGGCGAGTTTTTGACCTTGCACGACGGTTTCGCCTTCGTTCACAAGAATGCGGACGATGCGACCGGCTTCTGGCGCGGGCAGATTGAACGCGGCTTTGTCGGTGACCAACTCCGCCAGATCGTCGCCCGCTTTCACCGCAAGACCGGCTTCGGCGTACCAGAAATTGAGCAGCGTTTCCGTTTGCTTCTGCTCGCCCAAGGGAGGAACTTCGACATATTTAAGCATGGTTAAAAGTGTAGCGGAGCGCACGGTTTTGTCGAGCGAAGTGCCCGACTCAAAAATGAAGCGGGTGCATCACCGGACTTGCGCCGCAGTTCCCTCTCCCCTTGAGGGAGAGGGCGGACGAGCGTACTCGCTCGCCGGGTGAGGGGTGGGCGTGGATTAAATAAAACGCGTTGGGATTAATCAACGTTTACCCCTCACCCCGCGAGCCGAACAGCAGGCTCGTCGGCCCTCTCCCTCAAGGGGAGAGGGGGAAAGGCTGCTGCAAGTCCGGTGATGCACCCAAATGAAGCAAGGGATGGAATGGCAGCTTCGAATGAGTCTCGACGATTCAATTTCCCAGCAGAACCACACCTCTCGCATTACGATTTCCAACCACAAACCTCATTCACATCATCAAGGACCTCACATGTCCCGCATCGTCATCACACTGTTCGTCCTGCTTGCGATGGCCACCTCAACCCGCCCCGCAGACCTCCCCGCGCGCCCCAACATTCTCGTGATCCTCACCGACGATCAAGGGCGCGGCGATTACAGCGCGTTCGGCACGCACGACATCCGCACCCCCGCCATCGACAGCCTCTTTCGCGACGGTCTCACCTTTCATAATTTCTTCGCGAATAGCTGCGTCTGCTCGCCGTCGCGCGCAGCCCTACTGACCGGCTGCTACCCCGACCGCGTCGGCGTTCCTGGCGTGATCCGTGACGAGACGCCCGACAATTCTTGGGGCTGGCTGGCTCCCAGCGCGAAGACACTTCCGCAGATACTAAAACCCGCCGGATACCATTCCGCGCTCATTGGAAAATGGCACCTCGGCATCGCATCGCCGAACATTCCAACCGAGCGCGGCTTCGATCTCTTCCATGGATTTCTTGGCGATATGATGGACGACTATTGGACGCATCTGCGCAACAAACAGAATTTCATGCGCCGCAATCTTGACGTCGTTGATCCCAAAGGCCACGCGACGGATGTCTTCACCGACTGGGCCTGCGAGTACCTTGAAGAGCGCACAAAATCAACCCAACCGTTTTTTCTATACCTCGCTTATAACGCCCCACACGACCCCGTACAGCCGCCGCCTGAATGGGTCGAAAAAGTTCTGCAACGCGAACCCGCCATGAATCTGCGCCGCGCAAAACTCGTCGCTTTAATCGAGCATCTTGACGCCGGGATTGGAAAAGTCTTGCAGACGCTCGACCGCACCGGCCTCGCAAAAAACACGCTCGTTATCTATACCTCCGACAACGGCGGTATCCTCGACAACGGCGCGAATAACGGCCCGTGGCGCAGCGGCAAGCAACATATGTATGAAGGCGGTTTGCGCGTCCCGGGAGCCGCGCGTTGGCCCGGCGTCATCGCCCCCGGATCGCAGACAACGCGTACTACGCTGACGATGGACATCTTCGCCACCGCCTGCGCCGCTGCCGGAGTCGCACTCCCGCCGAAGCTTGACGCGACGAGTTTTCTCCCCACACTTCGCGGCGAACCGGAACCGCAACAATCCGCGCGCGACTGCTATTTCGTCCGCCGTGAAGGCGGCGTTCAATACGGCGGAAAAACCATCGAAGCCTTTCGGCGTGGCTCGTGGAAATTACTCCAAGACAGTCCGTTCCAGCCGCTCGAATTGTACAACCTCGCCACCGATCCGATGGAAGCGTCTGACCTCGCCAAGAAGGAGCGAAAGATATTCTTGGAACTCTCCGAAGCGCTGCGCAAGCAGGTCCAACTTGGTGGGCACGTGCCGTGGCAGGCGCCAAATCAAAATTGAATCAGGCGCTGCTATTCAGTCTTTCGTTTCATATAGACAAAGAAGCCGACGGGGCAGAGCACGATCATCGCAAATAAAAGATACGTGAGCCACGGCGTCGAGGCCTTGTAGCGCGCCGTCAGCTTGACTTCTTTCCCGTTGAAAACATCTTTCGTATCAAACTCCCACACCGCCGTATTTCCGTCCCGGCGCGTGGCGTTGGTCTCCGACAATGTGCCCGGAGCGGTCAGCTTGAACACCATTTTCGTCCCTGGAACAGACGGCCATTTAAATTCGCCCGTCGCGGGCAAAATGCGCGTCACATCCATCGTCCCGTCCAGCACCTCAATACTCGCAAGCCCCAGCGGATTCTGCTCGGACTTCGCCCACTCCAACAGCTCCGACGACTTCTTGCTTTCGAATACGAAGCGCAGATTCTCGCCAGATTTTTCAATCGACATATCGACATTCGCCGGGCGCGAGCGTCCCAGCATCATCTTCAGCACGGTCGGGTCGATGAACTCCGGCGACGCCTGTCCCAGCGCCTGCTTGTTGATCTGAATGTCCGCCTTGACGCCACCATCTTTGTCCAGCGTCACATGCTCGTCGTACACAACGCAGCCACTTAAACACACCAACGCTGCCATGACCGCGAGTGCCTTCAACGCTTCTGTTTTCATGCTGCGCGCCTTTCGCAAGAAGTAGTGGCGGTCCCAACCGCCCGCTATTCTCACTCACCGCTCAGCACGAAAACAGTTACTCAAAAAAAGATGTGGATTGTCTATTTCATTTTTTTCAGAACCATCAAAAACGATGATCCCGGCTTGTGAATCATCTCGCTAGGGCGTGGTCCGTGCCCGTTGTTCGACGCCCATTTCAACACGTCGCCCTCAAGCGTGTAGATGCCTTGAAACGTCTTGTAATTGCTCGGACCTTCCGTGCCTTTGTTGTCGATTGTTTTTTTCGCCAGATCAAGCGTGAACGTCCCGGCACCCATCGTCCGGTTGCCCATCAAATCCTTGCCCGTGATTTTATCGGCGGTGATGACGAGCTCGAAGCGGTCTGTTTTATCGTCCGGCCATCCCCCGCGCCACGTCCCCAGAATCGCCTTGTTGTCGTTCACTTTTTCCGCGCACTGAACACCCCACACCAGAGAGAGCACGATCACTGCCAACGCTGAATACCGCATCATTCAAGTCTCCTTACACAAGCGACTATGCACGAGCTATGGCCGTGTGACGGAAATTCTTGAAAAATACTCGCGCCCATTTCTGTTGCGTGAACGACGGTGGCTGAAAGGAGTTTACTTCTGTTTCTCCTCGAGCTCGGCCCACCGCGCGTACAGCGCGTCCACCTTGATCTGCGCTTCAGAAAGATCGTGGCACGTGTCCATCAGCCGCGTCGGATCGCCCGCAACTTCCGGCGTCTCCAAATCCGTCAGCAGCTTTTGCACGAGCGATTCGCTCTCCAGAATCGTCGCCTCCATCTTCTCGAATTCGCACTGCTCTTTGTACGTCAGCCGCTTCGCACTCTTCGGCTTCTCGGCTTTCGATCCGTCCTTGCCCGACTCCAGTTTTCTCGCTTCCGCTTCCGCCGCGCGCGCGTCAACCTGAGCGTTTTGCCACTGCGTGAAATCAGTGAACAGTTCGTTTCCGCCCTTGCCATCGAGGCCGAGAATATCCGTCGAGAGCCGCGTCAGCATGTAGCGATCGTGCGTGATCAACACCACCGCGCCCGGGAAATCGGCGAGACTTTCTTCGATCACTTCCAGCGATGGAATGTCAAGATCGTTCGTCGGTTCGTCGAGCAGCAAAATGTCCGCCGGGCGGAGCATCAAATTCGCGATGAGAATTCGCGCCTGCTCGCCTCCGGAGAGATTCTTGACCGGCATTTCCAATTGCTCAGGCTTGAACAAAAACCGCTTCGCCCAACTCGCGACGTGTTCGGATTTATCACGGAACCACACCGTGTCGCCCGTCGGCGCGAGCGCCCGGCGCAACGTCACTTCTTTATCGAGCTGTTCGCGGCTCTGATCGAAATACACGATCCGCAATTTATCAGCGCGCTCAATCGTCCCAACATCCGGCTCCAATTCGCCGGTGAGTAGTCGCAGGAACGTCGTCTTGCCCGTTCCGTTTTGCCCCATCAAACCGACTTTCATGCCGGGAGACAGAATCAGATTCAAACCCGAAATCAGCTTCCGCTCGCCGAGACTTTTCTCGACATTCTTGAGCACGATTAGCTTGTTCGCTTTGCGTTCGGATGACGTGAAATCAATCCGCACCGCGCTGCCCTGATTGTTGCGCTGCTTCACGTCCGCGAGTTCGTCGATCAAACGTCCGGCCGAATTGATGCGTCCTTTTTGCTTGGTCGTGCGTCCGTGCGCACCCCGGCGCAACCATTCAATTTCCCGTTTCACGACGCCTTGCAACGCGCGCTGTTGTTCTTGTTGGCCTTCCAAAAATTCTTCGCGCTTAACGAGGAAGTCGCTGTAGGTTCCGGTCGAACTGAAAAATCCGTCGGGGTAACAACGGTTCAATTCGAACACGCGGTTCGCGGCGTTTTCCAAAAAGTAACGGTCATGGCTGATCATGAAGACTGCGAACGGCGCGTTCGTTAAAAACTTTTCGAGCCATAAAATGCCTTCGAGATCAAGATGATTCGTCGGCTCGTCCATCAATAACAATTCAGGTTCGCGCACCAATTCGCGCGCAATTGCGACGCGCTTGCGCCAGCCGCCTGAGAGCTTTCCGACCGGCATGATTTGCAGATCTTTCGCGAATCCCACGCGTGTGAACACCGAGTCAATGCGGTACGCATGTTCGTGTTCTTCAAGATGCTCGCCTTCGAGCGCGTGAGCCAGAATGCTCTGCGGCGTCTCAAGTGGATCAAATGAATCGACCTGCGGAACATAGCCCAGACGCAATCCGCGCTTGAGGACCAACGTACCGCCGTCGTGGTCTTCGACGCCCGCGAGAATTTTCATCAACGTGGATTTGCCGGCCCCGTTGGGTCCGATCAATCCAAGCCGTTCACCTTCATGAATACCGAAGGTTAGACCATCAAATAAAACACGGGTTCCGAACGATTTGTGGAGTAGCTGACAACTGAGCAGGACGGCCATGGTGCGCGGGTTTCCGGGACATGCGGGACGAACGAACTAAAACGCGGCGCGAAGTATAGCCGAAATCGCGGAAAAGAATAGCCGCGCAATTGAATCACGCGAATCGCAGGGATGCATGACATCGTACTCGACCATTTTTTGTGTTCAACACTCCTTATATTGGGGGCAAATCCAAAGCCAAGAGTCGCCTCGCACAAACCGCCGTGACATATTCCGCGCGATTGCGTATAAAGTCTTCGAATACTTTCGCCGGACCTCACGACCTATCGCTTGGAAATTCACCGATGGACCTCTTCGCCGCTGCGGCAACGACTGTTCGACAACAAGGCGCGCCGCTGGCCGAACGCATGCGCCCCAAGTCGCTCGACGAATATTGCGGGCAGACCGACATCCTCGGCCCCGGCAAAATTCTGCGCCGCATCTTTGAAGAAGAACGCCGCCGCATCGAAGTCAATTCCACTTCGCTCTCGCCGCTGCCGTCGATCATTTTGTGGGGACCGCCCGGCACCGGAAAAACAACGCTCGCCTTCCTCCTCGCCCGAGCCGCCAACGCACATTTCGAAATGTTCTCCGCCGTCTCCAGCGGCATCAAAGAAGTCCGCGAATCCGTCAAAAACGCGCGCGAACGCTTGAACTTCGAACGCCGCCGCACGATCCTGTTCGTCGATGAAATTCACCGCTTCAACAAGGCTCAGCAGGACGGATTTCTCCCCGCCGTCGAAGACGGATCACTCGCATTGCTCGGAGCCACGACCGAGAATCCATCGTTCGAATTGAACAGCGCCTTGCTCTCGCGCTGCCGCGTTTTCGTGCTCAAACATCTCGGCATGTCCGACATCTCCACGCTGCTCGACCGCGCGCTCGCCGACAAAGAACGCGGCTTGGGCGGACGCGGAATTGTGCTACCCCCGGACGCGCGCGACGCCCTGGCCTCCCTCGCGGGCGGGGACGCTCGCACCGCGTTGAACGCGTTGGAACTCGCCTCCTACGCCGCGCAAGAAACCAAAATCGGCACCGCGCCCGACGCACCCACTGAGCGCCGAATCTCCGTGGAACTCGTCCGCGAAGCGCTGCAACGCAACTCGATTCTGTACGACCAATCCGGCGAGGAGCATTACAACCTCATCAGCGCGCTGCACAAATCGATCCGCCATTCCGACCCTCAAGCCGCGCTCTATTATCTCGCGCGCATGATCGCCGGCGGCGAAGACCCCATGTTCATCGCGCGCCGTCTCGTCCGGACCGCCAGCGAAGACATCGGCCTCGCCGATCCGCAAGCCGTCGTCCAAGCCCTCGCCGCAAAACAAGCCGTCGAATTCATCGGCTACCCCGAGTGCGACACCGCGCTGGCCCAAGCCACCGTCTACCTCGCCGTCGCCCCGAAATCGAACGCGATCTACACCGCCATCAAAGCCGCCAAAGCTGAAGTCGAAGCCTCCGGCCCGCTCTCCGTCCCCCTGCATCTCCGCAACGCCCCAACCGATTTGATGAAGGCGCTGGACTACGGCAAAGGCTACCAATACGACCACGACTGGCCCGAAAAAATCTCCCCCCAGGAAGCGCTCCCCGACTCGCTCGTCGGCACCCAATTCTACCGCCCCGGCCCGTTCGGTTTTGAACGCGACGTCACCAAGCGCCTGGACTACTTCGAACGCGTGCGACGGAAGTTAAGAGGCGAAAGCGACGGCGAACCACCCGAGCAATCAAAACCGTAATTGAGGCATGCAATGAAGACTCGTTTTCGCTTCTCCTTGAGGACACTGCTGCTGGCGACACTGTTTGCCGGGAGTGTGATGCTCTGTTGGCGCGTGCGGGAATCGTGGGCGTTTAGTCAATATCTACCGCCTCCAAGTGAATCAATAAACTTTGGTGGCCAACCAGCTAAAGAACTTGTTTCGTGGAATACTATCATGTGGTCGAAAATCGACTTTACAGTGAATGACGATCATCTGATACTAAACGGTCAATCATATGGTTCTGAAGATTGGAAGCGCTATGTTAGTCCGTTTATATCAGTGATAGACGCAAAAAGTGGCGCGGTGATCGTCTCGCCTGCGTGCGGCAAGCGTGTGTATTCAATGCATGGTAATACGTGTGTGCTCAATAAGGTGCGATTGAGTAATAGTGAGGATGCATTTGAATACCGAGTGTTAGATTTATCGTAACCG
>Ga0194061_1000736_pt1 | contig 19901 bp, 16 predicted proteins | sample SepL2221m_MetaG_FD_163423 | JGI IMG/M metagenome (GOLD analysis project Ga0194061, IMG submission 163423) | Anoxic zone freshwater microbial communities from boreal shield lake in IISD Experimental Lakes Area, Ontario, Canada - Sep2016-L224-21m | ecosystem: Environmental > Aquatic > Freshwater >... | reverse complement strand
CACCAGCACTGCCACCATCGGCTTCGAGGAGCACCGCACCAAACTCCTCTCCGGTCAGGGCGACTGCGCCGGGGCCAAACCGACGCCTCGCCGCCACTACGGGTGGAAGCTCGCCGCGCTGGAGGCGTCGAAGAAGTTGCTGCCACACCAAGCCTTCACCTGCGAACCGTGAAATGAAACCGCGCCCGCCCTTTTCAATCCCAACGGGATTGCCTCCTTCAGCCCAGGGTTGGTCCGAGCCGGACTTGCGAGGAGCTACCCTGGGTCACACGCCCCATGATGATGCCCAACCCCAACGGGGTTGCATCACCGCCGCACCGTCCGCCCGATGCAACCCCGTTGGGGTTGATGATGTCTTTCCATATGCACCCAAGGTAGCCTTGCAGGCTCGGCAACCCCGGGCTGATGGATTTTACTCCATTGGGATAGTTGTTCGTCGTGCTCAAGGTGCCCCACCGCGCCGGCCCCAAGTCGGTCCGGGTGATGGTGGTGTCGGCGTGGCTGACGTGGTTCATGGCCTTGTCCGAGGCGGCCAATGCCTGGTGGGGTGCCAACCAGATGCTCCCGATCGCGGCCAAGCAAGCCGGAGCCGCCGGGGCTGCGGCCTGGCAGGAAGCCGTGGTGAAACTGTGTCATCTGCCAGCGGCCCTGGGCCTGATCCTCTCGGTGACGCTGCTCATCATCGGCATCGTAAAACACCGCGCCGCGACGGAATCGGAAGCCACACCATGAGCAACCCGCCCTTCAACGACTCCGACACTGCGACGCTCGCGAGCGCGAATCGTAACTGCGCATCCACTTGGCGGGACTTGCGGGCAACGGAAGACCACCGGAGCAACGCTTCACCTTCCGCCGCTTAACTCATGGCCCGCCCTTCGACGACACCGACTGGTTCAGCAAGGAGGCCATCTCATGCCTGACACCCCCGAACAACGCGCTCGTCAGCAGATTGACGCGCAACTCGCCGCGTCGGGCTGGGTCGTGCAGGATTACAAGTCCGTGGACTTTTCGGCGGGCCGTGGGATCGCACTGCGCGAAGTCCCGCTCACATCCGGCCCTTGCGATTACCTCCTGCTGGTGGACCGCAAGGCCCTCGGCGTGATCGAGGCGAAGAAGGAAGGCACCACGCTTTCGACCGTCGCCGATCAATCCGCCCGCTACGCCACAAGCCTGCCCGCCTTCCTCTCCGCCGGTCTCACCGGCACGCTCCCGTTCCTCTACGAATCCACCGGCGTGGAAACCTTCTTCCGCGATGAGCGCGATCCCGCGCCACGCTCGCGCCGCGTCTTCACCTTCCATCGCCCCGAGACCCTCGCCGAGTGGGCCGCCGAACCCGACACCCTGCGCGCCCGACTGAAGGCGATGCCCCTCGCGCACCCGCTCGCCACGAATGGCATGCGCGAATGCCAGATCGAAGCCATCACCGGCCTGGAGCAGTCCTTCGCCGAGGACCGCCCGCGCGCCCTCATCCACATGGCGACCGGCGCGGGGAAAACTTTCACCGCCTGCGCGTTCACGTATCGCCTGATCAAATACGCCAAGGCCCGCCGCGTCCTATTCCTCGTGGACCGCGCGAATCTCGGCGAGCAGGCGCGCGATGAATTCCACCGCTACCGCACGCCCGACACCGGCCGCCTCTTCACCGAACTCTACAACGTCCAGCACCTCACCTCGCCGCACATTGACGACGTCTGCCGCGTCACCATCTGCACCATCCAGCGGCTCTACTCGATCCTGCGTGGCGAGGAACTTGCGGAAGGCGCGGACGATCTCTCCGGCGCGGAAATCGCCGCCGCGCTCGGCGTCACCCGCACCCGCGACATCGCCTACAATCCCGCCGTGCCCATCGAGATGTTCGATCACATCGTCGCCGACGAGTGCCACCGCTCCATCTACAATCTCTGGCGGCAGGTGCTCGAATACTTCGACGCCTCGCTCATCGGCCTCACCGCCACGCCCGCTCCGCAGACCATCGCCTACTTCCACCAGAACCGCGTCGCCGAATACAACCACGAGCGCGCCGTCACCGATGGCGTCAATGTCGGCTACGACGTGTATCGCATCAAAACCCGCGTCACGGAGCAGGGAGGCAAAGTCGAAAAGGGTTTCCTCGTGGATCACCGCAGCAAGGCCTCCCGCGCAGCCCGACAGGCCGTGCTCGCCGACGATCTCGACTACACCCCCGAGGATCTCGACCGCTCCGTCGTCGTGCCGGATCAGATCCGCACCGTGCTGAGCACCTACCGCGATGCCGTCTTCACCGAGCTGTTTCCCAGCCGCACGCTCGTGCCCAAGACGCTCATCTTCGCGAAGGATGATTCCCACGCCGAGGACATCGTCCACCTCTGCCGGGAGGTCTTCGGCAAGGGGAACGACTTCTGCAAAAAGATCACCTACCAGGCGAAGCACCCCGTCACCGGCAAGCCCGCGAAGTCCAAGGACCTCATCAGGGAATTCTGCCTCTCGCCCACGCTCCGCGTCGCCGTGACCGTGGACATGATTGCCACCGGCACGGACATCAAGCCGCTCGAAGTCCTCATCTTCCTCCGCGATGTGCGCAGCCGCGTCTATTTCGAGCAGATGAAAGGGCGGGGCACCCGCGTGCTTACCTCCACCGATCTGCAATCCGTCTCCGGCGAAGACGCCCGCGCCAAGACCCGCTTCGTCATCGTGGATGCCGTGGGCGTGTGCGAGAGCGACAAGACCGAGTCCCGCCCGCTCGACCGCCAGCCCACCGTGCCGCTGAAGACGCTGCTCCAGCGCGTCCTCTTCCCCGGTGGCCGCGATGAAGACACCCTCACCACTCTCGCCGCGCGCCTCGCCCGGCTCGACCGCGAACTCGAACCCGCCCAGCGCCAGCAAATCGTCACCGCCTCCGGAGGTCACACGCCCGCCACACTCGCGGGTGCGCTGCTCCGCGCCTTTGATCCCGACGCCATCGCCGAACGCGCCACCGGCAAGCCGGGCGCTTCACCCGATGAAATCGCGCCCGAGAAATACGAAGCCACACGGCAGGAACTCATCGCCACCGCCTGCGCCCCCTTCGACAAACCCGCGCTCCGCCAGACCCTCGAAACGCTCAAGCAGGAAACCGAGCAAGCCCTCGACATCTACACGCCCGACGAAGTGCTGGAGCAGGGTTTCGACGCCGCTGCGAAGGCGAAAGCCGCCGGCCTCGTCCAGGCCTTCCGCGATTACCTCGCGCAGAACAAGGCGCAGATTGACGCCCTCCAAATCCTCTACAGCCGCCCGTTCAAACAGCGCCTCACCGAGCCCATGCTCAAGGAACTGGAAAAGAAACTCCGCGACACCCACGCCACCTGGACCGAGGACCGCCTCTGGGACGCGTTCGCCGTCACCGCTCCCGGCAAAGTGAAGGGCCGCTCCCAAGCCGGACGCTTCGCCGACCTCGTCGCCCTCGTCCGCTTCGCCCTGGAACAGCAACCCGTCCTCGCCCCCTTCGCCGACTCCGTGAGCGAGCGCTTCCACGAATGGCTCATGGACAAAGCCAAGGCCGGTGCCGTCTTCACCCCCGAGCAACTAGCTTGGCTCGGCCTCATCCGCGACCACATCGCCACCAGCCTGAGCATCGAGCCGGACGATTTCGAATACACACCCTTCGGCGAACGCGGCGGCCTCGGCAAAGCGCATCAACTCTTCGGCGAGCAACTGCCCAAGCTGCTCGATGAACTCAACGAAGTTCTCGCCGCTTGACGTCTTTTAAAAATAGATACAGAGTGTAGATATGAATACCGCAAAAATCTTTCAGCATGGAGGTAGCCAGGCCGTCCGCCTGCCGAAGGCATTTCGCTTCGAGGGCACGGAAGTTCTGATCGAAAAGCGGGATGATGAGGTCGTTCTCAAGCCCGTGCCGCTTCCTAAGTTTCGGACATTCTCCGAGATCGCACGCTATCTTGCGGAGAAATTTCCTGATGCCGGTGACTTTCCCGAACCGCCGCCCAGGCCCACTAAGCATGAGCGTCCCATCCTTGAGTTCTAATTCTGACGCTTCATGAAGCCATTATTCCTCCTGGATTCCAGCATCTGCATCCCGGTTTTGCGTAACAAGCCCGGGCTTGAAAAACTGCCCGACCCCGCCGTCACGGGCATCCCCGTGATCGTCGCGGCAGAACTCTGGACCGGCGTGCAGAAAAATATGCGTACGCATCCCCGCCAGGCCGGCCTTCTTGAGGCCTTTCTGAGCCTCTTTTGGATAGCCGACTTCACCCTCGAAGCGGCTCAGCACTACGGCGACATTCGTGCGGCCTTGGAAGCGAGCGGCACGATCATCGGCCCGCTCGATCTCCTCATCGCTGCCCAGGCTCGCAGCCTCGGCGCCACCCTCATCACCCGCAACGCCGCAGAATTCAAACGCGTCAAGGGCCTCAAAGTTCTCGCATGGAAATGAATGCCAAGACCGAATGAGTGTGACTCCCGACACCGCAGCCCCAACGGGGCGAAACAAACCAGCCCAGGGCAAGGAGCGCAGCGACGCCGCCCTGGGTCACGCATCCCAAAACACGTTGAGCCCTGAAGGGGCGAAAGAAGGGGGCATTTTCGCAGCATGAGTTTCACCGCCAACATTGATGACGTCGTCGCGGAGAACCGAAACTATCTCCTCGACAAGCACCCGAAGTGGGAGCGAGTCCGGCTCAAGGAAATCGCCACGATTCTCAACGGTTACCCATTTGAATCGGGTCGCTTCAAGAAGAGCGGAGGCACCCCGCTGATTCGCATTCGCGACATTCTGCCCGGTAAAACCGAGACCTTTTACGAGGGAGAATTTGATTCCGCGTTCTTGGTGAAGCGCGGTGAAATCCTCGTTGGAATGGATGGCGACTTTCATTGTGAGCCGTGGACGGGCGAACCGGCTTTGCTCAACCAGCGAGTCTGCAAAATCACGCCGGACGAATCCCGCTACGCGAAGCAGTTCCTGCGATACGTCCTTCCTGGCTATCTCCGCGCCATCAACGAGCAAACCCCTTCCGTAACCGTCAAGCACCTCTCATCGCGGACGATTGCCGACATTCCGCTCCCGCTCCCACCACTCCCCGAACAGCGGCGGATTGTGGCGGAGATTGAGAAGCAATTCACGCGGCTGGAGGCGGGGGTGGCGGCGTTGCGGCGGGTGCAGGTCAACCTCAAACGCTACCGCGCCGCCGTCCTCAAAGCCGCCTGCGAAGGCCGCCTCGTCCCCACCGAAGCCGCCCTCGCCCGCTCTCCACGCTCCACCAAGAACGGGCCACCTGCTTACGAAACCGGCGAAGCCCTCCTCGCCCGCATCCTCACCGAGCGCCGCCAAAACTGGCAGGGCCGGGGCCAATACAAAGAACCCGCCACGCCGGACACCGCGAACCTTCCGCCGCTACCGGACGGCTGGACATGGGCAAGCTTTGACCAAGTCACAACGCTCATCACGAAAGGCTCGTCGCCAAACTGGCAGGGTTTCAATTATTGCGACGAAGGCATCGTTTTTGTCCGCAGCGAAAATGTGCGTTGGGGAACGCTCGACCTTGACGGCGTGGCTCACCTTCCACCTGCGTTCAACGACAAGGAACGGAAGTCCATTCTTCGTGAGGGGGACGTGTTGCTGAATCTTGTCGGGGCTTCAATCGGACGTGCAGCCATCGCAACAGCAGAAGTTGACGGCGGGAACGTCAACCAAGCTGTCGCAGTCATTCGTTTAGTTGCAAAGAAGACCATGAAGCAGTTCGCGATGCTCTGGCTGAATTCCACTGACGGGCAGAAACGAATCCACGCTGAAAAAGTGGACGTGGCGCGCGCGAACTTCAGTTTGGAAGATACGCGGGTTCTCCCGTTTCCGCTTCCACCCCTCGCCGAGCAGACGCGGATCGTGGCGGAAGTGAAGCGGCGGTTGAGCGTGGTGGAGGAGTTGGAGTCGGTGGTGACCGCCAACCTCCAGCGCGCCACCCGCCTCCGCCAGTCCATCCTCCAAAAAGCCTTTGCGGGAAACCTTGTATGCTAAAAGTCTGACTATGAAACCCATCACTAAGGAACGGTTCGATGCCCTATGTCGTTCAAAACTGCCATCCGCAAATATCGTAGTGAACGAAGTAGAGTGGTTTTCCGACGACGACGAAAGGGTGCTTGGAATTGTTGTAATCGACAATACTGATCAAGACTGGTCGTGGATGGTTTTGGGGCGTGATGAGGCGGGGCTATTTCGTGCGATAGACTTGGGTGTGTCGATCCCGACGCGGGAAGAGGCAAGAGCCTTGCTAATGACCAAGCTCACCGAGCACTCCGAGACCGGAGCAAGCGTGTTTCCGCAAGAAGACGTCGAACGACAGCCCATGAATCTATTCGAAGCGGTAGTGCCACCCGGTTCGATTCACAAAAACTACAGTATCCTTGCTGAGACCGAACATCATTCCTCAGCCCGTTAAATACTTTGCGAGCTAGCACGAGCATTTGTGGATGTGGACGGGAATTTTCTGAAGGATTTTCAAACTACGGGGTTCAATGCACGACTTTGGGAGCTTTATCTAAATGCGTTTTTATACGAACAACGTTTTGCCATTTCTCGCGAGTTCGACCGCCCCGACTTTCTGGTCAGCAAGGGCGGCTACCCAATCGCAATTGAGGCAGTTACGGTTAACGCCACAGATGGGGAAATTCCACCCTCACCGGAAAAACCGGAAGAGATTGAATTTTTGAAGAGGGACTACATGCCAATCAAGTTTGGCAGCGCCCTGTATTCAAAACTCCGGAAACGCTATTGGGAACTAGCTCATGTGAAGGATATGCCGCTCGTTTTTGCAGTTCATGACTTCCACGGAAATGACTCTATGACGTGGACCTCAGGTGCTCTCGATGACTATCTTTATGGCGTGAGAGCAACCTGGCATAAGGATGCGAACGGAAAGCTCCACGTCACCGATAACCCCATCAATGAGCACGTTTGGGGCAATAAGAAGATTCCTTCTGGATTCTTTAATCAGCCGGATGCTGAACACGTGAGCGCGGTATTGTTCAGCAATTCTGCGACTCTCTCAAAATTTAACCGGATGGGAAAACTGGCAGGATTCGGGAGTTCGAAAGTCGAAATGATTCGGATGGGATTTCGTCACGATCCAGATCCCAACGCCACCACACCGATCAAGTTTGTCGCAGAAGTAAAACCGGATAGCTATTCGGAGGACTGGACGGAAGGGGTTCGCATTTTCCACAATCCCAAGGCTCGGATACCGATCCCTCCTGAGTTTTTTCCGGGTTGCTCCCACCACTTCGTTCAAGATGGACATAGAAGCGCAATCATTCCGGACGGGTTCATTCATTCCTCGATAACAAATGTCATGTTGATTACGGATGGAGCGTCGAAAGCTCACAAGGCGAAATGAGCATCTCCACCGCGCTCGTCCAGAAGCTCTGGAACTACTGCAACATCCTGCGGGATGACGGCCTGTCCTACGGCGATTACGTCGAGCAGTTGACGTTTGGCTCAGTCGCTCCGGCTCCTTCGGGCTTCGCCCCGCGCTTCGCGCAGCCTGTCTCGCTCGCCACCGGCGGCTCGGCTCTCCTGTTCCTGAAAATGGCGGATGAGCAGGCCCAGCCGCCGTTCAACAAGCCGTCGCCCATTCCCGAAGGGGCGGACTGGCCGGCGTTGCTCGCGAAGGATGGGGACGAGTTGGAGATTCATTACCGCCATACGCTGGAGGAACTCGGCAAGCGGCCGGGCATGCTCGGCGTCATGTTGGCTTCGGCTTCCGCCTGCGGGCTGCCGCCCAGTGCATGCGCACTGCCTGTCTCCGCTGCGCTCCGGCTCCGCAAGGCGCAGAACAAAATCCAGGACCCGGCCAACTGGCTTGACAGAATCGGGCGTAAAACATAGTTTAACGGCATGGTTAAAACGATTTCAAAAATTGGCAATTCGCAGGGCCTGATGTTCGACGCGGCGTTGATGGACCTGGCGCACTTGAAGGCCGGTGACCAGGTGAACGTGGAAGTCCACGAGGGCGGCACGATCACGCTCACGCCGCTACGGCCCAAGCCTTCGCGGACCGAAGTGTCGCGGGTCATCAAGGCGACGATGAAGGACTACGCGCGGACGATGAAGAAGCTGGCATGAGTGCCACTCCGGAAAACTGCTTCCATCTGACGGTGGAGATTGTGCGGGAGATTCACGCGGAAGCCATCGGCCGGTTTGGCGGTTCGGACGGCGTGCGCGAAATGGCGTTGTTGGAATCAGCGGTGGCCGCGCCCCAGGCCAGCTTCGGCGGCGGTTCGCCTTACCAGGACATGGCGGAAGTGGCGGCAGCGTATTTGTTCTATCTCTGCAAGAATCATCCGTTCATTGATGGCAACAAACGGGCGGCGCTGGGTGCGTGCATCGTTTTTCTCCGCTTGAACGGCATCGAGCCCAAGAGTGACGGCCCAGAGTGGGAAGAGCTGACACTGGCGGTGGCGGCAAGTGAGATTGACCGCGACGAAGCCACCCGGCGGTTGCGGAGGCTTTTGCCGAAACACAAATGAGCAATCCCACCGCCCTCGTCCAGAAGCTCTGGAACTACTGCAGTATCCTGCGGGATGACGGCCTGTCCTACGGCGACTATGTGGAGCAGTTGACGTTTCTGCTGTTCCTTAAGATGGCGGATGAGCAGTCGCGTCCGCCGTTCAACAAGCCGTCGCCCATTCCCGAAGGGGCGGACTGGCCGGCGTTGCTGGCCAAGGATGGCGACGAGCTGGAGACGCATTACCGGCACACGCTGGAGGAACTCGGCAAGCGGGCGGGCATGCTGGGCGTGATTTTCCGCAAGGCGCAGAACAAAATCCAGGACCCGGCCAAGCTGCGCCGGCTCATCGTGGACCTGATTGACAAGGAGCAGTGGTCTTCGCTTTCCGCCGACGTGAAGGGCGACGCCTACGAGGGCCTGCTGCAAAAGAACGCCGAGGACGTGAAAGGCGGCGCTGGCCAATACTTCACGCCGCGCCCGCTCATCGCCGCCATCGTGGAGGTGGTCGCCCCGCAGCCGGGGCAGGCCATATGTGATCCGGCGTGCGGCACGGGTGGTTTTCTGCTCGCGGCGCATGATTACCTGGCCAAGCATCACGCGCTCGACCGGGCGCAGAAGAAGAAGCTCAAGAGCGGCACATTCTTCGGCATCGAGCTGGTGGACAGCGTGACGCGGCTCTGCGCGATGAATCTGCTGCTGCACGGCATCGGCGGGGAGTCCGAGGAGGATTTGCCCGTCGTGACCAAGGACGCGCTGGCCGGGAAGCACGGCGAATACGAGATAGTCCTGGCTAATCCGCCGTTCGGCAAGAAGAGCAGCGTGACCATCGTCAACGAGGCGGGCGAGTCGTCCAAGGAATCGCTCATCATCAACCGCGACGATTTCTGGGCGAGCACGAGCAACAAGCAGCTCAATTTCCTCCAGCACATTTTCACCATCCTCAAGCAGCACGGTCGCGCGGCGGTGGTGTTGCCGGACAACGTGCTCTTTGAAGGCGGCGCGGGCGAAACCATCCGGCGCGAACTGCTCAAGCAGGCGGACGTGCATACGTTGCTGCGGCTACCCACCGGCATCTTCTACGCGCAAGGGGTGAAGGCGAACGTCCTGTTCTTCGACCGCAAGCCCGCGCAGGAAAAGCCGTGGACGCAGAAGCTGTGGATTTACGACCTGCGCACGAACCTGCATTTCACGCTCAAGGAAAACACCCTCAAGCGGAGTGATCTGGATGATTTCGTCGCGTGCTACCACACGAAGAACCGCCACGACCGCAAGGAGAGCGAGCACTTCAAGTCCTTCACCTACGAAGAGCTGGCGAAACGCGACAAAGTGAACCTCGACATCTTCTGGCTGAAGGACGACGCCCTCGAAGAATCCGCGAACCTCCCCGCTCCCGAAATCATCGCCGCCGACATCACCGCCGACCTCGAAGCCGCGCTGGAGCAGTTCGCGACGATTGCGGAGGATTTGAAGGGTTGAAGCCGTGAAGGCCGTGCTCGTCCATTCACCGCCCCCTATGAAATGGATGATCCGTCTGCTTCTTTGTATGCATGCGCCCAGACCCATGGGCGGCGCGGGCGCGCGATTTGAGTTTTGCGACAACCTCAAGAATCCCTACCGCAGCAAGGAGCGTTACACGCTGTTTGCGGACATGGGCGAAGACGCCGACCATGACGATCCGGGCGTGAAGGAAACGCTGGTCTCCACGGTTTTCCGGCCCAAGCGGAAGATGGTCTTTCATTTCGATTACGGGGACGACTGGATGTTTCTCGTCACCTGCACGGCGGTGAAGGAATCGGCGGCTAAACGGCCCTTCAAGAAGGTGCTCGGGACGACGGGGACGCCGCCGGAGCAGTATCCGGATTGCGAGGATGAGTAGCTGTGGAAAAATGTGCCCCACGTCATGAAACCTGACCTCGGAAAAATCGATGATGCCGTGCTGGCGATGCTGTTTCTCACGAGTCATCGTGACCGGAAGGATGCGCCGGGGTTGGGCGTCAGCCTTGCAAAAAGACGGCCGAATGTTTCCTTAATGCCCTTTTTGAAAATGCCCCTCAATCTGTCTGCCCCAAGCCGCACTTTCTCCATCGCATGGTGGATCGCCATTGTTCTCGCCCCGGTGGCGATCGCGGCAGAACTGACTTCGCCCTCGCCTGACGGCCTGGCCTTTTTTGAAAAGAAGATCCGGCCGGTTCTCGCGGAATCCTGCTACAAATGCCATTCTGCGGAGGCCAAGGCACAGGGCAAGCTGAAGGCCGGGCTTTTCCTGGATACCCGCGAGGGCGTGCTTGTGGGCGGCGACACAGGGCCGTCGATCGTGCCGGGCAAGCCGGACGCGAGCCTGCTGGTAAAGGCGATGAGGTGGAGCGATCCCGACATGGAAATGCCGCCGAAGACGAAGCTTCCGGAAGCGGTCATCGCGGACTTTGCGAAGTGGGTTGAGATGGGGGCGCCCGACCCGCGGACAGGTGCGAAGGGAAGCGCAAAACGCGAAATCGACATCACACAAGGGCGCGGGTTCCGCTCGTTCATGCCCCTGGCACGGGTGTCTCCGCCGGCTGTGAAGAATGCGGCATGGGTGCGTTCCCCGGTGGACCGTTTCATTCTTGCAAAGCAGGAAGAGGCGGGCGTGACACCCTCCGCACCGGTGAGCCGCGAGAAACTCGCCCGCCGGGCATTCTTCGATCTCACGGGGCTGCCGCCGTCGCCGGAGGAATTGGATGCATTTCTCAAGGACCAGTCGCCCGCCGCGTTCGGGAAGCTCGTGGACAGGCTTCTCGCGAGCCCCCAATATGGCGAACGCTGGGGACGCCACTGGCTGGATGTTGTGCGCTTTGCGGAAAGCGGCGGATATGAATTCGATGGTTTTCGGCCGGGGGCATATCACTACCGCGACTGGGTCATTCGCGCGCTGAACGACGACATGCCCTACACCGATTTTGTCCGCTGGCAGCTTGCCGGGGACAAGATCCAGCCCGGCACCTATGCCGGCGCGGCGGCGACAGGTTTCCTGGTGGCAGGTCCCTATCCCGGGCAGACGACGGCGAAAACCTTGGAGCGCATCCGCTACGACCAGCTCGACGACATGCTCTCGACCATCGGCAACTCGATGCTCGGCCTGACGCTCGAATGCGTGCGCTGCCACGCGCACAAGTACGACCCGGTTCCGCACGCCGACTATTACGCCCTCGCGGCGACCCTCGCAAAAACACAGCACGGCAATCAGTCGCTCGACCCGGACCCCGCCGCGACGAAGGCGGCAATCGAGGCCCATCGGACCACTGGTGAATCCGTGGTGGCGGCCCTGAGGAAGTTCGAGAAAGAGGAAGTCCCGGCGCGGCTCGAATCGGTGAGGAAGGACGGGGCGCTCAAGACCGCATCCGACGCACGATGGCAGACACTCGATGTGATCGAGGTGGACGGCGACAAAGTGCGGCTCGAATCGGGGACGGACGGGGTCGTCACGTTCGCCGAGCGGACGAACTCGCGGCTGAAGCGCCCGGGAACGGCAGCGGCCCAGGGCGCGGAGAACCCGAAGGATCTGGCCTATGTCATCGTCGCGCACACCTACCAGCAGCACCTGACGGCCGTACGGCTCGATGTGTTTCCCGACAAGAAATTTCCGAAATCCGGCCCCGGACTGGCGGGCGACGGCAGTTTCACCCTCACGGAATTCAGCGTCACCGCCTCACCTCTGAATAAGGAAGACACGGCACCGCCGGTGACTTTGAAGCTGACCGCCGGACAGGCGCGCTTCGCCGAGAAGGAGATGCCGGTCGCACATGCTCTCGATGGCAATCCGGCAACAGGCTGGCGGGCGAAGGACAATCCGGGAGTCGAGAATGCCGCGGTTTTCGCGATCGAGGGAGGGTTTCCGGGTTTCAAAGGCGGCACGGTTCTGACATTCCGCCTTGATTTTCGCGCCGACCCGATCGGGCGGCTGCGGCTTGCGATGAGCAACGCCCCCCTTCCCGCGAACACGGCCGCCGCCGAGGGAAAGCCGGATGCCGCAGCCTCCGATGTCTTCGCAGGCAAGACCGACTTTCAGCACATGATGGAGTTGCGCGCCATGGTCGATGGGAAGCGGATCGATGCAAACCGGCCCGATGCACTGCGATGGCTCAGCCGGTTGGACGAGCCGTCAAGGAAGGTCTTCCTCGCGGTTGCCGACTACCCGCGCCAGCCGCCAAAGCCAAAGCTGGCCGACGTCTATACCACGGTTGCCGGCGGGCAGGATGTGTTCCTGCTCCGACGGGGCGACGTTGCCAGCAAAGAGGGCAAGGCGGGACCGGGATTCATCCAGGTGCTCGCGACCACGGCGCCGGACCGCTGGCTCGGGCAGCCAGCCCGCGAACCGCGGGTCGCACTCGGGGAATGGATGACGGACTCCGAGGGCGGAGCCGGGCATCTGCTCGCACGAGTGATCGTGAACCGTGTTTGGAAACATCATTTCGGACGCGGAATCGTCGCCACGCCGAATGATTTCGGAGCCCAGGGTGCCGTGCCGACGCACCCCGAGCTGCTCGATTACCTCGCGGGCGAATTGATCCGTGGAGGATGGAAGCTGAAGCCTCTGCATCGTCTGATGATGCTGACATCAACGTATCAGCAGGGTGCGGACATGAATGCGCGCAATCAGCAGCGCGATCCTGACAACAAGCTCCTGTGGCAGCGGCCGGCGCGCCGGCTTGAGGCCGAGGCCATTCGCGATGCGCTCCTCAGCGTCGGTGAAAAGCTCGACCCCAGGATGTTCGGACCGAGCGAGACGGGGGTGGAATCGCCACGCCGGAGTGTTTACCTGAAGGTCCGAAGGAGCGAACTCATCCCATTCCTCACGCTCTTCGACGCGCCGGATGCGACGCACAGCATCGGCGATCGCGGTGCGACCACGGTGCCGACCCAAGCACTGACGGTCATGAATTCCCCATTTGTCCGCGACATCGCGGGCAGGCTCGCCAAGCGCGCGCTCCCAAAGGATGCCGCGCCTGAAGCGGCGATCGATAACGTTTTCCGGATTGCGTTTTCCCGGATGCCCACGGATGCCGAGCGCGCGAAATTCAGCGGATATTTCCTGAGGCTGAAGGAGTCAATGGGCGGAGCGGATCCCAAACTCGCCGCCCAGGCCACCGAGAAAGCCCTCGCCGCGATCTGCCGCGTGGCAGTTGCGATGAATGAGTTCATCTACATCGACTAGGACGATGCTCCGAGGCTCCATTTTCGACTCAGAGGCGGGGAATGATGTGAGAGGGATACAGTGCGCTTCCTTTCCGTTTTTCTCCGCGGGACTCTCCGTATTCCCCAGCAACTTAGCGTCAGGATCCGCCCGTTCCTTTTCATCCCACACCCGCCATGTTTAGCCATCACACCCCAGGGGAACTCAGTCTTCCCACGCGCCGCAAGTTCCTCCAGCAGGTCGGCCACGGATTCGGATCCCTCGCGCTTGCGTCGATGCTGAACGAACAGACCCGCGCCGCCAGCACTGGCAGTGCCGTCAACCCGCTGCTTCCCCGCAGCCCGGACTTCGCCCCAAGGGCGAAGGCTGTCATCTGGCTTTTCATGACCGGCGCTCCTTCCCAGATGGATACATGGGACTACAAGCCGGAGTTGCAAACGCGCCACGGCCAGATCCTGCCTGGCAGCGATCCGAAAACCGGGTTTTTCGCGACCAGCGGAAAATGTCTGAGATCGCCATTCGGCTGGCAGCAACACGGGCAGAGCGGCACCTGGGTGTCCGATATTTTGCCGAACCTTGCACGGCATGTGGATGACATGACTTTCCTCCACTCCTGCTATGTCAAAGGGAACAACCATGCACCCGCTTCGATCGAGCTGATGTGCGGAACCAATGTTCCCGGGCGTCCGAGCGCGGGGGCCTGGATCACCTACGGACTGGGAACCGAAAATCAGAACCTCCCGGCGTTTGTCGTGATGCACGGTCAACGACCCCGCGGAGACGATCAGATCTGGTCCACGGGATTCCTCCCAAAGACCTACCAGGCGCTGGCGCTTGATGCGGGACGGAGGGAAGCCATCGACAACATCCTGCGGGTCAAGGACGAGACCGACGACCAGCAGCGGGCCGCGCTCGATTTTCTGCGGGATCTGAACAGCACCCACGCACAGACCCGCCCCTCGCAAGCCGACCTCGCTGCGCGTATCAACAGCTTCGAACTCGCCTACCGAATGCAAGCCGCCGCTCCCGAAGCCCTCGATTTCGAGCGAGAAAGCGAGGAGACCAGAAAGCTCTACGGCGTCGGCGACAAGAACACTGATCCATTTGCCCGCCAGTGCCTCATCGCCAGGCGATTGATCGAACGGGGAGTGCGCTACATCCAGATTTTTGCCGGCCGGGGCGCCAGCGGCGATGGTTCGGTAGGTGACGTTCCCTGGGACGGCCACGATAACATCGAGAAAAACCACCGTTCGTGTGCCGCGGCAACGGACCAGCCTGCCGCGGCATTGCTTGCCGATCTGAAATCGCGCGGGCTGCTCGATTCCACGCTCGTGATCTGGGGCGGCGAATTCGGCCGCACCAGCGATTCGCAAGGGAGCCTCGGCCGGGACCATAATCCACATGCCTTCACCATCTGGATGGCAGGCGGCGGGACGCGCGGCGGAGGCTTTCACTACGGCGCGACCGACGAGTTCGGCTACAAGGCGGTCGAAAAGAAGGTTCACGTGAACGATTTGCACGCGACCATTCTTCACCTCATGGGGCTGGATCACGAGAAGCTCACATATCGGCACAATGGCCGGGATTTCCGCCTCACGGATGTCGGCGGGCACGTGCTGCGCGAGATCCTCGCGTAGGACCCGCCGCCGGATCATCCCCTGCCCCCGCGCCGAAACGGGCACGCATGGATGGGAGTGTCAGCCGTTGAAGCCCTTCGACGCGCCTGACCGCTTCCGAAAATGGCCACTCTCCTCCGCCCTGTCCCACCACGGGCTGAGCAATCTCTTGCGAGTCTGCGTGGCAGAGCGGGTCAGTTCTTCTTCTCCTCTTTCTTGCCTTCCTCGGCTTTTTTCTTCCCCTCGTCGGGCTTCTTGGCCTCTTCGGGCTTCTTGGCCTCGTCGGCCTTCTTCTTGGCCTCTTCGGCTGCCTTCTTTTTAGCTTCTTCCTCAGCCTTTTTCTTCGCCTCCTCTTCCTTTTTCTTCACTTCCTCCACCTTGGCCCTGGCTTCGGATTCCGCCTTGAGTTTGGCTTCGATTTCCGCGCGCTGCTTCTCGAGTGCGATGTCAGGAATCAGTTGAGCGGTGGTGTTGGCCGCCTTGAACCTGGCCTGACCTTCCTCGGTCACCTTTGTCTGCCAGACGTAGAGCTTCTTGAGTTTTTTCAGTCCGGCCAGCGACTTCAATCCGGCGTCGGTGACCGCCGTGCCGTAAATATTCAGGTACTCGAGATTCGCCAATCCAGTAAGTTGCGCAAGGCCGGCATCGGTGATCTTCGTCTCCTTCAGGTTGAGTTTGACCAGGCTCTTGAAACCCTTGATGTGCTCCAATCCTTTGTCGGTGACTTCGGTTTTTCCGAGATTCAGCTCGTGGATGACATTGGCCAGCGGCTTCACCGTCGCTATCTGATCGTCGCCCATCTTGCCCTCGGCCAGATGGAAAGAAACGTCCCATCGGTTGTCGTCCTGGGCCAACTGCGTGACTGACCCGCCGGCCTTCTTGATGGCGGCGGTCGCATCCAACTCGGCCTGAGTCGGCTTCGGTGCTTCCTTGGGCTTGTCCTCCGCGCGAAGCGTGCTGGAAGAAAGGGCGGCGAACAGGGTCAGGATGAACGACAGGCGATGCATGAGAATCACTGCAAAGAAATTCCCGCAAACTGCAAGGATTTAATGCGGCGGTTCGATATTGTTTACCCGGCAATTAAATGGATGGCAGCGCCGTGTATTCACGTCCTCTGGTTCCGAGTTAAGATGTGCCATCCATTCAATCGCCGGAGTCATATGTCCGCCTCATCGTGAACGCCCGGGGCGGGGAGGGTACAGATGAAAACCCCCATCACGCCGCTGCGAGGATTCTCGAACGTTCGCGCTTGGCGGCGAGCGCGAACGCTCCTACCATCGCCAGCATGCACACGCGAATCGCAAACACGCCCGAAGGCCGTATCCCCTGCCCCGGACCCGATCCCCGCCCTGGCCGTCCGCACGCCGCCAAGCGCAAGGGCGAATTCCTACGGGCTCTTCCCGGCATCCTGGCCGTCGTGCTCCTGTTTTCGGCGCGGGCTTTTGCGGTCGATATTGAGCGCGATCCGATCAATTACTCCCAGGCGAAGGACGCCAACGTCATCACGCGCCTGGAGGAAAAAATCCTCGCGGGAACCGTTGTGCTTCAGCACGACGAACAGTTCGGCTACCTGCCGGCACTCCTCAAGGCTCTTGGTGTTTCGACCTCGTCGCAGACGCTCGTTTTCTCGAAAACAAGCCTGCAACTGGACCGCATTGGCCCGCGTACGCCCCGCGCCATTTACTTCAACGACGATGTCTTTGTCGGTTACTGCCATCGCAGCGAAATGCTGGAGATAACCGCCGCGGACCCGAAGCTGGGAGCGGTGTTTTATGCCCTCGATCAAGACACGCGGGACAAGCCGAAGTTCCGTCGGCAGACGAACCGCTGCCTGCTGTGTCACGCCTCCTCATCCAGTATGGGAATGCCGGGGAATGTGCTGACGTCGGTATATCCTGAGTCCGATGGCCAGCCGAACCGGTCCATGGACTTTTTCCGCGTGGATCACTCCACCCCTTTCCAGAGGCGGTGGGGAGGGTGGTATGTATCAGGAACCACCGGCGGGCAGGTCCATCTGGGCAATATGATAGTCAAGGGCATGCGCGTGCCGGATGAGAAGGAGCTGGCCGCGACCAGCAATCTCGTGAATCTGGAAGACAGGTTTCGCCCCAAGATTCATCTGACGCCGCATAGCGACGTGGTCGCGCTCATGGTCATGGAGCATCAGGCCGAGATGCACAACCGCCTGACGCGGGCCAATTTTTCGGTCCGCGATATCCTCTTCGGGCAGCCCGCCGGCAACACGGCAGCGCCGGAAAAGGGCCGCTCCGCGGAGACGGAGCGGCGAATCCGCGACGCCTGTGAACCCGCGGTCAGATATCTGCTGTTCTCGGGGGAAACACCGCTGACGGATCCTGTGAAAGGAACGACACCTTTTGCCGGGGAATTTGCGGCTCGCGGGCCAAGGGACTCGAAAGGGCGCTCGCTGCGTGAGTTCGACCTGAAACGCCGGCTCTTCAAGTATCCATGCAGCTACATGATTTACAGCGAGATGTTCGACACCCTGCCCGAGGCGGCGCTCGAGTGCATCTATCGCCGGCTTTGGGATATCCTGCACGCGAAATCGGGTGAAGCCGCCTTCGAGCATCTCAGCGAAGGCGACCGTCAGGCCATCATCGACATCCTCCGCGAAACCAAGTCCACGCTGCCAGCTTACTGGAAATAGGATCCCCACGCCCGGACGCCAATCCGGCCGCAAGTTGCCTTTCCAATCACCGGACCGGCAACCGCCACAACGAGGTTCGCAGACTCGCGGCGGGCGTATCGTCCGCGGCGAAGCTACCCCGCGCCTCAACATCCGGCAGGCACGCGACTTCACAACCACGCTCCCCATCCCCGTGCAGCGACATACCCCCGCCCGCCATGCGTTTCTCCGATCCACCGCGGCGCTCGCCGCGTTCACGGCAGTCGGGAGGCCCATTCATTCCCTCCGGGCGGAAGGCACGCCCGCGGCCCCGGCTGCGAAGGCAGGCTCCGAATCGAATTGGAACGGCTTTTTCGGCATCAAGTGGCAACATGTTCGAGGCGTTTCCCTCGGTAGCCCTGTCAACTGCCTCTGGTTTGAATCCCGCCCCACACCGCATAATCCGCTTGCCTGCCGGACTCGATCCCACATAACGAGACCAGCGTCCAAGGTGGTGCGCTTCCAAGCGAGCGGCAGCCATCCGACCGCCCCGCCTGCTCCAGCAGGCGTTTCCCAGGCAATCCAATTCCGCTTCCAAAATCAAACCTATGAACACCCAGCTCCATCCCTCAATACAGACTCCTTCGCGCGGCGGCGACAACCCTCATCCCGTGCTTCCGCGGCGCGGTGGGCGCAATGCCGGTTTCGAGACAGTCGAAAATGTCCGCGCAGGGATCGGCGGAAGCTTCCCCGCGAGGCGGTTCATGCAGGCGGCGACACGGGCGTGTGGCGTTTTGATACTGTTCTTGATCGCGACCGCCCGCCCGGCCCTGTCGCAGTCAAAGCCGGAGGAGACGAAGACGCCGGCGCTGAAGGAGTTCACCAACTCCCTCGGCATGAAATTCGTGCTGATCCCGGCCGGGGAATTCATGATGGGCGACGACGAGTGGGATAACAACAAGCCGCACCAGGTCCGCATCACCAAGCCATTCTACATGCAGGCGATGCTCGTCACCCAGTCGCAATTTGCGAAGGTGATGGGCAGGAACCCTTCGAGCCACAAGGATGGCGACGAGACAAAATTGCCGGTGGATTCAATCTCGTGGAACACCGCCCAGGAGTTCGTCAAGAAGCTGAACGCCGACCCGGAGGAGCAGCGTGCCGGGCGAACCTACCGGTTGCCCACGGATGCGGAGAGGGAGTACAGTTGCCGTGCTGGGACGAAGACGAAATTCTGGTATGGCAACGAACCCGATCCGAAGAAGATGAATTTCGTGGGCAGCGGCATCGGCAAGCCTTCCCCGGTGGATGCATACCCGCCGAATCCCTGGGGGTTGCATGACATGCATGGAAACCTCTACCAGGCTTGCGAGGATGCGTATGACAAACTCTTTGCTCAAACCGGCCCGAAGGATGATCCGCTCAACAAGGAAGGCGAATTTCGGGTGATGCGAGGCGGGGGGTTCGGGGACATCCCGAGGCGCTGCCAGGCCGCTTTCCGCGGACGGGAAGCAACCTTGGCCTCCCCCGGCCTTGCCCGCAGCTACTTTGGTTTGCGCGTGGCTTGCAACGCTCCAGCGGCAAAATAGCTCCCGTCATGCCGGGAAATCAGACCCGGCTTGAAAATGCCACCGGGGAACCGCCAACGCCGGACACAACGTCCAAGGTGGCGAGTCTCTGGATGGCTTTGAAAGCGAAGGCAGCGATCACCGATTGATTTGCCGAATGCGCCCGGCTGCGCAGACGAGCGAGGCAGTGGCCAAGAGGAAGACCGTCGAGATGGCATTGAGCATCACCGAGTGTCATCTCTGCGTTTTCCATCAACGGTTCTTCCCTTTTCCGGGTGCCTCCCTTGGCTACTCCGTGGCTCCCTTCGGTCTCAACCCATCACTCTTATACCAGTTCAAGTTAAAAACAGGACGTTATGTTTTTGGAGGAAGCGTTTACTTGGGCATGGACGGCGTTGTCTCCGACCAGGGAACGGACGCGGGCCGGTTCGGTCCACAGCGGAGCCATCT
>Ga0194061_1000732_pt1 | contig 19925 bp, 18 predicted proteins | sample SepL2221m_MetaG_FD_163423 | JGI IMG/M metagenome (GOLD analysis project Ga0194061, IMG submission 163423) | Anoxic zone freshwater microbial communities from boreal shield lake in IISD Experimental Lakes Area, Ontario, Canada - Sep2016-L224-21m | ecosystem: Environmental > Aquatic > Freshwater >... | reverse complement strand
ACGCAGCACGAACCGGATCGGTGGTGTTCCCTGCTGAACTACCCGCCGTTGCCCAAGCTATTAAGGCAATGAAAGCGAGCGGAAAAAGAAGAAGCGCAACACTTCGCATCGCCTGTTGGAGCGAAAGCAAAATGATGCGCTTAGGCATCTACTTAGCCGTTAAGAATTTTGCGCATTAGCGCCGCAGTCTCGCTCGGGGTTTTACCCACTGCGACACCAACAGCTTCTAGGGCTTCCTTCTTTGCAGCAGCCGTCCCAGAGGAGCCAGAAACAATGGCGCCAGCGTGGCCCATTGTCTTTCCTTCTGGGGCAGTGAATCCAGCTACATAACCGACAACTGGTTTGGTCACATATTCGCCGATAAAGGCAGCCGCACGCTCTTCGGCATCGCCGCCGATTTCACCGATCATGACGATTGCATCGGTATCTGGGTCATCTTGAAAAGCGCGAAGACAATCGATGTGAGTAGTTCCTATGATTGGATCGCCACCAATTCCGACCGCGGTGCTGAAACCAAAATCGCGAAGCTCGTACATCATTTGATAAGTCAGCGTTCCAGACTTGGAAACCAAACCAATTCGACCTGGACCGGTGATATCGGCGGGAATGATTCCGATATTGGATTTACCGGGGCTGATAAGTCCGGGGCAGTTAGGTCCGATTAACCTGGTTGTTCCTTTGCTTTGTGCATATGCAAAGAAGGCGGCCGCATCATGAACTGGAATACCTTCAGTGATTACAACAACGATTGGCAACGCGGCATCGATAGCGTCAATAACTGCAGCCTTTGCGAACTTGGGCGGGACGAAAATCACCGATGCATTCGCTCCAGTAGCGGCAACAGCTTCGGAGACAGAGTTGAAGACCGGGATGGACTTGCCATCCATGTCGACTACTTGGCCACCTTTGCCGGGGGTAACTCCACCAACAATATTTGTTCCAGATGCGAGCATGCGCTTGGTGTGCTTGGTTCCTTCGGAGCCAGTCATACCTTGTACAAGTACTTTGCTGTGCTCATTGATAAAAATGGCCATTACTTTGCCGCCAATTCTGCTGCTCGGGCAGCTGCGCCATCCATGGTGTCTAAAATTTCAATCAGAGGATGCGCCGCTTCTTTTAGAATTCGACGACCTTCAATTACATTGTTTCCATCGAGGCGAACAACGATTGGCTTTGTTGCCGCTGCGCCGAGAATTTCCAGCGCTTGAACAATGCCATTTGCAACGGCGTCGCAAGCAGTGATGCCGCCAAATACATTTACAAAGACGCTCTTAACATCGGTGTCGCCCAAGATGATGGCTAAGCCATTTGCCATGACTTCAGCAGAAGCGCCGCCGCCAATATCGAGGAAGTTCGCCGGCTTTACGCCGTACTTTTCGCCGGCATAAGCAACTACATCGAGAGTGCTCATTACTAAGCCAGCACCATTTCCGATGATTCCAACTTCGCCATCGAGCTTTACATAATTCAGATCCTTCTCTTTAGCTAACGCTTCGAGCGGATTGGTTGCTGCGTGATCAATAAGTGCTTCGTGGCCGGGGTGGCGAAAAGCTGCATTGTCATCCAATGTAACTTTGCCATCGAGGGCAATGACGCGACCATCTTCAGTTTTAACCAGCGGATTAATCTCCATCAAGGTGGCATCTTCTGCAAGGAAGGCCGCCCATAATTTCAAGAGCACATCAACAACTTGATCAACTACATCTGCTGGGAATTGGCCACCTAAAACTATTTCGCGCGCTTTTTCGGCAGAGATGCCCACATTTGGATCAATACCGACTCGAGCTAACTTCTCTGGTGAGGTATGCGCTACCTCTTCAATTTCCATACCGCCAGCTACTGAAGCCATAACAAGGAAGTTGCGATTGGCTCGATCAAGCAAAATAGCTAGGTAATACTCGCTGGCAATTGGAGCTGCCTGCGCAATCATCACTTTATGAACGATGTGACCCTTGATATCCATTCCAAGAATCGCCTCGGCTTTAATCCGAGCATCTGCAGCGTCTATGGCTAGCTTTACACCGCCCGCTTTTCCGCGGCCACCAACTTTGACTTGTGCTTTAACAACAACTTTTCCACCCATCGACGCTGCGGCACTTTCGGCTTCAGCCGGGGTTGTGGCGACGGCACCAGCAAGAACTGGTACGCCATGAGATTCGAAAAGATCTCGAGCTTGATACTCGAAAAGATCCACTAATTACCCCGATTCGTAGATGTATGGGCAGATCGGAATTGTAACGACAATTTATAGTCGCTCTACCGGCGCATAGCGAAGCAGCAGCCGCTTCTCACCAGCGGAGCCGAAGTTGATGGTGGCCTGAGCGCGATCGCCCTCGCCATCGACGGCCAAGACTGTCCCTAAACCAAATGTGTCATGAGACACACGATCCCCAACGTTCAAGACCAAATTTGTTGTGGTTCGAACACCGGTGGCTCTGGCGACTGGCCCGCTCTTTCGGATCGTTGAAACTCGAGAGTTATTAAATGTTGGGGTGCTGGGCTGATTCCACTCAACTAACGAAGCGGGAATTTCGCTAAGGAATCGCGAGGAGGGGTTATAGGTTGGCGAACCCCACGAAGATCGGTATTCGGCGCGAGTTACGTAGAGCCGCTCCCTGGCTCTGGTTAACCCGACATAAGCCAAGCGCCGCTCTTCCTCGATCTCATTCTTATCTCCGAGGCTTCGAGTGTGGGGAAATATTCCCTCTTCCATGCCGGTAAGGAATACGGTCGGAAATTCCAAACCCTTGGCGGTGTGCAGCGTCATCAAAGTAACCACGCCACCGTGATCCTCGCCCTCTGGAATCTGATCCGAATCTGCAACTAACGAGACATCTTCCAAAAATCCAGTCAACGAAATCTCTTCGCCTTCATCAACTTCAGACTCTTCATATTCACTTGCAACCGACACTAGCTCTTGCAAATTCTCGACTCGGCTTTCATCTTGGGGATCGTCGCTGTTAATCAGCTCGGCAAGTAAACCTGTCTGTTCTAGTACGGCTTGAGCAATAACGCTCGGAGCAGTCTTTGCTTCAACCAGGGTCTGTAAAGTTATTATCAAATGAATGAAGTCATTAATGGCTGCCAGCGCGCGAGTTGGAATATTGGGGGCATCCTTCGCGCGACATAACGCGCTCCAGAACGATAATCCGCGCTCTTGTGCATATAGATCGACACAATCAAGGGCACGATCCCCAATGCCTCTTTTAGGCGTATTGATAACACGGCGCAGTGAAACTTCATCTTCGGAATTTACCAAGACTCTTAAATAGGCTAAGAAATCTTTTACCTCTTTTCGCTCATAGAAGCGAACCCCACCAACAACTTTGTAGGGAATGGCGATCCGAAGAAAGGACTCCTCGAATACCCGAGATTGAGCGTTGGTTCGATAAAAGATTGCGGTATCACCAGGTTGGGAGATCTCCTCGCGACGGAGCCGAGAGATTTCCTGGCAGACAAAGTCCGCCTCATCATGTTCGCTCTCAGCTATGTAACCAGTAATCATTGGCCCAACACCAGAATCGGACCATAGGTTCTTCTCTTTGCGCCCCTCGTTATTTGAGATCACAGCATTAGCTGCGCTAAGGATGTTTTGGGTAGAACGATAGTTTTGCTCTAACAAAATGGTTCTGGCATCTTGGTAATCAGCTTCAAATTGCAAAATGTTTCTGATGTTTGCACCGCGAAAAGCATAAATAGATTGATCAGCATCGCCAACGACACAGAGTTCAGCAATGGGAAATCCATCCAGCGGATCGCCAACTAACTCTTTAATTAGAATGTACTGGGCATGATTAGTGTCTTGGTATTCGTCAACTAAGACATGACGAAACCGAGAACGGTAACGCGCCTTTGCTTCTGGAAAACGTTGAAGAAGTTCAACCGTTTTGCCAATTAAATCGTCGAAGTCCATCGCGTTCGATTTACCCAGGCGCTTTTGGTAAATGGCATATATGTCGGCCGCAACTTGCTGGAATAAGTTCTCGCTGCCATTTAAGTAATCGGCTGGGCCTAACAATTCATTCTTTGCTTGCGAAATTGCTCCCTGGATGGCGCGCGGAGCGTATTTCTTTGGATCAATCTTTAACTCCTTCATTACTGTGGTGATTAATTTGAGACTATCGCTGGAGTCATAGATTGTGAATGAGTTGGTATAGCCCAACCTCACGGCTTCCTGACGCAGAATTCGCACACAGGCGGAGTGAAAGGTTGAAACCCACATCGAACGAGCTCGATCTCCTACCAGATCGGCAACCCGCTCCTTCATCTCACCGGCCGCCTTGTTGGTGAAGGTAATGGCCAGAACTTCGAAGGGAGCAACTCCTCGTTCTGCCAGCAAATAGGCGATCCGACGTGTAAGCACCCGAGTCTTGCCCGAGCCCGCGCCAGCAACCACCAACAACGGCGCCCCTTCGTGGGCGACCGCAGCCTGCTGAGGTGGATTTAGCCCTTGAAGAAGAGCGCTAACTGGATTCACGAAGTGGAGTCTAATGGGGCAAAGTTCTGACAAAATCAGCCACTGCCCTGACCTTAATAAAGCAAGTCTTCACTTAGAAGGAGCTACAAATGCCACCAATCGATGATGCTGAAATTGAGCGCATTTTAATTGTTACCGCTCATCCAGATGATTTGGATTTTGGCGCCGCTGGCACCATCGCTCAATGGGTTAAGGCCGGAATCTCGGTCTCGTACTGCATCTGTACCAACGGCGATCAAGGTGGCGAAGATCCTGATGTCCCCCGCGATGAAATGCCAAAGATTCGCCAGCGCGAACAGCGCGCGGCCGGCGCGGCCCTGGGCGTTACTGATATTGAATTTTTGAATTACCGCGATGGCTGGTTAGAACCAACTATTGAACTGCGCAAAGCAATCGTTCGCCAGATCCGACGCGTTCAACCGCAACGAATGGTTATTCAAAGCCCGGAACGAAATTGGGATCGATTATTTGCTAGCCACCCCGACCATATGGCGGCCGGCGAAGCTGCAATTCAAGCGGTCTACCCAGATGCTCGAAATGCCTTCGCCTTTGAAGATTTATTAAAGGTCGAAGGTTTGGCACCATGGACCGTAAATGAAGTTTGGGTTATGTCTTCAAATATGTCGGATCATCACGTGGATATCACCGAGACCTTTGGACAAAAAATGGCGGCGCTACATTCACATGTAAGCCAGACCGCTCACAATCCAGAGCTCGAAAATATGGTTCGCTCATGGGGCGAGCGAAATGCGCAGTCAGTTGGACTGCCGGAAGGAAGATTGGCAGAAACTTTTAAAATCGTCGGTACTAAATAACTTATTTAGAACTTATTGAAATACTTTCAATTGCAATGCTCTGTTTTGGCGTGCCATCTGAGCTGCCGTCATCCACCCCAGCTGCGGCAATCGCTTTAACAATATCCAAGCCTTTGGTGATCTGACCCCAAATTGTGTAACTGGGTGGAAGCGTGGTGTTTGCGTAGACCAAAAAGAATTGACTGCCATTTGTATTAGGTCCGGCGTTGGCCATAGCTACTGTTCCAGCTGGATAATTGTTATTTACTGAGGCCGGCATGGCATTTGGCTCATCTGGAATATAGAACGAGGGACCACCACTGCCAGAGGCGGTTGGGTCCCCGCATTGCAAAACATATATTCCTTTGGTTGTTAAACGATGACAGAGCGATTGATCGTAATAACCGCTGTTAGCCAACATGTATATAGCATTTACCGTCAGCGGCGCTTTGGCAGCGTTGGTCAAAATCGAGATATCGCCACAGTTAGTCTTCAAAGTTAAGGTGCTGCTTCGGATCATCATCATTCGCTTTGGCATCGGCGGCGTACCTACTTGCTTTGGGATATGCGCAACTGCCGAAGTTGTGTGACAAACTATTTTCACCGCTTTTGACTTTACTGGAGGAGGTGTTGGCTTGCGCTCACTTGCCTGCGAAGTTGTCATCAGAAATGGAAAACTCAGAATTACGATGATCGCAACCGCTGCTTTCCGCTTCATTTCTACTCCCATTCAATAGTTCCCGGCGGTTTGGAAGTGATATCCAAAACGACTCGGTTTACTTCTCGGACCTCATTAGTAATTCGGGTAGAGATTTTCTCTAAGACCTCGTACGGAATGCGGCTCCAATCAGCAGTCATAGCATCTTCAGATGAGACCGGCCTGAGAACAATTGGATGACCGTAAGTTCGGCCATCGCCCTGCACTCCAACACTGCGCACATCAGCAAGTAAAACTACGGGACATTGCCAAATAACGCGGTCCAACTGCGCTAATTTTAATTCCTCGCGGGCGATGGAATCGGCTTTTCTTAAAATTGTAAGTCGATTCTCAGTAACTTCACCGACAATTCGAATCGCCAAGCCTGGCCCTGGGAATGGTTGTCGCATAACAATCTCTTCCGGTAGCCCGAGTTCCAAACCAGCTTCTCGAACCTCATCCTTAAATAAGGAGCGAAGCGGCTCGATTAGGGTGAATTGCAGGTCATCGGGGAGGCCGCCAACATTGTGGTGTGACTTTATATTCGCCGTTCCGGTGCCACCACCTGACTCAACCACATCTGGATAAAGCGTTCCTTGAACCAAGAAATCAATTCCCTCGTGCTCTGAAATTTCCCGAGCGGCTGCCTCGAAGGCTCGAATGAATTCTGCACCAATGATCTTTCGCTTCTGTTCTGGATCAGTAACTCCAGCCAATTTTTCCATAAATCGTTCGCGGGCATCCACAACTTTTAACGCAACACCTGTTGCTTCAACAAAGTCGCGTTCAACTTGCTCGGCTTCACCTTCTCGAAGTAAACCGTGATCCACGAAGACGCAGGTCAATTGCGCGCCAATTGCTCTTTGAACAATTGCGGCAGCAACTGCTGAATCAACGCCACCCGATAGACCACACAGCACATGGCGATCGCCAACAAGTGCTTTGATTTTTGCGACTTCGGTAGCAACAATATTTTCTGAATTCCAAGTTGGTTTACATCCAACAATGTCGATTAACCATCGACGCAAGATTTCTTGGCCATTTTCCGAGTGAAGTACTTCTGGATGAAATTGCACTCCAGCAAATGTTGCGGTTGCATTTTCAAAAGCGATGATGGGCGTGCTCGCAGATGCTGCAATGGCGACAAAACCATTGGGTGCTGCGGTGACGCTATCACCGTGGCTCATCCAAACGCTAAATGTTTCAGTTAGCCCGTTGAGCAATTTTGAACCGTTCTGATGAGTCAACCCAGTGCGGCCGAACTCAGATTTACCAGTTTCGGTAACAACGCCACCAAGCGCAGCAGCCATTACTTGGAAACCGTAACAAATCCCAAAAATTGGAATCCCGAGCTTAAATATCTCAGCATCAAAAGTCGGCGCTCCTGCTGCATAGACGCTTGATGGACCACCCGAGAGAATTATTGCCGTTGGATTTCGTTTTGTTACTTCGGCAGCAGAAATAGAAGAAGGAACAATTTCGGAGTAAACCTGCGCCTGCCGAACTCGACGCGCAATTAATTGGGCGTACTGCGCGCCGAAATCAACTACGAGAACTAGTTCCGGCTCAAGCACGATGTATAACGACTTCTACCCGCTGGAATTCTTTTAGATCGGAGTAACCCGAAGTTGCCATTCCGCGTCGTAGCGCGCCAAAGAGATTCATTGAACCATCGGCGGTGTGAGAAGGACCGGTAAGAATTTCTTCTAGCGTTCCTACGGTGCCAACATGAACTCTGTCACCACGAGGAAGTTCGGAATGATGTGCTTCAGAACCCCAGTGCCAACCTTTACCTGGAGCTTCAATCGCGCGCGCCAATGGTGAACCCATCATTACGGCATCGGCACCACATGCGATGGCTTTGGCAATGTCACCGCTGCGACCGACGGAACCATCGGCAATGACATGGACATAACGACCACCGGATTCGTCCATGTAGTCACGGCGCGCTGAAGCTACTTCAGCAACAGCCGAAGCCATTGGAACTGCAATTCCTAAAACGGTACGAGTCGTGTGTGCGGCGCCGCCACCAAAACCAACCAGCACGCCTGCAGCGCCTGCTCTCATTAAGTGGAGCGCGCCAACACCTGTGGCACAGCCACCAACAATTACCGGCACATCAAGTTCATAAATGAATTTCTTAAGATTTAGTGGCGCATTCTTCGTCGCGACGTGTTCGGCGCTAACAGTGGTTCCGCGAATTACAAATAGATCTACGCCAGCATCAACCACAACTTTGTGAAGCTCGGCAGTTCGTTGTGGCGAAAGTGCGGCGGCAACTGTTACGCCAGCGGCTCGGATTTCGGCGATTCGCTCTTTGATCAATTCTGGAATAATTGGCGCGGCGTATAGCTCCTGCATTCGACGGATCGCCTGCTCTTGCGGCATTGAAGCGATTTCGCCTAATTGAATCCTAGGATTTTCGTGGCGGGTCCAAAGGCCTTCTAAATTCAAAACACCAAGGCCCCCTAATTTGCCGATGGCGATTGCAGTTTCGGGTGAAACCACTGAATCCATTGGCGCCGCCATCATCGGTAGGGCGAATTTATAGGCATCTATCTGCCAATTAATCGAAACTTCTTCTGGGTCTCGGGTACGCCTGCTGGGAACAATGGCAATATCGTCAAAGGAATAGGCAATGCGAGCGCGCTTTCCGGGGCCGATTTCGATTTCATTCATGGTTAGTTACTCATCCCTTGCGGCTGTAATTAGGAGCGTCGGCAATATCCAAAATGTCATGTGGGTGACTCTCTTGAAGTCCAGCGGAGGTGATTTGAATCAATTGACCATTGCGTTGTAAATCGCTGATGGTTGCCGCACCGGCATATCCCATTCCTGATCGCAGGCCACCAACTAGTTGATGAACCACGACGGCTAGTGAACCTCGATAGGCAACCTTGCCTTCAATTCCTTCGGGTACCAATTTATCTTCGGAGAGCACATCATCTTGCATATAACGATCTTTAGAATATGACTTTTGCTCGCCACGAGATTGCATGGCGCCGAGTGAACCCATGCCGCGATAGGCCTTAAATTTGCGACCATTAATTTCAACTAATTCACCAGGCGATTCATCGCAGCCGGCAAGCAAGGAGCCCAGCATTACGGTATCGGCCCCAGCAACAATTGCTTTGGCAATATCGCCCGAATATTGCAAACCGCCATCGGCGATCAATGGAATATCAGCTTTTACGCAGGCTTTGTGCGCCTCCATAATGGCAGTGACTTGTGGAACTCCGACTCCTGCAACAACTCTGGTGGTGCAGATGGAACCAGGACCGACGCCAACTTTTACCGCGTCAACGCCAGCATTTATTAGTGCTTGGGCGCCGGAGCGAGTTGCGACATTTCCACCAATAATTTCAATCTCCGGAAAATCCTTCTTAATTCGAGCGATCGCATCGAGAACAGCTCGGTGATGGCCATGTGCAGTATCAACAACGACAACATCAACGCCAGCTTCGATAAGTGCAACTGCTCGGGCAAAACCATCATCACCAACGCCTACTGCTGCGCCGACTAACCCGGCTTTCTTTGCGGCAATGACGTGCTTAACTTGATCTTCAATTGGAAGATTCCGATGAACGATTCCAATTCCGCCAGCTTTGGCCATGGCGATTGCCATCGCAGCTTCAGTAACCGTGTCCATCGCTGAGGAGATCAGCGGAACTTTGAGGGAGATCTTTCGAGTTAAGCGGGTTTCGGTAAGAACTTCGCTTGGAACTACATCAGAGGCATCGGGCAGAAGAAGTACATCGTCATAAGTAAGGCCCAGCATTGCGACCTTGTCGCGCACTCCATCTAGCATTAGAGAAGTCTAGTGGGCGGCTTAAGCGCCGATCGCCCGAGAAATCTCCTGGGCCGCGTGCTCTAAATCGAAGGTATATGTGGCGTCCGAGCAAGCGGTTCCTTGCCAGCCCGGTCCGCCAACGATAATTCTTGGAGCCGGTCGAAGCGTGGGAAGTTGGTGAACATATTCCAGATCGGCATGAGCGGCGAGCTGGGCCCAAAGAAATATTGCTGGTGGCGCGGATTTTTTAATTACTTCATTGAGCGCAACCTGAGGTAGCTGAGCACCTAGAAATTGTGATTCGATCTGACGTTCCGCGAGCGTCGCGACCAGGGCGCGGACCGCTAATGAGTGAACCTCCTCGCCGATACAAGCGACCAAAACTGGCCGGGAATTTATCGGATTGGTTAATTCGGCGATTGGCTCTCCAAGCACCCGCTTAATAATCTCGGAGACAAAATGTTCGCTCCCAATTCCAGTTCCATCGCTGGCCCACTGCTCCCCAATTCGAATTAAGAGTGGGGTCAATACACAATTCCAAGCCTCGACTACCCCATTGGCCTTGATCTCATCACGAATAATCGCTTCCACAATTTCCCGATTAAATGCTTGCGCTGCCCGATAGAGATTTTCAGCCTGAGATGAATCAACATGCGGACAAGCTGAAGCGCTTCGAGTTGGTTCTACCGGTACTGAAGTAAATCCCGCCTTTGCTCGGGCCGCAGCGTCGGCGGGCGGAACACCCATAATCACTAATTTACGCATCGCGGTTAACAAAGCCACATCGGCGGGGGTATAAAGGCGATTAGCACCAACATCGTGGCTGCTAGGACCGACCCCATAACGGCGATCCCAAGTTCTTAAAGTCGATGGCGCCACCCCAAGTTGGCGAGCAAGCGCTGAGACCGTCAGCGGTCCTTGGGAGTTCATGAGCCTATGGTCTATGAGTTCGCACAGTTACACCACCTGAAATCTGAGAAATCAGCCAGATCGAGCCTCAAAGGGGGGTGCCACTTGAACAACCTATGAAACGATTGTATGGTTTAGCCATGACCGAGATCTCCAGATTGCCAAAGCCAGTCGCCTCCGCATGGGAGTGGCAGCAAAGCGGTGCCTGCCAGGATCTGCCAACTGAGATGTTCTTCCATCCCGATGGGGAACGCGGCCCACGCCGGCGAAATCGCGAGAATGCCGCGAAAGCGGTCTGCTCTTCCTGCCCAGTTATCGCTGCTTGCCGGGCCCACGCCCTGGCAGTCCAAGAGCCATATGGAATTTGGGGCGGACTTTCAGAAGATGATCGCCTCTCGCTCCTAAGCGTTGTCGAGCCAGATTCTTTCGGTACCGCCTCTTAATCTCTAACTTAAGTTCTGGTCCACCATCAACCAGGCTCGAACCCCACCAACTATGCCGGCAGAATTTGGCACGATCACAACATCCTCGCCCAATTGTTCAATAATCTCTGGTCGAATTCGACGCGAGTTTCCGCCACCAATATAAAGACGATCCCAATGGAAAACCGGGCGCAGGTCGACCACCATGCTGCGAATTCGGCGCGACCAAAAACTATCTCCCAAGCGTCGCCGCTCATGCTCGCCTATCCAAGTGTCATAGCTGGTTGCTCGACGAATTGGTGCGTGCGAAAGTTCGATGTGCGGCGCTAACTTGCCACCATCAAACATTGAAAAGCCCAAACCGGTTCCCAGTGTTACAACAATCTCGAGGCCCGAGCCCGCAACAACACCGGCTCCATGAACTTCGGCATCATTTAATACCAGGGCCGGCTTATTAAATTGATTTCGAAGCGCCTGCGCTAAATCAAAGCCCCGCCACTGTTGAAGTAGATCGGGATCAATTCGAGTCCGCGGCCCTTTTACATTTATGTAATGCGGAGTGTGCACGACTACTCCGTGGCGAATCATTCCGGGTACACCAACAGTCACTCGATCAAAGACTGGAAGCTGATCAGCCAGCTCAGTAAAAAGTTCGAGCAGCCGAACTGGTGACAAGGGATAAGGAGTTGGGAGTTGAATTGGCTGAGCATGCATCGTGCCAGCCGAATCCAGAACTGAAGCCTTGATGCTCATCCCGCCACAATCGATACAGAGCGTCATCATGGTCATGGGACATTAAAGCAAAAAACCAGCCGCACGAAGATCGCGCGACTGGCTTTTGCAGGTGAATTTATAACTAGTGGTTGTGACCACCTGGGCCATGGCTATGACCATGTCCACCTTGTGCTTCTGGCTTCTCATCTTCTGGAGTTTCAAAGACCATAGCTTCGGTGGTGATAAACATTGCGGCAATTGAGGCAGCGTTAGCGAGCGCAGAGCGCGTCACCTTAACTGGATCGATTACGCCTTGGGCAACTAGGTCGCCATAGGTGTCATCAGCAGCGTTGTAACCTTCGTTGGACTTAAGGTTTCGGACCTTTGCAACGACTACATATCCTTCTTGGCCAGCATTCTCGGCGATCCATCGAAGTGGCTCATCGCATGCTTTACGAACCAGACGAACACCAACTGCAGCATCGCCTTCGTAACCTAGGTCGCCTTCAAGAGCAGCAGCAGCGTGAACTAGTGCAGCTCCACCTCCGACAACGATTCCTTCTTCGACTGCAGCCCGAGTTGCTGAGATCGCATCTTCAAGACGGTGCTTCTTCTCTTTTAATTCAACTTCGGTATGAGCGCCAACCTTGATGACACATACGCCACCAGCAAGTTTTGCGACTCGCTCTTGAAGTTTTTCGCGATCCCAATCGGAATCTGTGGTTGCAATTTCGTTGCGAATCTCGCTCACGCGATTTTCGACTTCGGTCTTATCGCCAGCGCCATCGACGATGGTGGTGTTGTCCTTGGTGATGACAACGCGACGAGCACGACCGAGCAAATCAACCGTTACTTGATCAAGCTTTAGGCCAACTTCTGCCGTAATTACTTGACCGCCGGTTAGAACTGCGATGTCTTGCAACATAGCCTTGCGGCGATCGCCAAAGCCTGGGGCCTTTACGGCAGCAGAGGTGAAGGTGCCACGCATCCGGTTTACAACCAAGGTTGAAAGCGCTTCGCCATCGACATCTTCAGCAATAATCAAAAGTGGCTTGTTAGCTTGAGCAACCTTTTCCAAGATTGGAAGAATGTCGTTCAAAGCTGAAATCTTGCCAGCAGAGATTAATACGTAAGCATCTTCGAGTACGGTCTCCATGCGATCGGAATCAGTTACGAAGTAAGGTGAGATATAGCCTTTATCGAACTGCATTCCTTCGGTGAAATCTAACTCCAAACCAGTTGTGGAAGATTCTTCAACGGTTATGACGCCATCTTTGCCGACCTTGTCCATTGCTTCAGCGATTAGATCGCCGATTGCTTTGTCCTGGGCCGAAATTGTTGCGACATCTGCGATCTGAGATTTTCCGCTAACGGCGGTTGAGTTCTTGCGAAGTTCTTCGGATATTGCCTTAACTGCAGCTTCGATACCAGCTTTGATATCCATTGGTTGTGCTCCGGCTGCCAAGTTACGCAGACCTTCTTTAACCATTGCTTGAGCTAAAACTGTGGCAGTAGTTGTTCCATCGCCAGCGACATCATTGGTCTTCTCAGCAACTTGCTTTACAAGCTGAGCGCCCATGTTTTCGGCTGGATCTGGAAGTTCAATCTCTTTTGCGATGGTGACACCATCGTTAGTGATGAGCGGGGCTCCGTAGGACTTAGCGATAACAACGTTACGGCCCTTAGGTCCAAGAGTTACTTTGACGGTGTCAGCAAGAATATTGACTCCGCGTTCCATAGCTCGACGTGCGGTCTCATCAAAGTGCAGGCTTTTTCCCATCAGGCGATTACTTCTTCTCGATGATTGCTAATACATCGCGAGCTGAAAGAACTAAGTACTCCTCGTTGTTGTACTTAACTTCAGTTCCGCCGTACTTGCTGTAAAGAACAACGTCGCCAACCTGAACATCCATTGGGGTGCGAACGCCATCATCAAAGCGACCTGGGCCAACCGCAACAACGGTGCCTTCTTGTGGCTTCTCTTTTGCAGTATCTGGAATTACTAGACCAGATGCAGTGGTTTGTTCAGCCTCATTGGCCTTAACAACAATTCGATCTTCAAGTGGCTTAATGGCAACGGCCATGTGTGCGCTCCTTCTACTCAGTACTAGTCGGTTGGAACCCGGTCTTTTCTAACCAGGCGAACCTCTCTGGCTAGTCGCTGGAATTAGCAGACTAAGGCCGAGAGTGCTAACCCAAACTCTAAAGGTGGCGGTCTAGGTGGTCAATTTGAACTGGGCGGAGCTACCAGATGACCCGGGCGATTCCTGGGCTGGAATCGGCTCCAATACCCACTGCTGACGGCTTTGCTCCGCTTTCCAGGGCTAAAGAGCCCAGAATCGCCACCATCGCGCCATTATCGGTACAAAGATCAGGGGTTGGGGTCCGCAATTCAATACCAGCGCGCTCGCAGCGGATGCGCGCCTCATGGCGCAGTCTGGAGTTTGCCGCTACCCCGCCAGCAATAATTAAGGAGTCAATCCCACGCTCAGCACAAGCGGCGATCGCCTTTTGAAGCAGAACATCCACCACCGCCTCTTGGAAAGAGGCTGCAACATCGGCTTTTAGATAATTAGGTGTGGCCGCCAAATACCGAGCCACCGAAGTCTTTAGTCCAGAGAAGGAGAAATCGAAGCGATGCGCAGCTTGATCTGGCGCTTGGGTGAAGCCACGTGGAAAAGCAATTGCCGCCGGATCGCCAGCGCGGGCTGCTAAATCAATTGCTGGACCGCCGGGAAATCCAAGTTCTAGCAATCTGGCAATCTTGTCGAAGGCCTCGCCAGCGGCATCATCAACAGTGCTGCCTAAGACTTGAACATCAGATGCAATGTCAGTGATCTGCAAAATAGAGCTATGTCCCCCACTAACAAGGAGCCCAATCGCTGGGCGAATCGGACCAGTGCCCTCCAAGGCATCAACCGCCAAATGCGCTGATAAATGATTGACGCCAAATAACGGGCGATCTAACGCCAGCGATAAACCGGAGGCCGCGCTAACACCAACCAATAGCGCACCAATTAGTCCCGGGCCGGCGGTAACTGCAAATGCATCAACATCAGTTAAAGCGATCCTTGCATCACTTAAGGCTTGAGTGATGACCGATTGCATCGCTTCCAAATGTGCCCGGCTGGCAACTTCTGGAACCACGCCGCCAAAACGTGCATGTTCCTCGACGCTAGAAGAGATTACATTTGCAAGCAAAGTTCGGCCGCGAACAATTCCAACGGCAGTCTCATCACATGAAGTTTCAATCCCTAAAACGATATTTGAATTTTGATTCATGTTAGATCTTTTCGCATAACGATCGCAGTAATTCCGGGTCCGTAATAATCTGGCCTCCGGGATATTTCAACGAAGCCAAATGATAAGTAAAGCGGCTGCGCTTCAACGTTATCAACTCGCATCTCGAGCATTAGCGCCTCTACTTTTTGAGTTCGTGACCAATCAATCAGGCGGCGAAGTAGTTCGCGACCAATTCCATTTCGACGTTGGCTTGGATCGACTGTGAGAGTTAAAACGTCAGTAACATTTCCAATTAGCAATCCACCTACATAGCCAACGACTTTGCCTTCTTTTTCGGCGACCAGATACCAACGATTCTTTCCAGCGAACTCTTCTTTTAACTGCCCCATGGACCAAGCATCATAAGCATATGAACGCTTTTCCAAATCAAAAATAGTAACCAGATCCAATTGATTCATTGGACGAAAGCTGACATTCACTGGCGCTGGAAACGCATCTGGACGACGGACGTAGATTGGAGCGGTGTAGTTCAAAGCTGTTTCAAATCCACCAGCCATTAAAAGCGGATCCGGGTAGTTAATCGTTTTATCAGAACTAAAACCGTATTTACTAGCGCCTTCGCCAAAGGAGGGCAGGTCCAATAATTTCAAGGTTTGCGGAGCACTTGCTTGGGGTTCGGATACTCGAACGCCATCTTGAAATCTGACCCAAAATACTTCTTTACGTCGCGCATCGGTAGCAACTAGATAATCTAAAGGTACTGATGGTGGCGCGATAAAGTCCAAGGAACAGATGCCGATCCAAGGAATCTCGCGTGCAAATGCAAAACTTTGTGCAAAGGCAATTCCAACTCGGAGCCCAGTAAAAGGACCTGGGCCCATGCCAACTATTACTTGATCTAATTTGCTTCCCGCAGAAAGTTGGGAGAGGGCTTGCGAAACTAAACGTGGCAAGACTTCGCCATGTCCCAGCGCATCATCATGATTTAACAAAGCAATTGTGATTCCATCACTAACGATTGCAACTGAAGTTCTCGTCGTAGAGGTATCAATCACTAGCGAAGTCGTCATAAGGAAATCGCTTTCCAGCGTTGTCCATGGCCAACTGCCGTTAGTTCACGTTCGTTTTCGCCGCTGCCATAAGCTAAATCAATCTCAAGGTACTCATTGGAAAGTCGATCAACTAAACCCTCGCCCCATTCAATAACAACCACGCTACTCTCAAGCAAACTTTCGAGATCTAAATCATCGAAAAGTGCTGCGGCACTGCCCTGGAGTCGATACGCATCAACATGGACCAACGGTAATTTGCCATGATGCACTCGGGAAATAACGAAGGTCGGCGAAGTGATTCCGGTGATTCCAAGTGCCTCGCCAATGCCCTGGGTAAGGGCCGTTTTCCCGGCTCCCAATGGACCAGATAACAGCACCAGATCACCGGCTCGCAGCTTGCGCCCTAGCGAAAATCCCCATTGGTGCATCTCTAGGGGTGATGAAATTACAAAGGCCACAGGTGCAGATTAACGCCAAAGCGGGCTGAGCGAATTTCGCCCAGCCCGCTTTGAAGTTATTTTTACCGCTGCTTATAGCTCTTCGTTATAGAACTTAAGGAGTGGGGCACGGAAGCCAGGATCCAAAGTGAGACCCTTAGCCTTTCGTACCAAGGTGGTAAGAGGTCCGCCAGATTTTAGGACGCCAGTTGTGGCGGCCGTTCCGACGAGATCTGCAACGACCAACATTTGTGCATCGGTGTAGTTACAGTGATTAGTTCCATTAGCTGCCGGAGTAGTTGTATCTGGTGCACCGGTAGCGGTGAACTTGGTGTAAGTACTAGGCGTTGGTGCCCAGATCGTGATCAAGTTCTTCTTTGGCGCGATGTATTCATGAGTAAAGTTGAACTCATGTAAGGCATTTGCCTTTTCAGCTGCGTATTGCGCTGCATATTTATCGGCCAACCATTGCGCATTACCAGCTGGTGTAACTGGATCAGCAACGCTTGCAAGGGTAACGGTTGGAACGTTGATCTTGCCGGTGTGAGATGTTAGTGCCCGCATCTTGGTGACTGCGGCAGCATCTGCGCTCCAACGTGGTGCTGCTGGATTAGCTGGATTTAGGAAGGACAACATGCCACCGATTGCATCGCTGCCACTTAGTGCGGCATTGAAAACTGCGGCATCGCTTGAAACCCGAGCTGTGTAGTCCGTCTTTGAGTTATCAAAGACTGCGCCTCCAGATTGAATTTCTACATCGTAAGTAGCCATAACGCCAAGAACCGCGGCGTTGGCAACATTTTCCAAGATCGCAAGAGCTGGGCTAGCAGCCAATGCAAATGAGGTATAGGCCGCAGTGTTTGGCGAACCCGGACCTGAAGTTGAGTCAAAGTGCGCACTCTGAGTTGGCAAACCTGCCAATAATCCGACCATTAAAAGCGCCGAACGTGGTGGGATGCTAGCTAGTGCAGTTCCGGCAGGACCAGAAGAATCTGGCCAGACACCACTAGCAATGGCTCCTTGCAACTTACCTAGGACGGTAAATACCTTGACTAGGTCACCCATTGCTTCGCCATAGCCTGCAGCACCAGCAGAATAGTTGTGTGCCTTAATGGTTGGATCGAAGAAGGTCTTCATTCCCCACAAGACATCGCCAGCCATCGTTAGCTCGGCTTCAACAGAACCGATCGCAGGACACATTGGCGCCGCAGCATCAATTAATTCTGGATGTTGTTCGGCTAAGGCCTGAGTAATGAAACCACCTAGCGATGATCCCCAAGCTGCGACCTTTTTGGTTGCTGGAAATTGCTTTCGGAAGAGACCGATCAATTCGACATCGGCTGCCACGCCAGCGCCGGCATTCCAACCCTGAATTGGGAAGGCAGAACCAGCAACGGCATAACCCTTGCCTAACAAAGTACCGATAACAACTGCATCAGGACCTTGCTGTGGCAGCTTGACTACTTTGTAGCCACCGACAACTGGAATTCCAGCAGGGATGTCAACTGGATAGCGATAGCCGTGAGAGTAAAGCATTAGCGTGCCATTGAAGTTTGCTGGCACCTGCATTACATATGCAGCACCATCTGACGTTGCCCCTTGGCAGGTAGTAACGAAACTGACAGTGGCGCAAGCAGGATCTGCTGCACGTGCAACAGTTGGCATCGCGGTAAACGCAATTGAAGCTAGAGCGCTAACAGCGAGAAGTGAAATTTTCTTTCTCATGGTTATAGTCCTCATTAGTTTGATGGCAATCCGTTTAAGGGAAGTGCAGGACGCTTTGATGCCGATTTAACGACTGCGCCAGCACCAGAGTCAGTGGTGTAAAGGGAATAGCTGCCACCAACTGGCTTTAGTTCACCAGCAGAGTTGTAAGCACCGAACCAATAACTGTTATAGCCAACGTGGTTTCCCTTGGCGTAGTTGATTGGTGAGAAGGAGGCGCTTGCGAAGGTTGAACCCTTGCTTTCAAGCGCAGCGATCAAGCCGGCGCGAGTTGGATTTGCTCCAGCAGCGCGAAGTGCCTGAACCGTCATCATGGCGGTGTTCATAGCGACAAGTACGTTGTTATCAAAAACCGCGCCACCGTTGTATTTGGTGTTGATGCCTTGGAAGAACTTCACGTACTCATCTGTGAGATCTGTTGGTGCTGGTAGAAAAGAAGCACCGATTGCGCCTGTAAGGACTACAGCAGGAACGCCAACGGCTTTGAGCGTGGTGGCATCGCCACCGACCGAACCCAGAATCCATTGCGCCTTGTAACCCAGGGCTGCCGAAGTAGCGAGCGCTGCTCCAGATGCGGTAGTAACGCCGAACATAACTACAACTTCAGCGCCAGCAGCTTTTAGCTTGCTGACCCAACCTGCTGCAGTTTGTGCGCTCTGTGAACCGGAAGCATATGAAACCTTGACATCAAAGGTTGTGCCAGCTTGTTTGAATCCGGCTAGTGCATCGGTACCGAAATCATCGGCCTGATAGATCAAGCCCAGCTTCTTGCCCGCGAAGTTCTCTTTTAGATATTGACCCATGATCTTTGCTTCCATTACATAGGAAGGAAAGAGTGAAAAGGTAGTTGGATATTTCTTTGCATCGGCGAAGTTGCTGAAGCCAGTGTTTAGGAAAAGATCCGGAATTCCACGTCGACCAAGGTTTACTGACTTGGCTACCGCAAGGTGGTTTGCTGTGCCAAGGGCACCCACGACGGCAAAGACTTTGTCCTTAAGAATTAATTCATTGGTTTTAGCAACTGCCAATGTAGGTAGGTAGGCATCGTCCTTAACAACCAGTGAAATTTTGCGGCCGTAAACGCCACCGTTGTCATTCACATAATTGAAGTAGGCGGTCATGGCTGATGGGATCTTGCTATAGCCAGGAGCTGCGCTTCCGGTTAGCGGAATGGTTATGCCCAACTTGATTGTGTTTGAGTTGACACCATCTACGGTGTGCACGTTGAACGCCTGGGCCGGAATGGCAGTAAATGCCAATGCGGAGACTGCAAGCGTCGCAGAAGCTAAGATTCCGCGCTTCGTGCGTCGTTGAACGAACATATGGTTCCTTCCATTGAGGGTATAGAGGGAGTTCTCTATTTAGTTATAGATAACTACTCATTAAGCGTAGTTATCAAAATGCGGGAAATGAGAAGTTACCGCGAACTTTTTTTACCTTTTCGCCAGTTCAATTTTGGCCCATTTGGGAAAAATAGGACGGAAAGTATTAAAAGCGCGCTAGTCATCAGCCCGGGAAGGTTGGCAGTCACCTTCTCCGAACCACCAAGGTGCGCTGCCAACGAACCGGTGAGTTCAGGGATTGCGACGAGAACTATTGCGCCCACAATGCTACCCGTGAGTAGGGTCACTCCTGCAAGTACTGCACCAGTAACAATTGTGAAAG
>Ga0194061_1000731_pt1 | contig 19925 bp, 17 predicted proteins | sample SepL2221m_MetaG_FD_163423 | JGI IMG/M metagenome (GOLD analysis project Ga0194061, IMG submission 163423) | Anoxic zone freshwater microbial communities from boreal shield lake in IISD Experimental Lakes Area, Ontario, Canada - Sep2016-L224-21m | ecosystem: Environmental > Aquatic > Freshwater >... | reverse complement strand
CACTCCTATGTGTTATTCTAATGGTTCTCATGCAATTTACAAATGCACAAAAAACAATTATTCATTGCGGTCAATTAATTGATGTAAAGACATTACAAGTGCAAAAAGAAATGTCGATCATTATTATTGGTAATACGATTAGTGATGTACAAAAAGGATATACTAAAGCGGATGTTTCTGATAAAATTATTGACCTGAAATCTAAAACAGTCATGCCCGGTCTGATGGACATGCATGTGCACGTAGAAGAAGAAACGAGTCCTACCAGGTATATTGATGGGTTCACAAAAAACAAATCCGATCGGGCTTATGTGGCATTGGGTTTAGTAGAAAAAGATTTTATGGCCGGCTTTACAACACTTCGTGATCTAGGCGGCAGTGGAGTAAACATTGCTTTGCGTAATGCCATCAATAAAGGATTGGTAAAGGGGCCTCGCATTTATACTGCTGGAAAATCATTAGCAACAACTGGCGGTCATGCTGATCCAACCAATAATTACCGCGAAGATTTAATGGGCGATCCGGGTCCGGATGAAGGAGTTGTAAACGGCTTGGCTGATTGTGCGAAAGCTGTACGCATGCGTTATAAAACTGGAGCAGATTTAATAAAAATAACTGCCACAGGTGGTGTTTTAAGCATGGCGAAAGATGGCAGTGGTGCACAGTTCACTGAAGAAGAAATTCGAATGATTGTCAGTACGGCAAAAGACTATGGGTTTAAAGTAGCGGCACATGCACATGGAGCAGAAGGAATGAAGCGCGCTGTTCTTGCTGGGGTGAGTTCAATTGAACATGGAACGTATATGACAGAAGAAGTAATGGAGTTAATGAAACAACACGGAACATATTTAGTGCCAACGATCATTGCCGGTAAATCATCTGCTGACTCTGCAAAAATTCCTGGTTACTATCCCGAAATTGTGCGCGTAAAAGCTGCAGTTGTAGGAACCTATATTCAAGCCACATTTGCAAAAGCCTATAAAGCAGGAGTGAAGATTGCATTCGGTACAGATGCCGGGGTGTATGCACATGGTAAGAACTGGTTAGAGTTTGTATATATGTCAGAAGCAGGAATGCCCATCTTAGAATGTATTCAATCTGCCACAGTTAATGCAGCAGATTTACTTGGCGTGAGCGATATTTTAGGATCTATTGAAAAAGGAAAATATGCCGACATTATTGCTGTTGATGGAGATCCTACAAAAGATGTGCAAGTAATGGGCAAAGTTTCTTTTGTAATGAAGAATGGAGCTATTTTCAAAAATTTGTAAACGTTCAATTAACAGTAAAATATCTTCTGGCTTTTTAGTTAGGGGATTTTTTTTGCCATTATAATTTTATGGTATTGGGTTCGATAAAATTATCTCTTCCATAAAAAAGCAATCGCCACACTAAGAATTTGTGGTTGAACTTTTTATTTGATTTTCAATAGTTGCATTAAATCAAAAAGAGAAATGGCTATTATGCCTTTGCCTAATGAAAACTGATCTGTACCAGCATAAACAACAAATCGTTTTTCTGGTTGCACATCGTCGCAAGCAATATAAAAACCTTTACGAACTGTTGGTGAGGAATTGCGTTTAATTTCAATGGCCCATTTTTCTGCACCAGAAAATACAAGTAGTAAATCTATCTCTGCTCCGCCAGGAGTGCCGTAATAGAAAGCTTGTACATTTGATGGGGCAATTGAAAGCAGATTTTCAATAACAAATCCCTCCCAACTTCCACCTGCCACGGGATGCCCTAATAATTGATTGTAAGTTGAAATGTCTAATAACGCATGCGTAATACCGCTATCACGAACATATACTTTGGGAGAACGCACCAATCTTTTTCCAACATTTATAGTCCAAGGCTTTAATTTTCTAACGAGCAATAAGTCTGCCATTAAATCTAAATAACGCGCTATTGTAACGCCAGATAAATCTAAACTTCGTGCCAAGTTTGCTGCATTCATAACAGATCCTTGATGATGGGCTAACATCGTCCAAAATCTTTCTAAAGTTTCTGCAGGAATCCTTGGTCCTAATTGGGGAATGTCTCTTTCTAGATAAGTTTTGATAAAATCTCTACGCCAATCAATGCTGTTTTTGTCTGAAGCAGCTAACAAGCTTTCTGGAAAACCTCCTCGTACCCAAAGCGTATTTAGTTCTTCAAATTCAAGCAAATTAATTGGATACATTTCTATATAAGCAATCCTTCCTGCTAATGATTCGCTTGATTGTTTCAATAAATCAATTGATGCTGATCCTAAAAAGAGGAACTGCTGAAACTTATTGCCAGTTCTTCTTTCCTGATCAATAATGCCTCTTAAAGTTGTGAATATTTCAGGTAATCTTTGAACTTCATCTAAAATAATCAGTTTGTTTTTATTGGCATCATGAAAGGAATTAATATCCTTTACTTTTTGTAAATCCAAGCGGTTTTCTAAATCTAAATAAATGGAGGGAGTAGATTCTGCTATCGTTATAGCAATAGTGGTTTTACCTACCTGCCTTGGACCCATTAATGCAACTGATGGGCTTCTTTGTAGTGTTTCCCTGATTTTATTTTCTATTAATCTATGTATCATCTAGGTAAATGTAATATAAAATATTACATTTACCTAGATTAATTTATCCCTTCCACTTCCTCAACTGCTGTAAAACTGCTCTTAAATCTTTTGGCACTTCTGCTTCAAGATCAAAGGATTCATCGTTCAGCGTAAATTTTAATCTATGCGAGTGAAGTGCTAGTCTGTTTAGTATCGGACGCTCTTCATCTGCTATCTTTGCCAATTTGAAATTGCGTTTTAATGCCGATAATAAAATGGGTTTTGCATCACCATAAATCGGATCGCAAACAATACTATGCCCAATATGTTGCATGTGTACACGGATCTGATGTGTACGTCCAGTATGAATTTGAAACTGTACCCATGAAAAAGAACGAAATGTTTCTAATGCTTCATAATCAGTAAGTGAAACTTTTCCTTTAGCATGCGTCATCATTCTCGTAGCCTTACCAGGATGTTCCATAATGGGAGCATCAATGCTTCCCTTCGGAGTCATCATGTTTCCATATACCAATCCCACATAATATTTTTCCATGGTTCTACCTTCGAACAAAACAGAAAGTTCTTTATGACTTTCTTCCGATTTGGCAAACACAATAATACCACTAGTATCTCTATCTAAACGATGTACTGTATAGATAGCACCCAGCTTTTCTTTGAGTATATCTTTCAAAGAAATATCCTTTCCCATACGGTCGGGAATACTTAATAAGCCTGATGGTTTATTAATAGCAATGAACTGTTCGTTTTCGAAAATAATGTCGAGGTGCATAGGATCTATTCTATTCAAAAGTGTCTTCGTTACTAATAGTATTTGCCGACTTGCGTACAAATGCTTTATTCATGAACTTTAGTAACCTAACTTCTTTTTCGTTCAGGAAACGGAATTTACCGCGTTCCACATTCTTCTTAGTAAGGTTTGCAAACATCACCCGATCCAGATTTTTTACATCATAGCCCAAGTGCTCAAATATGCGTCGAACAATACGATTACGTCCACTATGAATTTCAATGCCCACCACCGTCTTGTCTTTCGCATCCGCATATGCTACTGAGTCTGCCACAATTAAACCATCTTCTAATGTGATACCTGACACGATCGACTCCATATCTTTTTTGGTAACAGCTTTGTCAAGTGTTACTTCATAGATCTTTTTTACCTCGTAAGAAGGGTGGGTCAATTTTTGCGCAAGTTCACCATCGTTCGTTAATAATAAAACACCAGTTGTGTTTCTGTCTAATCGTCCTACTGGATACACTCTTTCTTGTGTTGCAGACTTAACGATATCCATCACCGTTTTTCTTCCTTGGGGATCATTGGCGGTAGTCAAAAAATCTTTGGGTTTGTTGAGCAGAATGTACACTGAATTCTTTTGAAGAAATACCTGTTTGTCTTTTACTACAACTTTATCTCTTCCTGAAACTTTATAACCTGGTTCAAATATTTTATCTCCGTTTACAGTTACTTTTCCTGATTTCACTAATTCTGCCGCTTCTCTTCTTCCGCATACACCTGAATGGGCAATGTATTTATTCAGGGGCATCACGGTATCTGGAGAATTACTATCTACTTGCTCTTTGTCTTGCGAATCTTTATCTCTTAATGCAGGTCTTCCATTAAAACCAGGTTTTCCACCGTCTTTATTAGGAACAAACCCTGCTTCTCTCATTGATTTTGGAGGGCGTGCGCCAGCTCTTTTTGAACGGGGTGCATCAGGATCTCTTGGTGTAGCATCCTTTGCTTCGGGCTTAGAACGGGGCGCAGGTTTTCCAATATTCTTGGAATTTTCTTTACGCTCATGATATTCTGCTTTACTTGCTCCAGGGGCTCTCTTAGGGAATTTCGGTGCTGCTTTTTTGGGTTCTTCGGTAACAATGCCGAGTTTTGCATTTTTCTTTTTCAATCGCAGTGCTTCTCCAGCTGCTCGGGCTTCTGCCTTTATTTTCTTTTTTGCCTGGCGGTATTCTTCTTTAATGGCACTGCCTCTTTTCTGTCCGAACTTGTCGAAATTGTCTGTTCTTTTTTGCATGTTTTATATTTTGCTGTTTTTCAACAGGAGCTGCGAAGGTAGTCATTTATATTTTATAGTATATTTGGAAGCTTTAAACGATTGATATGAAACGGATTTTCAAGTTTTTTGGGATTACTATTTTGTTAATTATTCTGGTAGTTATTGTTTTCTTTACCTATTACTACGTGATGACTTCCCGCGATTCTTTGAAGGATATGAATTTATTAGGTAAAGAAGCGCCCATATTGCAAATTGATGGCATAAGTTTTCGCGACCTAAATAAAAATGGCAAACTGGATGTTTATGAAGATACCAGGGCAGAAATAAATACCAGGGTAGATGATCTTATCAAACAAATGAATCTCGAAGAAAAAGCCGGGTCATTATTTATCAATATGACGGCTATGAATAGCACCGGGAAATTGAGTAACGTGATGTCGCCTACGAATCCTTTTTCATTGCTTTTAGAGTCGAATGTTGCGATGGTGGCCAGAAAAAAAATGACGCATGTAAATATCATGCAATCTCCTTCTCCCGAAGCGATGATTACATGGAATAATAATATTCAAAAAATTGCAGAAAGAACAAGGCTGGGGATTCCAATGACCATCGCATCAGATCCAAGACATGGGGTTCCAAATGCACCAGGGGCTAGTATCTATACTCCTTTCTTTTCAAAGTGGCCATCCACGCTAGGTTTAGCTGCTGCAAGAGATACAGTATTGACAAGAGAATTTGGAAACATTGCCCGTCAAGAATATTTAGCGATGGGTATTCGTTTAACATTATCACCCATGGCAGACCTGGCAACAGAGCCACGCTGGGCTAGAATTAATGGAACTTTTGGAGAAGATGCGGAACTCGCTGCTTCAATGACTAAGGCTTATATTCTAGGTTTTCAAGGAGATACCATTAACCATCAAAGTGTAGAATGTATGGTAAAACATTTTGCAGGCGGTGGTCCGCAAAAAGGCGGCTTGGATGCACACTTTCCTCCTGGTAAACAAGCCTATCCGGGAAACAATTTTGCCTATCATTTAATTCCGTTTGAAAAAGGAGCTTTTGCTGCACACGTGGCACAAGTAATGCCTTATTATGGAATTCCGGTTGGACAAACTAAAGAAGATGTAGGCTTTGGATATAATAAAGAGATTATCACAGGATTGCTTAGAAATAAGTATCATTTTGATGGCATTATTTGTACGGATTGGGCATTGATTTCTGATGCCAAACTTTTTGGTTTAATGGTGAAACCTGCTGCTGCACACGGAGTAGAAAAACTTTCACAAGAAGAAAGAATATTGAAAATATTGGATGCCGGATGTGATATGTTTGGTGGCGAATCCCTTACTGACGTAATTGTGAAATTGGTAAAAACAGGTAAGCTTTCGGAAGAAAGAATCAATCAATCTCTGAAAAGAATTTTAAAAGAAAAGTTTCGTTTAGGACTTTTCGATAACCCTTATTTGAAGGCAGAAAATGCATCCATTGTTAATAGTGCAAAGTTTATTGAGAAGGGTTTAGAAGCACAAAGAAGATCATTGATACTGCTCAAAAATGATCAGTCAATCCTTCCATTAAAACCTACTACAAAAATTTATTTACAGGGATTTAATAAAGAAGAATCGGCTCCTTATGCGCATCTGGTTACCGATGCAAAGAACGCCGATGTGATTATTTTAAAACTCAATACACCTTACGGACTAAAAGCCGGGGAAGAAAAATATCTGATGCAAAAAATATTTCATCAGGGTCATTTAGATTTCGATGCATCAACAAAAACAGATTTATTAAAACTGATGCAAACTAAACCAACAATAACTGTGATGAATTTGGAAAGGCCTGCTGTTTTCCCTGAAAATAATGCGGCTAGCAAAGCTGTGATCGGGGATTTTAGTAGTCAGGATAATATCATTCTCGATTTGATTTTTGGGAAATTTAAGCCAACAGGAAAACTTCCATTTGAATTGCCTTCTTCGATGTCCGCAGTAGAAAAACAAAAAGAAGATGTTCCTTATGATTCTGAAAATCCTTTGTATCGTTTTGGGTTTGGACTAAGCTATCAATAATAATAAAACGAATTTTTGTTAACTTGTTTTATTTATTAGCTGATTTATTTGCCAGCTGACCGCATGCTGCATCAATATCTTTTCCTCTGCTCTTACGCAATCTTGAGTTCACTCTGTTTCTTTCGAGATAGTTCATGAATTCGGTAGTGGTATGTTCATCAGGCTTCGTAAATCTGAAAGCATCAGTTGGATTATATTCAATGATGTTGATTAAATCGGCAGGAACCTTTCTATAAATTTTTACCAAATCTTCTGCATCCTTTAAACTATCGTTGAAACCTTTGAAGAGGATATATTCGAAAGTAATTTCGTTTTGTGTTTGCTTATAAAAATGATTCAATGCTTCCACCAATGTTTCAATATTATTGGTTTCATTGATAGGCATAATTTCATTCCGCTTTTTATCAGTAGCAGCATGCAAGGACACGGCTAATTTGAATCTTACTTTATCATCACCCAATTGTTTAATTTGTTTTGCAACACCTGCAGTTGAAACCGTAATTCGCTTTGGGCTCATAAACAATCCATCTTCAGCAGAAATACGATCTATTGCTTTCAATACATTATTATAATTCAACAAAGGCTCACCCATTCCCATGAAAACAATATTGGTTAATTTTTGCTGATGTACTTTTTCTGATTCCTGATTGATCAGAACTACCTGGTCGTAGATTTCATCGTAAGTCAAATTCCTTTTTCGATCAATAGTACCCGTTGCACAAAATTTACAAGACAAGCTGCACCCAACCTGTGAGGATACACAAGCAGTTTTTCTTTCGGCAGTAGGAATTAAAACCCCCTCAATCATATGTCCATCAAAAGTCTTAAAGCGCGATTTGATAGTACCGTCTTCACTAACCTGAGTCAGGTTCACTTTTAATGCAGGTAAAGAAAATTCCTGCGCCAGTTTAATGCGCAAATCCTTACTCAAATTGGTCATATCCTCAAAGCTATGCGCATGTTTTTGCCATAACCATTCGTGTACTTGTTTCACTCGGAATTTCTTCTCTCCGATTGTTTCAAAATAATTTTCCAACTCAGCTAAACTGAGATGGCGTATATTTTTTAAAGATTCCTTCATGCTGCAAAGATACCTTTTGCAAAAGGAAGGACAATTTTAATGTACAAATAATAACTTGTGCCTTTAAAAACACCCTAATTTCAAGGAAAGTTTAGTTGGATATGATGAAGACCTGTTATATAATTGATACCGTAAGAACCCCAATTGGTCGTTATGGGGGTAAACTTAGCACGATCAGACCCGATGATCTATTAGCACATGTGATCAGGGTTTTATTGAGCCGAAACCCCAGTATTGATCCATCAGCTATCGAAGATGTGATAGCCGGAGCCGCAAATCAGGCTGGAGAAGACAATAGAAATGTGGCCCGAATGGCGGCTTTATTAGCTGGTTTGCCGGTATCGGTAGCCGGCAATACCGTTAATAGATTATGTGCATCAGGTCTTCAGGCAATCATGGATGCCTCAAGGGCTATTATGTGTAATGAGGGTCTATTATATATTGCTGCTGGGGTAGAAAGTATGACTCGCGCGCCTTTTGTAACTTCAAAATCTTCTTCTGCCTGGAGTAGAAAGATTGAAACCTTTGATACCACCATGGGCTGGCGTTTTGTAAATAAAGCATTGGCCGAACAATATCATCCTTATACGATGGGTGAAACGGCTGAGAATGTTGCGAAGCAATGGAAGATCAGCCGAGAGGCACAGGATGCATTTGCCTTCTCCTCTCAGGAAAAGTATTTTGCAGCTAAAGATGCCAATAAATGGGAGGATGAATTGGCGGCTGTTGAAATGATGACGGAAGACCGTTTAATCACCTGGTTCAATGAAGATGAACATCCACGCCATACATCGCTTGAAAAATTAGCACAATTAAAACCTGCATTCAATAGTGAAGGAACTGTTACAGCAGGAAATGCCTCTGGTATTAATGATGGTGCTGCTTCTATGTTATTAGCCAGTGAAGAAGCCGTTAAACTTTTCAATTTGCAACCGATGGCAAGAATTATTAGTATGGGTGTGGCAGGAGTAGATCCAGCCATCATGGGTATGGGGCCTGTACTTGCCACAGAAAAAGCCTTATTAAGGGCCAACTTAAAAATGCAGGACATTGATTTAATTGAATTGAATGAAGCATTTGCTTCACAAAGTCTGGCCTGCATTGATGAACTGGAATTGGATCCGGATAAAGTAAATGTGAATGGGGGAGCCATTGCTCTTGGACACCCATTAGGTTGTAGTGGTGTTAGAATCTCAACCACTTTATTGCACGAAATGTATCGGACTAAATCCCACTATGGATTAGCCACGATGTGTGTGGGGGTGGGTCAGGGAGCTGCAATCATTTATGAAGGGCTTTAAAGATTTATTAATGGCATGAGAAGTTAGAAAATAATTATTATTTTCATTGACATAAAACAATAGCACCTTAAAAGAACAACCATATGAAAAAAATCGTGTACCTATTTATTGCTTTTTTAGCAATCGGATTTTCTGCAAAAGCGCAAGACAGTTTAGCCCAGTTTACTGGTAAATTTAATTTCCCTGAAGGAAGTATCGTTTCTTATGTTACTGTAACAGCAGAAGCTGGAAAATTGAGTTTTAGTTCTGATAAAGGCACTGGAACTTTAGAAAGAATTGAGGCTGATTCTTTTGCAATACCTGAATACCAGGGTACCGGAAAATACACACGCAATGCCGATCAAAAAGTTATTGGGGTTGTAATTGATGTAATGGGCTATCATTTAGAAGGTGTAAAAGAAACTACTGCTATTGCATTAATCGATCGTCAACTATATTTAAAAAGCGAAAGAAAGCAATTCGTTATTCGATAAGTTTTGCTGATCTCCTGTCAACAGATTTTTAATCACTACACTATTTTCTAACAATTCCTTGCTGCCAATAATAATGGCGTAAGGAATTTGTTTTTTATCGGCATACTTAAACTGTTTATCAAACTTACTATTCTCATGATATAGCTCTGCTGCAATGCCTTTGCTGCGCAGTGCTTGAACTAAGGTATATGCTGCTCTACTTTCATCATCACCTAAATTGAAAAATAAAACTTTTGTTCCTGTTTGAACCTCTGCAGGGAAGAGTTGCAATTCTTCCATCACATCATAAATTCTATCTACACCAAAAGAAATTCCAACACCTGGAATATTAGGCACATCAAATGTACCGGTAAGATCATCGTAACGTCCACCTCCTCCAATGCTACCCATTTGTGCATTGTTTGCTTTCACTTCAAATATAATTCCAGTATAATAATTAAGTCCACGTGCCAAAGTAAAATCTGCCTGCAAGTGTTTGCTAACAAAATTGTGTTGATGATAATTTAATACCCATTCTAATTCTGCTATTCCTTTATTGCCGGTTTCATTTTCACCGATCAATTTTTTTAGAGAAGCAATTTTTTCATCGTTCGACCCGTCAATCAATAAATAGGTTTCAATGGTTTTAATTTGATGCTCATTCAAACCTTTTTCGCTTAATTCCTCTTTTACTTTTTCTAAACCAATTTTATCCAATTTATCAATCGCTACAGTGATGTCAACCATTTTATCTGCACCACCAGATATTTCAGCAAGTGCCGCCAAAATTTTTCGGTTATTCATTTTAATGGTAACATCCACTCCTAATTGTTTAAAAACTTCCGCATATAAATTAGCTAACTCTACTTCATTCAATAAAGAGTAACTGCCCACTACATCAGCATCACACTGATAGAACTCACGATAGCGACCTTTTTGAGGACGATCGGCTCGCCATACTGGTTGAATTTGATAACGTTTAAATGGCATCGTAAGTTGCGCATGATTCATGGCAACATATCTTGCAAATGGGATTGTTAAATCGTAACGTAGTGCTCGTTCCGTTAAACCCTTTGTACTTTTTCCAGCAAGTACTTTTTCAAATTCAAGTTTTGCCTGATCAAGTTTGGCGGGGTTATCGAGTCCGTTATTTAGTATTTTAAAAATGAGCTTATCACCTTCATCTCCATATTTTCCCATTAAGGTATCAAGGTTTTCCATGGCAGGGGTCTCCAGGGGTTGAAAACCATAACTTTCCATCACCCTGCGGATGGTTTGAAAAATATAATTCCTTTTTCTAACAACGCTTGCGCTAAAATCTCTGGTACCTTGGGGTAAACTGGGTTTGCTCATATACTAAATCTAATCGCCCCAAATATAAGTAAACTCATAGGGATAGATGCTAACTGCTGCACTCTATAGCAATTTTACGCTTCGCTTTTATCTTTTATCTCCCACTTTTTTACTAACGATTATTAGTTTATTTATTGTTTTTTAGTTATGGAATTAATAAAATTTAGAATCTAAGTATAAAACAAGGTTTTTGTTTTGAATTGCATGCTTTTTTTGGTTTACCCAATGCAATTATTGACTAAATTGCCCACCCTGTTCAATTGGTAGTATCATGCAAGAGAGTTTTAGAGATAAACAGCAAAAAGGTTATACGATCATGCGGATGACATATGATCTTGCAATGGCATTTTTGATTTTAGGAATGGCAGTTGTAATGTTGTTTCCAGAAAAGTTAAAAATTCAGCAAATTATGGCTGTAGATGACACATTTAGATACCTATTTGGGGGCATCTGTATTTTGTATGGAGGATTTAGATTGTATAGGGGAATAAAGAGAGATTATTAGTGATGAAGGAAAGGATGAAACATAGTTTTTTGATTTTAGCTGTTTTGCTTTTCTTTGCGGCCTGTATGGGTAAGGGGGGAGCTTCATCTGACGATCGGGATACACCTAATAAAGGAACCATCCGAATAAGTGTTGACGAAAGTTTTAAGCCTGTAATTGAAGAACAGATAAAAGTGCATCATTCTTCTTTTCCAGATACAAAAATAATTGTGAGCTATAAGCCTGAAGTTGAGTGCTTAAAAGACTTACAGAACGATAGTACCAGGATGATATTAATCGCCAGGGGACTTTCGAAAAATGAATCTTCGATCTTTGAATCAAGTTTAGGTTACCGTCCACAGTATGCTATTCTTGCATATGATGCAGTAGCCGTGATTGTAAATCATGCTTCTGCAGATAGTGTTTTTACGATCAATGAATTGAAAGATATTCTAAATGGTAAAAGCAAAAAGATTGCAGTGATGGATGGGAAAAATGCCACCAGTACCGTTCGGTTTTTAAAAGATTCTATTTTAAGAGGTGCAGCGTTTGGTGCTAATGTGGTGGCCTCTAAGAATAGTGAGGATGTAGTTGACATAGTTTCTAAGAATGAGAATGTGGTTGGATTTGTGGGATTGAGTTGGGTAGGAGATAGTTATGATCCGAAACAACAAGAGAACTTGAAAAAAATACGATTGGCATTGGTGGAATGCGTTCGATGTGTAGAAAAGGGATTTTTCGCAAAGCCTTCACAGGCTACCATTTCATACGCACAGTATCCTTTACCAAGACCGATGTATTATATTTTAAAAGAAAATTCAGCAGGCCTTGGAACCGGCTTCATGAATTTCATGAGTCTTGAAAGAGGTCAATTAATTTTTAAAAGGGCACTCCTGGTCCCAGCAAAAATGAATTTTAAAGTAAGAGCAGGAAAAATAAAAGAGTCAGATTAACACAACAATTATAAATTTCGACCAATGAAGAAGATCGTATCGATGATGTTAGCAGTGCTGTTTCTAGTACAGTTTGTGATGGCACAATCAGTTCCTGAGGGTGTCAAGTTGTTACAGTATGTCTATAAAAACAACAGCGCAAAGGCGATTTTACAAAAGGCCTATGATGCTAATCCAAAAGATCCACAAGCAATTTACTGGTTGGGTATGGCCAATGTAGCTAAGAATAGAGAAGTACTTTCGAAAGAGGGTGTTGCTGTTGCTAAGGCTTTATACCAAAAAGCATTGCAGGATGGAGTAAATGATCCTTTGATTTGGGTTGGTCAGGGTACCTTGGATATCCTGGACGGAAATAATGTAAACGCTGCAAAACAAAAGTTTGAGCAAGCGATTACAACAACCACTGAAACTAAGGGTAAAAACAAAGGAAAGCCAAGTGCTAGCATACTTAATGCCATTGGGTTTGCGAACTCTTTGGGAAGCTCTACAATGGGTGATCCTTTATATGGTATTGAAAAATTAAAACAAGCAGCAACTATCGACTTAAACAACCCTGATATTTATTATAATATGGGTGTTTGCTATTTGAAATTAGGTGGTGAAAACGGAGGAGAAGCTGTAAAAGCTTTTCAAGAGGCCGACCTTCGCGATACCAAAAGCGGTAGAGCAAAATGGCGTACTGGTAAGATATATCAAAGTCAGAATAACAAAGAGTCTTTAGAACTTTTCTTTAATGGTGCCATTCAGGCTGAGCCTGCTTTCCCGGCACCTTATTTGGAATTGTTTAATTACTATGCAAACAGAGATGTGACTAAGGCAAAGGGTTATTTAGATGACTTTTTGAAATATGCGGATAAAGATCCTTTAAACGATTTCTTTTATGCCGAGTACTTATTCCGTGCTGGTAAATACAATGAATCTTTAGCAAAAGTAAAAGAAATTGAAGCTTCAGTTGGAATAGCTTCTGTTCCTCGTTTGAGTTTGTTATACGCTTATAACTATGATCGTTTGGGCGATTCAGTAAAAGCAAAAGATAATGTGGTGAAGTTCTTCAATGCTAAATTGGACATTCAATCCCCGGATTATGATTTAGCAGTAAAATTATTATCGAAGTTCCCAGGGAATGAAGCACAAACTGTTGGATATTTAGAACAAGCTATTGGTAATGATACTTCTAGGGTTAATAAGCTCAACTATATGAATCAGGCTGCTGATATCTATGGTAAAGGTAAAATGTACAAAGAGCAATTATTTTGGATGAGAAAAGTAGTAGAATCAAAAGGTGTGATGGGTGAGGGAGATTATTATCGTCTCACTAGTGCCGCATTAAATGCAAAAGATATTCCGCAAACAATTGAATTAGCTAAAAAATACATGATTGCTTATCCTGATAAGCCTCAGCCATATAGCTTTTTTAAGAAAGCTTCCATTGCTTCTGACCCTGATACTACCACAGGTTCAGGTGTTGAATATTTGCAATATTTAGACTCAGTATATACCGTTGTAAATAAAGAGAAGTTTAAAAAAGACATTTTCTTAAACGAATATTACAGTATTCTTTACTATATCAGCAAAACAAATACGCTTAAAAAGAATCCAGACTTTAAAGTAAAGAGTGACGGTACAAGAACACCTGTTGTTGATCAGTTCTTAGACATATGCCAAAAAGGCTTACTGGTTACAGACAGTATGTTACAAAAATATCCTGATCCTCTAGATGATAATAACAAGTTTGCGGTTGGTGTGAAGGCAGAACTTCAAAAAAATATAGATTATTATACCAAACCTCAGGGTAAGAAATAATGAGAATAGACGTAAACAATATTATTTATGTCTTATTTTTTAAGAATTATAAAAGAAAAGCTCCCCTATTTTGGGGAGTTTTTCTTTTATATCTATTACAGGCTTATTTTTGCAGCACTTTAAACGCTACTCATGAGTTGGATTTCATTTTTATTGGATGTTAACGAATCAAATTCTGCAGCAAATTACCTCCCCATTGGGATTCAATTGATTTTTGCATCCGGTTTTGTGGCTGCTATGATTGGTCTTTCTGCCTGGGTGGGACCTAAAAGGAAAACAAACGACAAGCTCGAAAACTTTACCAGTGGGATCGAAACACATGGGAATGCCCGTCAACCAATGGCGATCAAGTATTTTTTAGTGGCGATCTTATTTGTGTTGTTTGATGTGGAAGTGATTTTTTTCTATCCCTATGCCGTTAATTTCAGGGAATTAGGTTGGGCAGGCTTTAGTGCATTGCTCATGTTTGTAGGGTTCTTCTTAGTAGGATTTATTTATATCCTCAAGAAAGGAGCCCTAAAATGGGAAGATTAAGTTTTTGTATCAATTGATGGGGAACTTTAAAACGAACATATATTGCGCTGAAAGGTTATTACAATAATGTTTTGATTTTTAAATTTTTAATTTTGAATTATTTATGTCTCGTCCGGTAAGATTTAATATACATCCCACAGAGTCTAAAATTTCGGAGTCGATTTCAATGACGGAAGCGCCCGAAGGCTATCCTGGTGAGGGTTTCTTTTCTACACGTCTGAGTGATGTGGTAGGTTTGGCAAGAAAAAATAGCTTATGGCCCCTGCCTTTTGCAACTTCTTGCTGTGGAATCGAATTCATGGCCACCATGGCTTCCCACTACGATTTGGCTCGCTTCGGCGCAGAAAGAGTTGGATTCTCTCCTCGTCAGTGCGATCTGTTAATGGTAATGGGTACGATCTCAAAAAAAATGGGACCAGTTGTTCGCCAGGTTTACTTACAAATGGCGGAACCTAGATGGGTAATTGCCATGGGTGCCTGTGCCAGCAGCGGCGGCATTTTCGATACTTATAGTGTACTACAAGGCATTGATCAGGTGATTCCTGTAGATGTGTATATTCCTGGTTGCCCTCCACGTCCTGAAGCTGTTCTGGATGGATTTATGAAGATTCAGGATTTAGTAGGACAGGAAAGTATCAGAAGAAGAAATAGTGATCAATACAAAGCGTTGATGAATAGTTACGGAATAGAATAATAAAAACGAAATGGCATTAACTCAAGAACATATTCAATTAAGACTATCAGAAAAATTTGGAGACCTGGTTTCCAAATTTGAATCGCCTTATGGCATGCTTAGTTTTGAAGCATCCAAGGATCAGAATCTGAAAGTATTACAATTTTTATACGACGAAGCAGATTTGAATTTTCAATTCCTTACAGATATAACTGCGGTAAATTACCCAGATCAACCTGGACGCGAATTGGCAGTGGTATACCACTTACACAACTTGAAAGACAATGTGAGAATACGTTTAACAGTGTTTACTGATATTCTGTCTCCAGATGTTTTTACAGTAAGTAAATTATTTTCTTCAGCCAATTGGATGGAAAGAGAAACCTATGATTTTTTTGGAATTAATTTTGTAGGACACGAAAACTTGATACGCATTTTAAATGTGGATGAAATGGATTATTTCCCATTAAGAAAAGAATATCCATTGGAAGACCAAACACGTATCGATAAAGACGATCAAATGTTTGGTAGAGGCTAAATTAAAAGTTGATTAAATAAAATAAATAAGCCCCCAGGGGTTTGGATATGACAGAACAACACCAACACCATATTAAATTACCAGAAGGTTCAATTGAAAAGCAGACCACTACTTTAAACGTAGGTCCTACACACCCTGCTACACATGGTGTTTTTCAGAACATTATGGAACTCGATGGGGAACAGATTATTTCTACTGTACAAACAGTAGGATATATCCACCGTGCTTTCGAAAAACTGGCTGAACGCAGACCATTGTATCAAATTACAACTTTAACGGATCGTCTGAATTATTGCAGTAGTCCTTTGAATAATATGGGCTGGCATTTAACCTGCGAAAAATTATTGGGTGTTCAAACCCCGAAACGTGTTGATTATCTGCGTATCATTATTATGGAATTGTCAAGGATCTCTGATCACTTGATTTGTAATTCCATCATGGGTGTGGATACAGGAGCCTATACTGGGTTCATGTACATCATGCAATACCGCGAATTAATTTACGAGATATATGAAGAAATATGTGGGTCCCGTCTTACTACTAATATTGGCCGTATTGGCGGCTTTGAAAGGAATTTCACAAATACAGCGTTTACGAAACTCGAGAAATTCTTAAAAGAATATCCGGCAGCTTTACGCGAACTGGAAAACCTATTTACACGTAATAGAATTTTTATGGAACGTACCATCGGTACTGGTCCAATTAGTGCTGAGCGTGCTTTGAATTATGGATTTACTGGACCTAATTTACGCGCCGCTGGTGTTGATTATGATGTGCGTGTTCATAGTCCTTATAGTAGTTATGAAGATTTTGATTTTACAATCCCAGTTGGAAAAAATGGAGATAGTTACGATCGTTTCTTGGTTCGTAACGAGGAAATGTGGCAGAGCTTAAGTATCCTTAATCAGGCTTACAAAAAAGTACAAGAGTTCAAAGGCGCAGAAGCAGAAGTGTTTCATGCCGATGTTCCGGAATATTATTTGCCTAAGAAAGAAGATGTATATACTAAGATGGAAGCATTGATCTGGCACTTTAAAATAGTGATGGGTGAAGTGGATATGCCTAAAGGAGAAGTCTATCATTCTATTGAAGCAGGAAATGGTGAGTTAGGTTTTTATTTGATTAGTGATGGTGGCAGAACTCCATTCCGATTGCATTTCCGAAGACCATCCTTTATTTATTATCAGGCTTATCCAGAAATGGTTGTTGGTGGTATGCTGAGTGATGCGATTGTGGTAATGAGTAGTTTGAATTTGATTGCAGGCGAGTTGGATGCATAATAGAACTGAATTGATTTATTGAAAATGTTTGATTGATATGGTACAATTTTCAGAAGAAAAACTGACAAAGGTTAAAGAGATCATCGCTCGCTATCCTGATGGAAAGCAAAAGAGTGCACTCTTACCCCTATTACATTTGGCACAAGATAATTTCGGTGGCTGGCTGAGTGCCGACACAATGGATTATGTAGCTTCCCTTTTACAGATCGAACCAATTGAAGTGTATGAAGTAGCTACTTTCTATAGCATGTACAATACCAAACCAGTTGGTAAATATGTTTTTGAAGTTTGCCAAACAGGTCCTTGTATGTTGAATGGCAGTGATAATATTATTGCTTATATCAGTCAGACTTTAGGAATCAAAGTAGGTGAAACAACTGCTGATGGTTTGTTTACATTAAAAACTGCAGAATGTTTAGGCGCCTGTGGTTATGCACCCATGATGCAGCTGGGTAAGCATTATAGAGAACATTTGACAAAAGATAAAGTGGATGCAATTATTTCAGAATGCAGAACTGCTGCAGCTGCCAATAATTAGGTTGTAAATATTTAAATCAACGAATGGCGAAAGCCATGCAATTGAATACAATGGGAAGAAAATTATTATTAGAAAAAGCTCACGTTGAAGGCATTCGTTATTACGATGTTTATCGCCGTGAAGGTGGTTATCGTAGCGTGGAGAAGGCACTCAAAACAATGACTCAGGAAGAGATTGTGGAAGAAGTGAAGAAGAGTGGTCTTCGTGGTAGAGGCGGTGCCGGATTCCCTGCTGGTATGAAATGGGGCTTTATTGCAAAACCAGAAGGGGTTCCCCGTCACCTGGTTTGCAATGCAGATGAAAGTGAGCCTGGTACTTTCAAGGACCGCTACTTAATGGAATTTATTCCACACTTATTAATTGAAGGATTAATTGTTGCTTCCTATGCATTAGGAAGCAATGCCACTTATATCTATATCCGTGGTGAATATGCCTGGATCCCTGATATTTTAGAACAAGCCATTGCCGAAGCAAAAGCAAATGGATTTTTAGGAAAAAATATTTTAGGAACTGGATTCGATTGTGAGATTTATGTGCAACGTGGTGCGGGTGCTTATATCTGTGGAGAAGAAACGGCTTTGATCGAATCACTAGAAGGTAAACGCGGTAATCCTCGTATCAAACCTCCCTTCCCTGCTATTAAAGGAGTATGGGGCAGACCAACCGTTGTAAACAACGTGGAAACCCTAGCTGCAGTAGTTCCTATCATTAATGAAGGTGGCGAAGAGTATGCAAAGATTGGCGTTGGCAAATCAACAGGTACCAAATTAATTTCTGCATGTGGCAATATCAATAAGCCTGGTGTATATGAAATTGATATGACTATTTCAGTTGAAGAATTTATTTATAGCGACGAATATTGCGGGGGAATACCCAATGGAAAAAGATTAAAAGCTTGTATTCCCGGAGGCTCATCAGTACCAATTCTTCCAGCGAATCTTTTATTGAAAACAGCAAAAGGCGAAACCCGTTTGATGAACTATGAAAGTTTGAGTGATGGTGGTTTTGCTACTGGTTCAATGATGGGTTCAGGTGGATTTATCGTGTTAGATGAAGATCAGTGTGTTGTTAGAAATACTTATTCCTTAGCCAGATTCTATCGTCACGAAAGTTGCGGACAGTGTTCTCCTTGCAGAGAAGGAACTGGCTGGATGGAAAAAGTTTTATTGCGTTTAGAAAAAGGCGAAGGAAAAATTAGCGATATAGATCTGCTATGGGATATCCAAAGCAAAATTGAGGGTAACACTATTTGTCCTTTGGGCGACGCTGCATCATGGCCGGTGGCTGCTGCAATTCGTCATTTCAGAGATGAGTTTGAATGGCATGTAACACATGCTGCTGAAGCTCAAACAAGGAACTATGGATTGGCGCATTATGCGGATCCGATTCATGTGCCTGTGTAGGAAATAAATAAAAAATGAAGGGTCAATTTATTTTGACTTTTGAATTTTGACTTTTGAATTTTGAATTATGTCAGATACACCATTATTTAAAGTTACCATCGACAACATCACTATCGAAGTGCCGGCAGGAACTACTATCCTGAATGCTGCACGTAAAATTGGTGGCGATGTGGCTCCTCCTGCTATGTGTTATTATAGCAAATTGGAAGGAAGCGGTGGAAAATGTCGTACCTGTTTAGTGGAAGTGAGCAAGGGTTCTGAAAAAGATCCTAGACCAATGCCAAAGTTGGTGGCTAGTTGCAGAACAACTGTGATGGATGGAATGGAAGTGAAAAATATCACCAGTCCCAAAGTGGTAGATGCTAGAGCTAGTATTGTTGAGTTTTTATTACTGAATCATCCTTTGGATTGCCCTATTTGTGATCAGGCCGGTGAGTGTCATTTACAGGATTTGAGCTATGAACATGGTAAAGATGGTACTCGTTATGAGTTTCAACGTAGAACTTTTAAGAAGCACGACATCGGTAAATATATTCAGTTACACATGACACGTTGCATATTATGCTACCGTTGTGTATTTGCTGCAGATCAACTCTCCAATAAACGTGTTCATGGTATTTTAGATCGTGGAGATCATTCAGAGATTGCCACTTTTATTGAGAAGAGTTTAGATAACGATTTTATTGGAAATGTAATTGATGTTTGCCCGGTAGGTGCATTAACAGATAAAACATTCCGTTTTAAAAACCGTGTTTGGTTTCTGAAACCTGTGGATGCACACCGCGACTGCGCTACTTGCAGCGGTAAAGTAACTTTATGGAATAGAGGAGATGAAGTATACCGCGTTACTGCAAGAAAAGATGAGTGGGGTGAAGTAGAAGAATGGATTTGTAACGA